>Ga0302325_10000034_pt1 | contig 367837 bp, 284 predicted proteins | sample Palsa_T0_2_FD_201948 | JGI IMG/M metagenome (GOLD analysis project Ga0302325, IMG submission 201948) | Peat permafrost microbial communities from Stordalen Mire near Abisko, Sweden - Palsa_T0_2 | ecosystem: Environmental > Terrestrial > Soil > Palsa > Peat permafrost | place: Sweden: Abisko...
TCTTCTTCCATCCGCAGCTGAGCGGCGCTATCCTTTTGGCGCTCATCCTCAAGGTATTCCGGAATCGTTTTCGTTGTCATGTCCAGAGTGTGGCAGAACCGGCGACTCCAAGCTGTCCACTTTAGCTCTATGTCAACGGTCGGCAATAAGTAGACTGTTGGAAGAGCGCCGAAATTCCCGCGCGCGCTATCACCTCCATCGCTTGCCATCCGAAATTTCATGCAACCGTTGTGGTGACGGTTGCTTCTTCCGGTGTTCTCAGTTCGGGAGTGAAGCTCCAGACGGGAGAGGACTTGCCCTATCGCCACGTCTTCCGTTCCCGGGATATGGGCAATACGTGGGAGGACATCGACGGCGGGGCGCTGCCCAATGTCGTTTTCTAAGCGGCCGCCTGCGAAACACACTCCCCGTATCGGCTTTTTGTTGCGGGCGATACGGGCGTCTGGGCCGAGATGGACGGTAAATGGTTCAACATCAGCGGAAATCTGCCGAGCGTAGTTGTGTCCGGTCTGGTCTACCACCATAAGGACCGTACGCTGACTGCCGCAACCTACGGAAGAGGTATCTGGCGCATGCGGCCCGGAAATATGGTTACGCCGGCGGCCGCGGCCGGCCCGGCTCCAGAGTCAATCACCGTGGCCGCGGGCCTGCGCGTGGATCCGCGTGTCGCGATTCCCGTTCCGCTAACGCCGCCTGATGGCGCGGTCTTTGCCCCTGGCCAGCAAACGCTGGCGACACTGGCACCTGTCCCTGGTGCGCTGGGATACCAGCTCGAATTCGTCGCCGCCGACGAAAGCTTTAACTTTGGTGTCACTTCGACTACTCCCGAAATACAGCTCCGTGGAATGGGAAATGGCAAGTGGCGGGTCTGGGCCGTCCTTCCAGACGGCGTGCGGTCAGCCGCTTCCGAGTGGCGCAGCATCGCATATCGCCAGCAGAGCCCTTAAGATCGGGCCATGGCTCTTCGGGCAGGCGACGCCAGCGCTCCAATCGCCACGCACCCGAAACAACGTGATGAGTTGCACCCGCCTCTGAAAGTCGAATGGCTATGAGTTCGGATTCCGCGTGACCGACACTAACGCTTCCGTTGGCCGGTCGTGTTCGCTGCATTCACCATCGCCAATGCAAGCAAGATGGCGGTCGCGGTTTTGCTGGCGCACGGGATCACCCGTTTCGAGTCCCATTGGACCTACCTTGTCAGCGCGGTAGCGTTCTTTATCTCAGCCATTCTGATATGGGTGGATGAATCACACGAGATGGAGCATGCCGGAGAAAAGCACGCATCGCGGTCCAAGGCTGCTTTGGTGTGCTTTTGCTCGTTCTTTCTAACGGAGTGGGGAGACCCCGGCCAAATTGCGGCGGCGGCGTTGGTACTTAGGTTCCATTTGACTCTTGCGGCTTGGCTTGGCGCCACGCTGGCTCTCATGCTGAAAGGCGGCTTTGCCATCATCCTTGGCTTACACATCCGCGATCATCTACCCATACGAACTCTGCGTATTCTATCTTCGGTATCGTGCTGCATTTTGGGAATGGTAGCGGCGGCCCAAAGCGTGGTGACCTGGGGTTGAAACTTCTCAATTACACTGGCCGTCAGCCGTCGAAGGGAATCACCTCGCGCCAGAATTTGTGTCGCTCCGACTTCGGAGAAGTCGGGCTAAACGAAGTCTGCCTTTCACAGTCGCTGAGATTCCTCCCGAGCGACGGGCAAGTGGGAAGTAATCCCAAGGTAAGGTTTGCCGACAACACACCCAGAATCGTAGCCTCCGGATGCAAGGTGTTGGAGAGGCTATAATTGCGCCCACGAATGGCTCTGACTTCTGGCACAAGACTCGGCCTCTACGAAATCGAATCGCCGCTCGCTGCGGGTGGCATGGGCGAATGGCAACTCTGAGCGCGTTTCCGAGCAGTGAACCGACCAGCGGCGCTAGCGCCGAGAGAGTAGACATGAAGTTGGAGGTGGTCGTCATCCCGGTCGCGGACGTTGACAGCTCGAAGGAGTTCTACACCACACTGGGGTGGCGACTCGACGCCGACTTCCCTTTTGATAATGGCTTCCGCGTTGTTCAGTTCACGCCTCCCGGCTCAGGGTGCTCGGTTCAGTTTGGCACGAAGATTACATCGGCCGCGCCGGGCTCGGCCCAAGGCCTCTACCTGATCATCTCCGTTGTCGCGGCTGCGCGCAGAGATCTTGTCGCACGCGGTATTGAGGTGAGTGAGGTGTTCCACCCCGGAACGCCAGGCGCTCAGTTCCAGATCGACGGCAGCGGTCGCATCAGCGGGCCAGCACTTGAGCATGCCACCTACAGCTCGTTCGCCACGTTTCGTGATCCCGACGGCAATGGATGCCTGTTCCAAGAAAGAAACAGCGCGGCTTGACGAATCGTACACTCCGATTCCGCTAAAGCACTTGGCTTCTTGTCAAATTGAGGGCTCGAGATGAACGATCAACAAAAGAAGGAGCAGCATTCTGAGGTGCGAGATCAAGAGATCCGTGCGGCACTGGATCAGCATTGGGCGGCGTCCGATGCCAACGATTTTGAAACCGAGCACCTCATCTATCGCGAGGACGCGGTGCTGGACTACCCGCAGTCGGGCGAGCGAACCCGTGGTCGAAGCAACATACAGGGCCAACGCGCCAGTCAGCCGAGCAAAAAGCGGTTTACAATCCGACGAATCATTGGCGGCGGTGATCTTTGGGTCACCGAATTTATCCTGACCTATGACGGCAAGCCGTCCTACACCGTGAGCATCATGGAATTCACGGGCGACAAGGTTGCCAGGGAAACACAGTACTTTGCGGATCCATTCCCGGCTCCCGCATTTCGCGCTCAATGGGTCGAACGGATGGACACATAATCTTGAGGCCCGAGAATTCGCTTCGATGGAGGGACGAGAAATGGATTGGAAACGGTGGGTTCAGTTTGCGCTGCTGGGTAGCAGTGATTGGGAACAATATGCCATCCTGCTGGTACGGGTGTCGATCGGGCTGTTCTTCGCCATCTCCGGGGCAAACAAATTGTTTGTCGCCGGCGGCACGAAACCTGTTTACGAAACGCTCGTTAAGGCCAAAGTCCCGTTTCCCCGCCAGACGGCTTATTTCGTGGCGGGTGTCGAGTTCGTTTGCGGATCCTTGATGACTGTGGGGTTTCTTTCGAGCCCGGCCTCGGTGGCTTTAATGATCGATATGATTGTCGCCACCCTGACCAGCTCGCTTTCCACCTTGCCAAAAGGACTTCCGACTCTCAGCTGGCTCGACGATTTCCTCTACCTTCCGGAAGTGTTGTACGTGCTCTTCTTTTTCTGGCTGATCTGCTCGGGTCCGGGAAAGTTCAGTGTCGATTACTGGCTCGCCGGCAGGTTACTGAGGTGATCGATTGGTTCAACGATCGGCGACGCAGCGGCTTGTTGCCAGGCGATAGCTATTAGGATTGCTCCTAAGGCGATTCGCTGATTGATTGGCTGATAAGATGATTGCTTTTTGCGGGGAGAAGTTTGGAAATTCATGGGGGTGCCCCCCTCCCCCTAAAATTAGTTAAGTTGATGACAATAAGGTGCTTGGAGGTAAAATATTCAAAACATAGGACTTAGCTTGAGATTTCGCGGATTGGCGTGCACTTGAGAGCTGCTGGCCGTTTGCATTTTTTGTCAAAGACCTGCGAAAAAGTTTAACCCGGGAAATGCATTTGTCTCTGGAGACGGGCGCGTTTCCTGACGGTCTACTGTCATGAAATTATCACACCAGTGGTGATGTCTGTCTGTGATGGCGGTACGAGAAAAGTGTGATGAAAAACGGGGGCCAGTTTTGACTGGAAAGGGAACTGCCCCATTCAAGCCAAGAGATGGCTTGAATGGTCCATCCGCGGATTCGTCGTCGGGCTCCTGCCACTCTTGCCTTGAACAGTCACTCGCTCTGACCTCGAAAGGAGTTACCAAATGGACGGCACAAATGGACTGAAAGAGACCACGCGCGCGACCGCGCCTGTCGCGTCAAACACGCCTGAGTCGAACACACTAAGCGTGAACGTTTTTACCGCCCCGGGAAAGGCTATGGTCGGCGAGCGGCCAAAGCCCTTCGGCGAAGCGTTTGGCTTTGACCCGATCACGTCGACTTTAATCTTCGGCGAGTACGACGCCGTGCTGGTGGACGCAATGGGGACAGTGGCTGAGGCCGAGGCTCTCGCGGCTTGGGTTGCTCTGCACAACCGCAACTTGGAGACTATCTACATAACGCACGCCCATTTCGACCACTTCTACGGTCTGAGCATTCTGCTCGACCGTTTCCCAGGCGCTCGGGCGATAGCAACGCCCAAGGCGCTGGACGCCATGCAGATCTCTTTCACTCCCACAGTGGAGCGGCTAGCCCGCCGGATGTTTCCTGGGCAAGTGCCTACCAAGTTGGTTCCACCTGAGCCCTATGAGCGCGACGCGTTCACTCTCGAGGGCCACGAATTGCGCATCATCGAGCAGGGCCGCACCGATAGTCCCGATTCGACGTCTTTATATGTCCCCTCGATCGGCCTGATCGTCGCTGGCGACGTTGTATACAACCAATGCCGCATGTACGTCGGCGACACCACCCCCGAGAGCCGAAAGAATTGGATCGCGGCGCTAGACCGCTTAGCGGCGCTTGATCCAAAGACGGTTGTTGCCGGTCACAAGAAGACTGGCGCACCCGACTCTCCCTCGACCATCCAGGACACCAAGCGTTACCTGCAAGACTTCGATCGGGTGCAGAAAACCGCGACGTCCGACCAGGAGCTGTTCGATCAGATGACAGAGCTGTACCCGCAATGGGTAGCCAATCAGTCGTGGTTGATGTTCGGATTCCCGGGGGCATAAGCTGCATCAACGCAGATGCGAATGTCTTATCGCGCATGATGAAAGGAAAACAATCACCGATGAATCCCACGTTGTATCGCACAATACAGGTTGACGGCCTGTCGATTTTCTATCGGGAGGCTGGGCCGGCAAATGCGGAAACGCTTCTCCTACTCCACGGCCTTCCATCGTCGTCGCGGATGTTCGAGCCGCTTTTCGCAAGGCTTTCCGATCGCTACCACCTGATAGCGCCTGATTATCCTGGTTTCGGACACAGTGACTGGCCGGACCCGAGGAAATTCGCATACACCTTCGACCATTTGGCTGAGACCATAAACCACTTCAGCGAGGCGCTCGGGCTCTCGCGCTATACCCTTTACATGCAGGACTACGGTGGCCCCGTCGGCTTTCGCATGGCACTGGAGCATCCGGAGCGAGTCGAAGCGCTGATCGTGCAGGACGCCGTCGCCCACAACCGGGGCTTGGGAGCAAATTGGAAAACGCGCCGGGCGTTCTGGGCTGATCGCGCTGCCAATGAGAGTGCATTGCGCACCAATCTCTTGTCGCTCGAGGCCGCGCGTGCGCGACATGTCGGAAACGATCCCGACGTCGAGCGCCACGATCCCGACCTCTGGACCGACGAATTCTATTTTCTGAATAGGCCCGGCCAGGCTGAGATACAAAGCGATCTTTTCTACGACTACAGAACCAACGTCGACTGCTATCTGAAATGGCAGGAATGGATGCGCGAGAAGCAACCGCGGCTGCTCGTGATCTGGGGCAAATACGAAACATCGTTTGACCCGAGCGAGCCGGGGAGCTACCGTGAGGATGTTCCGAACGCCGAGGTCCACATTGTTGACGGCTGCCATTTCGCCCTGGACACGGCTGCCGACGAGATTGCTTCCTCGATGAGAAACTTTATGGCGTCTTCCCAGGGAACAGATTCGATTTTGAAAAGGAGAACAAAATGACAACAAAAGGAAAAGTCCTGGTACTGGTCTCGAGCGGTCGCGGCTTGCCTTTGAAGGATGGCGGATGTTACAAGGGCGCTGGCTACTATCTCAACGAACTGACGGTTCCGGTGCGCGCCCTGATGAAGGAGGGCTACGAAATCACCTTCGCCAACCCCAAAGGCAACGCGCCCCAAGTGGATGTGAATTCAGAGGTCGCCGATTTCTTCGGCGGGGACGCGGCCAAGCTTCAGGACTATATGCTATTCCGCGACGGCCTGGCTGGGCTCAGAGATCCAAGTCGCATCGCGGATGTCATCGCATCGGGCCTGGATCAATATGACGCTGTTTTCGTCCCCGGTGGCCATGGCCCGATGATCGATCTGCTCGATGATCCCGACGCTGGCGCCGTGATGAGACACTTTCATCAAACGTCCAAGCCTACGGCAGTGCTCTGCCATGGCCCGATTTCATTACTCTCGGCTCTTCCGAATTCGAAGGAGGTGGTCGCCGCGCTGAGTGCGGGCGATGTTGCTGGAGCGAAGGCAAAGGCTCAAGGCTGGATCTATGCTGGATATAAGATGACTATCTTCTCGACAGCGGAAGAGCAGCAGCGGGAACCGCTTGAGATTGGTGGCAAGGTGCTCTTCTACCCGGACTTCGCCTTGAGTACGGCGGGCGGTAACGTAAGTGTGCTCGCTCCATGGTCGAGCTACGTTCTGCAAGATCGCGAGCTGATCTCAGGCCAGAACCCGTTCTCTGATGAAGCGCTTCTGAAACTTCTTCTACCGGCACTCAATCGGAGGAGGGAGTCGGTTTCAGCGGCATAAGAATCGGGAGGACCGATGGCAGAGACGTTCGAAGCATACCGAACTCGAGTCCTAAGCTATCTTGGCGATGAGGAGCCCATCGGTGTGCAACAAGCCACTCCATCGCAGCTCGAGCGTCGACTAAGCGATGTCGCGCCCGCGGAGTTGATCCGGCGTCCTGCACCTGAAAAGTGGTCAATCGCCGAAATCGTCGCGCACTTGGCGGACGCGGAGCTGGCGATGGGGTGGCGATTGCGAAACATGCTGGCGAATCCGGGCGTGGCCTTAACGTGGTGGGATCAGGACGTATGGGCGGAGCGCTTCGGTTACGCGCAGCAAGATGCGAGCCTTTCGGCAGCGGTCTTTCGGACGCTGCGCGAGAGCAACCTGCGATTGTTGGAGTCGGTCCCGCGCGCACGCTGGGTGGAGTGCTACGGGGTCCACGAGCTACGCGGACGGCAAACCGTCGAGGAGTTCGTCCGCCTGGAAGCGGCACACGACTTGAACCATCTTCGGCAGATCGACAGGATCTTGGGTGGGCGTACGTAGTGGTAGGCGGGTGGCTGGCAACGGTTTTTCCCGTTCCCGGTTTTTCGCGCACAGCGGCCGTGGCAGCCTTCACTGTACGTCCAAAGTACCTTTCCTGGCAGCCCAAGCTGCATCTAGTTTTTTCTGGAGCAGCTGATAGATAAAAGTCGGCAGCGGCGGTGCTCCAGCAAGAGCACAGTTGTATTCGCCAAACAATAGAAGTGCTCCCTCTCGGTCCGCCGAGAAGCCCGACAGCAGCGTTCCTGCCGCTTCCATTTTCTCGCGCGCCTTCCTTGAGAGATACTGATATTGCAATGATAGAACCAGCAGCTCACCCGTTACCACGAAGCCGAACGTTATTATTGCGGCCTCCGCAAACGCCTTCATCCGCTCCGCCCCAACCCCCGCGCTCGCGAGTTCAGCAAGCGCAATAAAGGTGAGCAAGACACCGACACCTGCGAGCACAAACCCTCCCCGCGAGGTCCAGGCGGCGACGTGATCGGTCCAGAATGCTGACTCGGCTATGTCATCCAGAAATCTTGGCACTCCTTTGGGCTCCTGTGAGGCAAAGTATCGACCGGAAACAAGCCTCTTCGGAGGGGCACCGACGCCAACTCGTGCCACTATGCATGATACCTGCAACTCTGCTGGCTGAATTCCCAAGCCGTCACTAAGTACCGAGGCTCGGCGAATCTCTTCGGCTGAATCATAATGCCCCGACGAATAGCTCTTGAGAAGAAGACTTGCAATCTGCAGCATAAATGCAATCAAAGCCAGCAACTCTGACCACTGATGCTTCGTGATCGCGTCCATCAGCACAACGATATAAACGAGAACCGCCGACCCCAGCGAGCTATACAGTGCCCATCTGCTTCGGCGATATTCGATACTCATTAGATCGAGTAAGTTCATCTCAATCTGCACCGAACGCCTCGCCGAAAATTTCCTTCCATCGTGAGACAGCCTGTTCCCCGCGGCCGGCGCTCTCGTCGGCAAAGGCGGCAGCAGACAGTTCCACAGCGCCAGTGAGCTTCAAATCTTGATCGGGGTTTAAAGTGGCCGCCTTAACTGGCGCGGCGAAGGGAACGGGGGATGGAATGTCACCACGTAGCCTCGCGGCCTTGAGCGCATCGAACGCAATTACGATGCCGCCGCTAACAGACACCATTCTCCGTCCGGAGTTCATGAGAGCGGAGAAGTGATTGGCGAGCGCTAACTCGACGTAATAAGAAGTGAACGCTTCTTCGAAATACACATCATTCCAATATTTCACCAGCTTGACCACCTTGCGATAGTGTCCTTCGTTGCACTTCTGCAGGGCTTCACAGACGGATTCGTCCAGTCGAGGATTGGTGTGCTTCCAGCCGTCGCGCCCATCAGGTATGAGATAGAAACCGTTCGAGCCGTCGTAGGGGTTCAATCGGAAACATGGGACAACATCAAAATTGAGTCCGTCGCTTTCGTCGTTTGCGCCGAGCGTCAGTTGAACAGTTATAGCCTCGCCATCCTCAGAAACTTCGGAGCGAGAATAGTGTCGGCTGAGCACGGCGCGAAATTCGGAAATCAACCGAGTCGAAGAGATTAGGTTTTGGCTGGCCCAGCGCGGACCGAGTAACGGGTTGAACATCACATCCCCATCCGTCACAACGGTATTTGGAGTTACGATGCCATTTCTGAAGTAGTAAAGCCCTCCGCCATCGAGTGGAAAGAAAAGGTCGATGTCGTCCAGCGGCCAAACCTTGGTGTGGCGGCCAAACGATCCTGAGATAAAATCGCTGTCCCCCTTTTCCAATACAGGAGGAAAAGTGGCGTCTCGGACAGATTCCTCCTTCAGGAATTCGCGGATGTGCTGTTGGCTGGTGCTCGCGTCAGACCGAATCGAGGCGGGAATATTGATGTAATCCTCGAGAAATTTCTCGAAGGCGTTATTGATCCTGCCGGAAGATGCCGTCTTGCTGACTGAGGAAACTAATGGCTCAGGGTTACGGATATTCATTTGCCCTCCCGCGCTTCGCAGAAAATATGTGTGAAGTTGGGGCGAGCTGCGAGGGCAGATCTCTGGACTGCGGTCAGCGAGTACGTCTCAGCTTCCTATTGCGATCCACATTCTACCCCCAGCCGTTGAGCCCGTCAAGAGATGAGCACAAGTAATAGTAGACGGTACTCGGGGACAGACGGGAAGTTCACGTCATTTTCGGGATGCTGTCCAGCCTTCCCGATTTGAAACCGACCAAAACTGTTGTGACTCGCATCCTTGCAACGATCCCTGCGGCTCGCGAAACTCCCGACAGGGCCCGTGGTGCAAACGGCAGCACAGCTCTCTGTCAAAGCGCGGATGCGGGTTCGAATCCCGCCGGGTCCATTCTCCCATCTGTGGAGAAGATCTATACCGGGGGAGAGAACGCAGAGATAATCTCCCCAAGTAACTTGACATTGTTTCCACCACCGCCAATACTGAAGTTGACAGAGAGCTGCACCACGTTCTTAATCTTAATGACCCCGGATATCCGGGGTCATTTGCGTTATCACCAGCCAGACAAACCGATCCCCTTCGATCCAGTCCCGAAGTCTTAACTGCCGAATCCGCTCTTGCAGGAATTGCCGCTCTGGTTTCCGGTTGGGTCAGGGCCAGCGCTTTCTGATAAGACGCCCGAGCCTCAGCTGTCCTGCCGAGCCTGCGATACATTGGACAGGTGGTCGCAAACGATGCCAAAATATCGCTCAATACCTTCGTCTATGTTTTGCCTTTCCTCGTCAGGTTTAATCGGCAGCAGGTAGAATACGAAACCAGAATCGGCAGATGAGTACTGTTGATCGGAATTGGAGACCGTCAATGAACAGCGTACAAATCGAACAAAAGAGCTATGAGATGCCCCCGAAGGAGGGGATCAGCATCGCACATTTTCTCACCGTCGCCGACGTCGAGCGATCGGCTCGCTACTACGAAAAGGTTTTCGGCGCTCGCATTCTGACCATGGGCGATGGCAACGCGCCTCCGTACCTTCAGTTGGCGAATATCTGGATGATTCTGAACGTCGGCGGCGGGCCGACTCCGGATAAGCCGACAGTAACGCTCAGCGTCCCCGACCCGAATCACATCAACAGCTTTATGAATTTCCGCGTTGCGGATATTCAAGCGTGCTATGAATTATGGAAGAGTCGAGGAGCCGAGTTCATCACGCCGCCGATACCCAAGTACGGCGAGATTCGCTGCTATATCCGCGATCCTGACGGTTATATTATCGAAGTCGGACAGAGCACCGACCTGACTTATGGTTAATGCTCGGTTAACGCTCGGCCCGGACGGGATGCGGATTTAAACGCCTGCGGATTATCGGCATTAATCAGCCGGTTTCCGATGTTCTAAGGTTGGAACCCGTCCGCAATCCACTTAGCGAATAATTCGATGCGCGATTGAGGCCACGGACCTTCTCCTCTTGGGGGTGGAGGCGGCATTACCGCGCCACCAATTCCGCGAACGCGGTCGTAGATCGCCGTTGCGTGGTTCTTCACATCTTCGTAGTTCGCAAGGTTAAATGCCTTGCTCATGGCGCGAATGTCTCGATCGGTAAACAGAGGCCGAATGTCCGCTTCGAAGCTCGTCAGTTTCGTCATTGCAATATCACTTCCTTCTTACTCATTGTAGGTTGACCTCGCCGCTGCAGTCGATACGAAAGTATGGGCGATACCATCGTCCAATTGCGCGGCCCAGTTTGTTCTGGCTGAATGGTGGCAGCTCAAATTCGGAGGAAATTCCATGAAAGTCATCCACACGGTTTCAGGCGGTTTTCCCCGACGCGGATTTCACACAGACGACACCGGGGTTCGGGCACGCAACCCGAGCGACATGATCTTGCATTTCGTCGTTCCTCACTGCTCTTTAATTGCATCGACGTTTTGCGACGTTATCGGGCTGGAACGGCGCTAGCGGCAACGGACCCGGGAATGTTCCTTAACTCGTGCGCGATCCACTGCAGGTTAGTGCTGTTGGGGAAAGCAGCCTTGAAGTCGGCGATGGTCTGGTAAAAAGCGAAGGTTGTGCCTGTCGGAGCAGCGGCTCGCAACCGTTCTTTAACCATCTTCGGCGTATCGGTTTCGAACACATTCTGCTGTAGCCGAAATCTTCTCGCCTGAATCTTGGGTAGCCAATCGAGCGTCTCCAGTATCGCCGCTTTCTTTAAGAACTCCGGCTTTATGTAATCCGACCGTTCGTCTTCCGGCACAAACGGAGAAGTCGCAATCCAGGTCGGCCAGTCTCCCCAGGGATCGAGTACATCGAGCACTTTGATACGCGGATCGACGGCCGAAGCGAGAATCGCGATAGTGGCGCCCGAACCCTGACCAAACATGCCGACTCGACTCACGTCGAGATCGCCGCGCGCAGTCAAGTAATCCAATACCATCTGAACATCGTGCGTCGAGGTCGCCAGGCTTTCCTGCAATTCGCTGAGAAACCACTCCTTCATGGGCCGGTCATGGTAGCGGTGTCCGGTGAGCGCAGAAACGAAACCCACGGCTGCAAAGCCGTCCTTGATCAGAGCAGTCTGGAATATCTCGTTCTTATAGGGGTCTGTATCCGCTGGATAACCGTAAAGATTCAAGATGACCGGAGGCTTCTTGACTCCCGCGGGCTTGATTACATAAACGTCGAGTGGATCACCCCATCGCCACTGTAACTGGAGCAATTCCACGGTGTAACCCGAGTGAGTGTCATCGACAAATTCTAACGGAGAGACCGGCTTCAGATGGCTGCCGCTCAATGCGGGCGTAGTCCAATCTTCGGTCACGCCCTGAAAACGCTTGTCAGCGGGATCGGCAATAGGGGGAGAAGCCGGTAATTGAGCGTCGGCAACGGACGCCAAAGATATGAGTATGAGTACGACAGCGAGCGTTCTTAGTAACATGGGTTAACGATTGTAGTGCTCTGTGTACTTGATTATGGTTTGAGTATTACAGGCGCCAACGCATCCAACGAGGCGAGGCGGACCGAGTCACGGTCCGCCCCGCCTTGGTGAATTGCATCTGTGGCTGCACTTAGATCCGGTTACGGTCTCGCAGCAGGTCCCAGGTTGGAGTTGTCCGAGTTAGCATTCTGAACCAGCTGTGTTTGCTTCTCGGTGGTTACGCCGATCGTGGTCGGGATGATAAAACCTCCCATGTCGCCGCCCTTTTCCGGAACGTTGGTGGCGGCACCGGCTGCTCCCAGTTGGGTGCCGTTTCCGCTTTTCTGTTCGTAGTGCGAACGCAGCACTTTGAGACCGAGGTCGGCAACTCCACCGGCTGTCACTGCTCCGTACGGTACATAATCGGGAACAGAGGTTACCACAAACGAGTTGGAGGCTTTGACCAGTTGCACGGCATTCGTGCTTCCGGTCCCGTTGGAGACCAAACGCAGGAGCGACCACGAGCGGTAGGTTCCGTTGCGCAGGTTCGGGAAAGAGAACCCGTTTTTCCAGATAACGTTCTCGGCGCAGGGGAAGGTGCCTGCCGTTCCACAAGCCGCAGGCAGGTCAGCTGTTCCCGGCAACTGGCTGCCGGCGGGTTGTCCGGGATCGAGCGTGGACCCATACGTCTGAAAAATCGGATCGACGCCGTTCAGTGTGATGTAGCCGTAGGATGTCGAGTCGGCAATCGGTTTCACGTTTCCGTAACTGAAGAACGCGTAAGCGATGCCGTCCTGCGCAGTGGTGAAGCAGGGACTTGACGAGCTGCAGCTGCTGGTATTGTTAGAGAATTGTACTTCCGTTATTACTTCGCCAGTGCCGATTCCACGATAACGGGCGCCAGTGCCCGACGGATTCGAAACGCACTCACCCGTGGTCGCAGCGGTGAGCGGGTTACTGTTGGCGCTGATAAGCCCCACATTTTTTTCCTGGCTCACGCCCAGAATTGCGCCCGGATAAACGGTGGGCCGGCGGAATACTGTAGCTTCCACGGTGTTGTAGGTGCCGGAAAGCGGTTCACGCAGGAAGACATTGACTCCTCCCGAGAAACCTGAACCGAAGACGCTGGCATCGCAGACCTCCCCTGAAAACAGATCCTGAAGTTGGGCTTCGGTGGCGTTCTTAAGGTTTGCCAGGGCGTGGGAGCGTGAGGTAACGAAAACGATAGGCGCTCCGCCCACCGGCGTCACCGTGTACCCGGGAACGGTCGTGTTGCTGAAGGGATCTTTACCGGTGATATTAAACGCCAGAACGTTCGCCTGCTGGGTACTGCCAGGCAGGCCGCTCAGGATTGGAGTTCCCACGCCCCCAGCTCCAGCCGGGTGCACCGGCGGGACGCCGGATGGGTTATTCACGTTGTATCCAAGGCCGTCCAGATTGTCGCTGGAGGCGCCGCCATAGGTGCTGGCGCCGAGCTTCGAATCTACACGCGCCGCCGCCCACGCCGCATCTTCGGGACGAATGTCGGTCGCTGCTACCGTAACCGGAGTTCCGCTGGTGAGGACGCTCTGAATATTCGCCGGCAGGTTTGTATCGGCGCCCCACAGGCCAGAACTAATCAGCGCTGCGCCAACATTCGAGGCGCCAGAAGGCAGAACCAGGCTGCAGTGGGGTTGAGCAAAGTAGCAACGGTCTCCGACAACTGAGTCAACCTTTGAGAAGACCCATACGTTCGGCGCTGGAACGCCGTTGCTGGTGGTGCTGTCCCAAACTACCCAGATGGGGCCCGCGTCCTGGTTGGCTGTCGAAGGCCGAGCGTCATTCAGATAGGGTTCGGTGGCGCCGCTCTTAGCGCTGGTCCAATGAAAGGTGGGACTGGTGCAGCCAGTGAGCGCTGTGGCACAGTTCCCGTTGCCGTAGGCACCAAGGGCCAGGGTCTGCCACAAGGCGGATGATCCCGCAATGACCACCTTCAAAGTCTGAGCTTGTGCCTGGGGCACGACGACCGCCATGGCGCCCAGCACGAGCACTGCAAACATCGATTTCATTCGCGACATAATTATTCATTCCTCTCTCAGAATGGTTTGAAATGATTCGTTGCACATGAGGCGGTGCGCCACACGCAGGTCGTTTCATTTGGCTGCTTGAGCTGTGCAGACCAACTCACCGCAGCGAAGCTTGACTTGCAGGCCGAAGTCTAGCTGCTGGGTGGCCGGGCAATGTTAAGCCTTTGTGACAAGTTGGTGAAAATTCCGTAACGCAGGCAGCGCATAGGACGCGTCAGGCGAGGGCTTTCGCGTTATCCGCAATCCTAAGACGATGACCGCGAAGGCGCATTCGCGGTTCATCTTTTTCCCGCCCCACACGTTCGCCTGTGGGAAACAGCTTGGTTGCGCGAGGAGCCGGCGTTCGGCCCCCCGAATTTAACATTGCGTTAACCTCGGGGCGCTCACCTGCCATATAAAATCCCCGGTTGCCAACGCATTACTTGAGAACCCATTACTTATTCCGGAGCGATAAGTGTGCGAGTTTGTGTCCCTTGCGTCGTCGGAGTCCTGACGCTGCTGCTTTTCGGGGCGTCGTTCAGTCTTAGCCAGGGACAACTGACGGCACAAACCGACAAGGGCACCATCAGCGGAAAGGTGACCGATCAAACCGGCGCCGTCGTGCCGAATGGTAAGGCAGTCCTCGCGAGCGCCACGGGCGCGAGACTTGCAATTCAAGTCGATGAGAAAGGCGAATATTCCGTTACCGGGCTTATCCCGGGGGCTTACCGCCTAACTGTATCGGCGGGCAACTTTGCCGATGTGGTCTTCGACAACGTCGTGCTGGCACCGGGTCGAACGCTGACGCTGGACGCAACCCTGAAGCCAGCAAGCGCCAAACCCGCAGTTGAGGCGGCTGCCGCAGAGCGGATGGAACAAAGCTCAACTTCTTCTGCACAGACAATTGCCAAGGATAAGGACAAGGGCGCGATCACCGGAACCGTGACCGATCAAACCGGTGCCGTCGTGCCCGATGCAACCGCGGCGCTTACCAGCACGTCAGGGGAGAAAGTCGAAACAAAGGTAAATAACAAAGGAGTATTTTCTGTCGCGGGAGCTTTCGGAGTCTACACGCTCACTATAACTGCTCCGAATTTTGCGCCTAAGACATTTGACAACATCACTCTGACGGCGGGCCTCGAACTAACGCTGGATGCTGCGCTGGAGCCGGCGGGAACGAAGACCGAAGTGAACGTGGAGTCCGGCGGTTTAGGAACAGTGGAGACTCAGACGGCCGAGGTTTCCGGAACGATTACACAAAAGGAAGTGGTCTCGATCGGACTCAATGGCCGGAATTTCACGCAGCTCATTGCTCTCGCGCCCGGCGTCAGCAACCAGACCGGGCAGGACGAAGCCAAGGTAGGAGTGGTGGGCAGCGTTAAGTACAGCGTGAATGGCGGCCGCGTCGAATACAACACCTTCGACGTGGATGGCAGCGACGTGCTTAACACCGGCCTGAATGGCGCCTCAAGCACGCTCATGGTTTATCCCAGCCTGGATGCGATACAGGAGGTGAAAGTATTGACCTCCAATTACGGCGCTCAGTATGGGAGGACTGCATCCGGCACAGTGCAGGTTGCCACCAAGACCGGAACTCCGAAGTGGCACGGCAATCTCTACGACTTTATCCGCAACGAAGCGTTTAACTCGCGCAACTTCTTCGATGTCGTCTATACGACGCCGCCTCCTCTTGGGCAGACTGTCGGCGGCCAAACACTTGGCGACAAAGCTCCGCTCTACCGCCGGCAGGATTTCGGTGGCACGATTGGCGGTCCGCTCTACGTTCCTGGTGTTTTCAATGCCAAGAAAGACATGACCTTTTTCTTCTTCTCCGAGGAAGTTCGCCTGGAAAAAACGCCCACCGAGTACAACCAGGCGGTTCCGGGGCTCAAAGAGCGTGGTCTTATCTTGACGACGCAGGGCATCCAGAAAAACCTGCAAGTCAGCCCTGTCACCGGAGCCGTATACCAGGATTTTGATTTCAGCGATGTGTGCGCGCCCGGCGGAGCGCCGTTTGCCCGTGCACAATATCCCGACTGTCCGTCCCTGGGACCGGTTCCTGGTGGATTGCTCAACGCCGCGGTGCACCTGCAGGTGCCCGCTGCTTTCGGAACGCCATCACGGGGTGTGGACAAAAACGCGATGGCGATACTGAACTCCGGACTGATACCTCTGCCCAATGCCCCTTATGGTTGTAACTTCAGTTTGCCCAGTCTCAACTCCGACCTTACTAATCTCGACCCAACCGATCCCAATCATTGTTACAACGCCTCCGTTTCGCCTTCTACTTACTGGCGGGAGGAGTTATTTCGCATCGATCAGATATTGAGCAACAAGGTGAAGGTTTCGTTTCGGTACATTCACGATGGTTGGGACACGAGCGTGCTGACGCCGCAGTGGGGCGTCGCGCGCAATACATTTCCCACCGTGCAGAACCGGTTCTTCGGCCCTGGCACAAGCCTGGTGGCGCGGGTGACAGACACGATAACGCCGACGCTCCTAAATGATTTGGTCCTCAGCTACGTCAACTCGAGCATCACGCTGGCTGATCAAAACGGACCCGGAGGAGCGCGGTTCCAGCGCGACCCCACTCTGGATCAGCCGCTGGTCATCGACCCATCGGCTCCGGGAATCTGCAATCCGACGCTGAGCGTCAATCCGGCTACTCTTATTCCGGAATGCGCCATCGGCCACATTTTCAATAATGGTTTTGGCGGCAAGATGCCGGGAGTAGCCTTTCTAGGGACGAATGCAGCTTATGGCGGCGAGGGCTTTGCGGCCGATCCCTCGTACATGCCATGGGGCCACACAAATCCCACTTACTCCGTGCGCGACGACATCGGCAAGGCAATCGGGAAACACACACTGCAATTTGGAGGGCAATACGCATACTCACAGCGCAATCAGACCAACAATGCCATCGGCGCAGCGTCCGGCGATTTGCAAGGCCTGCTGACCTTCAGCAATCTAGTTCATAGTACCGGGAACGCCTTCGCCGATTTTCTGCTCCAAAATCAACTGTCCAATGGGACCGGCCTTACAGAAGGATTCATTCAAAGCTATACGCAAGACTCAGCTCAGCGCCGCTACTACCAGCGCTACCAGATTGCCGAGCCCTATTTCCAAAACGACTGGAAAGTAAGTTCACGGCTTACCGTCAACCTGGGCCTACGAGTCAGCTTGTTCGGCACTTATCAGGAGAAGAACCGTAATGCATGGAACTGGGAGGCTTCGCGATTCAATGAATCAAGATTTGCGGTTGACCCGAGTTACGGCGAACTCTTGGATTGCGGGACGAATATGGGCAGATGCAACCCGAGCGGAGCGGCGCCGGTGCAGTTCAATCCCACTACATTTGTTTTGGATTCTAGCGTAGTAAGCGACCTTGGCCTGGTTCGGTGCGGTTTTAACGGCACGCCCGCAGGCTGCATGGCGGGGCATCTGTTTAATCCAGCGCCGCGCGTTGGTTTTGCCTGGGACCCTTGGGGCGACGGCAAGACGTCGATTCGTGGCGGTTACGGCATTTTCTTTGAGCATGGCACCGGTAACGAGGCCAACACCGGTTCCCTGGAAGCGAGCGCGCCTTTGGTGCTTAGCATGACGCAACCGCTTCCCGCCAACTATGCGTGCATTGGCAATATCGGGTATGGAAATTCCACCAATCCTGAGTGTTCGAGCCCTTTGGGCGCATTTCTCGGCATCGCTCCACCGCCCGCCGGCTCTGCCTTTCCGCTCGATGTCACCTCGATTCCGACTCGCGCAGTGTGGCCTTACGCTCAGCAGTGGAGTTTTGGGATTCAGCGAGAATTGTCCAGAGCGGTTGTCGTCAACCTTGCCTATGTTGGAAGTAAGGGAACGCACCTTACAGTCGAGCGGCAACTCAATCAGTTAAAGCCGTTACCGCCAAGCGAGAACCCCTTCGGCCCCAACGAGCCTCTCACGATTGCGGACTGTACGGTTCCAGTGCCGGGAGTAGCGGTGACTGTTGCGCCTGGTGACGGCTCTACTCCGTTCTTACTTCAGAATGGAACTCTAGTTACACCGCAAAACCCCGCCTACATGTATTTGCAGGCAGCCTGCACGAATCCAAACATACCTAACGTCAACTCCTTACCTGGCCATCCTTACCCTGGCTTGGGCAGAGTTCTCTCGTTACAGAATGTCGCGAATTCGAGTTATCACGCGCTTCAGGCAACGATGCGACACAGCAGCGGACCGCTGACGGTCGGAATTTCATATTCTTACAGCCATTCTCTGGACGACGCTTCGGATCGAAGCGATCCGGTCTTAGTGAATTCTTACGACTTACGCGAGAACCGTGCCAGTTCGAACTTTGACGAACGCCATCTATTGAACATCAGCTATGTGTATCGGTTGCCACTCAAAGACTTCCCTCGTCGCTTCATGGACTGGGCGAACGAACGGCCGAAGGATACGACCGCGGCGGCAAACTGTTGTTCGGCGCTGGCGAATAGGGTTCTCGATGGTTGGGAGCTTTCCGGGGTAACGCTGGCGCAGTCGGGCACGCCCTTTACGGTGATAAATAGCGCCGGAAACACCGGAATTTCCGTGACCGACAACGCCGGCGTTTCCAGCGCCCTCGGCATCGCGGCCTCTTACCCCGACGTCATGAAAGGTTTGCCGGCGCCCTTTAACAATTCCAAAAGCTTCGGGCCGCTCATCGGCAATCCTTCGCAGTTTGTGGCTCCGCGGGGGCTCACGTTCGGGAACGCGGGCCGGAACTTTCTGAATAATCCCGGGCGCCTCAACTTCGACCTTTCCGTTCTTAAGCACATCAAGGTTCGGGAGAGCGGGGAGCTTGAGTTTCGGGCGGAGGCTTTCAATATTTTTAATCACACGGAGTTTCGAATCTACGACCCCGATAATCCAGGCAGCAGCGGTAACAACATCATCAGCTGCTATGCGGGCCCCGTGTATTCCGCCGGCTTTAAGGGCAGCGGCGCCGACTGCGTTACCGGCGCCTCCTTCTTGCACCCGCTGGATGCGCATCGGCCGCGCACGATTCAGTTTGGTCTGAAGCTGGGCTTTTAATGCTGACGATTATGCAGAGATGGACTGACCTTCCGGCGCTCGCGTCCCGCTTTTGCGGAAGGTACGGGAGGATTCGGTTGTTCCTATTATTGGCCGGAATGATGTCGCTTCCGGGATGTGGAGGTGGTAATTACCAGAGCGTCACCCAGATCCCCGCTACTCTCTCGGGCAACTGGCAGTTCACCATGGCGGCTCCGTCCGACGGCTCCTTCTCGGGAGGTCTGCAAGGCGGGTTCTTGTTGCAAAACGATAATGCAGTTACGGGAGCGACGACTTACTCAGTTGTTCTATCCCCAAATCGCAACCCGACCGTGTGTGCCAGTGGATCGGCTGCAATTACCGGAACCCTTACGGGCCAGACGGTAACCCTGACAGCGATAGCCGGCGCACAGACCTTTGCCTTCAGCGGAACTCTGAGTCTGGACGGTTCGACCATGGCGGGCACCTATACTTCCACCGACGGTTCCGGTTGCGGCACAGCTCAGGCCGGCCTGCAGTGGAACTCGGTTCTCATTCCTCCGCTCACAGGATCGATTCAAGGAATCTTTCACAGCACCGGGGGCGCCGCGGGCCTGAACGAGCAGGAGTTCCTGGTATCGGGGGCGCTCAATGAAGCGGCGAATACCGGGGCCGACAATGCGGCTGTCACCGGTAACTTGAACTTTCTGATTGGGACAACCAATTCAAGCGATTATCCGTGTCTTGCGCTTGCGTCTGTTAAAGGCGCAATCAGCGGGAGTTCCGTCTTTCTGCAGGTCATTGGAACGGACGGGTCGACGCTCGGGCAGATTGGTTCATCGTCCGGTTCAGGTTTGCAAACGGTCACCTTCGGCTCCACTCCTGGCGGATACGTCCTGCAATCCCTGGCTGGCGCAGGATACGCTGTGTACGCGGCGGCCTGCGGCGGGGGGAGTCTGCAGCACCCCGCGGATTCGGGAAACATCTGTCTCGCCGTTAATAGTACAAGCGCCTGTCAGCAACCAATCGCACTGATGCCATACGCGCTGACTTTTCCTTCGCAGGCGGTGGATTCCTCTCCCACCACGCAGACGATTACGCTGGCGAATACTTACAGTTCGACGCTGGGTAGTCTGACTTTGACCCTGACCAACAATAGCGGTGCGGGAATTTTTACGGAGACGGATACTTGCGGCGACGGAGGTGTTCCATCGCAGGGACAACCGTTTGTTCTTGTTCCTCAGCAGTCTTGCGTTATCACAATTGCGTTTAGTCCGCAGGACAACTGCGCGGCTGGGAGTTCGTCGGCGCAGTGTCTAACCGCTACATTGACCGTTGCCAGCCCCAACAACGATGCGATTTTCATGGTGCACATTGTCGGCGGGGTGAGCGGGAGCAACAGTAGTTTGGTTCCAACGCCTGACGTTGAACTCCACACGCAGCGAGTTATGAAGACAAACGCTTCTCAACAACTGAGGTATGCCGGCAGTTGGGGTCCGGCACAGAACCTGCACGACATTAGCAATCGCCGCTTCCGGAATGCAGAAGGCCATGCAGAACTTCTATAAAGCTCGAGTAAGTGAAGAGCGCGTGCGGCGTCTGATGACTTGGGAAGCGGTGTCCGCCCCAACTCGCAGTAGTTACGCTGGCGGTTTGTTGATTCTATTGCTGGCGAGCATGATTGCGCTTTCGGCTTGTGGCGGAGTCAACTCCAGCGACCCGCAATCGAGTGCGACGCTTTCCGGCAACTGGCAGTTATCCTTGGTGAATACGCCGGACCTAACTGCCTCAAGCGGACTGCAGGGCGGATTTCTGCTGCAGAACGGCGGTTCGGTAGCCGGTGCGGTCGTCTATTCGAATACGCTGTTGAGTAGCGCGACCGGCCCCTGCAACAGCGGGTCGGCTCCCATCACCGGCACGACCAGTGGCCAGAACGCCGTAACTCTCACGGCGGTGGCTGGCACACAATCCTTTTCGCTTACCGGAACGCTGAGTAGCGATGGCTCGATGATGACGGGAACTTATACGTCCACCGCCGGAACCGCGGCCGACGGCACACCATGCGGAAGCGGCACCGCTCAAACCGGACCGCAGACGTGGACCGCAAAGTCCGTGCCCCCCCTTACCGGATCGATCACAGGAAACTTTCATAGCTCCAGCAGTTACAACTCCGGCCTAAGCAATCAAGATTTTCCGGTGACCGGCTCCTTCACACAGGGGGAGAATATCGGTGCGAGCAATGCAACAGTTACGGGCACTTTGAGTTTTATCGACCCAATAACACTGCTGAGCGATTATCCCTGTGTTCCCTCAGGTTCCATCTATGTCAATGGCCAGATCAGCGGCAATACCGTCGTGCTGCAACTGATAGGGACCGCCGGATCGAACGAGGGACAGATTGGAATTCCAGCCAGCCAGGCCATCAGCGGAAATATTCCTCAACTCGTCACCTTCGACTCGACCACGAACGGTTTGGTCCTGCACTCCGCTGGAACAGGTTATGTCGTGAACACAAAGACTTGCCCCACAAATGCCGATGTCAACGACGAGGACGGTGGATACCTCTGTTTGGCATTAAACAGTTCAACCGCGTGCCAGCAGCCGATCACGTTGTCTCCGGCGCTACTCATATTTCCGCCTCAATTGCTGGGTTCGACGAATCCTCCCGCTCAGACGATCACACTTACTGACACGCAGGCTTCGGGAAGCACCCCTCTGAACGGCCTGAAGTTGAACTGGTCAGCGGCGTCGAGCAGTAGTTCAGACATTGGCCAGACCGACTTCACCAACCTGCCAAATTTCATGGAGGCCGATAATTGTGCCGCACCACCGGGATCGGCTTTCAGTCTGGTTCCGGGGCAGTCTTGCACGATTACGGTTTCCTTTGCGCCTCAGGAAGATTGCACGTGGTTGCCAAACCAGGGCGGGACCGCGCCAGCCCAGTGTCCACTTACTTTGAACGCCACGCTGATGGTTAGTAACGTCCCCAGCACCGACAACGATAAGAATTTCACCGTCCCTATTACTGGCGCTGGGTCAAGTTTCATTCAGCCTTCAGTTCCCGAGCTCGATTTTGGCGCGGAGGCATTTGGCGAAGCGAGCCTTCCACAATTCCTTTATTTCACCAACTATGGCGCGACGCCCGTGCAGATCTTGCCCAAAGCACCCTGCGATAACGCTACATTGGATCAATTCCACATCCTTCCGCACCCTTTGGAATATCCGGGGAGCCAGGTTGCGGGCCTGCAAGTGGTGAGCGACCTGCGCCAGGACACTAACAATTCCACGATCGACTACAGTTGCGACTTCGATCCCTACACCATGCTGCCTAATTTCCGGATCGTCTCCGATACTTGTAGCGGAACACTGCTAGAGCCTCAGGACGCGTGCAGCCTGCAGGTCGTATTTGCACCGCAATCAACGGCTACATATTTTTCTGCTCTGGACTATTTCCTGGAATTAAACACGGTGCAGTGCACGAATCCCGTCAATGATCCACCGTCTCCAGCCAATCCATGCGAAATCGATGGCGGACGTCTTCCCGTGGAATTGAAAGCGAATATTACGAGTCCGCTTCGAATGTCTCCCGGCGCTGGATTGGATTTTGGAAACGTAACCGTGGGCAAGTCCAGTGTCACGCAGTCGATCACGCTGCTTAGTGATCCAAGCCTCACTAATCCACAGACAGTTACCTTTATCGGCAAAGTAGTGGTAAGCGGAACTTATTCGGAGACCGACGATTGTCCGCTCAGTCTGGCTCCGGGAAGTGGTTGCACTATCACCGTAACCTTCAAACCCTCAGCCGTGGGACACGATCCGGGAACGCTTTCGATTAACTACACCACGAATTCGAACAGTACTTTGCAAACGCAAACTGTGTATCTGCGCGGGACCGGTCAATGATTCGCGCCGCGCGTGAAGATACGCAACTCGAGGAGGTTGCGGTGGCCACTAGACGATGGATTCTGGTCCTTCTGCCCGCCGCGCTGATTGCAGCGCTGGCCGGATGCGGGGGAGGAAGCACTTTCAACGTGCAAAATCCTCCATCGCCGCCGCCGTCTAGTCTCGCCATTGCCTTTCAGACCGCGCCTCCTCAATCGATTCTTGTCGGTACGCCGATGTCTCTCACGGCAGTGGTCAGCAATGACCCAAGCAATGCCGGCGTCGACTGGCTCGTAACTTGTAACTACACCGGTAACTGCGGCACCCTCAGCGCGCTGCACACTGCCAGCGGCGCCTCCGTAACTTACATGCCTCCCGCCAGCTTTCCCGGAAACAGCGACGCCGTGAGCATTGTTGCCTACGCCACCGAGGAGCAAACAAAGAACATCGTTGCTTCGATCAATATTACTGCCTTTGGCAGCAGCCTGAATGGTAAATACGTACTTCAAGTGCAAGGAGCGGATTCAGATTCGAATCTTTACCAGTTCACGGCCTTGCTGGTTCTGGACGGCAACGGTGGAGTTACATCAGGCGAGCAAACGGTCAACTTCAGCGATCCGGCTACTGGGTTCTTTGTCTCCAAAACCGACACTATCAATAGTGTCGGAAGCAATTACTTCGTTGGCCCGGACGGGCGTGGAACAATCACCATCGTTGCGAACGACGCAGACATTGGCACGCTGACATTCAGTTTCGTGTTTCTCTCCTCTTCGCAGGCACTGATTTCCGAATTCTCGACCTCGACTTCCACGATCAGTGTATCCGGTACCGGTACTATGGATTCGCAAACCTGGACGAATAACTCGCCCGCTTTGTTGGGTGGTTATGCGTTCGTGGTAAGCGGCAGCGATTTTAGCAGTGGGTCGCCAACAGCCTTTGGCGGGATTCTTAATATTGATTCACCTAACAACATTTCCGGAAAGGGCAGCGTCACCGATCAGAACCTTGCGGGAACTCTGACTTTAAATCAAAAACTTTCGGGGACAGTGTCCAATCCAGATCCATTCGGTGCGGTCCAGTTAAGTCTTGCCGTGCCGGGCTTTCCTTCCACGACGGCTTATGAGTTCACCGGCTATCTAGTTGACTCCACCCATATAAAACTAATCGAGAGCGACAACCCTCCCGGAACGGGCGGCATTGGCTCGACCATCGGCGTGGCCATCGGCCAAGGTTCTGCGACGGGCACTTTTAATAACACATCTTTCTCCGGACCTTACGTGTTCGGGGTGCTCGGACAGGATCTTTTTGCTACGGCGCCGGCCACCTTAACCTCGGCCGGCGTGTTCTCCGCTGATGGCAGCGGCAACCTGATTAATGGATTCACAGATACTCTTCTGCAGGCGTCGCCTGCTCAGATCAGCGCCGCCTTCACTGGAGCATATTCCGTCGCTGCCACCGGTCGTGTTCGTTCATCTTTCAGCCACTTTGCTCCCCGTCCACCCGGGGGCTTTAATCCCGGCTACTTTTTTTATCTAACCGGCAATGGGAATACACCGGTGCTGGTGCTTGCGGCGGCGAAGGACAACCAATCCAATCCTCTATTAGTTGGTGCGGGAATCGGTTACATGCAATCGAGCGGCTCTCTTACCCTCAGCGGCGACTACGGTTTTGGCTTCACCCAACAGAATGGGAGTGAATACGATGGCACAGCCCAGATGTCCGCGGATTCGACGACGACCCCGATTTCCTTAGCTGGGATTGCCGACGTCAGCGTACCTGGCGGCGGTGTGCAATCGGACCAGCCTTTCAGCGGGACTTTGAGCTCTCCTTGTTTGGCGGGTGTTACCGGTTGTGTCGTGGGAACTTTCGACAATGCAGGTGAAGGCAATGCCTTCGTCAGCCTCGACCGACCGGTACCCGTAGATTTTTACGTCATAGACTCGGACCACGGCTTCTTCGTCGAAACGGACTTGTTGGACCCCAACAATCCGTCGGGAGTGGTGGCCCTCGGAAACTATGTGCGGCGAACTCCGGTTTGCTCGAGTTGCCAGTAACTGCCAACTCGGTCTCGACCGTTCCAGGCCACCATCATTCCAATCAGTGAGCTTCCCCTCACTTGAGAGCGCTGAGCCCGGCCGCGGCACACTGGCCGTCGTGCTCGCTTAGATCGCCGGAGAGGCCGATGGCCCCGATCAGTTTGCCGTCCACGATGATGGGCAGGCCGCCCTCGACCGGCTCGGCGCCTTTCAGCGTCAGCACACGCAGACCGGCCCCGCCGCCCGCCACTGCATCCTGAAATGCTTTGGTCGGACGTTTGTAAAGGGCCGCCGAGCGCGCTTTGTCGATGGCCACGTCGGCGCTGCCCAACTGCGTGTTGTCCATCTTTTCGTAATAAACCAAAGTGCCGTTAGGCTCAACGATGGCCACCACCATCAGCCAGTTGTTCTTGCGCGCCTCGGCCAATGCCGCCAAGGCTGCCTTCTTAGCTGTCTCCACGCTGATCGCAGGGCCGATGGGAGTGACATAAAATGAAGCAGCAGGCGCGGCCTGGCTCACGGCGTAGCCAGCGCACAGCACCAGGATTAGCACCATTAGCAACTTCGAGACACGATGTGCAGTCATCTTGCTTCTCCTCTGGCATTTCGAAAACATCTTAAGAGATTCGTAGGGTCACAAAAGGGATATTATCGTACCACTTACGCGAGGATTTCCACATCGGCAGGTTTTGTGCGAAGCGATTTCTCAGACATTCTGCCGGTGGCCATTACGAAGCCTGAATTTCGCGCTACAAAGTATTCCGTATGCAGAGACTGAAGATCATTCATAGCTTCTGGCGTGCTTGTATTCGGGCCGTCCCCGGTATTTTTCTGGTAGGGCTGGTAACTCTTGTCTGTCATGTGTTGGCGCTGAATCTTACGGCAACCGGCTTCCTTTATCTGATTGTTGTTGTATTGCAATCTCTCCGCGGCGACTTCATTGCCTCTGCCGTCGTTTCCATCGTCGCGGATCTTTGTTTGAATTTCTTTTTTGTTCCCCCGATTTTCTCGTTTCGGGTGAGCGATTCCTCGGACATTTGGGCCCTGATCGCTTTCCTGATCACCGGGTTGGTCATCACTCGCCTTATGACGCAGGTGCGCCAGGAGGCGATGACATCGGAGCTTCAGCGCCGTGAGATGATGTTCTTGTACGACCTGGCCCAACGCTTGCTGGCGTTGCATCCGGATGACGCGGTGCTCGCCAAGGCGGCCGCGCTGTTCCGCGAAGTCTTCCGCATGCGGGCGGTCTGCTTATACGACGGGGCTAACGCGGAACTTCACATTGACGGTGTATCTCAGAACGACTTGGCGGAGAGAACCCGGGCAGCGTATCTCTCGCATCAGGACAGCGATGACGAGGTCACTGCGGTATTCATCCGGTGTCTGCATGTAACCGGGAAGGGCGCGCCCGTGACCCACACCAAAATATTGCGCACCCTCTGGGGCCAGAGTACAGCTCGGAACTCGAATACCTGCGCTCCTACGTCAGAACGCTCCGCAAGAAAATCGAAGATGATGCCGCGCGCCCGAAGTATATCGTGACCGAACCCTGGGTCGGCTACCGCTTCTGCGACTCGTCCGATCCTCAGCTCTCGGCAACGGAGACCAAGTCTTTTTGAGCTGCGGTGGGGAACGCGCTAGCGGTTTCACTTGTGATTTCTTTTTGGGAGTGAGCGCTCGCAACCCAATAGTCAAAACTTTCATTTACTCCAGCTAAAGTTTTCATAAAGATTTTTCACGAACTTTTTATGTCCCGCCCTCTACCGTTCAACACGTGGCGAGTCGGCATGGGCAGAGGTCGCTGTTCAAGAAGCGGGCGGCACCGGTTCTGGCCGGCAAGATTCTCACTCGTGCGCCGTGCAGGCAGGGTCTCTGCCGACGCTTCATGAACAGTTCTGGACGCCAACGTTCTGGGCGATTCCAATTTGGCTTCTCATCTCTTAATGAATCTTTAATAGTCTCTTTACGAGATCCTTGCGCGTCTGGATATCCAATGAGAGCGTGCTTCCACAAACGGGCAAGAGGAAAACAGGCGAAGCGACAACAGAGACCGCAGTTCCCATCACGCGGCAGAACAAGACTTAGACCTTTATGGCGCTGGGCGATTCTTAGCAACACCGTTTGGCTGATTATCTGATCGTCCTTACAAGTATTATCCATTGGACGATAGCTACTAACTCAGCTTAGTTTGTGGGCACCGTACTATCGATTACACCAGAATCAAATACATAGTAACAAGGCCGCTGTAAAGGATGGGATCGAGCCCCGGAGCGAATGAGCTGAACGTCTTTTCGTTAGGCCGCGGACATGCGGTGAAGAGCACCTCAAACCGGAAAGGGATGGAAACGCAAAAACCTATGAGAGCCTTATCGTTCACGACCATATCGGTTTCACTTGTCGCCGTGATGTTTATTCAGGCTCCGCGTGTTTATGCGCAGGCAGCGACGCAATCGGACCCTTTGGAGAAAGTTGCGGTGCTCCACGAACCGGCGGTTGCGCCGGATGTATCGCCCGCTCGACCTGCGGCTGCTCCTGATCCGGCAAGCTCGGAGGAAATTTCTAAAGAGTTAGCCGCCATGAAAGCGCGCATCGAACTGCTCGAAGCAGAATTGAAGAGCCGTACTCCGAGGGGATCGACACTTGCAGCGGGACCGGCGGCAGCGGCGCCAGGTGCCAATTTGGCGCTCCCCTCAATCGCGACAGCTGACCTCGCGCAAGAGGCGAGCACCAGCTTGCCCGAGAAGCCCGCGCCGACGGTCCCTTTTGCCTATGCCGACTGGACCTGGCTCAACGGGAATCCTCGCAATAAAGATGCGGTGTGGGACTCCAAGTTCTTCACTCCGGAAGTTCGGTTTGACACTCATTACGTTTTCGATTTGAACCACCCGAGAGATGACACTCTCGGCGGTTCGACCGAAATCTTCAGGACCAACGAAGTCCAGGTCGAGCAAATCAGCGTCGGCGGCGACTTTCACTGGCAGAATGTTCGGGGCCGGATATTGACCATGGACGGAATGTTTGCGGTCACCACGCCCCGCAATGACGCCAGCGCCGGACGTGGGCAATGGGACCTTCGAGGCGCGTACAAATATGTCTCGGAAGCTTATGGCGGGTACCACTTCGACGTGAATCACGGGCTCAACGTGGATGCGGGAATCTTTGTCTCGTACATCGGTCTATTCAGTTACTACAACTTCGATAACTGGGCCTATCAGCCTTCGTATGTCTCTTCTAACACCCCATGGTTTTTCAACGGCATCCGCATCCAGTGGTTTCCCACAGACAAACTTAAAATTGAGCCCTGGTTCATCAACGGATGGCAATCCTATGGCAGGTTGGGCAGCAAGCCTGGCCTGGGAGGTCAAATTCTGTATCGTCCGAAGCCTTGGATTTCGCTGGTCTTCAATAACTATGGCATGGGCGAAGATACTCTGGGAGCCGGTAACGGCCAGTTTGCCCGCTCGCGTATACACACCGACGATAGCGTCGAAATCAAATATTACGACCATCCGGAGAAGACACTCGACAAGATGGCATTTTCGCTTACCGGCGACTTAGGTTGCGAATATGGCGGCAGGGGAACGGGGGTTGGCGCTCAGGGACAATTTATTTATAACAGCGTAAATTGTCACCACAACACCGCTACCAGCCATAAGCAAACCTTTGCCGGCTGGATGCTCTACAACCGGTTTTGGTTCAAGAAGGATCAGTACGCCATCACCATTGGTGGCGGCGCCATGGCCAACCCGGGACGCTACCTCACACTGCTTCCGCCCATCAATGGAGCCGACGCGATCACCGGCTCGCCCTATTTCACGCAGAACCCCGGTGATCCGTACAAGGCGTGGGATGGTTCGATCACATTCAACTGGATGCCGCGGCAGTACATCACTTTCCTTACGGAGTTCGGATATCGCCACGCCAACGTTCCGTATTGGACGGGTCGAGGTGGCATAACCCCTGGCGACAATGAATTTCCCAGCACGAGTCCAAACCCCGGCGGGGGGTCTGTCATCCCGGGCACGACATTTGTCCCCGGACCGTTTCTCTCCGCAACGCCCGGCTACACTTGCGTGCCCGGAAGCACGGGATTCTGTCCCGATCTGCGGAAAGACGAACCCAGCATCAGGAGCGCGATCATGGTCAAGTTCTAGTTCAGGCGTGGCTGTGAGTGCTGGTGCATAGACGACGAACGGGGGCTCTCGTGAAAAATAGAGGTCAAGGAATCATTCTTCTTCTTGCCTCCATGTGCCTGCCGCTGATGTTGGGGGGCTGTAACGGGCGTGTCGATGCTGCGGCCGGGGCTCCTCCTCCCCCCAACGTCGTCCCCGATGTCGATCTCAACCTGTTCGCGGTCGAGCACCCGGAGCACTTTCCGCTGCTCGAAGCGACGGCGCATCCTTCGACCTCCGAGTTAGTCGTTACGGGGACAGTCACTCCCGACGTCGCGCGCAATGTCCCAGTGGTTTCTCTCGCTTCGGGGCGTGTCGTGGCTATTCATGCGCGACTCGGAGACACGGTACAAAAGGGTCAGCTGTTACTAACCATCCGAAGCGACGACGTGGCCGGCGGCTTCGATGCCTATCGCAAGGCCGTCGCCGATGAGCTTCTCGCGCGCAAGCAGTTGAATCGAGCCGTCGACCTTTTCGCACACGGCGCCATTGCAGAGCAAGACCTCGAGACCGCGCAAGACACCGCAGCCGACGCCAAGGTCACCCTAGAAACTGCGACCGAGCATCTTCGGCTCCTGGGCAACGATCCCGACAAACCCATGGGTATTGTGGACATCGTTGCACCCATCTCAGGCGTCATCACCGACCAGGAGGTAACGAATGCTGCGACCGTGCAGGCCTATTCCTCGCCCAGCCCCTTCACGATTTCCGATGTCTCCTCGGTCTGGATCGTCTGCGATGTGTACGAGAATGATATGGCCCATGTCCGGCTCGGGGACACTGCGGAAATCACCGTGAATGCGTATCCCGATCGCCCCTTCAAAGGAAAGGTCAGCAACATCGGCATGTTCCTCGATCCGAATATTCGAACAGCCAAGGTCCGTATCGAAGTTCAGAATCCTGGAATCCTGCGGCTCGGTATGTTCGCGAAGGCCACGTTCCGTGGCCAAACCACAGAGATGCACACCGTTGTTCCGGCATCGGCCGTCCTGCACATGCACGATCGCGATTTTGTTTTTGTCCCCGCACCGGACAAGAAGTTTCGCCGCCTGGAGGTCGTCAGTGGAGATCTCTTGCCGGACAACACGAACCTGCAAGAGATCAAGTCTGGGCTTAAACCAGGACAACAGGTAGTTTCAAACGCCCTGGTCCTGGATCACGTGCACGCTCAGTAATTGAGCGACGGAGAGCCGACGCCCCTCTCCGGCAGGATGCGCGAGACGCGAGCCCTCCACGAATTAGAGAATTAGGAAGGAAAACAGTCATCAGGAAATGATCCGCGCCCTCGTAGACTTTGCCCTGAACAACAAGTTTGTGGTGTTGGCTCTCGCCGTCTTGTTGCTTGGCTGGGGAATTGTCTCGTTTCATAATCTGCCGGTGGAGGCCTATCCCGATATCGGCGACAACTACGTCACCGTTATCACGCAATGGGCGGGGCGATCCGCGGAAGAGGTCGAGCAGCAAGTCACGATTCCCATCGAAATACAAATGGCCGGAATGCCACACATGACGTTTCTGCGGTCGGAGTCCATTTTCGGACTGTCGTTCGTGATCATGATCTTCGATGACAGTTCGGTAAACGACTGGAACCGCCAGAAGGTGCTGGAACGGCTGACCCAGGTCAATCTTCCTCCGGGCCAAAACCTTCAACCTCAGATCGGCACCGACTGGAGCACCACCGGTCAGATCTATTGGTACACGTTGCGAAGCATCAATCCGCGGTATGACTTGATGGAATTGAGGTCGATCGAAGACTGGGTACTGCTCAAGCAATTCAAGTCCGTTCCCGATGTGGTGGATGTTTCCGACTTCGGTGGCACCGTGCGTGAATACCAGGTGCGGGTCGACCCCAACAAGCTGGTGTCATACGGGCTGAGTATCGGACAGGTCGAGCAGCAACTCGCCAACAACAACATTAATGCCGGCGGCAGCTTCGTGGAGGAAGGCCTGCAGCAGATGAACGTACGCGCGCTCGGGCTCTTCAGCAACGTGCGCGACATTGAGCAGACCGTCCTCAAGACTCAAACCGGCACCGCGCTTCGGGTGAAGGATATCGCGGATGTGGTACAGGGTCCGAAAATCCGGCTGGGCCACATGGCCCGAGCCAACCACATGCAAGACGGGCGCATTATCGATGAGCCCGACGTCATTCAGGGCGCGGTGCTCATGCGCAAAGGCGCGGAAGAGCAACCCACACTCGATGCCATTCACAAGAAAGTGGACCAGCTCAATAATGGCATTCTGCCTCCCGGCGTGAAAGTCGTGCCCATGCTCGACCGCAGCGATCTGCTGCACTACACCACGCGCACCGTGATGGACAACCTAGCGGAGGGGATGATCCTGGTGACGATCGTTCTCTTCGTGTTTCTCGGCAATGCGCGTGCCGCCTTCATTGTGGCGCTCACGATTCCCTTCTCTTTGCTTTTCGCCTCAATCTGGCTCGACCTCAGTAAGGTTCCGGCAAATCTCTTATCGCTCGGCGCGCTCGATTTTGGGATGGTGGTGGACGGCGCAGTGGTCATGGTCGAAAACATTGTTCGTCACATGAGCCGCCGCCAAAGCAATCTTTCGGCTTCCGGGCGCATCACGGTGACCATCAAGACCCCGGCCCAGGCGATTCGTGAGGCGGCGCATGAGGTGCAGCGCCCGGTGTTCTACGCGATCGCGATCATCATCACCGCCTACCTGCCCATCTTCACGCTGCAGCGAGTGGAAGGCCGGCTGTTCAGGCCCATGGCTCTGACAGTCGCCTTCGCCCTGCTCGGCGCGCTGACCTTCTCGATTTTGATCGCGCCCGTCCTGGCCAGCGTGCTGTTTCGCAGTGGAGTTCACGAGTGGCACAACCCGGTCATGGCTTACGTGACCGAGCGCTATCGCCGACGGCTGCGCTGGTGCCTCGGGCATCGCGTGCTTACGGTCGGGGTCGGCTTGGCGACCCTGGCGGCCAGCCTATTCCTGTGGTTCAGCGGAATCATCGGTTCGGAGTTTCTGCCCCATCTCGACGAAGGCGCAATCTGGGCGCGTGGCACCCTGGCCAACAGCACCAGTCTTACGGAAGGTGAGAGGTTCACAACCAGCGCCCGCTATGTTCTGGCTTCCTTTCCGGAAGTCACAACTGTCGTTTCGGAGGTTGGCCGGCCGGATGACGGAACCGATACCGGCGGATTCGGCAACACCGAATATTTCGTGGACTTGAAACCGCACGACCAATGGCGCCCAGTGTTCCATAAGAGCAAGGAGGAACTGATCGCCGCCATGGACCGCGAGCTGCAAAAAAGATGCCCTGGCGCGATCTGGAACTACTCACAGCCTATCGAAGACAACGTCGGAGAGACTCTCACCGGCACCAAGGGCGCTTTGGCGTTCAAAATCTTTGGAGACGACCTGAACATTCTCGAGCAGAAGGGCGAGGAAGTGGTTACCGTCATGGCGGGCATCCCCGGCATGCATGACGTGAAACTGTTGCGCGATTTCGGCCAGCCCAATCTTGACATCACCATCGATCGCAAGCAGGCGGCGCGTTTTGGCATCAATGTAGCCGACATACAGGACACTCTGCAAACGGCAGTGGGCGGAAACGCTGTCAGCCAGGTACTCCAGGGTGAAGCGCGGTACGACGTAGTGGTGCGCTATCAGGAGCCCTACCGTAAAACCGCGGATGCCATCGCCAGAGTTCGGCTGCTTTCTCCCTCTGGTGAGCGTGTGTCGCTGGCGCAGTTGGCTACGATCGAAGTCAGGGATGGCGCCTACGACATCTATCGCGAAAGCAACGGCCGTTACCTGGCAATCACCTTCAACGTGAGAGGCCGGGACCTGGGAACCACGGTCGAAGAGGCGATCAAACAGATTGGCGAAAAAGTGAAACTGCCGCCGGGTTACAGCGTCGGTTCGTCGGGAGAATATGAGAGCGAACAACGCGCGGAAGCGCGTCTGCTTCTGATCGTGCCGCTAACGATTCTTGTCATCTACATCATCCTCTACAGCATGTTCAAGTCGGTGAAGTGGGCGCTGCTTATTCTTACCAACGTAGCCATGGCACGAATCGGCGGGCTCGTGGCCCTGCTGGTTACCGGCACGCACTTCAGCGTGTCATCGGGCGTTGGATTTTTGGCGCTGTTTGGCGTTTCAGTGCAGACCGGAGTCATCATGCTCGAATACATCAACCAGCTGCGTGCACGGGGTTACACCATCGTGGATGCAGCGATCGAAGGCGCCGTCCTCAGGCTGCGCCCCATCATGATGACCATGCTGGTGGCAACTCTGGGACTTCTGCCGGCTGCGCTTTCGCATGCCATTGGTTCTGACTCGCAGCGGCCTTTCGCAATCGTGATTGTCGGAGGACTTATTTCCGACTTACTCATGAGCATCGTTCTATTGCCCACTCTTTATGTCTGGTTTGCAAGCGATCGCGATGAGCTTCCCGAGCCGGAGACATCTTTTGAGAGCTGATTTGTACGCGGATTTGAAAACAGACTTGAGAATTAAGATGACCACTAACACCTCACATTCCCGGTCGAGTTACAAGCGGCGGACAAGAACGTGCTTATGCGGACTAGCTTTGATCCTGCTCGCTGTTTCTGTTCTCGCCGACTCGGCGGAAGCCCAGTCCCCGCCTCCGCAGACTCAGCCTCCGCAGACTCAAGTTCTGCAAACGCAAGGTCCGGTCAGGATCACGCTCGACGAAGCCATTCAGCTTGCGCTGCAACACAACCACAACCTGCTGGCGGCGCGCACCACGATTCAACAGAGCCAGGCCGAGGAGATAACCGCCCACCTCCGCCCCAATCCCGCGCTCTTCGGCGATTGGGAGTACCTGCCCCTTTTCTCGCCCTCTAACTTCAATAGCCAGTATCTGCACGACTCCACCGAAATCGACGCGGGTCTTAGCTACTTGATCGAGCGCGGCAAGAAGCGGCAACACCGCTTGCAGGCAGCGAAGGATATTACCGCCCAGACAATCTCTCTGGTGGCCGACAATGAACGCGGCCTTAGCTTCAGCGTCGCCTCGCTGTTTGTGAATGCGCAGCTCGCCGAATCCACCCTCGAACTCGCCGAAAAGGACCTTCAGAGCTTTCGACAAACGGTGGACATCAGTGAGATGAGCTTCAAAGCGGGCGCCATCAGCGAAGACGATTACCTGAAGATCAAGCTGCAACTCCTGCAGTTCGAAACCGACCTGGAGCAGGCGCAACTGGCCAGAGTTCAGGCGCTCTCCGACTTGCGGCAATTGCTGGGATACGAATCCATTTCTCCCGACTACGACGTGGCGGGCGCGTTCGACTACCAGCCGCTGAAAGGCAATCTCGAAGACTTGCAACTGAAGGCCCTGCAAAACCGGCCGGACCTCCGCGCTGCGCAGCAAGGAGTGACGGCCGCAAACAGTCAATACGAATTGCAGAAGGCGATTGGCAAGCAGGACGTCACCGTTCAGGGCAACTACTCGCACAATGGCGGGATCAATGCGGCTTCGTTCTACGGAAGCATTCCGCTGGCTATCTTCAACCGCAACCAGGGGGAAATCGCGCGGGCTCGCTTTGCCATCACTCAGGCGCAGGAACAGGAGAAGGCCACAAACGGTCAGGCTCTCACCGATGTTCGCGACGCCTACGAAGGTCTGCGGTCCAACGACAAAGTGGTGACGCTCTATCGCTCGGGCTATCTCGATGTTGCCCAGAAAGACCGTGACATTAGCGAGTATGCCTATAGACGCGGCGCTGTCAGCTTACTGGATTTTCTGGATGCCGAGCGAAGTTATCGAGCCACTCAGCTAGCCTACCGTCAAGCGCTGGCTTCGTACTTGCTTGCGCTCGAACAGCTTCGAGAAGCCGTGGGAGTGAGAAATCTGCCGTGACGATCGCTCAGTCAGCCACGGGAAGGATAAATACAGGGCTAAACAATTCGAAGGAGCATTCGTGAACCAGCAAGAGGTACGAGCCCGGATCGAGGAAATCAGGATTATTCCGGCTCTTCGTGTGTCTTCGACCGACGACGCTCTGTTCGCGGCGGAGGCCGTGTCCCGCGGCGGCATTCCCATCGTGGAGGTCACGTTAACCGTGCGGAATGCGCACGAAGCGATCTCCCACCTCATACAGAATGCTCCCGAAGTGATCGTGGGCGCGGGTGCCGTGCCGGATGTCGAAACTGCGCGCCGCTGCCTGGACGCCGGAGTCAAGTTCCTGGCGAGCGATGGGCTTGATCCTGAGCTTGTGAACTTCGCCGTAAAGGAAAGTGTGGTCATGATCCCAGGCACGCTTACCCCGAGTGAAGTATTGCGGGCGTGGAAGATGGGCCCTGACTTCGTCAAAATTGTCCCCTGCGCGCAGGTCGGCGGCGACCGCTACATACGTGCGTTGAAGGCCATGTTTCCCAATGTGCCCCTGATCGCCGCTGGCGGAGTCAATCAGCAAACTGCATCCAGCTTCATTCTGGCAGGCGCGGTTGCGCTCGGCATCGGGTCGGAGTTAGTTCCCAGAGAGGCGGTTCGAATGAGGCAAGCGGACCGAATCACGGAGTTGGCGCGCCGCTTTGTCGGATTTGTCAGCAGCACCAAATAGCTGCCGTCGAGTTAGGACTGCTTGCCCCAACCGACGCGCATTACTAGAAGGAGGCATCGAATGCAGGAAAAACCAGGAAACGGCCACTCCCAGGCAGGAGAGCATGATTCAATGGACAACCCTTTGTTTGCGACCTTGGCGCGACTTGAGCACGACTTGAGCGATGTGATTGATGCCCTGGCATTGCTCGGCGTGAAGCGCTGTTCGCAGTGCAGGAAATTTTTCCGCTCCGCCGAGCCCGGCGCGCTCTTTGACTGCGGCCAGGTCGTTTGTTACGGCTGCACTCCAGAGTGGTGGTCTTCTGAGTCGGCGCGGCTCGGCGTTGAAGAACGAGAACGGATTGAGGGAAAGCTGGCATCGTGGTTGCGCAAGTATCACCGCGCCGAAATCGTAAAAGTAACTCCCGGCAGCGTACCGGAAACGACCAACGCCGAATTTCAGATCGCAGCCAAATGCCAGGAGTGCGGAGGCTCGGGGAAACTCATGGAAGGTGAGCGCTGCCGCTTCTGCAACGGCCTTGGGACGGTCCGGATCGTGGTGCCAAAGTAAAATTGGCACTTCAACTTTAATTAGCGATGGGTGCCCCATCCCTGCGCGTTCTTTGCGCAGGGGTGGGATTCCACGGTCGTGTCAGGCTTGGGATTCCGGAAGCGATTGCGATAGTTTTGTTACGCCGCAAACGGCCGGACGATGTTTCGATAACGCCACCCGATCAACCCCAGTCCGGAAACGAGCAGCACCATAGTCGAGGGCTCGGGAACGGTTGGCGGTTTGCGATGTTTGGGATGGCAGTGAATACTCTGGTCGTCCGGGCTGCAATACCCGGAAGGCAGCGGCACACCAAACGGGACGTAGGCGAAAAAGAATCCACCCGCGTTAAACGGTGGAGGGGCCGGCGCGCCAGTCGGCAAGTGGGTCGCGGGAAGCACGGGCCGGCTGGGCCATGATGGGCCGGAATCCAACGCCGCCACCGGCTGGTCGAGCACGTCGTCGGCAGGCTCTTCTTCCGAAACCTCGGGCTTGGCAGTGTCGGAAATCTGGTTGCCGCAACGCGCGCGGGCCGTAATCTTGCCATCGGTCAGCAGCATTTCTCCCGGATGGAGGCGGACTTTTTTGCGCGTCCAGTACACGGTGTCACGAATGCGATACGAAAGATAAACTTCGCGGGCATCGGTAGCGGGCACCAGGCGCGCATGTTCGTAATCGAAATGGGAGTAGTGCTGGCGAACTACATAATCGCGCAACGCTTTCGAGCGGAGTTCGGAGGGATCCTTCACTCCTCCGGGCACAACCGAGTACGGATAGACTCCCGGAATGCGAGCGACATATTTTTTGGGCTTGGTGGAGCGCGCCGCCGCGGTAGCGGAATCTTTACGAGTGTTCGGCCGCGTCCAGGAGGTTGGTAACACCTGGGACGAATGCACGTAGGGCAGCGAGAGATAGCGCGCCGCGTTCTGCCAGCAGACGCCCAATAGTAACGTTACTAAGCCTCCAGCTACCAGCGCGCGCTGGATACGCAGACGACGGCGATACCAACTCCGTCTCCTCCGCCCACTCTTTCCCTTCGTATCGAGGTTCAAACGACACTCCTACGCGGCACTGTGCCGGCGAGATATAGAGGGGGGAGATAACGGAACAGTATAGTGCATTCTTTGAGCCACAACCACGCCCCGGAACCGATTGTGACAGAGGGCCTTAGACCTAACCCGAGATCGTCTGAAGAGCGTTGCGCAAAACTTTTCATTCCCAAGAGGTATTTTCGGTGTTCGGATTCCATAATGGAAAATCGTTTGGGCACCGCCGGGCTATCCTCCCACGGTGCTACTTGGCGACCCTGCCTAGCGGCCGAAGCGATATGTAAGGCTGACGCTGGCATTCGAGGGGATCCGGACCCCCACGACCTCCTGGACACTGGAAGGATAGAAGTTTTCCGTGGTCTGGCCCGAGTAGCCGCTGGCGATAAGAAAATTCGCGCCGGCAGTCAGCCGCCCATTCTGAAATGGACGAACCAGAGCACCGCGAAACTCCTTCACTGAGGTTCCTGTGCATTCAGCATTCAGATTCGGCGCGCATCCGGTGCCCAGCGGCTTTCTGCCAACGTATTCGAATTCGCCCCGCATCTGCAGCCGCAATGGAAGCTTCTGAACCGTCCCTAGCAGATCGAAGAGGGTCCGAGGCGCTTCGGGCGTGGGTTCTCCGGTCATCAGATCGCGGGCATCAGCTTTGGAGAACGTCGCCAGCAGCGAGGCCTGCCGAAACGTATGCTGTACCGCGATGGTCATGAAGCGGAGGCGGCTGGGCCCGAAATCAAATTGCGCTCCGGTGTCCGGATCGATTTTGCCCAGCTCCGCGCTGCTGGTAACGTGGCCCAAAGTGATTTTGAAATCCGTGTTGCGTGCCGTCTTGTTGGCGACGAGTTGGTAGGAATGCGACGTGGCCACCGGACTGGCGGCGACAGTGCCCGATCCTGCTCCCAAACCAACCCGTGGATCTTCCGTAAAAAACGATTCGCCGAAGCTCAGAGAAATCAGCGGTAAGTACCACGATTCCCTGGGAACAAAGGCAACCGTCGCTTTCGGAGAGTTCACACCGGCCCATTTCTGAAACGAATCGTTGGGGGTCTGCGCGGTAACTACAAGATCTTCGTTATCGATGTCGATTTCATCGCGACGCCAGCCCAGATAATAGCGGAGATAGCGCGCCACAGCACCTTCGGCTGCGAGGTAGGGCGTCAGCGATGCAATCGTAATGTTGTTTCCATCGACCGGTTTGAACGGTCCGTAGTAATTGGGGTTGCTCGGCTGGAAGAATCCGTAGCTATCAAGATCGTCGCGCCGCGGCGCTTCGCGCTCATAGTCGAACCCTCCCAGCAAAGACAAATAGTCGGCAACTTTATTGACGTAATTCGCGTTTCCGCCGGCCACCGTACGAAACTCGCTCTGGCGGATCAGGCCCAGATCGCTTCCAAAGTTTGAGAACAACGAAAGGTTGTAAGTGCGAAAAAAACCGGATAGCTGAAGTTGCTGATTCTCGCTAAGTTTCCAGACGTCGTTCAAGGCCGCCAGCGTGGTGTGCGTCTGCTCTTCTTGCCGGGGGTCGATCGTGTCACCGTGGTTCGGATAGTTGTTGTCGTATTGATTCTCGGCGAAAATCGGGACCAGTCCCGGAATGTAGGAGAAACCGTAGTACCCGATGCCAAACAATGTGAGCCGGTGCTCGCCCGCATGAAAAATGCGCTGGCCGTTGAATTTATACTGCTGCCGATGCTCGAGTCGCGCGAGAAAACCGTTGCCGTAGGAACCTTCCAATGCCAGAAAAGAATTGGCCGACGGGCTCCACCCAGCAACCAGATCGAGGTCTCGGTAATCGCCCGTGATGGTGACAAACGGATCAAGATGCGAACGGAGGCTGTAACTCGTTGCCAGATTGACCGAGTGGTTTCCTTCCCGGACATTGAAGGCCCCGCCGTCGACTTGAACGCTTTCCAGAATTTCGGGAATAAAAATGTTGGGATCGGAATAGCCATTGCCATGCGCATTGGCCGACAGATTGTTGGGGAGAAGAAACGCGCCGACCGAGATGTACTGGGCGATGGGCTCGCCATGATCTCCGGCGACTCCGGGCGCAAAATACTGCGGCGCTTTGATGCCGCTGGACGCGGTTTCGATGGGGTATCCGGGAATGGATACGGGTGCGCCCGGCCGGCCCGGGTTCGCGTCCAGCAGATCCTGCCGCACAAATACTCGCATGGCAGGATCGGGCGTGAGAACGTCAAGTTCGTTCACGTCCGCTGTCACGATGATGCTGTTGACCACGGTTGAGAGGTCGCTCATACGGATTTCAATTTCGGGATTTGCGCCGGGAGGAGAATTCGCGGAGCTAACAGAGATTGAACGCGTGACTGGGCGGAAGCCCGCAGCGCTGACTGTGATGTCGAAATTGCCGCCGAAATCAACGTTGATGGTAAAGCGTCCGTCAGGGCCGGAGGTTGCCGTTCGCCGCACCTGTCCACGATCCGAATGGCCGACCACCTGAATGGATGCGCCGGGCAGGGCATTGCCTCGAGGATCGCTGACGCGGCCGCGCAGAATGATGTCCTGAGCCGATAGTGCAAGAGACGACAGAAACACGAGAACGAGCAAGACGGAGCGCGCAATGCAGGTTCGGTTCACTCGCTCTCCAAAGTGCAGAAGACAGTCCTTCGCTTTCGATTGGCTCAGAGTCATCGAACCTGGGGATTATTGTCGAAGCGATTTCCCCGCAACGACGAACGAACGAAAGCCAGCCACCTACTCCGGCTCCGCCACAAATCGATACCCCACTCCCCGCACCGTCTGCAAATGCTTCGGACGCGACGGATCCTCTTCAATGTAACGTCGCAGCCGCACTACGAAATTGTCGATGGCGCGCGTATCGGTATCTTCGTGCAATCCCCACACCTCTTCGAGAATGGACTTGCGCGAAACCACGCGGCCTCCGCTCCGCACTAGATAGCGGAGAAACTCCGCTTCCATCACGGTTAGATGAATCGTGTTTCCCAGCGTCCGTAGTTCCAGCTCGCCGAAGTCGATCGTCTTTCCCCCGAAGCTGAAGGTATCAAGTGGGTGCCCGCTCGTCCCATCAGGGTCTCGCGGTTTGGTGGACGTGTGCTCCTCGCCCAACGGTTCGTTGTCTTTCATCCAAACACTTCGCCGCAGCAGACTTTCCAGACGCGCGATCAGGATCGCCAGCTCAAACGGTTTCGGCAGGTAGTCATCTGCTCCCGCCGCGAATCCCTGGAGCACATCTTCGGGACGCCCGCGCGCGGTCAGCATCAGAATCGGCACATAATTCTTTTTCTCGCGCAGCAGCGCCGCGACATCGAAGCCGCTTTTCCCCGGCAGCATCACATCCAGCACGACCGCGTCGAACCGTTCCTTTTTCTCCACCAGCCGATCCAACGCTGTTTCGCCGTCCCCCGCAACCTCGACAGCGTGTCCTTCGGCTTGCAGGTTGAATTGCAGGCCCTGCGCCAGGTGCGCCTCATCCTCCACCACCAGGACGCGGCTCATGACGCCGTCGCTTTCCGGGGGAATTCTTTCTCTGGCAATTCTTTCCTTGGCAATTCTTTTCGATGCAACTCTTTTCTAGGCAATTCTAGGGTCACGGTCGTTCCCTTCCCTGCCCCTTCACTCTCGGCAAATACGCGGCCGCCGTGCTTGCGCGCGATGGAACGCACGATAAATAATCCCAAGCCGGTCCCCTTCACTTGCGAGAGCGAGCGCTGCGCCACCCGGTAAAATCGCTTGAAGATGCGTTTCAACTCCTGCTGCGGAATGCCCACGCCCCGGTCGCGCACCCGCAGCACCAGCCGCTCTTCGTCCGGAGCCTCCAGCTCCACCGAAATATGCACGCCATCGGGCGAATACTTTACCGCATTGTCCAGAAGATTTGAGACAGCAGTACGCAACTCCTCCGGGTCGCCCAGCACGCACGCCCCGCCGCCATTCTGCAAAGGCCCGTTCTGTAAAGACCCGCTTTGTAAGGACACGGATGAAAACAAGCTCTCGCGATATTCCAGATCGGACGTCTGCAGATGGTGCCGAGTTCGCGCCAGCTCCAGGCACTCGCGCACCAGCGCATCGAATTCCACCGGCAAGCGCTGCGGCGAGCTTTTCTTGTGTGCCGCTTCTCCCGCTTTCAATACTTGCTCCACCGTGTGCAGAAGGCGCTCGGTATCGAGCAGCATCAACTCGTAGAACTGACGCCGTTGCGCTTCTTCCACATCGAGTCTCTGCAAGGTTTGAAGGTAGAGCCGTATGGACGCGATCGGCGTCTTCAACTCATGGGTAACCGCGTTGATGAAGCTGTCATGCTGCTCGTTGCGCCGAATCTCGCGGATCAGAAAAATCGTATTAAGGACCAGCCCGGCGGCGATAGCGCCAAAAAAGATGATGCCGAGAAACACCCGGATGCCTTCGCGCCAGTTAAGAATGATCCACCCGCTGCCGACAGCGACCGCCAGCCCCGCCAGGCAAACGCCCAGGGAGAGGAAGAAGTAAATCGCCTTTTGCCGGCTGATAATGCGCACAGGAAGATTGTAGCGGGGCAAGTGTCAGGTGTCAGGTCGCAGGTCTTAGCTGGCAGGGGTGTGTGGAAGATCTCTCGAGGTTGTTAATGGAACGGCGATCCAACAACAACTACGTGAAAAAGCACGGATTTTCGCTGATCGGAGCTGGCCGATTCGAGAGCCTTTCCTGACACCTGAGACCTGAGAGCTGCCCTAACCGTCGCCCGCCGCCAACGCTAAAGCCGCCTTAACTCCCGCGTTAATAACAACGAAAGCTTCAGGCTTAGCCGACAGCACACGCAAGACCCGCTTTCGCTCTGCCACCCCAAACCTCGGGCACCTACGTCCTATCACGGACGTAACTGCTCATTGCGTTCCTGCGTTGTTATCATCGACCTTTACCGTCCTACCTGGAGGACATATGCGTTCGAAGTGGCTACTGGCGCTGATTCTCCTTCCTCCATTCATGGGCCAATCGTTTGGTCAAAGCAGCGACAGCTCCGCTCCGCCGCTCGGCGACGTCGCCAAGAAGAACGGCGGGGCCAAGAAAGAGAAAGACGCTGCCGCCAAGGCCAAGCGCATCTTCACGGACGACGACATGTCGATCCGCGGAGGCCCGGTTCCCTCCATCTCCTTGCAGGGCGCCGATAATACCCAGGAGGTGCTGGCCGCGATCCACGACTTCAGGGCAACCCACGATGCCGCCGCGACCGAGGATGTCGTACACGACTGGTTCGATCAGCAAACAGAGGTTCTTTCCGCGGCGATCGACGCCAATGTGCGGCTGCAAAAACACAATCAGATGCGCATGGAATCGGCGCAAGACCGGTCCTCGTATCCGCGCAACTACAGCTACGACCCCGACTCTTCCAACATGAATGAACGCATGACGACCGAGCGTTGGTCGCAACGTGTGGAGATGCGCAGCTCACAGGAGAACTTTCTAGTCATCGGCCGGATTCAGCAGGCGCTCATGAAGGTCCGCGTCGATGTGATCTGCCGCCCCAACAAAACCGGGGCTGCTGCCTACGATTGGTTCAAGATCCGCACCGCCAATGGCATCGGAACCTACTAACTGAAGCACCCGAAACTGGCAGCCAGCTCTGAGTTCGCCGCCGTAAAAACTGATCCGACACAACAAAAAGCTCCCGACGCCGGCCACCACAGCCGATTCGAGAGCCTTTCCTAAGACCTAAGACCTGCCCTAATCGTTGCCCGCAGCCGCCGCCAGAACTGCCGTCTTAACATCCCGCGTCAAAACCGGCTTGGGTGGCAGATTCTCCAGGTTAACTTTGTACACATGCCGAGCCAGTCCCATTTTCTTCAGCGCCCAGATTCCATACCAGTTCATGTCGATTTCATACCACCGCAGCCCATGCCGCGCCGAAACCGGATGTGCATGATGATTGTTGTGCCAGCCTTCGCCGAAGGTAACGAGCGCCACCAGAAAGTTGTTGGTTGAAAGGTCTTTGGTAGCAAAGCGCCGCGAACCCCACAAATGTGTGACTGAGTTCACCATCCAGGTAGAGTGCAGTCCGACCACCACCCGCGCAAACACTCCCCAAAGCAGCCATGGCAATCCGCCGATCGCGTACAGGATCACACCGAGAATGACGTTCGAGGTCCAGTGATACTTAGTGAGCCAGACTTGGACTTTATCTTTGGTCAGGTCGGGAACGTAACGAGCCAGGGTCGTGGTGTCATGATGCATCGACTTGCCCATCAGGATCCATCCCATGTGCGACCACCACTTGCCGTCGATGGGCGAATGCGGATCGCCTTCGTCGTCTGAAAACTGATGATGAATCCGGTGCGTCGCCACCCAGAAAATCGGCCCGCCTTCCAGCGCCAGCGTCGCGCACCAGGTCAGGAAATACTCCACCCACTTCGGCGTCTTGTATCCGCGGTGCGTCAGCAGCCGGTGATAGCTCATCCCGATCCCGAGGCTGCCCGATACCCACCACAAAAAAATGGCGACAAAAAATGCCGGCCAGGTAAAAAAGAATAATGCCGCGACTGCGCCCACATGAAACAGGCCCATGGCGATCGCCGTGCCCCAGTTGAAGCCATCGTGGTTGGCGCGGTCCTTACGGTTGGTGCCTTCTCCGGTCTCTATCATTACCTGGCTTGCGGCCTGGCTGGCCGCTTCGCGCACTGTTTCGCGTCTGGTCTCGCGGTCATTCCCGGTTATCGTCTCGCTCATCGTCCCTTTTCTCCCCACAACCCATTAGACTCAAGTCTCGCCCTGACAATACCAAGAGTCCGCCCGATACTTTGTAATACTTCTGTAATCCTCGCTGGCTAAAGGGGTTACCAGCGTAATGGGACGCGCCGCGAAAGTCTTTTCGGAACCTCGCCCGGCCACGAGAACGGGGTGCGTTTGGTGGTTGCCCCGCACACCCATACGTGTTCTTCGCAATTTTTCCGTGCATGTTCCGGTATTGCGGAGTATCGTTTACGGTTTCACGTACTCTCGAATAGGATGTGTGCGCTGAAAAACAAACTCTTGCTTCTCGCCGTGCTCTGCTTTGCGTTCGCGGTGTGGGCGCAGAAAGATCAGCCCCCCGCAAAAGCCCCCGAATACAAAATTCCCCCCGAAGCTGCCGGCAAGGCAAATCCCGTTAAGCCGACCGCGGACTCGCTCGCCAAAGGCAAGAAGATGTATGTCATCGACTGCGAGATGTGCCACGGAAAAGATGGCGACGGGAAAGGCGACCTGGGAGCGGATTATAAGACCATGCCCGACTTCACCAATCCGGAGGCGTTGAAGAACCGCACCGACGGCGAACTGTTCTACGTTACGAGGAATGGCAAGGGGGACATGCCCGCCGAAGACAACCGCGCCAAGGACGACGACATCTGGAACATGGTGAACTACGTCAAAGCCTTCGCAAAGAAGTAAGGCTCGTGTGGGGACGTGCGCCTCGCCGTCCAAGCCGAGCGAACCTCGGCAGTTGCTGGCGCGCATAGCGGAAGCCGGATTCGACGCCAGACGCAATTTTTCTACTTCGACGCCGCCTTCGCCTTCACTTCCACCCCCGCCCACTTCTCCAGCAGCGTCAGCGTTGCCGCGTAGTCTAGATCCGCCTGCCCTTCCTCGGCCGCAACGTCGTAGACCTCTTCCACCGCTTCGAGTCCTGGCAGACGCACGCGCGATTCTTTAGCGGCGGCGAGCGCCAGCCGAATATCTTTCAGCATCAGCCGCAGCGGAAAATTTGGCGAGAAGTCGCGTTTCAGAATAAACGGAGCTTTGTATTCCACCACGCCCGAGCGCACCATGGACGCCTGGATCAAGGGCAGCATCTTTTCGATATCCACGCCCAGCTTGGCGGCCAGCGTAATCGCTTCGGCAAAGCCTTCATAGATGAGCGCAATCTGCAGATTCATGGCCAGCTTCGTCGCCTGTCCCTTGCCGGTTTCGCCCATGTGGAACACCTGCTTCCCCATCGCCTGAAATAACGGCTGCAGCCGAGCGACCGCAGCTTCGCTGCCCCCCACCATAAAAATGAGGCTGCCCCCTTCGGCGGCGATCTTCGAGCCCGTCATCGGCGCATCGACGTACTCAACTCCGCGCGACTTCACGCGCTGGGCAAACTGGACCGTCGCGGAAGGCGAAATCGTGCTCGAGTCCGCAATAATCATGCCCGCGGCCAGCGCCGGCTCCGCCCCGCCCTCGCCAAACAAAACCTGCTCGACCGCCTTCGTGTCGGAAACGCACATCCACACCACTTCAGCGCCCGAAGTTGCGTCCCCTGGATAAGCCGCAGTGCGCGCGCCTTCCACGTCTTTGCCGGTACTGCGATTCCAGACCGTGACCTCGTGTCCGGCTTTGACCAGGTTGGTGGCCATCGACCGTCCCATAATTCCCAAACCTAGAAACGCGACGCGCATCGGCGTAGTTCCCTCCAAAAAGGATTACCTTCAAACCTATTGCCATCAGCCATTGGATTATAAATATGACCGGAAGGTAACGGTGGAAAATACAATTTATACACTGAAAACGTTATCCGGCTCCACTCTAAAGAAACCGCCCGCCGCTGGGTCGGCCCCGGTCTCCGGAGCATCTAAAAGCACTGGAGACTTAAGCCAGGAAAGCCGATAATGCAGCCATACCGCGTCGCCGCGGAGTAGCCTCATACTGGTTGATGGAATGTTAAAGTCCTCATTGAAAAATCCCGCTCTGCGCAAGCGCGCCGGCCAGTTCACGCGCCTGGTGCGGCATTCCGTAGTTACGCCGCGGACCGGTGAAACCCACAAACCGAAACTCATTTCGAATGGCGAACTGGGCGTCACCTTTATTGGACACTCCAGTTTCTTCCTGCAAATTGGCGGACAGAACGTCGTCATCGATCCCAACTTCGCCCGCTGGCTCTTTGTGCTAAAGCGCCTGCGGCAACCGGGAGTGAATCTCCGCGATCTTCCGCCAATGGACCTTGTTCTGGTCACGCACGCGCACTTCGATCACCTGCATCGTCAATCGCTGCGAACCATCGCGCGGCAAACCCGCCGCCAGACCGGAACCGCGCCCACCCTCGTCGTCCCGCATCACTTGTTCGATTTGGTTTCCGACCTCGGCTTTGAAAAAATTGTCGAACTGGAGTGGTGGAACACCTATCGTCACGGCGCTCTCGACATCACGCATGTCCCCTCGCGTCATTGGGGAGCGCGCATTCTAAAAGATTCGCACCGCGGCTATGGCGGCTACGTTCTGCGTAGCGGCAAACACTCCGTCTACCACGCCGGAGACACTGCCTATTTCGCCGGCTTCCGCGAAATCGGACGCCGCCTCGCGCCCGAACTGGCCCTGCTACCCATCGGCGCCTACAATCCGCCGCAGTTCCGCAACGTCCACACCAGTCCAGCCGACGCCACCCGCGCCTTTCTCGATCTGAAGGCGCGCTGGATGGTCCCCATGCACTACGGCACCTTCCGCCTCTCGCACGAACCCATCGAGGAGCCCCTGCAGTTATTGGAAAAGGAAGCGCGAGCCGCAGGAGTGAAAGACAAAGTAGTTGTGCTCGAAGAGGGCATTACGCGCTTTTTCTGAAGCCTGTCCACGAACCCGCGTTCAGGGAGTATCCTTCCCCTATGGTTGAACTTCCCGAAAGCAAGAAAATGGACAAGAAGGAAATCAATTCCCCAAAGCTCACCGAGCATTTTCTCTTCTGGGTTTGTGGCATCGGAGGCTTGCTGCTGGCACTTCTCTTCGCTCATTACGTCTACCACATTATCTGAAATTGCTGCGGAGGGATTTTGGGGCGTCCTTATGTTCGGCTGATGGGTTTCCTCTTACTAGGCACCGCCATTGCCCCATTCCTTATCTATCTCTCGAGCCGGAGGCTTCAGGGGGAAACACTGGGAGAGCATCGCACTACCTTGCTGCTCGTGTTTGTGGCTCTCACTCTGCCCCTTGCTTTTCGTTCGCTTCTCCGGCGGCTGGAGCCGATGATCGATGCCGGCGCTCTGCGCCAGGCTGAGTTTCTCCAATCCATACCCGACCAGTATGTGGGCGCAGCCATCTTCACCTCGGCTGCGCTGAGTCTCTTTCTCGAGCTCTCCATTATCCGCTGGCAGGCTACGGTTTTTGAATTATTTGCTTTCTATAAGAATTTCTCGCTGCTCGCTTGCTTCGCCGGCTTAGGGTTGGGTTATGCGCTCGGGAACCGCAAGCTCATCCCGCTCTTTCTCACTGTCCCTCTTCTTTGCTGGCAGTTCGTTCTGCTGCTGGGTCTCCGCTATGGCTTGCCTGTGAATGATCGCGTGAGCCTCAAAATGCTGCCGTTCTCCGAGCAACAGAATATGGGCCTGCCCGCCGTGCACACGCTCTTCAGTGGCATTCAGACTTACCTTCTTCTGGCGCTCGTGTTCCTGCTCACCGCCCTCGCCTTCATTCCCATCGGACAGCTCTGCGGTTGCCTCCTGGAAAAAAGGGGAGACGAACAACGGGAAAAAGAGCAGTGCGAGAAACTTTCAGCCTACGGCCTCAATCTCGCCGGAAGCATCGCGGGCGTGCTCCTCATATTCATTCTCAGCGCCTTCTGGACTCCACCCGTAGTCTGGTTCGTTGTGGCGTTCGCCCTTGTACTCGTGTTTCACGTCTGGAGCCCACGTCCGCTGCTCTTTGGCGCGGTCGCGGTTATCCTGGCATTGATTGTTGTAGCCTGGCCGGCAAATTCGGGTTGGCAAAGAATTTATTCTCCTTATCAATTGCTCGAGGTGGGACAGGATCCGCAAGGCCTGATGATCATTTCGGCGGCAGGACATTACTATCAGCGCGTGCACGACCTGGCGCGTTCCAACCGCAACGTCGATTCCGATCCCAGGCTGGCTAGCATTCGGAATTACTACGAACTTCCATATTGGTTATACGGACGTGCTCCCGTCAGCGTCGCGGTGGTCGGCGCGGGCACTGGCAACGACGTCGCCGCCGCCTTGCGCAATGGAGCCCAAAAGATCGACGCCATTGAAATCGATCCAGCGATTCTTATGGAGGGGAAACTGGGACACCCAGAGCATCCCTATTCCGATCCACGGGTTCATGCCGTCGTAAACGATGCGCGCACCTTCTTGCGCACGACCGACCAGCATTACGACATGGTCGTCTACGGCTTGCTCGATTCGCATACCCTCCTGAGCCACGCCTCGAGTGTGCGGCTGGATTCTTTCGTCTACACGGTGGAGGGTCTGCGCGAAGCTCGCCAGCGGCTCAATCCCGATGGCCTTCTTTCTCTGTCGTTTTCCTTGATGAACCCGCAGCTTGGGCACAAAATTTACCTCATGCTACAGGATGCTTTCGATGGCCAAGCCCCGGTCTGCGTGCGGGCGGATTACGACGGCGCCGTCATTTTTCTTGAAGGCAACCACGGGCAATTGCCGCTTCCGCCAGCGCTGCTGCAGAAGACCGGTATCGAGGACGCAACCTCCACGTTTGCGGCGCCCTCGGTATCCCCCAATATGTCCGGCACTGTGTCCAACGATGTACCGACGGATGTTTCCACAGACGACTGGCCCTTTTTTTACATGCCGCACCGCGTTTATCCCGTCTCATATTTGATCATGGCGGGACTGGTCCTGGCGCTATCGCTGTTTATGTTCTCCCGGTTCCTGGATGGCAGGCCGCAGTTTGGATCTGCGCCATTCTTCTTTCTGGGCGCAGGCTTCATGCTGATCGAAACCAAAGCGATCACCGAACTCGGCCTGCTGTTCGGCAATTCCTGGCAGGTCATCGGAATCGCCATTATTGCAATTCTCGTAATGGCCTTCCTGGCGAACTGGGTCGTAATGCGCTACACCGTCCAACGTTCGCCGGTAACCTACCTGCTCCTGCTGTTCAGCCTCGCCGTCGGATGGTGGATTGCCCATACCGGAGGCTTGCCCTCCACATGGCTCGGACGAATCGGCTTGGCCATCGTCCTCACCAGCCCCATGTTTTTTTCCGGCATACTGTTTTCCACCTGGTTACGCTCTCGCGGAGCGATCTCCGGCATGATGGCGATCAATCTGCTCGGCGCCATGTGCGGAGGCCTGCTCGAATACAACTCCATGTACTTCGGATTCCAGTTTCTCTACATCCTGGCGGCGGGTTTGTACGTCGCGGCTATCGTGTCCGAATTAGTAGCATTCAACCCCAAACTCGCATCGGCGCCCGCCAGCACGAAATAAGCAGGCCCGCGTCAGGTTCGAGAACCGTCCCGACTCCTCGGCATTCATGGATTTCCCTTTCAGAAAACGAACAAAGGGGCAGGTGGCATGAGATAGCAGCGCCGCTCCTAAACCGCCGGGTAAATCTGGTAACGCTCAAAGAGATCAAGGCTTGGAGGAATGGAGCCGGCTCCGTTTCTCATAAGCCTGGGCGCTACTTCCCCACTAGGAAATTAATCAATTCTTCCCGCTTGAATTCCGCCTCACGCAGCAACGACATCAGAGTTCCCTTCGGTAAGTCGCGATTATGTTGAGGCACAACGGCGCGGCGGCGCGACACAGGATTGTAAAAGATGAAGTGGCTGCCGGATGTGTGATCCAAAATGAAGCCATTCTGTTCAAGAAAGCGGATGATCTGACGTGGCTTAACGGCGGGGAGCTTGGGCATACTCCAAGTCGAGCGAGGCTACGAGGGTATTGTCATCGGTGGGAATAGGGTCCTTGTGCTTGCGCAGGCTGGCAATGTAGCCAGAAATGGCGTCCCTTGCCATTTCTCGCGCCTCTTCCACCGTGCGTCCATAGGTGACACAGCCCGGCAGAGCCGGGACGAGCGCGGTGTAGCCGCCCTCCGGTTCGGGCCGAAGCATGATGTTGTAGTGGTAGCGCACCTTCGCCATGATAGCGATACTATCGTGACGGAGAAGCCTGGTCAAACCGGCGCTTGGGCGGCGCCCTCGGCTGTCCCGCGGGCGGAGAAGCGTCGCACCCACAGTTTGCTAAACTCGGAAACTCGGGGCAGACAGGATGTTTAGTCGTCGTAAATCTCAAACCCGCCACTTGCCCAAAAGCCGTCGCCCGGCGGTAACCTCCGGCCGGTTTCCGCATCCAACTGAACAGGCGCTTTTGCGTGTTATACTGCGCTAAGATGGGGTGGCTGGACCCTCTACATCCCTGCCGGGTATTTTCGAACTGAGGATTTCGACACATGGCTGGTAGTTCTCGTCATTCACACTTCCGTTCACTGTTCCTGATCGTTTTCGTGCTTGGTTTGTTCGGTCTTTTGGGCATGCTGTTCGCGCAGAAGATCAGCCCGGCGTCCACGCCCAGCAGCGACTCCGACGTTCGCGACAGCTTGAAGCAGTTCACCGAAATCTACGAGACGGTGGAGCAAAACTACGCCGACCCGGTGAATCCTGACAAGGCGATTTACAACGGCGCCATCCCCAGCATGTTGCACCAGCTCGATCCGCATTCCAACTTTTTCGATCCGAAGTCTTACTCCGCCCTGAGGGAAGAGCAGCGCGGCAAGTATTACGGCGTCGGCATGACGGTCGGCCCCCGCAATAATAAGGTTATCGTTATCGCTCCCTTCGTCGGCACCCCGGCTTATCGCGCCGGCATCCGCCCCGGCGACATCATCGCCGCCATCGATGGCAAGCCCACCGACAACATGAGCACCTCCGACGTCGCCGATCTCCTCAAAGGGCCGAAAGGGACCACGGTCCGCATCACCATGCTGCGCGAGGGCGCCGAGCATCCGCTCGAATTCGCGGTCGTCCGCGATGAGATTCCGCGCTATAGCGTTGACCTGCATTTCATGATCAAGCCCGGCATCGGCTACATGCACGTTTCCGGATTCCAGGAAACTACCGAACACGAAGTTGCCGAGGCCCTCGATGAGATGGGCGACCTGAAGGGCCTGGTCCTCGATCTGCGGCAGAATCCCGGAGGCCTGCTAAGTGAAGGCGTGGGCGTTGCCGACAAGTTCCTCAAGAAGGGACAGCTGATCGTCTCGCACCACGGCCGGTCGTCTCCGGAGAAGCGTTATGTCGCCGCTCATGGCAACGGCGGAAAAGATTACCCACTCGTGGTGCTGGTCAATCGCGGCACGGCCTCCGCCGCAGAAATTGTTGCCGGAGCGATTCAGGATCACGATCGCGGCTTGATCGCCGGCGAAGTAACTTTCGGTAAGGGACTGGTTCAGACGGTTTATCCGCTCGCCGAAAACACCGGCCTCGCACTAACCACCGCCAAGTACTACACCCCCAGCGGACGCCTGATTCAACGCGATTACTCGAATCTTTCTTTGTACGACTATTACTACAATCGCGAGGGCGAAGAGAACAACGCGAACCACGAAGTCAAGCTGACCGACGGTGGACGCACCGTCTATGGCGGTGGAGGCATTACTCCCGATGTGAAGTTGCCGCCCTTTAAGTCCAACAAATTTCAGGATTCGTTGCTGCAGCACTACGCGCTCTTTAACTTCGCCAAACGCTACGCTCTCTCTCACAAGATCACGCAGAGTTTCGAAGTGGACGACGCTCTGCTGCAGGAGTTCCGTAAATTCCTCGACACCGAGAAAATTCCCTATACCGAAGCGGACCTGATCGAAAATAACGATTGGCTGCGCTCCAATCTCAAGAGTGAAGTCTTCGTCGATGCCTTCGGCCAGGAAGAAGGTTTGAAGGTACGGGCCGAGACTGACCCAGACGTGATCAAGGCTCTCGAACTGATGCCGCAAGCGCGTGCTCTAGCCGACAACGCGAAGAAAGTGGTTGCGGAACGAAACTCGTCCCCTGCGGTCACCCGTTAGGCAGAGCGGCCGATTCTCATTCAAAGGCCTGGGCAACCGGGCCTTTTGATTTTGGAGCAAGAAAAGCCCCACCTTTTTGATCGGCGTCCGCATCCTAAGTTTGTTCTTGACTCGCGTCCCATGATCCGCGCATCAAAGATACAGTGTGTACGGTATCGCACATTTCTGTGTTACTCTGGCACACTCTATAGAACATCCGGGCTCCGGTTTCTGTCCAGAAAGCCGAGGCGGGCAATATGAAGTTGGAAACCACCGAGCACGCCATTCATCGACTCCAACATGAAATCCACTGCCTGACCGAAGAACAGACGGACGCTATGGAAACAGCGACCTTCATCGGATTGACGGCGGACGAGACCGAACAGTACGACGCCCGACGAGCCAGGATCCTGGAGCTGGTACGGGAGCTGCGACTGCTAGAGGCTGTCGCCTAAGCCGGATTCCGCCTTCCCACCGAGGTTATCGCGCACCCGAATTGTCTCTTGAGTACGCTCCCGCAAAGCCCTAAAGTATGGGTAGTGAACGCGCGGAGCGCCTGTCTGCCAGCGGCAATCATGTTTCAGTCGTCGCTATGGATTCAGACTGGATTCTGGCTTCAAGCGGGACCATGGCTTCCCGCCCTGCTCATCGCAATTGCCGCAGGGTATCTTGACTGGCGCTACCGGAGGATTCCAAACTGGTTAACAGTGTCGGGCTTCGGAGCCGGCGTCGCGGTCAACACCATTCTCTACCGCTGGCCCGGCCTGAAAGCCGCGTTGCTGGGGACGATCCTGGGCCTCGGGCTGCTGCTTCCTTTCGTGCTCCTCCGCAGCCTGGGCGCGGGAGACTGGAAACTGGCCGGCGCACTGGGAGCGTGTCTCGGCCCGCGGCAACTGCTCTCCGTGCTCGTGGGCACGATTTTGGTTGCGGGAGTAATGGCGCTTGGAGTGGTCATCTGGAAAGGACGCTTGAAACGGACGCTCCTGAACATCGCGCGTTTGCTGGCGGCTTTGCTCTGCCTGCGGATGCCCGGGGCCGAGGTATCGCTCGACGATCCGCAGTCCACCAGAATTCCGTTCGGCGTCGCCATGGCGCTTACGGTTGTGTTCTACGGCGTGGGCCGGGCGCTGGGAAAGTTGTAATTTAGAGTTATAAGTTAGAGTTTGTCATCCCGAGCGAAGCGAGGGATCTGCAGTTTGCTGAAGATCAAAAAAAACGCGCGCAAGTTCGCAAACACCGACGGAGCCGAGATCGCCGAGGCAGCGATGGTGCTGCCGCTGGTCTTCATGCTGATCATGGGCATCGTCTGGTTCGGACGCGCCTTCAACATCTACTCGACCATCCAGCAGGCAGCGCAGCAGGGAGCGATTGCCGCAGCGCGAGATACATGCGCCATGTGCACTCCCGGTAACAACGCCACCGCGGCATCCAGCGCGGTCGTAGCGGTGATGAAGGCCTCCAATCTCGATACCGGCCAGATCCGGGCGTGGCAGCCTGCCTTTTCACCGTGTCCAGTACCGGCGCCCGCTGGATTGTGTTCCAATTCGGGTCCGAACGTTTGGGTGTGCAGCTCCGTGCTGCTGAATTCCGCGACCCAGCCCGCGCAATGCGGAGCGGTGGTCAGCTTTCAATATCCTTTTACGTTCTATGTGCCCTACACCTCGATCAATCATCAGGTCGTGATGTCGGCGCAAGCGCAGAGCAGGATGGAGAACTAGATGCCCTGCTCACACGAATCGGGTCCGGCTGTAGAGGCGAGGCTAGCCCCGTCTCCACGTCTTCCGGCCCGGCGTGGACCCTTCTACCTCTTGACAAACGACGAGCGCGGCGCGGCGCTCCTCGAATTTGCCGTCTCGCTGCCCCTTCTGGTGGTCTTCGTCGTCGGCATCTTCGACTTCAGCGGCGCCTTCAACCAGAAGCAGAAGATCGCACAGGCCGCGCAGGAAGGCGCCATCATTGCCGGAGCGCAGCCCATGAGCGATATTCAAACCACCAACGGCAACCCGACTTCCCTGCAAGCAGTGGCGACTGCAGTCTACAACTCGCTGTCGGGCAGTGGGGTGCTCGCAAGTGGAGCTTGTCCCCCACCCTACACGGCAACCGGCGGCCCGGCCCTAACCTGGACGTATTCAATTTCCGGGTGTAACAGCGCTTATTCCACCGACAACCTGGTCATCACGATCAATCGTGGATGGGTCTCCGGTACCACGCCTGCGGCTGTCGGCACCAGCGTAACGGTGCAGTATCCGTATCATTGGCGATTCAATAGCGTGATTCAACTCTTAGTCCCGGGCGCGAGCTACGCGGCTACAACCCAGGTGACCGAGAGCGCAACAGTCCACAATCAGATGTGACGCTATGCGCCTAAAAAAGAAAGCCATTTCGCAGCGTAAGAACGAGGACGGGGTCGTCATCACGCTGGTGGCGGTGTTCATGCTCTTTATCGTCGGAGCCATGGCCGCCTTGTCGATCGACGTGGTGACGTTCTACACCGCGCGCAGCGAAGCACAACTGGCAGCCGATAGCGGCGCTCTCGCCGCCGCGCGCGTGCTGGCAAATTCCGGAATGACTTCAGATGTGACCGGCACGTCGACAGGAAATGCAGAAACCCTGGCCACTACCGTGGCGATGAGAGTGGCGTCCAGCAATTACGTGGGCGGCCGAACCCTCGTTCCGGGAGGGGCGTGTCCCGGTGCGGAAATTTGCATCAGCTATCCCAACGATACCGCCGCGTCATACGTTACCAATCCCCACGTAACCGTGCAGGTCCAGAGGACGGATCTTCCAACATTCTTCGGACGCATCTGGGGGAGCAAGCAGGTCACAGTGGCTGCGTCGGCCACGGCGGAGGCCTACAATCCATCGGGATCGAATTTTACGACGGGAACAGTAGTCCCGGTCGCGCCCATGTGCGTGAAGCCGTGGTTGTTGCCGAACATCGATCCCAGTAACCCTCCCAACCCCATTTTTGACACTATGACCGGCAATATCTCGACGACGACGCTGGTGCCGGGATATCAGACAGGTGCCCCTGCTACGAGATTGAGAGCCCGTTGCACGAGCTGCAGCGTGCCGCCAGCTCCCATGGCATGGAAATTCTATCCCGGGAACTCCTCAGACTTCCCGGCCCCAACCACATCCCTGCCTGTTTGCACGCCTGCATTGACCACGTCGTATGAGAAGAGCATCGCCGGATGTATACAAACGCCGATCGCATGTAATGCGCAGGTGCGAATCGACAACGCTATCTATGGAGTTGGAACGAGTAGATATACGGACACGGCAAACGCAGTCAATTGTCTGACCCATGCGACGGCGACTCCGGATGATGCGGATCAGGTTGATCTATCGTCCGGCGCCAGCCCGCCTTTGCAGTTTCTCGCCGGCGCCGCGAATCCCGCTGCGGTTGCGAATCCGGCGCTGCTCGAACAGGACATGACAGTCAGCGATTCTCTGGTCACGGTGCCGGTTTATGACGTTGGTCCACCGCCGGGGACGACACCACCCCCCGTGCCGCCCGGCACGGTGACGATCATAGGCTTCCTGCAGCTTTTTCTGAATTACGACGGCACGGAAACCCCGAATTTCGGAGCGGCTGGGACCAACAATGGCCGTGTGAAGACGATGGTCATCAACCTGGCCGGTTGCGGCGGCGCCACGGGCGCTACCTCAACACAGGCAATTCTCGGCAATGGCGCGTCTCCCGTAGCCGTGCGTCTGATCACGCCCCCGTAGTCGCCACCAGAATCCACTTGCGCTGAGAACCGAGAACCGGGAAACGAGAACTGCTCTAGAAGATATTGGGCTGGCGGAGAGTCAGAATAACTTGCTGGAGATCGCGTTCGTTGCCCACAAAAATGAAGTTGTAGGGTGATCCGTTCAGCAGCGCTGAAAGCACTTCGCGCGCGCTACCCGGGCCGAGATCGGCGATCACCTGTTCGCGCTCGGCGCCCGCGGGAATGGCAATCTCAGCCTGCGTCTGCCGCTGCACTTCGAACAATACCTGCGAAAGCGTAGCGTTCTCGGCATGGATACGCAGCATCCCGCTTGCATAGCTAACGTCCACCAATGGCATCGGCGTCAACGTCGCACTGACGGCGGGAGGTGACGGAACCGCAGCCTGTGAGGCTGCAGCGGCAGTAGGAACCGCGCCATTCGTGCTGGCGGTATTCGTACCCGAAGAGTTCGTGTTCGCGGCGTTCGTGCTGGCGGCGTTCGTGCTGGCAAGCAGCGAAACAGGCTGAAGTTTCGCAGCGTGCTTGACCGGCACACCGGCAGTCTTCACTGCTGCTGCGGCCACGGATGTGGACTTCGATGAGCCAGGCTTCAATAAACCCGTCTTCACTGAGCCGGTCTTCACTAAGCCGGTCTTCACTGAGCCAATCTTCGCTGAATCGGTAGTCAACGCAGGACCCGATTTTCCGGGATTCAAGCTAGCCGATCCCTGTCCTGCGGGATTTAATTTTTCCGAATTCAGCCTTACAACGACGGTATTCTGAACCGTCGAAATCTGATACGACTGCGGCTCCGTCAGATCGAGCACGACGCGCGTGATCGGAGGATTGCTGGAAAATAATCCCGAGCGGACGCCCTTCAGCGCACCGCGATTAACGGTCAGGGCCTTCAACTCAGCGGCGGGAAGCGCGCCGGGAAAGTCCACGACAATGCGATCCGGGCCCGCGATGGCCTGGGTCTGGGGCGCGACTAGCGCTCCGGACGTCTGAATCTCCACTTCCATCGCATCGCCGCTGCCACGCACCATGACGTGCTGGACGCTAGCATTCTTCGGCGCCACGTTCGAAGCGTTCTTCGGCGCCACGTTCGAAGCGATTTTCGGAGCAACGGCCGGAGCAACGGTCGGAGCGACGTTCGGAGCAGTATTCTGCGCTGAAACCGCTACCGCCAACAAGGCGGCAAAGGCTAGCAGGACTCCGGCATGAAAGATACGTTGCATCGACGCTCTGAGCCGAGTCTAGCAGTTCCGGAAAGTGGAATCCCGAACCAGAAGTCTTAGTCCCATAGGGCGCTCCCAGGTCGCCCGAGGTCGCCCACAGGCCAAAGGAATGGCGGGTCGATTGCCCTGGCAGGCTGCGGAAAAACTTGATGTCGCCTTCGCTTTTGGGTGGCGCAGCGGTTCACCGCTGCGATAACCGCATAGCTTTGACTACGGCTTCAGCCGCTGGGGCGCGTCTCTCGCCGAAGAATTCCTTTTCTTCCTGCAATCTGCTGGCACACGCGTCCGCAGCACCAGAGCAGATCCCCGCCGCTCTGTCACCGGACGGTGTTACTGATTGCCGGCCGCCGCCTTCAGGTCTTTGCGAATCAAAACGAAATCCAGCAAAAACCCAAGCCCGGCAGCGAAGGGCACGATTCCGATTGCCGCACCCTTCCAGGCGTCCGGTTCCGCGCGCGCAATCAGCGCCATCATCGCAATGTAGCCGAGAGAAATTGCCGCCAGCAGAATTCCCCAGCGCCGCGAATGAGCCGCCTCGGAAAGATCCGGTTCCATCGCCACACTCGCTCCACGCGCGATCGCTGCCAGGCGTTCCTCAGTTCGCAGCCTGCGAACGCGGTAGTACGTGTACATGGCCGCCAGCGGAATTCCAAAAAACAAGGTCACAGCCACCAAACCTATAAAGTTGCCGTCCATTGTGCTCTCCTTGTGCAGGGGCCCTTCAGGCCGCTCTGGTTGTAAGTACGCACAAGGATTCGCGAAAGTTCCGTCCCGCACAACACCCGCACGACACCCGCACGACAGAGGTGTGGCACCTCAGTTCGTGTGGTGGCGGGGCTATGCCCCGCAGCATCCGCAATTGAAGCTTCTACACATCAATTTTATTCCGGCGCGTACTGCGGCTGCAGTTCGGCGTCGGCGGGATTCGCGGTTGCGGTTAATGCCTCGATCCCGGACTCCAGCCCTCTTTCAAAGGCCTTGAGGTTCAGTTCGCGGAAGTTGGGTGGAACGGAGTCGGCTACTGCCTTGCGCACAGCATCGGGCTCCAGCAGATGCGTAACCGCGGTAAAAAATCCGACCATCACGGAATTCAGCACCATCCGCTTGCCAAGCTCCTCAGCGATTCGAGTCGCTGGAATGCTGTAGACCTGGATATTCTTCTTGAGATCGGCGACACGGACCAGATCCTGCTCGACGATCATGATGCCGCCCTCTTTCAGCTCGGAGCCGAATTTCACATAGGCCTCTTGCGACATCACAACCAGGATGTCCGGCACGGTGACGTACGGGTACAGTACCGGCGTATCGGAAACGACGAGCTGCGCGCTGCAGGCGCCGCCGCGCGCTTCCGGCCCGAAGTTCTGCGTCATGGTGGCGAACGCGCCTTGATAAATCGAGGCTGCCTTGCCCAGCACGATGGCCGAGAGAATCACTCCCTGGCCGCCAAAACCCGCTACTCGAATCTCAGTTAGCTGCATACCATCTCCGTTTGTTCGACGAATCTCTCGCCCAGCGATTCCTGGTATTGACCGCGCATCATGGTTTGGTAGTCGGGGCGTTCGCGGTCCACGAACTTGCCGACGATGATTTCTCCAGTCATGGTCATGCCGACTTCACTGGTCGGCGCGCCGTGCTTGATCTTGCTCTTCTCTTTGTAATACTTCATGGCATCGAGACCGTCGCCTAACTTGTTGCGGCGCTGATACAGCGTGGGACAGGGCGAAATCACTTCGATAAAGGAGAAGCCCTTCTTCTGGAACGCCTCGCTGATGGAACGCGTCAACTGTCGGACATGGAACGTGGTCCAGCGCGCCACGTAAACCGCGCCCGCCGCTTCGACCAGTTGCGGCAAATTGAAGGAAGGCTCGAACACGCCGTACGGATTCGTCGACGTCGTCGAATGATCGGGCGTGGTGGGCGCGGTCTGGCCGCCCGTCATGGCATAGATCAGATTGTTGACGCAGATCACTTTCAGATCAATGTTGCGGCGCGCGGCGTGAATCAGGTGATTGCCGCCGATGGCCGACAGATCGCCATCTCCGGAATAGACGACTACATTCAGCTTTGGATTCGCCAGTTTCAGCCCCGTAGCGAACGGGATGGCGCGCCCGTGCGTGGTGTGGAACGAATCCAGCTTGACGTAGCCGGCGACACGCCCGGTGCAGCCGATGCCTGAAACCAAAGCCAGCGAGCCCAAATCAATGTTCGATTCGATAAGCGCGCGGGCGAACGAATTTACCGTGGTGCCAATGCCGCATCCGGGGCACCAGATGTGGGGAATGCGATCGCTGCGCAAAAACGGCTCGACCGGGTTAAGGATATCGGTATTCAGCAGGTCGGCGTTGAGCGTCTCCGTATTGATAGCATCATCGTTTATCTCGTCAGTCATCTTGTCGGTCATTTTTTCGGTCACCGGCTCGCCTCCACAATTACTTTGAGGATGTCTTCGGGGTTGTGCACTCCGCCGCCCGCGTGCGACACGGCAAACGTCTTTGCCTGTCCGCCGGCGGCTCGCTCGACCTCACGTACCATCTGGCCGAGATTGAGTTCGGGAACGACGAATGCTTTCACCTTCGCCGCGATGTCGCGGATCTTCTTGTCGGGAAACGGCCAAGCGGTAATCAGCCGCAATTTGCCGACCCGCACACCCTTTTTGCGAGCCGCCTCAATGGCGCGTTGCGCCACTCGAGATGTGATCCCGTAGGAGACGACCACCACATCGGCGCCTTCGATCTGTTCCTCTTCGGTCAGGGTGATGCGGTCGACGGCGTCAAGAATCTTGCTTTGCAGGCGCCGGACCAGTTTGTCCTGTACGGGCAAGGTCATGTTGGGATAACCGCGCTCGTCATGGGTCAAACCCGTGACGTGAAAGTTATAACCTTCGCCGGCGTGCGCCATTTCCGGAACCCCGTCGCCGTTCGTGGCATAGGGAAGATAATCTTCCACTGACTTGTGAGTGTGGCGTCGCGGCACGACTTCGATTTGGTCGGCGGGGGGAATCACTACTTTCTCGCTCATGTGGCCGACGCATTCGTCCATCATGAACATCACCGGCACGCGGTATTCTTCGGCCAGGTTGAAGGCTTTGATGGTCAGGTCAAAACACTCCTGCGGAGAATTGGGGCAGAGAGCGATGATCTCGTAGTCGCCATGCGATCCCCAGCGCGCCTGCATCATGTCGGCTTGCGCGGGGAGAGTGGGCAGGCCGGTGGAGGGTCCGCCACGCTGCACATCCACGAAGACGCATGGTGTTTCGGTCATGGCGGCGTAGCCGATGTGTTCCATCATCAGCGAAAAGCCGGGGCCGGAGGTCACGGTAAATGCTTTGGCTCCGCCCCAGACCATGCCCTGCAACGTGATCGACGCTGCCAACTCATCTTCCATCTGGATAAACGTTCCGCCCACGGTCGGCACCCTGGAGGCGAAGCGTTCCACAACTTCCGTAGAGGGAGTAATCGGGTATCCGGCGGCGCATCTGCAACCGGCGGCGAGCGCACCTTCGCAGCAGGCGTGATCGCCGTCCATGAAATGTGTGCCCGTTAGCACGCCATGAGGATCAGCTTTCATTTCTTACCTCCCTTAACGGCAGCAACCTTAGTCGCCGGTTTGACTGGGACACCAGAGGCATCAACCTTGCTGGCACAGATCGCGAAATCGGGGCAGTACATGCCGCACAAGTCACAGCCGCTGCACTTTTCCGGATGCACTACATGCGGCGGATGGTAGCCCTTGGAATTGAAAGCGGATGACAGCGCAAGCACGTGGGAAGGACAAAACTCCACACAGAAACCACATGCTTTGCAACGCTCGACGACGATCGAAACACGTCCTTTTGCCATGAGATCTCCACACTCAACGGTGGTAGAAAGCACCACGAAATCTGTAAGCGATTATGCCGGGTGAGTCGAGATGCCCGATGTGACAGACATCACCGCGATACGTGAGGCCGCGCACACTGGCAATAACGGTTCTCCGCAACCAACAAATCGAATGTGATATGGATCACAGCAATTCGGAAAGCAGGGACTGAGAATAAACGGTTTGGTCGATGATTTACGGCTGCCATGTTCGAAGCCGAAGTTGAGATGGAGCAAGGTTCGTGGTTTTTGCCTTGATTTTGGTTGGCGCAGCAGTTTACCGCCGCGATAAGCGGCCTGTTTCCAGAAACGGCTTTAGCCGCCGAGGTGAGACTAACAACAAAAGATACTAACGTCGCGGTTCTCATTTTCTGAGCGCGGCGTGAATTCTGAGAAATGCGTTCCGTTGAAAAGGAGAAAATCATGTCGGTAAAAAAACTGATTTCGATGTTGATCGCCCTAACCGTATGCGCCGCTATGTCCGCAGCACAGGACAAGACGCAAGCCCAACCGGAGAAATCCATAAAGCAGGCCCCCATGAAAGTCACCTCACCCGCCTCCGGCAAGGAAATGTACACGTCATACTGTGCCGTTTGCCATGGAACGGACGGCAAAGGCGAAGGTCCCGCGGCCAGCGCGCTGAAGGTTCCCCCCGCCAACCTCACCCTGCTCAGCAAGAACAACGGCGGGAAATATCCAGCACTGAAGGTTGGCTCGACGATTCACGGCGAATCCTCTGTTTCGGCGCACGGTTCCAAAGAGATGCCGGTGTGGGGTCCGTTATTTTTTAGTATGAGCGGGGGGCACGAAGCTGAGGTGCAGCAACGTGTCGCGAACCTCAACAACTACATCGAGTCTCTGCAAGCGAAGTAGGCGTCAATCGGGCAGCGACTGACCACATCTCGAACCTGACGCATCTTCCAGAAGGCATCCCGGGAGATGCGTCGCGTCCGAAACGCCGCGGTTTTGTGCCCTGCCCGACAATGCCGATTTTCCCAGCGCGCCGGCAGATTGCAACAGTTTGCCGGTACCCCCGCAGTCATCCTGAAATGCGCACACGCGGCCGAGCCAAGACGCTGTCGTTCTCGACTTCGACGTGCCGGTTAGGGACAGCAGCTTGTGATATCGGTCACTAACCGGTGTAACTCTTCCCTGACAGTCCCGGATGTGAGGCCCATCACATCAGCCTGTGCCTCGCAGCACAGCCAAGCGTTCCATCCCGACAGAAACTGACCTCAGACGAGGTCTGTTCCTTTGGCTAGTGGAGCGCGCTAGAAGCGATCCCCGCCAGCGAGGCGGACCCGAGGTTGGCACGAGGTTGTCCCAGGAGGGTGAGATGCTCTCGCCATACGGCATGGAGATCGTAGAAAGTTGCATTACCTGCAAGCTGCGCACGGACCGCATTTTTTGCGATTTACCGCCCGATGCGCTGCAGGCTTTTGAGAATATCAAGTACGCTACCACGTATCCACAGAATGCGGTGCTGTTTGTGGAGGGACAACTCCCCCGCGGCATCTTTGTGCTTTGCAAGGGTTCGGTAAAGCTCTCGATTAACTCCCCCAGCGGTCGAACCGTGATCGTGAAACTCGCGGAGGCGGGCGAGATCCTCGGGCTGAGCGCCACCATCTCCGGCAAACCTTACGAGGTCACAGCGGAAACCATCGATCCCTGCCAGGTCAACTTCGTCAAGCGCGAAGACTTCCTTCGTTTCCTAAAGGACGACGTGGAGGCCTGCTTTAAAGTGGCGGAGCAGTTAAGCGAAAAGTATCACGATGCCTGCAAGGAAGCGGGCGCCCTGGGATTGTCCCACTCCGCAGCCGAGAAGTTGGCCAAGCTGCTTCTGGAATGGAGTCGAAGAAACGGAGAAGCCGCCAAAGCGGAACCTCGATTGAAGCTCAGGCTCACGCACGAAGAAATCGCGCAGATGATCGGAACTTCTCGCGAGACTGTGACTCGGCTGTTTGCCGAGTTGAAGAAGCGTCAGATCTTGCAGGCAAAAGGATCAACGCTGGTAATCCGCAACACGTCGGCACTGCGCGAGATCGCAACTCGCAACTAATGGCCTGTCGCGCTGAGAGCGTAATACAGTGGCGCGTCCAAATCCGGGAGAGTAGCGCCGCCGTCCCAGCGGCTGTCGTGGGGGCGTCTCGCCCCCCGCCTCGCGAAGCCAGACGCGTCGTTGAATAGGAAGGCTCGCCCGTGCCGCCCAAACCAACAAATAGGGCTCCCAGTCCCCACATTCCACGAGACTTACGTCCCGTGACCGAGATCACAATTTCGGGTGATGAATGTCACCGCTGCGCGGGTGTGTTCTCGATTATTGTTGCGCCGTGGGCGATAAAAACCGGTCTCTGTGGGAAGGAACATTCATATGGCAACGGGAAACGGCAACGGAAATCATTCCAATCCAGCTTCAATAACCAAAAACAAGCCGCGTCTCATTTTTTGGGAATTAACCAAAGGGTGTAATCTCCGTTGCATTCATTGCCGCGCAACCGCGACGGAACTGAGCGCGCCATCCGACCTCTCCACCGAAGCGGCATGCAACATCATCGATCAGATCGCCGAGGTGTCCACTCCAATCCTCGTGCTGAGCGGCGGCGAACCGCTCTTCCGTTCCGATATTTTTCAGCTCGCGCGTTATGGCACGGACAAAGGCCTGCGGGTTGCCCTGGCTACCAATGGCACGCTGGTCACCAAGCACGTCGCGCGCATGATCGTCGATAGCGGCGTGCAGCGCGTGGCCATCAGCCTCGACGGCTCCGATGCGCTTACCCACGATACCTTCCGCGGTATTCCCGGCGCATTCGATGCGGCCATTGCAGGATTCCGCAATCTGAAAAATCTGGGCATGTCGGTGCAGATCAACACGACCATCGCTCGCCACAATGCCGATCAGCTTCCCAGCGTTCTCGAACTGGCAAGATCGCTCGGAGCCGACGCGCTCCACACATTCCTGCTGGTGCCGGTCGGCTGCGGCGTGGACATTGCCGCCGAACAGATGGTGCCGCCGGAAGAGTACGAGCGGATGCTGAACTGGTTCTACGATCGCTCCCTCGAAGGTGGCATCGAGATGAAGGCGACCTGCGCGCCGCATTACTTCCGCGTGGTCCGGCAACGCCGGGCTGCCGAGCACCGCTCCGAGGCCGCGGCCGCAGCCGCTCACGCCGGTCCCACGGTGGTTGAACCGCCACAACATTCGACGGCAGCGCCCGCAATCGGCCCGACCGAGATGGCAATGCCCGGCTCAACCGGCATCGAACTCAAACCTCAAGGGATCGGGCGCCCGGTGGGCCACCCCGGCTCGCATCCCTCCGACATGAATGCCATGACCAAAGGATGCCTGGCCGGAACCGCAGTCTGCTTTATCTCTCATCAGGGCGAAGTCTATCCCTGCGGATACCTTCCCGCATTGGCCGGAGATCTGCGTAAGCAGCCCTTCGCCGAAATTTGGGAAAACTCGACCGTCTTCAACGAACTCCGCGACACCAACAACCTCCGGGGAAAGTGCGGCTGCTGCGAGTTCCGCAATGTGTGCATGGGATGCCGCGCACGCGCCTATGCCGCCACCGGCAACTACCTCGACGAAGAGCCCTTCTGCGTTTACGAACCGAAAGCCAAGAGCCTGAAAAAAGAAAACCACACACCGCTCGAAGTAGTGCGCTAAGACCGGAAAGCCTGTCCTGTAGAGACGGGGCTTGCCCCGTCTCGGCCTCCCCTGAATAAAGCGGGGGCACAAAAGCCAAAGGGTTAGTTTGTAGTAAATACCGTATGAACTGTATCGAGAGCTTCCCCGCAGTTTTATAAAATCGCCGGCTGTAGTCATCGCAACCTATGGAGGTAGAGGCTTGAATCGACGATTTGGAAGATCAGCCGTAGCAGCCGTAATGGCGTGGGCGCTTTTGTTGTTTGTGGCAGCACCGCTCGTGCACGCCGATGAAAAAGAAAAGTGCCAGCATGCCATCGAAAAGGCAGAAGTCAGATTGGACAAAGCGATCCACGACCACGGCGACCACAGCGCCGCAGCCGATGCCCGCCGGCGGGATTTGAATGCCGAGCGAGAACGCTGCTGGAACGCGAATCACCAGTGGTGGAATGGAAAAGATCACCGCTGGGAAACCGAGCACAATTGGGAAGATCATCACTGATCGAACTTAACAACGATCCAACGTAACGATCCAACGTAACAACGATCGAACTTGGCAACCGAGAGCCCGATGGGCTTTCAAACCAGCGTCCTCGGCTCTTATCGAGTCTCGGACGCTTTCTTTTTGTTCAAGTGTCAGGGAAAAGCGTGGAATCACTCCCGAGATGGCGGCGCGTCTGGCCAAATATTTCGGGACATCCGAGCAGTTCTGGCTGAATTTGCAGGATGTCTTTGCAGTTCATCAGGTCAGGAAGAAATATGCGAAGGAACTCAAGGCCATAAGACCTCTGGCAGTGGATGCGGCCCGATAGGCAGAGAGAGGGGAGAATATGGGGTAGCGGCGCCTCGATCTTGTTAATTCTTATTCACAGCCATTCGCTTTTTTCATCGCAGGTTCATCTTCGCGTTACCTCCCGGTAACATGCTTCTCCCACTATCGACAGTAGCAGGTCACAATTCAGGAGGAATGCATGTCTTCACCTAGGTCACGAAAAACGGCTCGAAATCATTCTCTAAGCAGGCCTCGTATCAATTGTCTGCGGGCGCTCGCCGTCCTGGCAATGGCGGTGGGGATGAGCGTTTTGGCGCTCGCGCAGTCCCAGGAGTTCCCGACCTACCAGGTAGGCGAGAACCAGAACGGGTCGCAGGGCCCGAACTACCCGTCGACCTTGTCCAACCCGTGGGTCGTCAGTAATGGTCAGATCATCACCCCCGCAGGCACGCAGGTCTACCTCGGCATCACGACTCGCGCCAAGGCCGTCGCGCTCAACCCGAATACCAGCACGCACACCGCTTCCGTCCTTCAGATGGGCGCCCCACAGGCCGTTACCGTTTTCAACACCCAGACCGGCGCTGTTCTGCAGACCTACAAACCGTTCGGCAACAAGAGCGGCAGCTCCACCGGCATCACCTATACGGCGAATGGCTTGTACCTGCTGTTTAGCCAAGACGGCGGTTACGGGCCAGCTTTCGTTGCCATCGCCAGCGTCGATCCGATGACGGGCTTGCTCTCAGACTACGCACACGTCAGCGTTCCGCTGGACGTCAATGGCGGCGGCTATCTGACCACCGTTACCTGCTTTCCGTACAATCCTGCGGCGACGCCCCCCTCGGGCAGCCCTCCAGGGACCACAGGCAGCATCGAAATCCCCTGCGGCCAGACCGTCTCGCTTGTGTCAGACGGCGCACCCACTTCCTATCCGACCGGCATCGCGGTCTCGCCGGATGGCAAGACTGCCTACGTGCTGCTGGACAACAACGATACGCTGACCAAGATCGACCTGACCCAGCCGTCGCCCAAGGAGGGTCCAGAGCTCCGGGTCGGCAACGTCCCGCACAGTGTCGTAATCTCACCGGACGGCACCACCGCCTACGTCTCCAACGAGGCCGGACGAATTGCTAACGCGAAGGACTTCCAGGGTTACTCCAATGGCACGCCGGTCGTAGCCGACTATCCGTCTGGTTCTACGAAAACCGGCACCATTTCCGTGGTGAACCTGTCCTCGTTCGCGGTCGCCCGCACCATCTCGGTCGGTCTGCACCCGACGGGCATGGCGTTTTATGGGAAGTATCTTCTGGTCGCCAATGCCTATAGCGACAGCATCTCGGTGATCGACACGACCACGAACACGGTGGCGCAGACGATCAACCTTGGGCTGCCGATTAAAGTGCCCGGTGAAGGCACCCTGATTGGTGCCGGGCCGAACTCGATCGCCGTCGATGCTGTAAACAACCTTGCCTACGTCGCGCTCTACAATGCCAACGCGGTTGCTGAAGTTGACCTCAACTCCGAGCTGGTCCTGGGTCTGATCCCAGTCGGCTATGCGCCGAGTTCGGTCGTGCTGGACGCGGCGGACGGTGAGCTGCTCGTCGCCAATGACAAGGGCCTTGGCACTACCGGCTTCAGTGTGGCACCGCCTCCGGCGAATACCGCCGAAAATTCATACGCTACTTATTACGGCGTGACCGACTTGAACACCCACGAGGACCTCGGCTTCGTCAGCATCGTTCCCATTCCGAACAGCTCGACCCTGTCGGCAATGACGCAGCAAGTCTCCGAGAACAACCACTGGGATCTCACAGAAAATATCAAGTCTGCCTCCGGTGGCAGCCCAAAGAAGGCGCCGGTTGCAATCCCGGCCAAGCTCGGCGATCCTTCGCTGATCAAGCACGTCTTCGTAATCATCCGTGAGAACCGCACCTACGATCAAATGCTGGGTGACGTCGCCGGCGGCAACGGCGACCCCTCCCTGGCAGTCTTCGGCGACGGCGTCGCAGCCGGCAGCACGCCGGTCACGCCGAACGCGCACGCGCTGGTCCAGCGCTTCCCGCTCCTCGATAACTTCTACGACCCCAGCCGCCAGTCGGCCGACGGTCACAACTGGATCGTCCAGGCCATGGCTCCTTACTCCGATGACATCCAGTCGCCGGACTGGCTCCGCGATTACCCCTCCAACGGCGGCGATGCGATTGCCTACCAGAAGGTCGGCCACCTGTGGGACCAGGCTGCAAAGGCTGGCGTCTCGTTTAAGAACTTCGGCGAGTACATTGAGTACAACTCGTTCCTGACCCCGACCGCGTCGACCACCGAGCCACTATGGATCGACTTCTACAACGACATACTGGCTTACGAGTGCGGCGCTGAGAGCCAGCTTTATAACTACAACACGGTTGCCTCGCACTCACCGCTTCCGAACCTGATTAACAACACGGTCCAGAACTACCCACAATTCGACTTGGGCATCCCCGACCAGTTCCGCTTCGATATCTGGAATGAGACCTTCGCTAAAGACGTGGCGAATGGTACGGTGCCACAGTTGGAGTTCATGTGGATTAGTTCCGACCACACCGGTGGGCCGCCGACCGCGCCAGCCATGGAGGCCGATAACGACCTGGCCCTTGGCCGCTATGTCGACGCCATCAGCCACAGCACCATTTGGTCCTCTTCGGCGATCTTCATCGAGGAAGACGACGCGCAGAACGGCGTTGACCACGTCGACGGTCATCGCAGCCCTGGCTATGTCGTCAGCCCCTACGTCTTCCAGCAAGTGAACCCCGACGGAACCGGGGCCGGGGTCACCGAAGACAGTACCTTCTACACACAGGTCAACGTGACCCGCACAATCGAGCAAATTCTCGGCCTCAAGCCCATGAACCAGTTCGATCTCGTGGCCTCGCCGATGAGGACGCTCTTCGTCGATAACCCCCCGGCGCACTACTTCCTGCCGTGGCCACACGTGCCGAACGCGATCGCACTGAACACGGGTGTTAGCCAGACTCCCACTCAGACCATCCCCGCGTGTCCGTCGGCCCCTGCGGTCAAGGCTCAATCCGCTAAGACCGAGACTCCTGCGGTTAAGGCTCTAAGGGCTGCCTGGATGGCGAAGAAGGCGGAGATCTTCGGTGGCAAACAACACACGCCAGACGCCCAAGACATCGAAACCGCCAATCACCTGACCTGGTACGATGCCACCGGGTTTACGCGCCCCTTCCCCGGCGAGAACACGGTTCGCCCTGCGAGCGACTTCAACAAACCGGCACCCACCAAGGCTGACGACGACTAAAGCACCTTTAGACTGAAAAGCCCTCTCCCCGATCACGGGGGAGAGGGTTTTTTTGTTCGCACATCAAAGGCAAAGTCCCCATTGATCCGAACATTGATCCAAACCTACCCACCACTCGTGAATGGGGGTAGAAACCCGATACGGAGTCAGCGCCTACTGCTCCTCAGCCGCGCTACTCTGCGCCCCTTCATCATCGCCGCGAATCAGGCCGAATTTCTTCAGCTTGTAGCGCAGAGCGTCGCGGCTGATGTCGAGCAGTTTGGCGGCGTGGGTCTGGTTGCTGTTGGCTTGGCGCATGGCTAGCTCGACCATGGCGTGCTCCACTTCTTCGAGTGACGTTCCACCCTCCGGAATGTAGAGCCGGGGAAGCGTGCGGCCGTTGGGCAAGATCTGTCCGGCCTCGGCGGAGGAAGTTCGCTCGAAGACGGTGCGGCCTCCCGATTCTCCGACGGAGAATGGCAGATACATGGGACGCAAGTAGGGCTCGTCTTCGAGAATCATGCCGCGCTCGATCGTATTCTTCAGTTCGCGAACGTTACCCGGCCAGTTATGAGTGAAAATAAGGCGGCGCGTCTCGTCGGTGATGCCGCGAATCGACTTCTTGAAGCGGCGATTGTAGCGGTCGATAAAAAAATCCACCAGAGGCAGAATGTCTTCTTTGCGGTCGCGCAGCGGAGGAATAAAGATCGCGATGATGGCCAGGCGGTAATAGAGATCCTGGCGAAACTGGACGTCGCGCACCGCTTTTTCCAGATCGCGATTGGAGGCGGCGATGACCCGCACATTCACCTGCATATCGCGAATACCGCCGACGCGGCGGATGACCTGATCTTCGAGCACGCGCAGCAGTTTCGCTTGCAGCAGCGGAGAGAGTTCGCCGATCTCATCGAGAAACAGCGTCCCGCCGTCGGCGGCCTCGAACAGGCCTTTCTTCATCTGCTTGGCATCGGTAAACGCGCCCTTTTCGTGGCCGAAAAGTTCGGCTTCCATCAGCGTCTCGGGGATGGCCGAACAGTTGATGGCTACAAAAGGTTTCTCCTTGCGGGAACTTTCATAGTGGATGGCTTTCGCGATGAGGTCCTTACCGGTGCCGCTCTCGCCCTGAATCAGGATGGTAGTCGCCTCGCTCGATGCTACTTTTCTTACGAAGTTCATGAGTTCGGTCATCTTCGGCGAGACGCCGACCACGCTTTCATAACCGGATGTGCGGCGCACTTCGCCGCGCAGCGCCTGAACTTCGCTGCGCAGACTGGTGGCCTCAAGCGCATTCTTGATGGTGATGTGCAGCTCATCGAAATCCACCGGCTTGCCGACGAAGTCGTAGGCTCCAAGTTTGAGCGCGGCTTTGACATCGTCGAGTTGCGGATCGGCCGTGATCATGATGACGGCCGGGGCGTTGCCATTTTTCTTGAGTTGATCGAGCACTTCGATGCCGCTGAGGTCGGGCATACGGACGTCGAGCAGGACCAGATCGGGCGATTCCCGCTGTGCCAGCTTAAGCCCAGGCTCTCCGGAATCGGCCTCAATGACGTGATATCCCCACTCTTCGCACTTCTGGCGAAGCGACCAGCGCACCAGGCGCTCATCGTCCACGATCATGATCTTCTCGGCGGACATCGGTGTTTAATTTACACGAAAGGGAGGCTATGTGCGTAGGTGGCTGGTCCGAACGCAACGGCTGCAGCCGTCGGACGAACCGTCGGAAGATCGAGCCGGTTCTGCTGAGAACTGAGAACCGGGAACTGAGAACTTGATCTGACCTAGGAAGCCGCGACCTGTGCAGCAGGCGTGCGAAACGGCAACCCCACCTCAAACTTGCTGCCCTTTCCAACCAAGCTGCTCACTTCGATGCGGCCGTGATGTTCTTCCACGATACGGCGGGCGAGAGAAAGTCCCAGGCCGGTCCCGCTGCCCTTGGTCGTGAAGAAAGGCCGAAAGATGTTGGGAAGATGTTGCGGCGAGATACCACGCCCGCTGTCGCTGACAACCACAGTGGCGCAATCGCCGCGCGACCCGATCTCGACGTGAACGGTCCCCGCGCCTTCGATAGCCTGAACTCCGTTCAGAAGCAGGTTCAGAAGCACCTGATGAATCTGATCGCTGTCGTGCTCAACTTCCGGCAGGTCGGGCGCCTTCTGCAGTTCGATCTTGATGGGTTTTGAGAGCACCTGCTGGCGAGCCAGCATCACGGCGTGTTCCACGGTCGTGTTGAGATTGCTCAGACGCATCTGTGGCGGATGGGGCCGGGCGGTTTCCAGAAGATCGGTCAATATGCGGTTGATCTGCACGACTTCCAGGCGAACGTCTTTCACTACCGCCCGTGCCGGACTGGTGGAAGGCAGATCGCGGCCGATGATTTCGATGACGCCTGCAATTCCGGCCAGCGGATTACGAATCTCATGGGCCAAGCCTGCCGCCAGTTCGCCGAGCGTCGCCAGATACTCGGCGCGAGAAATCTGTGTGCGGTGCAGGCGCTCAATCTCTTCGCGGCTTTCCCGCAACTGCTGCAACATGTGGTTGAAGTTGCGGCCGAGATCGCCGATTTCGTCGTTGCGCCGGGAGAAGCTGACCGCGGCGTCTAGATTGCCTTCACTCACCAGCGAGATCTTCTCCTGCAATTCGACCATAGGACGTTGAATGAAATATGCCAGCGCGCCGAGCGACGCCCCACAGATGACGACCGCTCCCGCTCCCGCGACGATCAGCACCGCGTGCCGTTCCGGGTCGCGAAACGAGACGGTCGCCAGAATGAACAGCAGCAACCCCAGCAGCAGTACGAACACTACGGGCAAAATTGCCTTCAGCTGCCAGTTGAAACGCACAGAGCTCAATCGGAAGTCCTCCGCCTGCGGCAAAACTGCAGACTTTGCGTATTCGCTGCCACGCTGCCCGTCCTGAGCCTCGAGAAGCGCGGTAGTCGTGTGGGCTAACTCCGAAGACCCAGTTGGGGCCGTCGTGGATTGAGGGCTAAGCATAAGCGTGCAACCCGGGCAGCAAGTAGGTCACCCCGAAGAAAGTGAACATCACCACTGCAAAACCAGCGATGGCGAAATACGCGGCGCGGCGGCCGCGCCATCCGCGAGTGATGCGCATGTGCAGATAGAGGGCATACACCAACCAGGTAATCGCCGCCCAGGTTTCTTTTGGATCCCAGCTCCAATACGAGCCCCAAGTCTGGTTCGCCCAGTACGCCCCGGCAGCGATCATCAGGGTTAGCAGAGGGAAGGCAAGACAAATAGTTTTGTAGGTGATGCGGTCGAGGTTGTCGGCACTCGGGAGCAGGCGCGCCAGATCCGTACGCCGCCACAGTAACAGCAGATAAAGCAGCGAGATGAATACGCCGCCCACCAAACCCGACAGTATGAAGGGACTAGCGGCGAGAGTTGTCGGGAATAATCCGTCGGCGTCAAGCGATGGATACCGGGCATCGTTGGCACGCACGAGGAACATCACCAGCGTCATTACCTGAAGAAGAATACTGAGAAATACGGCCCGGTTGGCGAGTGTCAGGAAGCTATCATTCTTCTTCCAGCGCGCGAGTCCGTAGAAAGCCAGCGGTGCGGCGACGACCAACAGTGTTAGCGTCATCAGCCATCCAAGATCCGGAACAGTGACGAACAGTCGCACACCTTTAGAGAGAAAAACCTCCGCCTTGCGCTCCGGGTCCCACGCCACCAGACTCAGTCCGCCCCACTTCTCAAAGCGCGTTAGAACGACGCTCGCGTAAATGGCCAGCGTACTGGCACTGGTGACGGCCAGGAACGTCTCCGTCTTCATGTTGTCCTGGATCAGGAACATCATGGCCAGAGCAAAGCTCAGGGCGCATGCCGCGTACGCAAGCATGGCCAGTGTAACGTGCACATGCAGCCAGGTGGACTGCAACGCGGGAACCAGCGGATGGACATCGGTGCGGAGGAGCTGCATCAGCACCACGCCCACAATCGCTACCGGCATGGTGACCGTGCCAATGACCTTTACGCCATATTTTTTCTCCGCTACCAGCGTGAGCACAGCCAGCGTCCAGACGAAGCTGAGCAGCATCTCGTAAACGCTGGCAAACGGCGGATGGCCCGATTCGTACCAGCGATGAGCAATGGCGGCGGTATTGGCGATCAGTCCCGCCCAGGTGGCGAACGATGCGAACTTGACGTACGATTCGGTGCCGGTGACTCCGAATCCCAGGTACAGCGCGCCGGCGCCGGCGTAGAAAATCAGAGCGGCGAAGAGCAGGTTGGTCTCGTTCAGGAGATTGCCGCTTTTGACCACGTTCAGAAACGCCATGAACAGCAGAAACGCAATAGCCAATCCCACCATTACGATCAGGGTCATGCCGGTTTCCGGTTGCTGTTGTTCTGCCTTTGCTCGTGCCATTTCCATCCTCCAATCGGCTGTTTCAGTTCCTGGGTTTAGGTCGGGACTCAGTTTGCAACGCTCGCGCCGACCTGTTCGCTCGCAGCGGGCTTGGACATTGTCTTCAGTTCTTCATCCATCAAGTTGACAAGCTCATTGAAGCGCTGCTCGAAGGCGTCCCGATTGCGGTTCGCACTTCCACCAATCCACAGGGAGTACTTGCCCGTCTTCGAGTCGCGCACCGGAGCCACCCAGAACCGCATGTGCACCACGTAGAACACAAATGCCAGCCCAACTCCCATCAGCACCACACCCGCCCAGACTCCCCACTGTCCCGGCTCGTGCGAAACCTGTAGTCCGGTAAAGTGGCCCATCTTCAGGTCAGTGGCATGGAACTGGTAGGGCGACTTCGAATTGTCAGCCACACCCTCCATCGGCGGAATCCAGAAGTCAAAATCTGTCCCGGCTTTCTTCGAAGTCACAACCAGATGGGCGGCCGGGTTTTCCAAGTCGTTCGATTTCCGGTAGACCTGCCCGTCCCGAACCGCGAAGTCGGGAATGAATTCGGCGAAACGCATCGTGGTATCGGCGTCGAGGGCAGCGCTATCGTTCACCGCCAAACCGATTTCCTGCGGTTGCCGGGAGCCGTCGCTCGGAGCCGCCACCAGCATCAACTTGTCCACCTTGCCATTGGGTCCGTAACTCGATTGATAGAAGCGAATGCCGCTGTACAGAAGCGGATCGTTCACGACAATTTCTTTTTTCTGTACCTCTCGTCCGTCTTTAACCACGGCCAGCTTGGACCACCACTTCTTCGGGGTTCCGTCCTTATAGTTCTCCTGACCGGCGGTATCGCAGCGGATGGCAAACGGAAGCATGCGCGTCGAACCATCGCGCAGCTCTACCAGGTTTGAGGTTTGTCCCTCATTCAGATTGAGCGTGCCGCGCCAGCCCCAGATTCCGTCCACGATGGTGCCGAAGAAAATGAGCAGCAGGCTGGCATGGACGATGTACACCGCCATCTCCGAAATGCGGTGCCGTTCCGCGAAAATTCCAAAGTGGTCTTCGCGCACCACGCGCTCCGGTTTGAATCCCAGCGAATGCAGCGCGCGCTCAGCGGCCACGAGTCCCGTCTCTTCGTCCGCGATGGCCAGCGATTTCTGCGGATGCAGAGCGCGGCGGAAGCTTTCGTCGGGATACTTGTAAGGACGCGAGAAATAGCGCCAGGCATTGGGAAAACGATCGACCGAAGCGGCGACAATGCAGAGACCGACCAGCGCCAGCAGTCCGAGAAACCACCAGGAATGAAACACGTCGGTTAATCCCAGCGTATCCAGTATGCGAAGCGCCTGCGGAGAGTACGCGTTCTGCATCTCGTTGGGTTCAGTAGCCGGACGCTGCAGCACGATCGTACCAACCGCCGCCAGGATCACGACCAGAATCAAAAGAACCACGCCCGTCTGGATGGAAGCAATAGTGCGCCACGTTTTGTGGCCAAGTGCCTGGGAATGTAGTTCCATGTCCCCTCCCCTACTCTTACCTGGGAAATGCAAGTTCCAAGCCACACCAGCCTTGGCTTGGTAAGGGCCAGATTCAGCAGGGCTTAGCAGTCGGAATCGCAACCCGGGGAGACCCTGGTTTGGGCTAAATCGCGCATTCCAACCCAGTTCGGCGGGGATTTCACACATCACACACTGCTCCCGATGACTCTCACACACCCTTCATGCTGGTGTCTGAAATCGTTTTAAGGCTATCGGCGGCGTCCTGTTTTGGGGCATTTCACCGACGATGCTGTGGCAGAAAGCCCATTCCAAGCTCATAATTACCGCTAGAACTTTCCAGGTTTCGATCGGCCATGTTTCTCAACCTCCCTTTGTTCAGTCAGTTACGCGCGCGTCGCAACTCGCAACAGTTCTTTTGTGATACGGCGACCTTCGTGCACTCGCACCATCCGGAGGTCGTGTGAAGCTGTTCCCCCATCGCATCTGGTTCCCTAGGGGAGTCGCAGAGAATGGTGTCGGCATTTCGGTTTTCAGTGTCCTGGCTTTCTTTGCTCTGATCGCGCTGCTGGTGGCGCGCGCCTCCGCCGCCGTTCACCCCGTTCCGTTGGACAAGAACGTCGATGCGGCCAAATGCCTGGAATGCCACGAGGATAAATCGAAGGGAAAGTTCGTCCACTCCGCAATCGCGATGGGTTGCCTGACCTGCCATGAGGTCAGAGTCAATAAAGACATCACCCGGGTAAAGCTCACGACCACGACGCCGCAGGCGCTCTGCATCACCTGCCACGCCGATAAGGACGCGGCCACGCTGAAAGGGACGATCCATCCGCCCGCCGTCCGCGACTGCATCAAATGCCATGACCCGCACACTTCCGACAATAAGAATCAGTTGTTGAAAGCCATGTCCGGCGATAAGAAGGACAATCTTTGCCTCACCTGCCACACTCAGGGCCTCAACGTTCCCGAAAAGGGCAGCCGTCACGCCGCTCTGGACATGGGATGCGACAGTTGCCACACGACCCACAAAGTTGGCGAAAAGGGCAAGCAGGAGTTCGACAACCACCTGACCAAAGCCGTTCCCGCGCTTTGCATCGGCTGCCATGACGTCAAAGACGCCGCGTTGATCAAGGCCCACCGGGAACAGCCCTTTGCCACGGCCAATTGCACGCAGTGCCACGATCCACACCAGTCGGCGTTGCCCAAACTGATGGCCAGGTTCACACATCCTCCATTCGCCGAAAAGAGTTGCGACACCTGCCACGCACCTGCGAAAGACGGCAAAGTCGTCCTCACCAATGCCGATACGAGGGAGCTCTGCGTCAACTGCCATAGCGATCAGGCGGAGAAGATCGATAAGGCCAAAGTGCAGCATCCCGGTGCTCAGGGAGAATGCGTAGCTTGCCACAATCCCCATGCCGGAAAGACTCCCGGCTTCCTGCAACCGGACCCGGTTAGCGCCTGCCTGGCGTGCCATTCCGAGCAGGCGGAGCAATTCAAGAAAGCGCATCTGCACCAACCAGCCTTTGGACAGGGATGCGCCACCTGCCATGAGCCTCACGGCGGCAACAATGAGCACCTCCTGCGCACTTCGAAGACCGATACGCTCTGCCTGGAATGCCATGGCCCAGACTCTCCCGCGCCGAAAAAGCTGGAGGCCGAGCACCTGATCGCCATCTTCGATGGCAGCGTGAAACTGCCCGAGGACTATTTCAAGAAGAACAAGGCCGTAGTGCTGCCACTGCGGTTTGGACGCGGACATCCGATCGAAGGTCATCCCGTGGTCGATGTGCCCGATCCGACCGATGTCACCAAGATTCACGCCAAGATCAACTGCATGTCATGCCATCAGCCGCACGCTTCAGCGCAGCCCGATTTGCTGGTGAAGGACCAGGCCAACAACCTGGCGTTCTGCGTTACCTGTCACAAGGACCTGACGAAACGGTAGTACGTATTTAGGAGAATGAATATGTCTGACACCAAAGCAAGCTTGATTCGCGCTCGCAATCGCAAAGCCTGGTTCGTAATGTGTCTGATGCTGGGCCTGACGCTGCTTGCACCCGGTGCCGCGTTCGCCGACAAGAAGAAGAAGGATGCCGCGCCGCCAGCGCCCAAGGTCATCGATTATTCCAACATCGTGTGGCCGAATCCGCCGGCGATTGCGCGCATTAAGTACCAGGCGTTTTACGCGGCCGAGAAAATTTCGCAGGTTGAAGAAGGGACCAACACCAAGAAGGCGAAATGGATGGACCGCCTCGCCGGCACGCAGGCTGAGGGCGAAAAGAAAGTTCTCTGGCAGCTCTCCGAACCTTACGGAATCGCCGTCGATTCCAAAAACAACTTATACATCGCGGACCAGAAGGTGGGCGCAGTCTTCATCTTCAACACCGAGACCCGCGAGATGGACATGATCAAGAACAAGACGCACGCGCATTTTGTGCGCATCATCGGATTAGCCATGGATGACGGTGATCGGCTTTTCGTCTCCGACCCGGGGCTGCATCACGTTCTTGTCTTCGACGCCAGCCATAAAGCGGAAGATGTGATTACCGAGGGACTGGAGGAGCCGGGCTCGCTGGCCATTGATCGCGAAAACCGCCTTCTGTATGTATCCGATATCAAACTCGATCAGGTGATGGTTTATGACGCCGACACGCTCAAGCCGATACGCAAGATCGGAACCACGGGGCACAACCACGAACTGACCAGCCCCGGCGACTTCGCCAAACCGACCGGATTAGCGGTCGATGCGGAGGGCAATCTCTACGTCTGCGATACCCTGAACGACCGCATCGAGATTTTTGACGCCGACGGCAAGTTCATCAGCACCTTCGGAAAAAACGGCGATGGCCCGGGCTACTTCGCGCGCCCCAAGGGTGTAGCCATCGACAGCGACGGCCATATCTGGGTCACCGATGGCATGCAGGATCGGGTGCAGGTGTTCAATCAGGAAGCCCAGCTCCTCATTTCCTTTGGCGGACACGGCCTGCTTCCCGGGCAGTTCCAGGGACTGGCGGGTATCGCGATCGACAAGAATAATCGCGTCTTCACTTCGGAAATCTTTCCCGGCCGCGTGCAGCAGTTCCGCTACGTCACCGACGCCGAAGCCGAGAAGATAAAGAAAGATAAAGAAGAGCAGCGCAGCAAGAAAGCCGGCGCGGCACAGAAGGAAGTGACGCCAATCGCAGCTCCCACCGCCCAGACCACCCCTCCTCCCAGCCACTAGCAGGCTCTTCAGGTAACAGGCTAGACATTGTCGTGGATGGGTGTCGCTCGGCCAAATTCAACGTTGCTCGTCTCCCCCCAAATGCTGTGTTTCGCGACACATACATGGATGTGCCTGAGTAACGTTACTAGTGCGGGATTTCACCACATCAAATCTCCAGTTGGCTCATTTCCCCCAGTTGGCGACGGCATTCCCGATTTTAATCACGGCCGGCTCTTAATTATTTCCCTTTGAAATCAATTGGTTAGCTAGACCTTTGCTCTTGGGGAGGGGCTTCCGCTTTTGGGTAGCCAGTTGCACTTATGGATGCCGAGGGGCGGTTGCATCGAGTGCCCAGGCACAGATTCAACTCACGGCCTAAGCCTCTGAGACTTTCGAAATATTTGTACAAAATCATGGAGGTTTTAATTTTATGAAGAAAGCGATGTTGGTAGCAATGTTTGTTCTCGCAATCGCGGGATTCGCATTGGGCCAGGCTTGGACGTCACAAGTTGACGTTTTGGGCGCCCACAACAACAACGGCCGCGGATGCGCCGGATGTCACTCTCCGCACAGCGGCTCTTTCGGTTCCGGCCACGCCGGCGCTACTGATACTGGCAGCTACGCATTGTGGGGCCAGGACGCTAGCCCACTCTACGGCAAAACGATCGCGTTCGGCGATTCCGGGAAATACACGGAACTTCTGCCAGCGACCATTGCGGGTGGAAGCCAGGAAGTTGGCGGAATTCTGCTCTGCCTCAGCTGCCATGACGGCCAAGTCACTGCCGCCAACATGATGGTTAACCAATCCTACGAACAGAGAATCGGCCTGCTGACGAACACTTCTTACGGCAGCGGCAAGATCCCCACCCTGCTCGGAAATGACGGATCCAGCGCCGGCAATTACACCAACGATCACCCAGTGGGTCAGATGGCCACCATCAGCACCGGCAGCGGCCTGCTCAGCACCGCAGGCGTTCTGTCAGTAACTGCTGGCAGCCCGTATGCTCAGTTCGTAGCCAACTACGGCTGGCCGGCTCTGGCGCCTGGAAAATATTCGAAACCCTACGGCATCACCGCCGCGGGTCTACCGTACGTACTCTGCACCACCTGCCACAACCAGCACGTGATGACCGTGTACAGCTCTAGCGCAGCCAGCCCGATCGCGAACGACGGCGGCGGCAAGTTCTACGCCACCTACTTCTTCGTGAACGGCCCGTACAACCCGAACATCAACAACGTCGCCAACGCGAATGCTCCTTCGACGACGCAGTTCTGCCGCCAGTGCCACTTCGGCGAATCGAACGAAGCCAACAACACCAACAACATCACGACGGTATTCCAGTAGAAATAGCAGTGGTATAAACGGGGGAGAGTTCAACTCTCCCCTGTTTTTTTGGATTCAGTCTGGTGCAGGACGCCGATAGGATCGGCAAGCGAGGAAATATGAAACACCAACATGTAATCTGTGCACTGCTTCTGGTTCTAGCGACCCTCTCGTTCTCCGGCCCAATCGCCTCGGCCCAGGTTGCCTCTCATGCCCCGACGGGGATGACCAATACGGCCGCCAGCACCACGGTTCCGATGGTTTCGGCAATGCAAGTCAGCGACAAGCCGGTAGCGCGCGTGAATGGAGCCGTACTCACCGATCGCGATCTGCTGCGCGAAATGTTCAGCATCTTCCCTTACGCCCAGCAGCACAATGGATTCCCCAAAGCGCAGGAAGCGGCGATTCGGCAAGGCGCGCTGGAGATGATCATCTTCGAAGAGCTGGTGTATCAGGAAGCGGTGCGGCGCAAGCTGACAGTTTCGGCGGAGAAAATCAATCGCTCGGAAGCGGAGTTTCGCAAGCAGTTCAAGAGTCCCGACGACTACCAGCAATTCATGCAGACGGAAATGCAGGGTTCGGAGCAGAAGCTGCAGAAGCAGATACGGCGCTCGATCTTAATCGAGCAAGTGTTGAAGAGCGACGTGGAAGACCGGTCCGCAGTAACGCTGGCCGACGTGAAGGCCTATTACGATAAGAATCCGGCGAAGTACCTGCAGCCGGAGTCGTATGCCTTTCAGAGCATCTCCATCATTCCGCCCCTGAAGCCGACGGCGGCGCAGGCCAAAGAGGCGCAGAAAGCAGCGGGAGATGCGTTAACCCAGGCGAAAACGACCAAGAGCTACCAGGATTTCGGACTGCTGGCGGAGAAGCTCTCGCAGGACGATTTCCGGGTGAACATGGGCGACCACAAGGTCATCGGACGCGACAAGCTGCCGCCCCAGATCCTGAAAGCCTTCGCGGCCATGCAGCCGGGGCAGGTCAGCGGGTTGATCCAGATTGAGTCGGCTTACACCATTGTCCGGCTGAACGCTCACACCATGGCGACGAAGAAGAGCCTGGCGGAAGTGAAGTCCGATCTGAAGGTGGAGTTGCAGAAGGAGAAGTACGAGAAACTGCGCTCGGGCCTGGCCAAGCAGCTGCGGGCCAAGGCGAAGATCGAAGTTGGATAACTTTCATAGTTTGTCATCCCGAACGCAGTGAGGGATCCCTATCCCCGGCACACATTTGCGGGAGAGTAGGGGTCCCTCACTGCGTTCGGGATGACAAATCCTATTGACCTCCACAGGCGTGGACACCCATCGCTTCACTACGTTTTGCCGGCCTCTGAGGCTTTCGACTCCTCCGGCGGGTGATATTCCGCACTCAATAAGGTCCGGCTCGCTAGAGCCCCTTTCTTTTAGCTGTAACCTGTTTATTTTCAGCACTATATCTTGCTCTCCCAATCGGGACTTTTGGCCATGGTTGTGCCTCTACCAGATTAAGTTCGACCTTGGTTTTGGGCTTCTGGTGGAGGGGTTGCAGGAACATGAAAGTCGCGAATCTCAGCTTCGGATTAAGACTGGGACTCCTGGTTCTGGCGGTGGCGCAACTGGCTGCTTCCCAGCAGCAGCAACAGCTCTCGCTGGGAGAAAATACCAAGCTGAACGCTGGCGCCCTATTCACCGCCGGGTATCAGGGCGACTACGGAGATGCGCTCCCCTCCAGCCACGGGCTGGACCTCGGATTCGACGGTAAAGTTTCCGGTTACTACTACAACCCAAATTTCCTGTCATTTACTGCCAATCCCTATTACGACCAGTCGCGCGCCGATTCCGGCTTTCAATCCATTACCGGAGCCAGCGGACTGAATGGGACAGCGAATTTCTTCACGGGCAGCAAGTATCCCGGTTCGGTCAGCTACAACTACGCGACCAACAGCACCGGCACATCCGGCTTGGCGGGACAGCCGAACTTCACCACCGAAGGTCGAAGCAAAGGTTTCGGGATCAACTGGAGCGCGCTCGTCCCTGACTGGCCGACACTGTCGGTTGGATATTCGCAAGGCAGCGGCAACAGCACGCTGTTCGGCACCGATCAAAAGGATGATTCCAGCACGCGGCTGTTCAACGTGCATTCGAACTACGAGATTGCCGGCTTTCGGCTCAACGGCTCTTTCAATCGCAATACCCAAAGTTCCGATTTCCCGGCGTTTCTGGCGGGCGACGGTGCATCGACGTTGAGTTCAACCAATCACGACATCGGTTTCTCGGCACAGCACACTCTGCCGGAGCATGGATCGTTTTACGTCAGTTACAACCGGGCGACGGCCAACAGCGATTACCTGGCGAATGCGGGGCAGGAAAATAGCACCTCGGATACGTCAACCTACACCGACAGTACGGAAACGGCGAGCGCCAGTTTTCATCCCACCCAAAAGCTGAGCTGGAACGTCACGCAGAACTACACTGACAATTTGACGGGTTACCTGGCGCAGAATCTGAGCCCCAACGGGGCCCCTGTACCCGGACTGAATCTGGGTTCAGGTTCTTATTCCTCCACTCTAGGAGGCGGGGCGACCTATAACTTCACAAACTATCTTTCCGCATCGGCGCTGGCTACTTACTACGATCAGCACTACTTCGGGCAGAGCTATCGGGGCGAATATCTGAGCGGCACGGTGAACTATGGCAAGCGGCTGTGGGACATGCTCACCTTCTCGGCGTCGGTAATTGACAGTTCCAGCGGCATGGGCAACAACGCGGTGGGATTCATCGGCAACGTGAACTTCTTTCGCCACTTCGGAGGCTGGGAAACATCCGGGCAGTTCAGCTACGCGCAGAACGTGCAATCCCTGCTCATCACCTATACGACTTCGTACTACGCGTACAGCGGCAACCTGCGGCGGCGGCTGCCGGGCGGGATAACCTGGATTGGGTCGTTCAACGGAAACCACAGCGGCATAACCCAGGACCAGGGCACCAACACCAGCAGCGAGAGCTACTCCACCTCGTTGAGTATGCGCAGGCTGCAGGTCAACAGCTTCTATGATCAATCGCACGGGGTTTCCGTGCTGGGAGCCGGCGGGGTGATTACACCGACACCGACACCTGGCTTGACCGACTTTATTCTGTTCACCGGATCAGCGTATGGCGGTGGGCTGGCGCTGACGCCGCTGCGTCGGCTTTCAGTTTCCGGAACCTTCAGTCGCGCGATCAGCAATACCCTCTCGACCACGGCGTCGCACAACAACACCGAGATATTCAATGCCCAAATGCAGTACCATCTGAGGAGAATCGGGCTGCTTGCGGGCTATACACGCTTCACGCAAGGCATCAGTGCGATCGGCGCGCCCGTCAACAGTACATCGTATTTTGTCGGGTTTACCAGGTATTTCGACTTCTTCTAGAGACGCGGGCAAGTCAATGCGCAAAACCTCGGAGCGCAAAACGTTAGCGCGCAAATCGGTATTCTGCGCGGCACTAGCCGTCGGCAGTCTGGCGGTCCTGCTCGCCCTCCCGGCGCATGCGGCCCGGCGTTCGAAGAATACACTCGCTCCGCCTCCGCCCCCGGATTTGCTGCTGGATGGCGGGCGCAAACTTTCTTTTGAGCGCAGCTTCAGCCTGGAGCGCGAGGTCAAGCCCAAACGCAGTTTCTGGACGCGGGTGGTCGACGTGATTGCCGGGCAACCGGACTTCCATTACCTGGTGAGTCCCTACAGTGTGGTGACCGACTCGCGCGGCCGCATCATTGTTACCGACGTGTCCGCGGGCGGAATTCACATCTTCGATTTCGGGCAGCAGAAATACAAGTTCATCACGCGGCGCGAAGCGGGCAAGGATCCGATGCTCACGCCGCAGTGCGTAGCGGTCGATGCGCAGGACAATATCTATGTCACCGATTCGCAGTCCGGCAAGGTGTTCGTGTTCGATGCCAATGGTAAGTACCGGCGGGCCATCGGCAGCCTGAAGGGCGGCGAGGGATACTTCAAACGGCCGACGGGAATCGCGGTGGATTCCGTGGCCCAGCATATTTATGTCACCGACACGCTGCGCAACAAGATTTTTATGATGGATATGCAGGGCAGCGTCCTGCAGGTGATTGGCAAAACGGGCACGGGAGATGGCGAGTTCAACTTTCCCACCGAACTGCGGCTGAATGGAACGGATTTGGTGGTAGTCGACGCGATGAATTTCCGGGTGCAGGTGCTGGACCGGTCGGGCGCCTTCCGCTATGCCATCGGCAAGGCAGGAGATGGGGCGGGATGGATCTTTCGTCCGAAAGGAATTGGGTTCGACTCGGAAGGGCATCTTTATGTCGTCGATGGCCAGTGGGGTATCGTGCAGGTCTTCGACCAGGAAGGGCGCTTGCTCTACTACTTCGGAGAGAGGGGAACTGGAAACGGGCAATTTCAATTGCCAACCGGTCTGCAGATCGATAAGCAGGATCGCATTTACGTGGTGGACTCGTTTAACCGCCGCGTCCAGATCTTTCACTACTATGGAATCGCCCAAGCGGCCGAAGGGACGAAGCAGTGAGAAGGAGCCTGACGCTGGCGGGCCTGATGGTCTTGATAATAGTAGCGGCGCGGGAATTGGCCTCGGCGCAAGCGGCGGTGAACGGCGACGTGTTGGGCATGCATAATCTTTCGCCGGGAAGTGGAGCCTCCATCTATTCGCAAGGCGGTTTGGGATGCACGTTTTGTCACGCTCCGCACAGCGGAGTGGGAGGCAACACGCCATTGTGGAACCAGAAGTTGTCGCAAGCGACATACACGCCCTATAACAGCACGACCGACCCCACGCAGGGCAACACACAGCCCACGCTTGGAATCACGAGCAGCCTTTGTTTGAGTTGTCATGATGGGACGGTGGGAGTGGGACAATCGGCGGCGTATGGTCCGCTGCCGGTGACGGGACAATGGAATAGCGTGGATTCTTTCGGGACAACGTTGACCGGTTCACACCCCTTCAGCCTGGTGCTTCCCATGAAAGACGCGCCCAACCTGGCGGCGTCGCTGGTGACTCAGGGCAAGACCGCCGATCTTAGCGGCGCGGTGAAACTGATCAACGGCAATATTGAATGCACCAGTTGCCACGACCCTCATGTGCAGGGAATCGACAGGGTGGCTCAGAACTTTCTGGTAAGAGACAGTTCGAACGGACAGATGTGCCTGGCCTGTCATGATCCGAATCGGGTGGTGCAAGGCCAGATCAACCCTTTGGCAGGGTTCACGGGAAGCGCCCATCAGACTGCGACCAATGGAGCATCGTCGGACGGCCACATAGGCTCTTATCCTACGGTGGGGCAGAATGCGTGCACATCCTGCCACATGTCGCATGACTCGCTAGCGCCGGCCCGACTGTTGCGTCCAGCGTCACCTGCGGCGATCGGGAACGATCCGGTGACCCAGGATTGCATGACCTGCCATAACGGCAGCACCTATCTGTCGCCGCCGCTGATGAACGTTATGGCCGAGGTGGCGAAGACGGGCCATCCCCTGCCTTCCGGAAATAATTTCCACGACGCCGCGGAAGCGGCGCTGTTGAACAACAATCGTCACGCTACTTGCGTCGATTGTCACAACCCGCACGCTTCCAGCCAGACCCCGGCGCAATTTCCGGCGCCGCCGGCGGTACGTCCTTCGCAGGCCGGGGTTACCGGGATCAGCGCGGCGGACAGCATCACGGTGCTCACACCGTCGATCAATCAATATGAGAATTGTCTGCGCTGCCACGGCACGAGTTTGGGTAAGCAGCGCCTGATCATTTACGGATATGCGCCGACTCGAGTGGCCGCAGCGCCAGACCCGTTGAATATCATTCCGGAATTTGCGGCAACGGCCGCCTCGAGTCACCCCGTCACCCATGATCGCACCAGTCCACTGCCGCAGCCCAGCCTTCTGCTGAACATGTTGAATCAGAATGGAACCGCGTCTCCGCGCGCCATGGGAACGCGCATCCTGTGTACCGATTGCCATAACAGCGACGACAATCGAGAGTTTGGCGGGGGCGTAAACAATGGCCCGAATGGTCCCCACGGATCCGTGAACTCGCACATCCTCGAACGCAACTATCAATTCAGCCAGGCGGCAGTGCCAGGCGGCGTGGTCACAAACCTCTTCCCAACGCCCGACCTCACCTTTACCGGGCCGTATGCGATGTGCGCGAAGTGTCACGATTTGACTAACGTGGCGGGCAACAATAGTTTCACGCAGCATGGCCTGCACATATCCCAGTACGGCTTCAGTTGCTCGGTATGCCACACCGCCCATGGCATGGGCGCAACTTCCCCGAGCGTCAGTGGGGAACGGCTGGTGAATTTTGACGTGAACGTGGTGGGACAGAACAACACCGCTTCCATTGCCTATAACCGCAGCAGCAATACGTGCACGCTGATGTGCCACGGGGTAGCCCACAATGCCGATGGCTCGGTAACGGCTGCGAATGCGAACAAGGCAAAACGGCTGGTAAAAAAATAGAGCCATCCCCCGCTTACAGTGCAAGCCCAGGGTGGACGAGCAGAAATATTAACTTCCTCGGCACGGTGTTAGTGCAGCTACTTAGCGTCTTGCCTTGGGAACTAATCAGGGCTGGATCACCCAGGGTTTGAGGACGCGGTTAGGCCCACGAAATCAGATCCGATCCGGCCCTGTTTTGTTGTCCGACTGCAACAGAATCATGACGCCCTCAACTGAACAACTGGTATCACACCGGCGATCTTGGTTTTGTGGGTACAATTCTGATCTCGGGACCGAGGACATGGTGGTGGTAGCCGGAGTGGAAAGCCATGAGCATCATTGTGCTCCGGCGCTTCCCGCACCCGTCGCCCGGCGCGCCACCATGATCTTCCGTTCTGTATTAAAGTCTTGCGCTTCCGCCATGGGGTCGGGGTTGTTTCCCCACATAACATCGGGAGCGTTCACGGGCACCGCGATCCATTGGTAACGATCGATCTCTCGTTGAAAGACAGGCCAGTGCACAAAGGCCACCGAATGGCGCATGACCAGAACGCTCGGTGGACTTTTCGCATCGTCCTCCACGCGAAAGGCTCCAAGTCCTCCCCGTATGGGATTGGGCAAATAGAACATCAGGGGCAGGTCTTCATAGTTGATCAGAATCTCGTCAGTCGGCGCTGCATTCTGTCGGAGCCAGTCGATCACCAGGCGATTGGGATCTGGCCGGTGCCCAAAAATTTCCCTTCGAAGTGTCGACAATTCGGAGCGGAACACCAGGCTGTTGAAATACCGGGAGGACGGCGGATGCAGCACGTCAAGGGGCATGCTTAACCAGGGCGTCAAAACGAAGATGGCAGCGCCCAGCCACGCATAGGACGTCCGCAACTTGAAACCTCGAACCAGAACCCACGCACTCACGAGGCAGGCAACCGGGGTTGCGATGATCACATAACGCAAGTAAGCGCCGGGCGCTACCGACGGAACCCAGAGCGCGAGCGCAAACATGATTCCGCACGCTATCGCCAGCAGGCGGCGCTCGGCAGTAGGCAGAGTTTTCCAACGCCATGCGATCAGCGCCACCGCCGCAAGCATGATCGGCAACGGCACGACGTACTCGTTCATGTTGAAAACCGTGTGTCGGAAACGCGTTGCCCAGGTGCCTTCCTGGACCCCCAACCTGCCCAGGAGTCCGTAATAATAGACGAACGGCGCGAGGGATGCCGCCAGCGCTACTCCCACCAGGACGGGTCGCCAGAGATTCCGCCGGTCGGCCACCAATGCATCCACGAAAAGCACGCCTAACACTGGCCATACCGTGCCGTAATCCACCTCGAACCAGCACCAGGCAGTAATCACAAACGCGACAGCTCCCCACAGGCCTCTGCGTTGCCAGAGGACATAACTCATGAGCGTAAGCACCAGAAACAGACTTGACAATGAGTAATACCGGCACTGCCGCATGTGCAGGATCCAATAAGTGTTGAAGACCAGAAACACGGCCGCGAGCTGCGCCATCAACGGACTGCCAAAACGCACCTCCACCCACCGGTACAGCAGCAGAACCGTGAGAATGCCGGCGAGCGCAAATGGAAGCCGTGCCGCGAGGGTAGTCTGGCCGAGCATTTTGAAGCTCGCCGCGGCAACGATGAATTGGCCCCAGGGGTGAAATTTCCAAACCGTATCGGACTTAAAGTCGCCCCGGCGAACATAGTAATCGATCGCCGCTTGGGCACTCGTCGTACGTTGGCCGATCGCGTGGGTATCTTCCGCCGCAAAAATATCGATGGTAACCAGGTTGCGTCCGTCATACGCCAGCGGTCGGCCAAACCGCAGCATGCGCGCCCCAAGCACCGCCGTCTGCGCTTCATCCTGCCAAAGATATTTGTCGGCCAACCCATACAACAAGAGGAATGCCGCCAGCACGCCGACGATGGCTGGGCCGACGACGACTGGTGCGACGAATCTCCGTCCGCGCCGGCCGGCGCTAGGGGTCAACATCTTCCGCTTCACCTGATTTATTGTCAGGCCAGTATAACGATGTACAAGTTACACACGAATGTGCCCGCTCCAATCCGGTGGATGGCGGGATGACACGGACAGGCTTCGACATCGATGACCAGTGGCAACAGTAGCGCCGCCGAGCCGAGCCCAGGACGCCCTCAGGACAGCCGGCAAGCATGCCGGCGCTACAGTACAGCAACGCACTGAATTAGGACACTACCCGAGTGCCACAGCTCTAGGATTCGCCACGAAACGTGGGTTAAGATGCTACTGCCCCCCAAACCGGGGCTGTGCCATGGAGAATCCCTCGTCACCCAAAAAACTGGCAGGCCGCTACGAGGTCCGGCAAATCCTCGGACAGGGCGGGATGGGCCTGGTTTACCGGGCCTACGACACCGTTGTGCGCCGTGAAGTCGCGGTCAAGACGATCCTCGATATTCCAGATCCGGCTTCGCTTCAGTTGTTCTACAAGGAGTGCGATGTGCTCGCCTCCATGAGCCATCCCAACATCGTTGAGATCTTCGACATCGGAGAATTTGAAGAGGAGGGCAAAAAGAAGCCCTACTTCGTGATGCCGCTGCTCCCCGGCACCACACTCGAATCGTTTATCCGCAAGGCCAGCCATCGTCTCACCGTGGAGCGCACGATTGACATCATCTCCCAGGCATGCCGCGGCCTGCAGGCGGCGCATGAACGCGGCCTCGTCCATCGCGACTTAAAGCCGAGCAACATTTTCGTCATGGAAGACGACTCGGTGAAGATCATCGACTTCGGCGTCGCTCACATGGCCGATGCCCACACGACCCGCGCGCAAAAAGGGACGCTGCTCTACATGTCTCCCGAGCAGATCGAATTGAAGCCGCTCTCCCCGGCATCCGACATTTTTTCGCTCAGCGTAGTCTGCTATGAAGCGCTGACCGGACGAAACCCGTTCCAGCGTGCCCGGGCCGACGAGGTGGTTGAAGCCATACTCCGTCACATCCCGCCGCTGGCGACAGAACTAAATACCACTGTAAGCCAGCCCGTGAGCCGCGTGCTGCATAAAGGGATGGCCAAACAATCCTGGCATCGTTTCGCAAGCGCTCGCGATTTCGGCGAGACGCTGAACAAGGCCATGCGCAACGAGCCCATCGAATTCTTCGATCCCGAGCGCACTCGGCCGCGGCTGCAGCGCGCCACTAAAGCACTCGAAGAAGGCGATTTTCAGTTTGCCGGAGAGATTCTCGGCGAACTGGAAGCCGAGGGCCACATGGACAACGCCATCGGCTCCCTGCGCCGGCAACTCGACGGCTCCGTCCGGCGAAAAACGCTGTCGCAGTTGCTCGAGGCCGCCCGCGCCCGGTTTGAGGAAGAAGAAGATCCGCTCGCTCTCCAAAAGTTGCAGGAGGCGCTGCAAATCGAACCCGACAACGCCACCGCGCTGGCGCTGAAAAGCAGGATCGAAAACCGGCGCAGCGAACGCCAGATCGACAACTGGTATCGCCTCGCACGGCAGCACATCGACAACAACGCCTACGCGCACGCCCGCGAGGCGCTGCAGAACGTTCTCCAACTTCGACCCAAAGAGGGCCGCGCACTTCAATTGCTGGCCGAGGTCGATCGCCAGGAACAGGAATACAAAAAAACCCGCCAGGAGAAAGAGAAACTCCACCAGGCCGCCATGGATGCCTGGCAAAAAGGCGACGTCAGCAGCGCTCTCGCCAAGCTCGGAGTGGTGCTCGAATTGGATCGGCGCGCTCCAGATTCGATCAATCGCGAAAGCGGCGCTTCCTATCAGAGTTTCTACAACGAGGTGCGCTCCGAACACGACGCTATGAACACCGCCTATGCCGAGGCGCGCAGGCATCTCACGGAGCGCAACTTCGGCAAAGCCATGGCCGCGTGCCAGGCATATTTGGTCAAATACCCGACCAACGCAATCTTCCAGGCTCTTAAATATGACATCGAGGAGCAGCAACGGCAGGAACTTTCGGCTTTAGTTGCCTCCGTGGATCGACAGGTCGAGGCGGAACCGGACCTGGACAAGCGCGTAAACATTCTGCGCGAGGCGCTCGATCTGCATCCCGGAGAATCGCATTTTGAAAGCGCGTTGCGCCTGGTGCAGGACAAACGCGACCTGGTCAACTCGATTGTGGCCCGCGCGCACCTGCACGAAGAACAGGCGGCGTTCGGCGACGCATTGAACGATTGGGAAATTCTGCGCACGATCTACAGCCAGTATCCGGGATTGACCTTCGAAGTCGAGCGCCTGCAAAAAAGACGCGATCAGCAGATTCGCATCGAGTCCAAGACACGGCTGGTCGAGCAGATCGACACTTGCCTGCATTCCAGCGACTATGCTCGCGCGCTTGATCTGTTGCGGGAAGCGGCAACCGAGTTTCCCAGCGACCTGGAATTAGCCGAGCTCGAAAAGCTGGCCCATGACGGCGTGAAGCGAAAAACCGAAGCGCAACGGCTGATGACGGAAGGACAGGAATTATTCGCGCAGCAAAAATCTGCAGATGGAATCAAGCTGCTCCGCCAAGCCTATGAACTGGATGAAAACAATTCGTTGTCCCGCGCAGTTCTCGCGAATGCCCTGGTCGAGCAGGCGCGAGCCACGGTGGAAAATGACTGGCGGGAAGCCGAGAAGTTGGCGCGCGAAGCACTCGACCTGAACCCGGGCCACCCGATGGCCAAAACGATTCGGACTCTCATCCTCGACCAGAAGCGGGAAACCTTCGTCGAGGAATGCGTTTCGCAGGCGCGCAAGTTGCAGAGTTCCGGCGATCTCGCCAGTGCGCTATCCCGGATCGAAGAGGGATTATCGGTTTATCCGCGCGAGCCCCGGCTGATTCAGATCCAGGAGATCGTCCAGCGCGACCTGCAGATCCAGCGCCGCCAGGCGCGCCGGCGGGACCTGGAGGAGCTGCGCAGCATATTACAAAGCATCGACAGTGACATCGAAAGTGGCCGTGCAAAAGCCAGTGGAGTCGATGTTGCTGCCGATGCCGCATCGAAGCAGGCCTTGGGGGAACGTGTACGAACCGTGGCCGACAAGCATCCGAATGATGGTGAAGTCCTGTCCATCGTAAATGCTATTCTGCGCCGCCTGGGTCTGCCCGAGGTGGGCCGAACAAGCTTGGGTGAGTCCGCCCAGAGTTTGCCGGCAGAAACAGCGACGATGACAATGACGATGACGAGCAATGTTCCCGTTCCTCCGCCCGCCGTTGAAGTCGCCGCCGCTCCGCCTACGATTCCACCAGCCAAGCCGGCTCAAATCGCCGCGGCCCAGCCTCGTCCTCCTGCGCGCACCGCTAAAGCAACATTCTCTTCTCCCGACTTCAATCGGCTTGTGAAGTCTGCGCAGCCTTACACAAAGGTTATCCTCGCCTCAGTCGCCGCCGTCGTTTTGGTGGCGGTGTTTCTATTGTTCGGGCGAAAGCACCCCGTGCCGACCGTCGCTCCGCCCAATGCAGCCACGCCCAGCGCATCGAGCCCGGCTCTTGCACCGGTCACTCCCGAACCAGAACCCCCCGCGCTGAAACTATCTTCCGACACCGGCGCCGGAAAAGTGACCTTCGACGATCAGCCGCCCGCGGAATTTCAGAATGGACAATGGACTCTCGACAAAATATCCGCCGGAGAACACAGGCTGAGAGTCGATGGCCCGCAAGGCGGGGCATCCTTCACTTTCTCAACCGAGTCGGGAGCGATCCCAGTGTTGAAGGGACCGATCGTTTCCCATGGCGTGCTGGCTCTGGTAGTCGGCGGCATGGCCGGAAGACTGTACGTATATTCCAGCGATTCCTCCACCAAAGTCAGCCTCGATGGTCAGCCCGCACTCGACGTGCCACAGGGTGGTCTGGATCTTCCATCCATCTCCGCCGGACCTCACGAATTAGTTGTGACCCGCGGCGGCGAGCAAAACCAAGATCAATACAAACTCGACATTGATACCAATACGGCGCCCACGCTGAGCGCCTTCCTCGAATCCGGACGGAGTCTCGGCACCCTCCTCGTAGTTACCGGTCAGGACAAGACGAAAGTTTTCCTGAACGGGAAACCTCAGCCGCAACTCACCGAAGGCGGCCAGTTGCGCATCCCGAATCTCGAACTCAAAGAATACGAGGTGCGAGTGTCCAAGAGTGGATTCCAGGATGCTCCAGAACAGATGATCCGGCTCCGCAAAGGCGAGCAAGCCAAACTGACGTTTAACCTGCAACCCATCCCTCGCGTGGCTTCGCTGGCGATTCAGGGAGGAGTTCCGGGAGCGACAGTTCTGATCGACCAGAGTCCAGTAGGAACCATTCAGCCCGATGGAACGTTCACTGCGGCAACCGTCAATCCCGGGGACCATGTTGTCGAACTGCATAAAGACCGCTTCAAGCCGCGGCAGATCAGGAAGCACTTCGTAGCCGGAGCAGCCGTTTCCCTGGCAGCCGCCGATGTCGCTCTGGAAGCCGCCACCGGTGATTTAAAAATTACATTCACCCCCGCCGATGCTCAAGTGACCCTTGCCAAAACAGGCGAGACGGCGACGAAAGTAAGTAATGGGGGCACGCTGAGTTTGTCGGCCGGCTCCTACACGCTCACCGCGAAAATTGCCGACTTGACTCGCTCGTCCGCGGTCGAAGTCACCGCCGGTCAATCCAGGAATTTGGATTTGTCTCTCGCGCCCAGCGGCATGTCCAAGTGGGATGACCCCGCAGCCTGGAAGCACGAGAAAGGACTGTTCGATCATAAGGGCGGCGAGTTTGTAATGTACGGCGTGTCTCCCACGTCAGGGACATTTATTTTCTCCGCGACGCTCCGCAAGGGACACCGCCTGCAGTGGGTGCTCAATTGCACCGACGCCAACAACTATGTCCTGTTCCAAATGGACGAAAATAACTTCTACCGCACCGTAGTCCGCAACGGCGAGAAGGGCGACGAAACCAAAATTCCGCACAAGAGTGACAAAAAAAGTTTCCAAACTATCCAGATCCACGTCGGGCCGAATGAGATCACGCACCAGATCAAGCAAGGAGAAACTTGGGAGGTTCTGGACCGCTGGTCTCAGTCCGGAAGCAATTTGAGTCTTGGCAAGTTTGGTTTTCTAATTCCCGGCAACGATCAGGTCGCGCTTTCCAGCTTCGGTCACTATGCGGACTTGAACACACGGTAGCAACGAGGCAAAAGGCTCGACCGACCGCGACTCCCCGTTCAGCTCATGTAGCTATAATTGCTCGACTCTCATGGACCGGGTTTCAGCCGCCATCCGCTGGTTGTTTCACTCGGAGCATGGCGCATCGGACCGCCTGATTCCGCGCTGGATTTTTTTGCGCGCCCTTGGCGGCATTTATTTTTCCGCTTTCTTCTCGCTCGTCTTTCAGATCCGCGGCCTGATTGGTCCGCAAGGAATTCTTCCCGCAAACGAATACCTGCGCGCCGTGTCAGCGTCGGTTGGTCACACTCGCGGCGTTTGGTTAGCGCCCACCGTGCTTTGGCTGTCGAGCGGCCCGCAGCTGCTGACCGCGCTCTGCTGGGTGGGCATGATCGCGTCGCTGCTGCTGGCCCTGAATTTTTGGCCGCGCGGAATGCTGGTGATCTGTTTCGTATGCTACCTCTCGTTCGTCAGCGCAGCACAAGACTTTTCCGGTTATCAGTCGGACGGAATGCTGCTCGAAGCCGGATTCATTTCCCTGTTCTTTGCTCCACCCGGAATTCGCCCCGGACTGGCGCGGCCATCGCCGCCATCGCGCGCCAGTCTGTTCCTGCTGCAATGGGAGTGGTTTCGCATCTACTTCGAGTCCGGGGTAGCAAAGATCATCGGCGGAGATCCCGAGTGGCGCAACTTTACCGCCATGGACGAGTACTACCAGAACGGTCCGCTGCCCACCTGGATCGGCTGGTACGTGCAGCATCTGCCACACTGGTTCCACGCGTTTGCGGTCTTTGCCACGCTGGGGCTGGAACTGGTCTTGGTCTGGATGTTTCTTCTGCCGCGCCGCTGGCGCATCGCCTGCTTCCTTATTGTGACGCCCTGGCAACTCGTTGTCATTCTCACCGCCAATTACACGTTCCTAAACTACCTCGTCCTGATGCTCGGATTTCTTTTGTTGGATGATCGCTTCCTGTTGCGGTTCTCTCCACAACATTGGCAGAAGTCGATCGCCGCAAGCGCCACAACGGGCGAGGCCGCTCCGACTCCAACCGAACCGAGTGAGCCCGATAAGGCAGTGGTGGCGTCAACAGAACCATGGCAATCCGAACAACGCCACCTGCGAGGCGGAAGAAACCTGTTCCATCAGCTTCTCAAGATACTCAAGCTGTCTTTCATCGGCGTAATGCTCAGCTGGATTTTCTACGCCACAACGGCCGAGATGATCTGGATGTTCTCTCCCGAATTCCCCCTGCCAACCGAACCAGTGGCGGCTCTCGAGCCTTTTCGGATGGCCAATCGATACGGCCTTTTCGGCGTCATGACCAGAGGACGATACGAGATCGAGTTCCAGGGTTCGGAAGATGGCAAAACATGGGTGCCCTATCCGTTCCGCTACAAACCTCAAGCATTAGATAAGCCGCCTGGAATTTACGCACCCTATCAGCCGCGATTCGACTGGAATCTGTGGTTCGCGTCGCTCGGCTCATGGCGCGATTATCCGATTGTGACCAACACCGAGGTGCGGCTACTGACGAATGACAATGGCAATAACAAAGACGTGCTCAGTCTCTTCAAGAACAATCCTTTTCCGAACGCGCCGCCAAAACAGGTGCGCGCCGTGATCTGGCAATACTGGTTCACAACCATGTCGGAAAGGAGGATGCAAGGTCTGTGGTGGCGCCGTCAATTCCTGGGACTCTACGCCCCGGCAATCGAGCGCGCACCCGACGGCCAGATCCGCGTCGTCGAGTGGCCCACGGTTAGTCCGCGCGAGTGAATGCTCGCGCAATTGCAGTCGCCATGCTCCGCGTCCATCGTCCGCCTCACCAAAAAAAAACGGGCGGATGAACCGCCCGTGCTTTGTATGCCCAGCTTACGAAAAACTAGAACGGATAACGAAGGATCTGCGCGAAATTCGCGACGTCCAGCGTGCCCAGCCCCGCTCCCGGATTGTAGCCGTTGCTTCCGTGGTAAAACCAGTTGTCGCCGTAGGCAATCGCGTTCAACGGCGCATTCCGGCTCCCGTAGGCCTGGCCGGTAACCGCGAGCCCATAGAGCGGGAAGTTCAGCAATCCGATCCGCCCATGCAAATATTGGCCCAGCAGAGCCGAGACGCCGTTCAGTTGCGGCGCGACAAAGCTGGTTCCACCGATATACGTTTCGATGCCAAAAACCCCGGAAGGTTCCGAGGTGTAATAAATGACGTAGCCAGTGTCCGGATCGGCATTGAAAGAAACGTCCGGAACATTGCGGCCGGGATAGTACGGTGGCAGGGCGTAGTACGTTCCGATTCCGAATTCCGACCCGATTCCCGGGCCGGCTTGGAAAACCTGTCCGGGTTGGCTCAGCTGAGTACCGCGAACGAACCACTGGTAGATCGGTTCCGGAAAGGCAACGCTCACGCCTCCGCCGCCTCCAACGGGATAGATTCCGCAACTGACGGGATCGTACCCAAGAGCGGTGCACAAGCCATCGAGATAGTCCCATCCCCATACTCTTTCGTGCGGGACGTTAACCACGTACAGTGGCGTACATGTCGCATTGATGCAAAAGTCCTGGTTACCGGCTAGCGTCGTACCGCCCGCGGCTGTAATTGCCGAGTCACTCGCCGGATAATCTACGGCTAGCGGATTGCTACAGCTATAGGGCTGCGAGGGTGAGTACGGACCGCTGCAATTGATAGAGTCGCTCACATCGTAAGCGCCTCCATCTCCTGCCGCCGCGAAAGTTGTCTGTCCCTGGAGGGCCGCCCGAATAAGAAGTTCGTGCACCGCTTGCAAAGTACCCACAGTCTGCCCGTTAATCGGATCGGTCACCGGGGCGTTCTCCAGGTTGTTGAACCACTCCCACGAGCCCCAACTGATCGAGAGGCTCTGCGCGGTATTGGCATCGATCGCCGTGGCAAACACGTCCACGAAGCCCTGGCCCGTATTGGGCGCCTGGTAGACGATCACATTTGCTCCCGGAGCGATGCCTCCCGACTGTTCGACATCGAGCGTGGTCTCGTCCGAGCCGGAGTCGTCGCTGGGCGCACCGGGACCGCCATCGACATTGACGATCTGGATGCGGTTGCTATTGACCGAAAGCCCAAGCGCGTTCCAGTAAGCAAAAGCGTCGCTCGGGGTAAAGCTTGCCAACGTCATGATGCCGAGGGTGCGGCCGCTCCCCGACACGCCTTGCCGATACAGCGGTTTCACGTCGTAATAATTGGCAAAGTCGGTCACGGTCCAAAGTCCGGGCGGATTGCCCGAGGTCGTCGACGGCGCAGCCATTCGGGCGTTGCCCAGCGGCTTCGGAGTGACTACGTGGAGTGGACGAAAGCTAGGCCGGCTATCGAGACCAACCACGGCCGCGACCGACGCCGAAATTTCCGCGGGAATCGTTGCCCGACTGAGCGGGGCATGGAAGGTATAGCCCGCGACCTTTCCGTTGGCGGGAATTTCATAACTATGCAGACTCACCGCGAAGGCGCGTTCGATGTCGACCGGCAGCCCGCTGACCTTGAGCGTGGTAGCAGTGGTGCGTTCGGCCGTTAGCCCGTATTTGGCCAGAGTCGCAACGACCTTGGCGACGTCGGCGTTCGCGGGCGCAAAACGCGCCACAAACTGGTCCGAAGTCAGAAACTGGCGAAACAGCGGATCCCCAGGCGTGTAAAGCGACTTCATCAGGTTTTCCGCCTCGTTGAGGTGGGGCAGCCTGAGCGCAACCGTTACGGAAATCGACTTTGTCTCCGCCTGCGCCCGAAGCGGGCCGATGTCGATTGCCTTAGGCGTGTTTGCATTCGGATAGGGCAATGCGCCATGCGCGGCAGTATTCCCGGCCGCAGTTTGAGCCATGGCGCCCGAAATCATTCCCAGCACCAGCAACATCATCAGAAGTGGCGTCTTCGAAAATTTCACGGATTTTTTCCTTTCCTTCTAACTGATTTTCGCAACACAGGAAGGGTAGCAGCGTCAGATAAAGGACTTCCCTATCTCGCCGGAATATCCTTATCTTACAAACGACCGCAGCATATCTCTAATCGCCGTTCGCGTCAATGTGCAACGATTTTCATCATACGAGCGGATTAGTCATGGCTTGTTGGACCAATATCGCCTCTACGCAGTAGCGCCCCGACCGGACATCCATGAGATAGGTCCGATGAGATAAGTCCTAACGGCCACCCGACCTCGACAACGCCATCTTCGCCGCATGATAGCCGCACATGCCATGCACTCCTCCGCCTGGCGGAGTGGATGCGGAGCAAATGTAGATACTGCCATCCGACGTAGCGTAATGTCGCCACGTCGGCCGAAATAGAAACTGACCAATATCCATGGCCCCGCCCGCGACATCGCCGCCAACAAGGTTAGCGTCCATGCTCTCAAGATCGGCGGGAGAGAAGACACGCCGCGCCAGAACGCACTCACGGAAGCCGGGAGCGAACCGCTCAATCTGATCCTCCAGCTTCTCAAGCGTGTTGATCTTCGACCCATTCGGCACATGACAATAGGCCCACGCCGTGTGCTTGCCCGCCGGAGCCCGCGAGCTATCGAAAAGACTAGGCTGGGCCAACAGAACGAAGGGACGGTCGGCATTGTCTCCTTTTCGTATCGCCTTTTCCGACGCAGCAATCTCCTCAAAGCTTCCGCCCAGATGCACCGTCGCCGCCCGCAAACATTCGGCAGCCCTCCAGGGGATCGGTGAGTTCATTGCGTAATCGACTTTGAAGACGCCAGACCCATAGCGGTATTTTCGAAGCCGCTGTTTGTAACTGTCAGACAACCTTTGCCCCGCAACCGACAGAACCTGTCGTGGAGTCAGGTCACAGAGAAACAAATCGTAATCCGCCGATGCGTTCGCCAACGTTCCCAGACTTTCAACCCGCGACGATGTCTTCACCGTCCCACCGAGCGCCGAGAGAAATCCGCACAGCGCATTGCTAAGCGATTGCGCGCCTCCGCGCGGAACCGGCCATCCAACAACATGCGCCAGCACCCCCAAAAGAATTGCGAACGATGCGCTCAGCGGCTCATCGAGACTGAGAAAAGAGTGCGCAGCCAAGCCCGCAAATAGCGCCCGGGTCCGTTCGCTGCGAAACCGCCGCGCAACCGCTCGGGCCGGTTGCAGCGCAACCATCCCAAAACGCGCCATCAACCACGGATGCCTGGGCATAAAAGAAACGGGACGCAATAGCTCCGGAGCCAATTCACTCCAGCGTTCGACAAACGGACGCATGAGCTTGTCCCACGCCGGTCCATCGACCCCAAGGGAATCGCGAGTCGTGCCCAGGTCGCGTTCCAACATCACCGCCGTGCCGTCATCCAGAGGATGGGCCAACGGCGCTGGCGAGTGAACCCACTCCAGGCCGTGGTCGGCCAGCGGCAGCGACGAGATAAATGGCGAGCCCGCGCCGAGCGGATAGACGGCCGATCCAAAATCATGCCGAAAGCCCGGTAAAGTCAACTCGAGCGTGCGTACAGCGCCGCCCGCCGTTGACTCCGCTTCCATCACGTCCACCTGGAGCCCAGCCTGTGCCAGAACAATGGCCGCAGCCAATCCATTCGGACCAGCGCCGATCACACACGCATTGCGGCTCATATTTTCACCGCTTCAGGTGGCCGCCGGCAATAGAGTTCCACTCGATTGTGTCTCCTACTTGAGCCCTTCGCATTTTGTCACAATTAAGTAGCGAAGGGTCTGCATCGCCGCAATCGCACAATGGCGGTTCAGTATATGGTGGATTGGCAAAAATGGTCATTCCCTTGGACAGGATGACTTCTGTTGTTTACGAGAAGCAGCGGCCCAGGGGTTAATACTGGTGACCTATGACCGAAGAACGATTCCTCCTCTGCTCAAAACCTGGGCGGAGGAAGATCGCACCCACGGCGGCGTGATCTTTGTAGACGAAAAAACAATTTCGCCCGCGGACATCGGCGGTCTAGTCCGAGCCTTGAGCAGGCTGGTAAGAGAAACCGGAAATTGGGACTGGACTAATAGGATCTATTTCCTGCGAGGATAACGCGTCGGTCGCAATTATTGCAGCTTCGCGTACTCGGCTTTAGCTTCTTTCAGGACGTGGGCGTGGGGCATCAATGAGGCGACTACTGAGGAAAAGATAAGGAAGTAACACGAGGATGCCTCTCCAGCCGTCGGCCGGGTCAAATCTCGGGGTTTAAGCCACTTCTCGCGCCTTGAGAAGTAGCTTCCACCCCGCTTATATATCTTTCACGTGAAACATTAATACGTACACCAATGGGCGGTTACTGCAACGGCTTCGCCGGCGTCCCCGGTTTGACGCCCGAATGCTTCTTCGCCTGCGCCATCAAATCCAGAACTTTGTCTTTGTTTTCATAGTTCGGATTCGTGTCCAGCAGCTTCTGCCAGGCGGCAGTAGCTTTGTCGATATCCATTTTGCCTTGCCACTCGACGATGCCCAGGTTGAATAAAGTGTTGGCCTTGTCCGGCTCGTAAGACAGCGACTTCTGGAATTCCGCGATGGCCGTGTCGGCGTTGCCGGTGTACCAGTAGGCTGTGGCCATGTCCGTGCGGACGGCCGCGTTGGCGGGCTGTATCTTCAGCGCACGCTCGTAGTAATCGATGGCTGTCGGAAACAGTTGCGCGTCGTAATACACGTTGCCAATATTTTCCAGAAGCCCTGCATTGTTCGGATCGGCCTTCAGCTTCTCGAGCAACGGCCCGGCTTGCGTGTCGGCCATTTTCTGCATATCGGCCGGAGTTGGGGCCTGGGCGGCGGCATTGGCATTTCCCATCGCCGGAGCGGATGCGCTCGGCACCTCAGCCGCAGCGGCGGCTGGACTCTGCGACCCGCGGATGAACCAACCGCCGGCGATTCCCACCAGCAGGCAGATCACCGCCAAAACGTACGCCTGCACGCTTGTCCATTGCTCCCTGGTTGTTGCTCGACTTGTATTCGTCACGTCTGGTGCTCCTTTGGAACTCTTAGCAGCTCCGTTCCGTCTCGAATCGATCCCTCATCTCCCGAGCGACTCAACCCCAATGATTCAATCACCCAATGATTCAATCACTCAATGACTTTGCCCTGCATCTGGGCGTCGGCCATCAGTTTCTGGACGGTCGCTTTGCGGTCGGCGCTCATTTGCGGATTCACCCTCAGCAGCTGCTGCCAGGCGGCCACCGCTCCCTTGCTGTCCTGTTTCCCTTTCCACTTGATCATGCCTAGATTGAACAGGGAGTTCGGATCATCGGGCTTATAGCGCAGCCCCTGCTGCAGTTGGCTCAGGGCTCCGTCCACATCGCCGTTGTAGTACATGCACGAAGCCAGTTCGGTGCGAACCGCCACATTCTTGGGATCGATCTGCAATGCTTTTTCGTAGTAACCCGCTGCGTCCTTAAACTGGTGGGTGGATGCGTAGATTACTCCGACCTGGAAAAGCGTATCGGTATTATTCGGATCGGTCTTCAGCTTTTCAAGCAGCGGCGCTGCCTTCTTGTCGGCCATCTCTTTCATCTGTTCAAGAGTGGGCCTCTGGCCGCCCATATGACCGGGAGGTGCGGCAGGCTGGGTGCTGGCCTGAGTGCTGGTCCGGACCACCGGTTGCGCTGGAAGAGCCGGCGATTGCGATCCGCGAAACAGGTATCCGATCGCCAGTCCAACCACCAGGCTGATCGCGGCCATCGCGTAAACCTGCTTCGCTTGCCAGGCCGATCCCATTAGTTGTGTGCCGGGTTCGTTCTCCATGCCTACTCCCTTGTAATCTGTATTGCCCTCGAAGCGCGCCCCTCGCTGGGGATTATGAATCTATCAACGTTTTCCCGACGCAGAAAAGAGCTTCTCCGTTCTCTTGACTTGGCAAGCTTGGGGAAAGTCTGATTAAGTCGCTGGTGCCTCCGTGCACCCCCGTGTACCCTGTGTTCACGGTTTTCGACGGTACTTAATCGGAGCCTCCTTAGCTTAGAAGTGAGGGGGAAAAGGGGCAGCATTCTACGTCACTTGGGAATGTGATGTCCGTCACATGAAGAAGGCGAGTCACGATTTGCTTAACCGCCAGAGTTTTTCTGCATCCAGGTCCACGCACTGGAAACGATGTCGGCAAGATTGCGCCGTGCGGTCCAACGCAGCACTTTCTGCGCCTTTGACGGATCGGCAACCAGAACCGGAGGGTCGCCGGGACGCCGCGATCCCATTTTTCGCCGAACCGGGCGTCCGGTGGCCTTTTCCGCCGCCTGGATGACTTCGAGGACGGAATTCCCCCGGCCAGTTCCCAGGTTGAGGGCCAACGATTCGCCGCCGTCTTTCTCAAGATATTGCAACGCCCGAACGTGCGCATCGGCGAGATCGCCGACATGAATGTAGTCGCGAACGCAGGTGCCATCCGGAGTGGGATAGTCGGAGCCAAAGATCTGCAGCTCGCGGCCCGTAGCGGTGGAAGCGGCCAGCGCCAGAGGAATCAGATGAGTTTCCGGATCGTGAAGTTCTCCGGTCTCTCCACTCTCATCGGCTCCAGCGGCGTTGAAGTAGCGCAGCCGGACCGAGCGCAGCCCGTAGGCGCGGTCGTAAGCCTCCAGCGCGTTTTCGAAAGCCAGCTTGGTCGCGCCGTAGGGATTCACCGGCTCGCGCTTTTCCAGTTCGGTGATCGGGACTTGCTCGGGGAGGCCGTAAACGGCGCAAGTCGAAGAGAAGATGAAGCGGCGAATACCAGCGTCCAACGCCGAGTTGAGCAGGCTGAGCGCACCCAGAACATTGTTGTGGAAATACTTCCGCGGATTCTCGACTGACTCTCCTACATAAGCGTGGGCGGCGAAGTGCATAACCGCGTCCACGCGTGCGAGAATGGGCCGAAGCCTCGCGTCGTCGCCAACGTCCCCCTCCACCAACTCGAACCCTTGCGCCAGGCGGCGAAAGCCGGTTGAGAGATTGTCGTAGATCACCACCTCATAGCCGGAACGCCGCAGCGCGCGCGCCGCATGACTCCCGATGTAACCCGCTCCACCTGTTACCAGGATTGCCACGAAGAAACCTTACCACGAAGGCAGTTCTCAGAAGGCAGTTCTCAGTAAAACCCAGGGCAGTCACTGGGAGAGAATTTGAGAGCTTGAGAAAGGCGGAGGGATGCTACAGAAAAGGTAAAGGCTGTGACATTGGTTATGCTCTAGCTGTCAACTCCTGCGAGGGAGTTAAACAGCGTGGAGGCATGCACCGTCACAGCCTTCGATGTAATCACCGCTTTCGCGGTCCCAAACCCCAACTGCCCCTCGCAGGGCCGTCGGTTTTTTCCGGTCTGGCTGCTCTTTCGGGTTGCCCCGCCGAGCTGATCACTCAGCCTACTTCGGACTGGCAAGTTTTAATTTAGCCAACCCTTTCAGCCGTCGACGGGAGCAACCTTAGAGATTCACTCGAAAAATGTCAACGCCCCTTTTCGGTGCAACCTGTGCATTATGAACTCTGGAAATTCGAGAGCGCAACTCGTTGAATTGTTGCCGGTTGATGAACGCAAGATTAATTAAGTCCTCTTTTTCCACAATAACATTCACAGTTCCCAAATCGCGCACAGTGATGCGGGGAATCAAATAAATCTCTTGACGCCGGAAAATATGTCAAGCATGGTGGGTAGTAGTTCCTATGTCGGATCTTGTTGCCTACGTTGACGGCGGTTCTTTCGGAAATCCCGGCCCCTCGGGCATCGGAGTGGTAATCGACGGCCGAGCCGACGGCCCCATCAGAATCGCCAAGTGGATCGGACACCAGGATAATAATGTCGCCGAATATATTGCCCTGATGGAAGCGCTGCAATGCGCCCTGGGGCTGAAGGCCAAAACGCTTCATGTGTTTTCGGATTCCGAAATCGTGGTCAAACAGATGACCGGCGAATACAGCTGCCGCAGCCCGCGGCTTTATTCCCTGAATTGGATCTGCCGGAAACTGGCCCAGTCGCTCGAGTTCTCCATCTCCCACGTCTCGCGTGAGAACAACGCCGAGGCCAATGGTCTGGCCGCCGCAGCCGCCCGCGAGAGGCGGCACTCCGATCACGTTATCTAGCCTAAATTAAAAGAGTAGCGCCGGCATCGTGCCCGGCTGTCCCGCGGGCGTCCCGCCGGCGAGTTGTAAACCTTTCCAATGTTCGGACACGTCATCTTGAGTAGCGGGCTAAACAATTCCATCGCCCGCGCTCCTCGCCTTTACAGCAGGGCCGGTTCCGACATAGATTGAACTACCTGTAGTTTGAATCGTGGGGTGGTATGTCGCGAATTTCCTCGGAGCATCGGGAACGCGCTTCTCTGTTCTCTAGCAATGCATTCTCGGGCAATCCCATGTCTGAAGTCATACTTTCGACCGAATTGCTGGAAGCCCTTCCCGATGCGATCGTCGCCGTCGATCGCGAGGGAACGATTGTTCAAGTCAATTCGCAGACGCTAACTCTGTTCGGCTATAGCCGTGGCGAATTGGTTGGCGAGAAGGTTGAGATGCTCGTCCCGGAGAGCTATCGCCCGCAGCACCACCAGCACCGCAACAACTTCGCCGACGCGCCGAAGACGCGACGAATGGGAGCCAACCTCGATCTCTACGGCCGACGGCGCAACGGCTCGCAGTTCCCGGTAGAAATCAGTCTCAGCCCGGTCTCCACCGACAACGGAATGGTCGTGCTGAGCGCGATCCGCGACATCAGCGACCGCAAGCGCATTGCCGAAGAACTGCGCCGCGCCAACGAAGAACTGCATCGCAGAACGACCGAGCAACTGGGAGAATACCGGGCCCGCCTGGCCTCGATTATCGATTCCTCCGAAGACGCCATCTATGGCAAAGACCTGAACGGCATCATCACCAGCTGGAATAAGGGTGCCGAACGCATTTACGGCTACACCCCGGACGAGATCGTCGGAAAGCACATCTCGATGCTCGCGCCCAGCGACCGCAAAGACGAAATCCCCGAGATCCTGGCGAAGATTGCCCAGGGCGAAACCGTCGACCACTTTGAATCGATGCGCCTGACCAAAGACGGACAAGTCCTGGACGTTTCCATTTCCGTGTCTCCCTTGCGCGATGCTCAAGGTGAGATCGTAGGAGCCTCGGCGATTGCGCGCGATATCACCGCGCAAAAAAAGGCTGAGAGCCAACTCCATCAATCCCAAAAAATGGAAGCGATCGGCCGCCTGGCAGGCGGAGTCGCGCACGACTTTAACAACATCCTGGGAATCATCGGCGCCTGTGCCGAGTTCCTCCGCGACCGCATCTCCGGGGACTCGTCGCAATACATTGACAACATCAGGAAGTCCATCGAACGGGGCTCATCTTTAACTCGGCAACTCCTTACATTCAGCCGGTCGTCGGTAATCCAGCCCCGCATCCTCGATCTGAACGAGCGATTGAAGGATGTGAGCAAGCTGCTGCGTCCCCTGATGGGAGACGATGTCGAGATTCTCATCGTTTCCAAGTCGCCGGCGGTGGTGGAGGCCGACCCCGGCCAACTCGACCAGATCATGGTCAACCTCGCAGTGAACGCGCGCGACGCCATGCCTCGTGGCGGCAAATTTATTCTTGAGACCCGCTCCGAAAAATTCGACGAGTCTTTCGCCGAACAACACCAGAACATGGCGCCGGGGAAATACGTTCTGCTCGCGGTCAGCGACACCGGCAGCGGGATGGACGAAGCGACCGTCGCTCGCATCTTCGAGCCCTTCTTCACCACCAAAGAGCTGGGTAAAGGGACGGGCTTGGGTCTGGCCACCGTGTACGGCATCGTCAAGCAGAGCGCCGGTCACATCATGGTCTACAGCGAGCCTGGACACGGCACAACGTTCAAGATCTATCTCCCCAGCGCGGACCACAAAATCGGGATCGAATCCAAGCCTGAAGTGGAGGTCGTCACTCCAAAGCGGCCGGGGACCACGGTCCTGCTCGTCGAAGACGATGAAATCATGCGCGGCTTGACGCGACAACTGCTTCAGGAACACGGCTACACGGTAGCCGAAGCGGATGACGGAAAGTCCGCCCTCGAGTGGGTCGAGTCGCATCCGGAGCCGATCGATCTATTGTTGACCGATGTCGTGATGCGCCGCATCAGCGGTCCTGAATTAGTGGAGCGTCTCAGCGCCCGCCTCCCCAACCTGAAGGTTGTATTCATGTCCGGCTATACCGGTGAACTGATCGCCGAACGCGAGGTCTTGAAGCGCGGCGTCACCCTCCTCGAAAAGCCCTTTACCCGCACCGCCTTGCTCAACACCATTCATGAGACGTTGGGGTGACCGGCAAACTCTTGCGCCGCAGATCCACGCACGACGCCCTGTTGGAGCCTTTGTTTCTTGCTTCTGCGACCTCACCAGAGTTTGGTCATGTAACCATCCGTTCGGTGATGGAGATCACACATCGCTGTGGGAAACCACCCACTCCCATGGGCGACGTCGGAAGCGCCAAAGTTAAATGTTCGTTACCGCACAAAATCAATGCTATGATTCCGTGCCACTTAGACCACTTCCAGAGAATTTGGGCCCATGGATGAAGAATGGCGAAGCACTTGCCGAAGGTACCTGTGAGCGGAGGCAACACATGGCCACACAAGTCGTAAATACTGTCCAGAAACTGACACTAGCAGATAAAACTTTTTGCGATCTTCCCCCAGCCCTGGCCGATGTTCTTGAGCAAGCGGCGCTCACCACCAGCTATCCCACCGGAGCAGTACTGTTCGCCGAAGGCCAGGCGCCGCGCGGAGTGTTCATCGTCCGCAAAGGCCGCGTCAAGCTCTCCATCTGCGGCAGCGACGGCCGCACGCTGATTCTGCGTATGGTCGATTCCGGTTGCCCCTTGGGAGTCGCAGCCGTAGTTTCCGGACGCAACTATGAAGCCACCGCCGAGACCCAGGAACCCTCCGAAGTCAGCTTTTTGCGGCAAAGCGATCTGCTCCGCCTTATGCGTCTGCACGGCGAAGTTGCGCTGTGGGTCACCCAACACATCAGCGAAGATTACGCCGCGACGTGCCGCGAAATCCGTGACCTCATCCTCTCCGACTCCGCCAGCGAAAAGCTCGCCCGCCTGTTAGTCGGATGGCTCGATCAAAACACCACCTCCAAGAACCCAAGCCAGATGAAGCTGGCCCTGACCCACGAAGAAATCGGACAGATGATCGGCTCGTCAAGAGAAACGGTGAGCCGCCTCTTCGCCGGCTTCAAGAAGCAGCATCTCATTCAGCAAAGCGGATCGACTCTGGTGATTCCAAACCGCGTGGCGTTGGAATCGCTGATCACCGCGTAAGAGTATTACGATATACAAGAGCATTACGAACTAAATACGCCGCACGTCGGGGCCGGTCCTCCTCCTTCCGGCCCCGATTATTTTTGGAGGCGTGTTTCCCAAAAACCAAAAGGACGCCCGCACGCGGGTGTCTTTCGGAGAGCATAGCTCAAAGTTCCACCAACCTTGAACCAAAAATGACTGCGGGTGCACCACTTCTCGCGGCCTACGAGAAGTGGCTCGTTGGCTCTTAACCCCCGAGTTAAAGCCGCTCGTAAGTTGGTTTTCGTGAGTTACAATGTGACCGGTGACAACTGATCATGCCTCGCCCTTGTCTCTTATTCCTGCTGCTATCAGCTAGCGCGCTGTATTCCCAAGACACGATTTCCGTAGACGCTGTTTCAGCCATGCACGTCTGCAGCGACAAGAATTCGGCGTCGGTGGGCCCGTGTGCAACGGCTCCGCGTCCGTTGCGCAAAGTCAACCCCTCTTATCCCGAGAAAGCCCGTCAGAACCGGAAGGAAGGCACCGTCACCCTGGGGTTGACGGTGAATAAGGACGGATCTGCAAGCGGGGTGCATGTTGTGAATGGAGTCGACAAAGAAATCGATCAGGCCGCGGTCGACGCGGTGAGCCAATGGAAGTTCGATCCCGGGACCTACCAGGGCAATCCGGTCGATGTCGAGCTGAATGTGACCGTCAATTTCCGGCTGGACACGAGCCCCCAAAAGGCTTCTTCAAGCGAACATCTGCAGGAGAGAAAAGATGCTGCCGAAGATTCTCGAAATATCTACTCCGATGCTTCAGAGGCATACAACCGTGGGGACTACGCCACAGCTGTGAACCTGATGCGCAAGGTGACTTCGATGAACCCCGAGAACGGAAACGGGTGGAACGAGTTGGGGCGGGCATTGCTCGCAATGGACCAATTGGACGCGGCCGCTGAAGCGCTCCAGACATCAATTCAGAGCGACCCCGGCAGCAGAAATGCCTATAACAACCTTGGCCTTGTGTACTGGAGAGAGCAGAAGTATGGCGAAGCTGCAGCGCAGTTCCGCAAACAAGTGGTCGTGAATCCAGACGATCACTACGCCCATCGCAACCTCGGCATGATGTTGCGCGATGAGCATCAGTGCGGCGAGGCCATGCCGGAACTTCAGAAAGCGCTTTCCCTCACTCCAAATCACGCCGAGACCTTACTGGCCCAGGGCGAGTGCGATCTCGACCTCGGCAACCGAGCTAAAGGCATGTCCGAATTGGAACAGGCAACCAGCATGTCTTCCGCGCCGAACATTCTCAACAGCGCTGCCTATGCACTAGCAAAACGCAATATCGAGACCGGAATCGCGGAAAAGTGGTCTGAAAGATGCCTGACCATCGAAAACGCGCGCCTTCAGAATATCTCCCTTGATCATCTGACCCCGGACCAACTGAACTATGTTTTCTGGATGGCGAGTTATTGGGACACGCGCGGCTGGATTTACTTTATGCGCGGCGTCAATACCACGGCTCTCGCGTACGTGGAAGCAGCCTGGTCCACCCGCGCAAATGCCACCATCGGGGACCACCTCGGTCAGATCTATGAGAAATCAGGCCGCTCCGAGGACGCAGCCAAAGTATATGCGATGGCGATCGCTTCCGCAGAACAGCCGTCCCGAAGACGAGTCGACCTGGACGACCTCGCCGATGCCAAGAAACGTCTGGCTAAACTGGCCCCCGAGAACACCGATAGCAGGATCGCGCAGGCGCGTGCTGACCTAAGCGCGAGAAACGTAGTATCGATCGCTAATGAAGGTGCGGTGAACGCCTCCGGGGACTTTGCCGTGCGGCTTTCGGCAGCCGGAAAGCCGACGGAGTTTCACCAGTTGAACGGAGACAAAACTCTGGCGAAATTCGGCGACTCGCTGCGAGCCACGAAGCTCCCCATCTCCCTTCCAGAATCCCCCAGCATTGAGCTGCCGCTTCGAGGAACATTAACCTGTCATTCCGAGGAAGCGCGGTGTCGTTTCGCCTTCCTGCCCCCTGAAGAGGCCGTAAATGTAACACGCATCGAGATCGCTCTGGCGAGCGCTACGCCAGCCACAAGCCCAACACACGATCCGCATGTCTACGATGACCCGGCCATGGGTATGCGCGTTTTCCTCCCCGACGATTGGAAATTGATTAGGGTAGAGCCGGGATCGTTTAGCCACCCGCGCAATACCATGTTTGGCAAGTCGGGCTCGCTGGCGATGTTTATGCTGACGCGGGAGCACTTCGAAGGTTCGCTAGAACTCTACCTGAAGATGCTCGACCAGTTTTTCTCCAAAAAAACGGACTTTCGGCGCGCTACAGAAGAAAAGGTGACACGGGACGGGCTGACCGGTACGCGCTGGAAAGTAAGTTGGAACGAGAATGGAATTATCTACTTCTCCGCGATGGAAGTCTTCGGTGTGGGAGACGATTACTACCGCATCACGACGGTTGCGCCAAAAGAGGTCTATGACCGTTACACAGAAACCTTCGAAAATGTGTTGCATTCCGTACAATTTCCCATGCTGCGCACGAATCCTCACCTTCTCGATCCGGCGAACTAACCAAGCAAGGACAAACCGGGGACAGACGAAACGTTCCCCGTTTGAAAATCTGGAGGGTGCTCGTCCAAGCTCCGCTTGGGCGGACCCGCTAACGTTCCTTCGTAGTCCGCTGTTTCATCACAAATGCTGGCAACTCGGTACCTTGGTAACAAACGGATGCTACCTCTGCTCCCGCGGATTGTTCCGGGTTGTCCGAAGTTCGATTCTAAGATGAATTCCCGGAAGATCGATCGCCGCTTCCCTGCCCATCTTCGTAATCGGCAGGATCAGCCGGCAAGTCGACCAGACCGGCCTTTTCCAGAGCGCGGTAATATTCCGGACGCGTGTGGCGCAAATGATCCGCCGAGGCTTTGCCATCGATGAAGGCTGTGTCCATCGGATAGACGAGCGGGTCGAACATCACCATGTAGAAATGCCAAATCAGAATGGCGAAAGTTGCCAGCAGCGCTTCGTAATAATGAATCGCGGTGGCCGCATCCGATACCCACTTGGGGAAATGGCGCAAAGTAAAATTGTTGAACCACAGCAGCAAGCCGGAGACGGTCATCACCAACGTTCCCCACATGAAGGCCAGGTATTCCATCTTCTCCGCGTAATTGAATTTCTTGAACTGCGGTTCGGCCTTGCTGAGACCGAGATTGTAGGCGAACACCTGCACCATATCGGTCGCGTCCTTCAATTCGGGCATCATTGCTTTCAGGAACAAGCGGTCGCCCTTGTTTCTGGCGAGATGAATCACGTGGTAGATCACGGAAACGAGCAGCACAACCGCTGCCGTGCGATGCAGCGCGCCGCGGAACCCAAAGATGCCTTCTCCCAGCAACAGCGGACGCGTCCACCAGGCATCGGGATACTTCAGCGCAAATCCAGTGACCACTAATGTCGGGAAGCTAACAATCACGCCCCAGTGAGCAATGCGGAAGCTGCGATTCATGCGCATCACTTTCCCGCCGGTTTCGTGCCGTGGTTGCCGCCGAGTGAGCTTCGCCAGAAAGTCGAGCAGGTTGTGCAGCAGCATGAAACCGATCGTTGCGGGGATCAGAAACAAATAAGTCCAGCGAATCCACTGGACGACCGGATGATTCGGGCCCGAACTGGTCTGCACATGGATCGGACCAATGATGGACTTGTCATTGACGACGCCCTGGTGACATTGTCCGCAGGTTTTCGGAAGATTGGCGGCGTTGACGGTTGAGCGCGGATCGCTCGAACGAAGAATGGAGTGCACGCCATGGCACGAAGCGCAATTGGCCGCAGTTACCTTTCCTTCTTTCAGGGCCAATCCGTGATAGCTGTCGGCGTAGGATGGCAAGCGATCCACCGGCAAATTGTTGCGCAACGCCAGGCGAGGATCGCCGTGGCAACGGCCGCAGGTCTCCTCGGAGACATTCCTGGCATTCAAGGGCGATTCCGGGTTTTTCGGGTCCACGATCAAGTGCTCGCCGTGGCAATCGATGCAAATGGGCGCGTCGCGCGAGCCAATCTTGACCGCTTCGCCGTGGACACTCTCGTTGAACTCGCGCGCGATTTCCTTATGGCATTGACCGCAGGTCTGGGGCACTTTCCAGTGATTGACTCTGGATCGTTGATCGGTGGCGGGAAAAATATCGTGGCTGCCATGGCAACTCGAGCAGGTTGCGGCCTCCTTGCCGAGCGCGACCGCGCGCGCATGAACGCTCTCTTTATACGAATCGACCGGATGCGCCACCGGAATCTTATGTCGCGACAAGAAGCCCACATCGCTATGGCAGTTTGCGCAAGTATCCGCCAGATTCTTGCGGGCCACGGTAGAGTCCGATTCTCCGGAGCCTTTCACCGCGTGAATCGGACCGTGACAGGAAACGCATTTGGGCGCGTCGGGATCGCCTTTCTTCGCGGCTTGCCCATGGATGCTGGATGCGAGTTCCTTCACTTCCTGTGCATGGCACTCCATGCACTTTCCGGGCATCAGCTTTTCGGCAGTAGTAAGTTCATGGACGTTCCCATGACAGGAAGCGCAGGCCGACTCGCCGAGGATCGAGTGGGCGCTGGCCGGAAAAGCTTTCGCTTCATCCGCATGGCAGGTAGCGCATTGAACTCTGGTGATTTTGGAGGGATGCGGGAATTCCTTGATAGCGGTGTGGCAATCCTTGCAGCCGAGAACTGCGTGTGCGCCAGCGGCATGCTTGACCGGATCAATGGAAATGCTTTTGCCGGCGTCCGATTTCATTCCGGCCTGTCCGTGGCAGGCTAGACATTCCTGGTCGGAGGAGGAGGAAGCCGACACAGCGATGGGAGCCAAAGCCAAGAGCAGGGAAACCAAAGCAGCGCGAGTCGCGTACATTTCAAACGTCCTTCTACCCAAGTCAAGCGCAATCCAGTCCAACGCTACTTCATGCCAATATCCGCGAGCACTTTCGGATTCGTCTCCTGCACCGCCAGCAGGTTGTGGCACGCACTGCAATCATTCGTGATGGTCTGGCCGTCCGCGCTCGTGTGACTGCCGTCGTGGCAGCGGAAACAGCCCGGCGAATCGTTGTGTCCGAGATTATTGGGGTGAACTCCCCAGGTCACACGCATGTCGGGAAAGATGTTGCGCAGGTAGATATTCGCCACTTCCTGGCCCGCCTGCTCTACGACAGTGCGCCGCGTCTGATAAATCTGCGGGTAGTTGGTCCGATAGAAATTGTTGAGTTCTTCTTTGATGCTGCGCTCGGCTATGTCGCGGGCCGGGTAATTCACTTTCAGAACCTCGACCGCCTTTTTCCGGATGTAGGGAAGATCCGGGCTGATGCGTCCGTTCGCCATCTGCTTATCCACCGCATTTTCCGGCAAGTCGAAGGCATGGGTGGGCCGGTTATGGCAATCGACGCAATCCATCACGCGATGCTCTCCTTTATCCAATTGCTGTTGAGTGGGCTTCGCATCGGTAGAGATAAATGCGGTGGTTTTTCCGTTTTCGTCGGTGTAATAGACCGCCGGAATTGTTTGTCGCTCGGGATCGGTCGAAATGTAGCGGATGCGAAGATTGTCGGCGAGGTGGTGTCCGTGAATGCCGACCGAACCCTGCCAGTTGCGCCCGCCCACCTTCAGCAGCAACACGTCGGTCTGCGGGGTATTTTTTTCGTCGTCCTTATAACTGGTATTCACCAGGAACTTGTCGCCCGTAAAGCGCTGCGGCCAGTGACACTGCTCACAGGTTTCGCGCGCCGGCCGGAGATACTTTACCGGCGAAGGAATTGGGCGCGAATAGGTGTGGAGGGTTACGGCGATGACCTGGCGCAATCCAGAAAGCTTCGAGCGCACGAACCACCCGGCTCCCGGTCCGATGTGGCACTCGACGCATTGCACGCGAGAGTGCGGAGAATTCTGATAAGCGGTGTACTCGGGATCCATCACGGTGTGGCACGTCTTGCCGCAGAAACTTACGGAGTCCATATACTCCACCCCGCGGTACGACGCCGTCCCGATAATGAGCAGATTGAGCACAGTGGCGGCGGCCACATACTCCAAGGTGCGCCGGACGACAGGCAGTCCCAGGTCAATCGCTGGGAAAACCGCGGGCAACGTTCCACTCTCGCGCAGACGGCGCCGCCTCAGCCAAATGCCGACAGGAATCAGAAGCAAGCCGAGTACGAAAATGCCGGGGAGGACCAGGAAGACCAGAAGCCCAATATAAGGATGCGGCGGCCCCGGCAGGAAGATGTCGTAGAACCAGAACGCGATCGTAGTAAGCGCCGCGCTGGTGGTGACGACGGCGCCGGTGAGCGTGATGGGATTCTGCCCCAGAAAATAGATGGGCTGCAACCATTCTCGAACGCGTTCAGCCAGAGTCATTGGAATCCGCTACTCCTTAGTAGCACCGGCATCTTGCCGGTTGTCGCGAGGGCGTCTCGCCCTCAATTGAGATCAGAGGTTAAAGGTCAGATTGCAGAGGTCTGGTCCGTTGCCTGCTTTGTGTGATTCACGTCGTTCACCTTAACCCTTGACTTCAAAATGCTTTTCGAACCTCTAACCACTGATCGTCATCGTTGATCGTCATCGTAGGGCATCTTCAAAGCCCGCTCCCTGGACGCACTCCGACCGTGAGAGCAGATCATCCGCTGCCCGGGTTAAAGTCTTTTATGGCTGGAAGCAGCCAGGACTATTTCCCAGCCCTATTTCCCAGCCCTATTTCCCAGCCCTATTTCATAGTCCGGATGTAAGCCACCAGGCCCTTAATCTCTTCCGGCTTCAACTTATCCCCGTATTTGGGCATCTTGGGGGGCTTGCCGTCGGTGATCACCGCTGCGAGATCGGCGTCCGATTCTTTTTGTACGGCGGCAGATGTCAGATCGTGGCCAGCCGCTTTCTTTCCATCAGCGCCGTGGCACATTGCACACTTCGATTTGTAGGTCGCCGCTGCATCTTGCGCGGATGCGGAATAGGAGAGGGCGAGAACAACCGCCAATGCTGTTGCAATAGTAAACACTGGGATGTTGATTTTCTTCATCTTCAAGCTCCATTCGAGTTTTGGTTGGCACAGCATTTGCCATGAATCACATCTATAAAGCCGCATTCCACAACCTGCCATATTGAAGGTTTCGCGGGCAGCGTTCTGTGATCCCGGTCACACCTGCGTGTAACCGTACTGTTTGCCATGAGCTGAGGACGGCAAATGCAGACGAGCCTTGAGAAGCGGTCTCATAAATGGTTTTGGGAAGGGCACGACTTTTCAGAGGTTGCGAAAAACTCGATGTTGCCTTTGCCTTGTTGCCTTTGCCTTATCGCCTTTGCTTTTGGGTGGCGCAGCGGTTCACCGCTGCGATAAATGCATTGTTTTGAATACGGCGGGTGCGCCACTTCTCGCGCTTTTCGAGAAGTGGCCTTCACTTCATCGGCGAACTTCGCAGCCAGCGTGCGTGAGTTAACTTTGTTCCGAGTCGTGACGACTGCTTCCTTTCATCACAAACGCCCAGTGAGCGCCATCACAGACCTCCAACCGTCCGTCGGCGAAGATCGCTATTGACCTGTGTTGGTAGAATAAAGGTGTGCCTGTCCCAAGGGACGGCCATCGAAGCGCCCCACCCACGAGTCAGCGCTCTTTGACAACCTGAGGCAATTAGCGGGCGTGACCCCGATCGCAGTCGAAGGGGGCGAGCCCGCTGCCGGAAATCCTGACCCCGTTTGGCACTTGACAGGATTTACCCCACTTCGAAGGCCGACCAAACCCAGGGCCCGGCTAGAAATCCCCTAAGTCCTTATTCTGGAATATTTTGCGAGTAAGTCCTTATTTTTCAATATTTTACGCCAAATCGTGGGGGGGGGGGTACAAAATCCTCACCTGGGAAAAGCATCCCATTGAAATCATGGATCTTAGTAGCTCGGTACACTGGTGAATCTGTTTAGCCGGCACCCTCGAAATGCGCTTCGATTTCCTCCAGCGTTTTACCTTTCGTTTCCGGCAGAAACACCGCAGCAGTGATGAAGTAAATGACCGTGCAAGCGGCAAAACCAAAAAACATGGTGGAGTAACCATACTTACCCACAGTCGGCAGGAACATCGCGGCAATCGCGGTTGAAACTGCCTGATTAATCAACAGCGCGATGCTCATGCCGTTGGATCGAATGCGAGTCGGCATCAACTCCGAAAGCGCCAGCCATACGCATACGCCAGGACCGATCGCGAAGAATGCCATGAACACAAAGAGACTGATCGCCACCAGCCATCCGTTATGAGTAGTCGGAACGGGAGTAATCAACGCATTGTCAATTTTCAGTGGAGCCTTGCGCGCCGCATCGAGATCGCCGAACGGATTCGTGAAGAAGGCCACTACTTTATTTGCGGGGACGCAGCTTTCGCGGGTAATCTCGATCGGCTTAGCGGCCAGATCGTCGGAGCGCGCGACTTTCGTAGCCGCGCGGAAATCTCCGTACGAATAAATAATGACCAGCGACGTCGGGCGTTTGCCGATGCCGATTGCCTTGCCCGCGTCTCCGCTCGACGCGAGCAGCGCATGTGCCGTCTTCTCGTCGTAGACGAACGCAGCCTTCTGACTGGCGTCGACGTCCGACTGAACCGATGACTGAACAGATGACTGAAACATGGACTGAACCGCGTCCCGAGCATCCACCCGCAATTGCTCTGTCCGTCGAAACAAAATGCCGGTGCAAAGCAAGGAGGCAATGATGCCCGCGCTGCCCACCGACAGCAGAAACTTGCGCCCCTTGCGGTCCACCAGCAGGACGCCGCCAATCGTCATCAGGAAATTCACCATGGTGAACAGAACATAGCCCCAGTGAGCCTGCAAATCGGAGAGGCCGCTTTGCAAAAGAATGTTGGTGTTGTAACCAATAATCGAGTTGATCCCGGTGGCTTGGTTGCACGCAAGGATGACACAGGCCAGAACAAATGGGATCACGTACTTGCGGCGGAGAAGCGATTCCTTGATTTTCGCACCGACGATTTTGGCACCGGCGATTTCGGTTCCTGTTGAGGTCTTTGCTCGTTCGGCAGCGGCCGTCTGTTCCATTTCCGCCAGCTCGACGTCCGCCTGTTCGGTAGTGCGAGAGCGGAGAAGCGCGGCGTAAGCGGAGTCCCGTTTCCCGCGGCGAAAGAGCCATCGCGGGGACTCGGAGACCATGAAACTGCCAATCACGAAGAGAATGCCAGGAGGCAGGGAAACCCAGAAAATGCTCCGCCAAGCCGTGTCTTTGAACGCGAACAGTTTCGCGGGATTGGCTAATCTTGCCACCTCTTCAACACGAAAACTGAAGTACATCCCAACGATGGCCGCCGCAACAATACCAAGTGTCAGCAGCCATTGGAAGATGCCAGTCCCCTTGCCGCGGCTCGACGCCGCAAGACACTCGGCCAGATAGAGAGGAACAACGACACCAATCAGGCCCGCGCTGATCCCCTGTAACACGCGCCCCAGAACCAACGCTTCATAGCCATGCGAAAGCGCAATCATGGGAATGCTGCAGACAAAGAGCACTCCGCTGAGCACCATAAGAGGCTTGCGCCCGATCCAGTCGGCAAGCGCGCCCGCAAACAGGGTCGAAATCACGCTGCCAAGAAGCACAGCAGCAACGACGAAGGAAAGCTGGCCAGCATTCAATCCGGAAGTGGCCTCGAGATAAGGCAAGGCTCCAGCAATGATGCCGACGTCCACGCCGTAGAGCAGTCCACCGAGACCGGCGACCAGAAGCAGAAAACGGTTGTAGCCGGCTTTTTGGTGAGTGAGTGCGTTCGTCAGCGACGAATCCTTTCGGCCTTCACGGCCAGAGGATCAGAAATTTACTGTTCGGGGATATTACTACGACCCTTGAGTGGTCGCGAGTGCCTGATAGGCTGCGCCGATCATGGGCGCATCTTCATTCATTACGACCGCGACCGGAATGCGAGCGAGCACTGGAGCAAGTTTGCTCGCGCCGCAAAACGATTGGAAGAAGACGCCCTCCTGGAGCTTGGGCAAAAGCTTTACGGCGATGCCACCGGCGATGTACATACCGCCAAGAGCCATGGTCTGCAGCGCGAAGTTTCCCGCTGCCGCACCAAATATTTCAACCCAGAACTCCAGGCTTTCACGGCAAACGGCACACGACCTATCTAACCCCCTCTGTGTAATTTCGCCGGCTGCGCTGGCTTCTGGCGAGCTAAACGATTCGTGTCTCACTGCGGGGTCGAGAAATTCGTGAATACGCCGAAAACCGCGTCCTGACACAATCTCTTCGCAGGAGACTTGAGGCAGCTGCCGTCTCAAGTAACTGAGCAGTTGAATTGCCCGATCAGTTCTTGGAGCGAAGTCCGCTTGTCCTCCTTCGGCCGGCGCAACCCGATATTTCTGGCCATCCCAAAAGAGGATAGCCTCTCCCAATCCGGTTCCGGCTGCGATCACGGCCCTGGTTGCATGCGGCGCGCGCGTGCCCTCATTCACGGACGCCAAGTCGTTCTTGGCCAGATGTTCGAGACTTGCAGCGGTGGCGGCAAGGTCATTCATCAAAACGATGTTCTTAAGATTCAGCTTGCGGGTGAGCGCTGGCGCATCGACCACCCACGGAAGATTCTCGGAATAATGCCGCCCCTCTGCGACCACACCCGCAACGCCAAAACCAGCGGCGTCGATTGCCGGCCGCCTTGAGCTGCCGTCGGCTGCGGTCGCCTGCTGGAGGAAATCTTCGACTATATCTTCAAATCCCGCATAGCCACGAGTCGCAAGACGGAGCTGGAAGATGGAGCGAAGGACGCTACCTTCCCCCAAAAACAATCCCAGGCTGCATTTTGTCCCGCCGATGTCTCCGGCCAGAATCATTCGCTTCCGATCTTTCGGGCCGGCGCGTCAGCGAAGGGCGCAGAGACATGCGCGCTGAATACCGAGCGCTCGCCAGAAAACGTGAATGTTACCAGAGATGAATGGGAAAGTTGCGAAGCACAAAACACAGAGGTGACCAACTGCCGGCTTGGCCTTATGTCTCGGCCTCAGGCAATGGACTCAATGGCGCGGGTTCGATCATGTGCAGACCGCATTCCGTCTTGGCAGTGCCCGGCCACCGCCCCGCCCGGGGATCTTCTCCGGGATCAACCGCGCGAGTGCAGTGGGTGCAGCCGATGCTCGGATAATTCTGATCGTGAAGTGGGTTGTACGGCACGCTGTGATCGGAAAGATAGCTCCAGACTTGTTTCGAAGTCCAGTCGGCGATCGGATTTACCTTGACCAAACCGAATTTTGCGTCCCACTCGACTTTGCGTGCGTCTTGCCGAAATGAGGTCTGGTCGCGGCGGATACTGGTGATCCATGCGCGCAATTCACTCAGCTTGCGGCGGAGCGGCTCGACTTTTCGCATGCTGCAGCATTGGTCAGGATTGCGGACCCACAGTGCAGCACCGTGAGCCCGCTCCTGCGCCTCGGGGGAGAGCAGTGAAAAAACTCTTTCAATTTTGATCTCGTATCTTTGCTCGATCTTGTCGATCAGGGTGTACGTCTCAGGAAACAGGAATTCCGTGTCGATGGTGAAGACGCGGAAATCCTTGCGCAGACGCGAGGCCATATCGATGACCACCATGCCCTCGGCTCCGAATGCCGACGCGATGGCCATTTCATTGCCAAAGGATTCAAAGGCCCAGGACAGCACCTGCTGTGGACTCCAATGCTCGACCTTCAACGGCATCTCAGCGATCTGGCTGTTCATGAGATCGACTCCTCATCTGCCGATCGAGGCGGCGCCGGCGGATGGATTGTCTTGAAGACTGCCGCTGGCAGCCAACTGTCTTTTTTCCGCAACCGTTCGGGCATCGCAAATTCCACCGCCACGGCGGCGGGATCGGCCAAACCCACAACCTCACCGACAACCAGCAGAGTCGGGGCGACGAGTTGAGGCGCGCGGTGCAGATCGCGGACCATGGTGCGATGGGTTCGTTGATATTTCGTGGTGGCGCGAGAGATGATGGCACACGGTGTGTCATCGGCAACGCCCGCCGCAGTCAGCTTTCTGGCGATGTACGCATAGTTTTGTCCGGGCATATAGATGACCAGGGTCGCGCGGCTGGCGACGAAGTTGCTCCAGTCGGAGGCATCGGGTTCGGCCGCGCCTTTTTTTGAAGCGCGATGGGCGGTAATCAGCACCAGAGCCGACGAGGCTCGACGATGCGTCAGCGGAATCTGGGCGGCAGCGGCCGCACCGAGCGCTGTGGTCACGCCGGGAACGATTTCGAAGGGGATGTTGTTTGCGCGAAGGGATTCGATCTCTTCCCCGGCGCGCCCAAAGATCAGCGGGTCGCCACCTTTCAGCCGGACGACGCGCAGACCGGCGGCCGCCAGCGCCACCATAAGACTATTGATCTCGCCTTGCTGGATTTTCTTTTTTCCGCAGCGCTTGCCCACGTTGTAAATCTGAGCAGTCGGCGGGATCAGTTGCAGGATCTCGGGCGCGACAAGATCGTCGTGCAAGACGGCTTCTGCGCTGCGCAATACGCGCAGTGCCTTTAAGGTCAGCAACTCCGGATCGCCCGGCCCTGCGCCCACTAGATAAACTTTGCCCGTCATTCTGCTCCCTCGCTTTTTAGAGCTAGTTTCTCGGGCTCGCCTGGGCGGGGAGGAAGCTGGCTTAAAGGAACTTGTTCCAGCTCAATTCGTGTGCTTAATTCCTGAAATTTCGCCAGCTCCGCTTCGAACGCTTCTCTGCTCGCTAATGAATGCAGCAGCTGCAGCTTGCGCTCTTTGTCGAGATCGCTGGCCAGAATGAGCCGTCTGGTCTCGCCAAGTTGCTCGACCCATGCCGCATATCCCGGCCCGAATTGCCGCTCCAATTGCTGTCGCAGTTTTTGCGCCAGCGATGGACTCTGCCCATTGGTGGAAATCGCTATTTGCAGGTCGCCGCGCTGCACCACCGCGGGATAAAAGAAATCGCAATACTCGGGAACATCGACTACGTTGCAGAGCACGCCCCGATGTTGCGCTTCGTTATAAATGAGTTCATTCGTGCGATTGGAAGCCGTGGCTACGATGGCGAGAAACTTTCCGTCGAGGTCGCTATTTGAAAAGGCGCGCAGTTCAAGTTCGATCTTCCCTGCTTTCGCCCATTCGCGGACTTGGGCGCTGGCCTCGATCGCAACCACGCGGATGTTGGCGCCCGTATCGATGAGCCCGCCAACCTTGGGCGCGCCGACCTTTCCGGCGCCCACAACCAGACACGGCTTTCCTGCCAGCTTCAGGAACATTGGAAATAGGCTAGTCACCGTCTCCTCCCGCTACTTGCGTTAGTGCTCCCGTGCCTTTTACCGCCACCGGCGGCAGGTCGCGAGTTACGGCTTCGACAGGCTCGCCGGCCAGAAATTCCCGCAGATGCGTGTCGGTGTGCCGGGCAAAGAATTGACGCAGGTTTTCACCCGCCTCACGCGTGCCGAGATATTGCCGGAGTAATCGCTCAATCGCCTCCGGAACCTCGGTCGCCGGGCAGCGATATCCCACCGGCCGTGCGGTCGCCTGATGAAGGCCGAGAGCTCCGCCCACGCAGAAGTAATAGGCATCGACCATGCCGCCATCGACTTTCATCTTCTTGCCGTCGATGCCAATGTCGGCAATCCAATGCTGCCCACAACTGTTCGGGCATCCGGTCACGTGCAGCTTCAGGTGCTGATCGAAACCGGGCAGACGTTCCTCGAGTTCTTCCACCAGCCAGCGCGCAAAGGCCTTCGTCTCGGTGATTGCGAGCTTGCAGAATTCCGTACCGCTGCAGGCAACGGTGCCGCGATAGAACGCCGACCCGCCAACTCGCAGTCCAATCGCATCCAGTTCTTTGGCCAGGTCGTCGGCATTGAGCCGGGGAACATTTACGATGAGCAGGTTCTGCGTGTTGGTGGTGCGCAGCTCGCCGGATGCGAAGCGATCGGCGAGGTCGGCGGCAGCTTGCATTTGCTCGGCGGTAATTCGCCCTCGGAGCACGGCCGATCCCACATAGCAGTAACCCGACTGCTTCTGCGGATGAATTCCCACGTGGTCGCGATGGACATCCGCGGGCGGATGTTCCTCGACTGCGGGATCGAATTCAAATCCGATGCGGCGCTGCAGTTCGTCGAGGAAGCTTTCGGCCGTCCAGCCGTGTCGCAGGAAGAGGAACTTCAGCCGCGCCCGCTCGCGATGTTCACGCAACACTTCCGAATCGCGAAACAGTTCCGCAATCCCTTTAATCGCGGGCAACACTTGATTCCAGCGGACAAACGCATTCAATCGGGCGCCCAGGTAGGGCTCGGTGGAAAGACCTCCCGCAACTCGCAGCGAGAAACCTATCTCGGGCGTGCCGTGGAGCACGCGTGTGGTTGCGGTCAAGCCCACATCGTTGATCTCGGGATAGGGGCACCAGACGCGGCATCCGGTGATCGAGATTTTGAACTTGCGGGGCAGGTTATAGAACTCGGCATTGCCCGCCAGCATTCGCGAGGTTTCGATGGCTAAGGGAGAGGCGTCGCAAATCTCATCAGCGTCGACGCCCGCAACCGGGCAGCCGGTGACATTGCGCGTGACATCGCCGCAGGCGCTCGTCGTATTCAATCCCACGCGGCCGAGCGCTTCGAGCAGGTCGGGCAGCTGCTCGATGGTGACCCAGTGCAGCTGAATATTTTGGCGGACGGTGATGTCGGCGATTCCGTGAGCGTAGCGGCGGGTCAGGTCGGCGATGGTTCGCAGTTGTCCGGAGCGGAGCAGACCGTTGGCTATCCTGATTCTTACCATGAAGCGTTGCAGAGCCCGGCCTTCGCCATTCTTACCGCCGGTCACGCCTGCTCCGTCGCCCTGCGTGTACACGCCCCACCAGCGAAAGTAGGTTCCCAGCCATTCGGGGGGGATGGACTCGAATCCTTCGCGCGCGAAACGACGAATTTCCTCGAGACCTTCCCAGGGATTCTTCGCGCGTTTGAGGCGCTCGACGCGCTGAGCCTTGGTTTCTGTCGCAGTGTTTGTCATAAGCTCTTCGACCTCGTGACTCATTTGACCCGGCAATTCTCTGACCCCGTATTGCCCGACTATTTGTTTCAGAAAATAAAAAACCCACCGCCAAGTTCGTTGGGGTGGGTATAAGTGCCGGTATTAGAATTAGTTACTTAGGTCGGCAACCTCCCCACGCCAGAGCACACGCATGCACAACAACAACAGGTGCACAGGCACAGCGCGGAAAGGTTCGTCCTCAACATACCCGAGATTCTAGGTTAGATGATCCCTGGGGTCAACCCCTCTTCCGTGTTACCTGAATTCATATTTTCGATTGGGGCAATCCGTTTTTCGCATAGTTCTAGCGGGCAGCCCCCAACCTCTGCCTCACACGGATGCACTCAGGGGGAGGGTGCTGATTTAGGACGAAGACCCGAATCAGCATCCCGCACCGGGAATCGCCGAACAGAGCCTGCCCATAGGACTTTTAACTCCAGCAGATAGAGACAAATACCGATCAAGAACGCACAAGCGTGGTGGCAGGGTAAGTGCAATGAAGGACGTGGACATTCACAAGTAGAGTTTGAAATTTCTAAAGAACCTCGCTAAGCGGGGCTAGCGAAGCTTCGCACGAAGGGAGTGGCAGATTTATGGACGCGGGTTGGGCAGCAGTACCAATCGGAGAACAGCCAAGCAACGGGCTGGTGATGGCTGAGGAATTTTCCGCGAACTGGTTTGCGGCCTACACCAATTCCCATCATGAAAAGCGCGTGGCCTGGCAATTTGGCGAGCGACAAATTAAGTCTTTCTTACCGCTGTATCGAACGCGCCACCGCTGGCGCAACCGCTGCGAGATGGGCCTCGAGCTGCCGCTGTTTCCAAATTATGTGTTTGTGCGCATCGATCCTCGGGAGCGTGTGCGCGTGCTGGCGGTCCCGGGTGTGCTGTCGCTGGTAGGTTTCGGGCGCAGCCTGGCGCCACTTCCCGATTTTGAAATTGAAGCGCTCCGCTCCGGTCTCGGACAGAGGAACATCGAGCCCCATCCTTACCTCGTCATCGGGAAAAGGGTACGCATCAAGGCTGGATCCATGATGGGGCTGGAAGGCGTGCTGGTTCGCAAGAAGAATAATTTTCGAGTGGTACTGGCGCTCGACGTGCTCCTGCAGTGCGTGGCCGTGGAAGTCGATGCCGAGGATTTGGAGCCGGTGGTGAACTGCGCTGGCGGCACTGTTCCGCCCTCTGCGGAAAAGTGCCATCCGCATCGCAGTGACGCCTCACGGGTAAAACAGTTTGCCGAAAGACTCGACTCTCGACTTGTTTTGAAGGGGCGCGGATGAAGCCGCGCCGTAAGTCGTGCCGAATCAAAATCGGCTTCCGCCCCTGAGGGGTGACTGCGGCGCCTACCGGGAGTTTTCCAGCAAACTGTAAGCCCCCTCTCAAAACAAGTTACTGCACCACTGAAAAATCAAAGGCGATGTCGAGTTTTTTCTAAAGCATGTTTGTTCCAGACAAATCCGGCGGACGTTTTTGGCAGATTGCAGCGGTTGCACTGCTGCTGGGCTCATCGGTGAACGCCGGCTGGGCATCCGATGTCGAGACGCTCAAACCGTGTACGCGCGGGAGTACCAGCCCTGGAAGAGAAGACAGCCATTCGACCGAACCGTCCGCAGCTGGTCCGGTTAAGAAATATCGAATGACCGCGGCCGCCCCAGCCGGTTTCTGCCCGCTTCGCTTCACGCAAGATTTCTTCTCGGATCAGAAAGCGATTTGGACCAGCCCCCTGCATCTCCACACCCAAGACAAGAGTTGGCTCGCACCTTTCGTAGTGGGCACGGTCGGCCTGATCGCGGCCGACCAAGACATCATGCGGCATTTCGGAAGTTCGCCACTGGCGCACAGTAACAGTTTCAGCAACTACGGGCTCGCCGCCATGGCCGCGAGCGCCGCGAGCTTGTACCTGCGCGGGACGACCGACAAGGACAAGGATAAGGACCAAGACAATCACCAGCGCGAAACTGGCTTTTTGGCGGGCGAAGCCGCGCTGAACAGCCTGGTCGTGGCCGAGACAATGAAAGTCGCTTTCCAAAGACCGCGTCCGAACGCCGCCCATGCCGGCACCTTCGGGGCGGGCGGCGCCTCGTTTCCGTCTGAACATGCGCTCGCCGCGTGGTCGATGGCGAGTGTCATCGCCCAGGAATATCCGGGTGCGCTGACCAAACTGCTGGCTTACGGCGCCGCTACGGGAATCAGTCTGTCGCGGGTTGCGGCCCGCGACCATTTTCCCTCCGATGTGGTGGTGGGGAGCGCGCTCGGCTATCTGATCGGACGGTACGTGTACCGGGCGCATCACGACCCGGAGTTACCGGGAGCGAGTGCGGGCGCTTTCGAGAAAACTCCCGCGGAGGAACCAACCCCGCACGCCCGCAAGCCGGCCGCGCTGGGATCTCCGTACGTTCCACTGGACTCATGGGTGTACGCGGCCTTCGACCGCCTGGCGGCGCTCGGATACGCGCCGAGCGCCTACGCCAACCTGCGCCCCTGGACGCGCATGGAGTGTGCGCGCATCCTCATCGCGGCGGACGACGATTTCGGCGCCGATTTCGGCTTTGCCATAGACGCGAAGCCGGACGGCATGGCCGGAGATAAGAATACCCAGCCCTCGCAGGCGCAAAGGCTCGACACCGCGCTCCGAGACGAGTTTGCGAGCGATCTGGCGCGCTTCGATGGTTCCGGGACTTCCGACCTCGGGGTCGACAGTATTTATACGCGTTACCTTGGCATCGCCGGCACGCCGCTCGACGACGGCTATCACTTCGGACAAACTCTGATCAATGACTACGGCCGTCTCTATGGCCCAGGATCGAATCTCGTGAGCGGAGGTTCAGCATCTGGATCGGCAGGGCCGGTGTCGTTTTATGTGCGTGGCGAGTATCAGCACGCCGCCGCGCTTCCCGCCTACAGCCAACCGGTGCAGCAGATGATCGGGACGGTCGACGCGACCCCGCCGCAGGATCCGATTCATACCGCAGTCATCGACCGCTTTCGTCTGCTCGAGGCCTACGCCGCGTGGAACTTCAAAACCGTTCAGATCTCCGCCGGCCGGCAGAGTTTGTGGTGGGGGCCGGGGCACGGCGGGCCGACGAATTTCAGCGACAACGCGGAACCGATAGATATGTTGCGCCTGACCAACCCGTCTCCCTGGAGACTGCCCGGCTTTTTCCATTGGCTGGGACCCGTGCGCTGGGATTTTTTCTTTGGACTCATGGCCGGACACCATTACCCGGCGGATCCGGGAATCGACGGCCAGAAGCTGAGTTTTAAGCCGACGCCGAACCTGGAATTTGGATTCTCGCGCACGATTGTTTTCCGTCCGGTCACGCTCGGCATGTTCTGGAGAGGCTTCATCAGTTTCGGGGACAACAAAACCACGATACCCGGCAGCGCGGCCGACGTAGGCGACCGGCGCGGCGGTTTCGATTTCAGTTATCGCATTCCCGGCCTGCGGAAATGGCTCGTGCTCTACAACGATGGCATGACCGACGACGATACTTCGCCGCTCGGCGCGCCGCAACGAGCGCTGATGAATCCCGGCATTTATCTGCCCCAGCTTCCCCGCATCCCAAAGTTCGACTTCCGCGCCGAGCTGGTATGGTCGGACCCTCCCGCGCTCTCGAACTGGGGCGGCAGATACAACTACTACAACGGCGCTTACCACGACTCTTATACCAACGATGGACATCTGCTCGGCTCCTGGGTGGGCCGGGAAGGGCATGGGGTTCAACTGTGGAGCACGTACTGGCTGTCGCCCCGCAACTCGCTGCAAGTTGGATACCGGAAAGCTCACGTCGACCGCGATTTTATTCCGGCGGGCGGCGACATTCAGGATCTGTTTGTCCGCGCGAGTTTTCAACTCCGCCCGGAAATGGAGATTACGACCTTTCTCCAGTACGAACGCTGGAACTTCCCGGTTCTAGCTCCGCTCGCCGGCCCCAACACGGTGGCCTCGATTGAGTTCACCTGCCATCCGAAGTGGCGCAAGGCGCTGAACTTCCAGTGAACTGAAACGCAATTTAAAAGCATTGATCCCAGAAATTGATCCCAGAAATTGATCCCAGAAATAGTGACGTCAGAAACAATGATGTCCGAACAATGATGTCCGAACAATGATGTCCGAGAGAATGATGTCCGAAGAACGGCTCTACAAAAGATGGCAGCTCCGAAGCGAATCAACTGCGCCCGCGAGCCGATTCCTGCGCTGGATCGGCGCCGCGCTGTTTTGCCTGCTCGCATCGTCCGGTCCCGGACGGGCTCAAACCACGCTGCGGACGCCGCCGGCTGACAATCCGCAAGACGATCCGCAATGCGTGGACAACGACTGCCCCGCGCCTCCCCGAACCGCCGATAGCGCCGCTAACCCCGGTGCCGGGAAGTGGGGAAATCAAGGGGCCCCTCCCATGGGCGCGCGGCCGAACGCTGGCTGGCCCAACCAGGCCCCGCAGGGTAATGACAATCACGAGGAGCAGAAAACCGACCCGGCCCGGCATCCGCAACGCGACTTTCCGTGGAATACGAATGCTATGCCCGAGCCGCCGCCCAGCGAATTTCAGGAATTTGTCGCCACCTCCGTCGGCCGCCGATTGCCGATTTATGGACACAATCTGTTCGATGGCCTCCCGACCACCTTCGCTCCCGTCGACCGGATTCCGGTGACCGACGATTACCTGATCGGACCGGGGGACGAAATCCTGATCCGGGCGTGGGGGCAGATCGACCTCGATGGCAAACTGATGGTGGACCGCGGCGGCGAAGTTTTCCTGCCCAAGGTCGGAACGCTCTCGGTCGCTGGATTGAAATACCAGCAGCTACCCGAGTATTTCCGGACTGCGATCGGCAGGGTGTTCCGCAACTTCGATCTGACCATCAGCCTGGGACAACTGCGATCGATTCAGGTGTTTGTCGTCGGCCAGGCCCGGCGTCCCGGAAGCTACACCGTAAGTTCGCTCTCGACGCTGGTCAACGCGCTGTTCGCCTCGGGCGGTCCGTCGAATAGCGGGTCCATGCGGCGCATCCAGCTGAAACGAAGTGGCCGGGTGCTCACGGAATTCGATTTCTATGACCTGCTGCTGCAAGGCGACAAATCGAAAGACGCGCGCTTGCTGCCGGGCGACGTTATCTATATTCCGTCCGCCGGGCCGTCGATCGCGCTTGCCGGCAGCGTCAATGTCGCGGCGATCTACGAAGTGCGCGCGGGAACCAGTCTGGCGGCGGCCATCGAGATGGCGGGAGGCTTGTCCACCACCGCCGATGGCCAGAAGGCGGTGGTCGAACGCATCGAAAACCGCGAATCGCGCCGGGTCGAAGAGTTCCCGCTGGATGGACCGGGCTTGGATCGGCTCTTGAAGGATGGGGATGTGGTCCGCATTCTTCCGCTTTCTCCCCGTTTTCAAAATGCCGTGACCCTGCGCGGAAACGTCGCGCACCCCGGGCGCATGGAATGGCATCGCGGCATGCGGCTGAAGGATGCGATTCCCCGCCCCGATGTCCTGATCACCCGCGAATACTGGCGAGCCGCCAACGCGGTTGCCGAAGCCGGCAATGAGCGCGAACCAAATGAGCGCGAACCTAATGAACGCGAACAAAGGGAGCGCGAACCCAGGGAGCGCGAACCACCGGAAAAGCAAACGGCGGCGGCAAAAAATTCGACCGAAGCCACTACCGCGAAATTGCGCAACCGGATCGCCCGCAACGCTCCGGAGATCAACTGGGACTACGCCGTCATTCAGCGGCTCAACCCCCAGGATCTGACGACGCGCCTCATCCCTTTCGATTTGGGAAAACTGGTGCTCGAGGGAGATGAACGGAACAACCTCGAACTCGAGCCGGGCGACATCATCACCATCTTTTCGCAGAGCGACCTGGCGGTGCCGCTTGCCAAGCAGAGCAAGTTCGTGCGCCTGGAGGGGGAGTTCCACGCCGCCGGCGTCTATCAGGCGGAGGCCGGCGAAACCGTCCGCCATCTGATCGAGCGGGCCGGCGGTTACACCGCGAACGCCTATCCCTATGGAGCTGAATTTACGCGCGAATCGGTGCGCATCGACCAGCAGAAAGGACTGGAGCGGCTGATCGAAAAGCTCGAGGAGGACATATCGCGCAATGCGCTTGCGCCCGCCGGAACCAGTCCCGACGAAATCGCCGACAACCGCGCGCGGCTCGAGGCGCAGCGGCAAGTGGTGGAAAAACTTCGTGAAGTCAAGGCGACCGGACGCGTGGTGCTCGATCTGCGGCCGGACTCGTCGTCGGTGAACGACCTGCCGGAAATCGCGCTCGAAGATGGCGACCGCATCGTCGTCCCCTATCGTCCGGCGACGGTCGATTTACTGGGCGCGGTCTTCAACCGCAATTCGTTCCTGTACCGGCGCGAGGAACGGGTGGACGACTACTTGAAGCGAGCCGGGGGACCGACGCGCGACGCGGACACGGCCCGCATGTTTGTGGTTCGGGCCGACGGCTCGGTGATCGGCAAACAATCGGTCAGGGGATTATGGAATGGAGGCTTCGCCTCGCTCCGACTGATGCCGGGCGACGCCATCGTCGTGCCTGAGCGCTTGACGCATGGCTCGTTCCTCCGCGGATTGCGCGACTGGAGCCAGGTCTTCTCGCAATTTGCCCTGGGAGCGGCGGCGGTGCGGGTCATCCAATAGGTGAGTTATCCAATGAGGACGCTTCCATGAACCTAATGCAGGCGGATGCCGTGTTCGACCTGGAAGCTTCCAGCCTTGAGACTCCCGCTTCGCCGCCGGTGAGCGCCGGCGGCCAAACGGGACCGTGCAACTTCCTCGATTTGTTGATCGTTCTGTCGCGCGGCAAGCGGATCATTCTGCGGACGACGCTGGCCGCGGCCGCCGCGTCGGGCATCGTGGCATTCGTCTTTTCCAATCGCTACACCGCCACCACCAGAATCCTGCCTCCGCAACAAAGCCAGTCGCTGGCCGCGTCGATGATGGGGCAACTGGGGGCGCTGGGGCCGATGGCGGCCATGGCCCAGAAGGATCTTGGGCTCAAGAATCCGAACGACATTTATGTAGGAATGCTGGCCAGCCGCACGGTGGAAGACGCGTTGATCGGCCGCTTTGACCTGCGGCGCGTTTACCGCGACAAGAAAATGTCGGATGCCCGCCGGGATCTCGAAGGCGCGAGCAGCATCGTGGCCGGTAAGGAAGGTTTCGTCAGCATCTCGGTCGAGGACAGGGACCCAGGTCGCGCCCCGATGATCGCCAACGCTTACGTGGAGGAGTTGCGCCGGCTGACGCAGGATCTCGCGGTGACCGAAGCCGGGCAGCGGCGCATATTTTACGAGCGGCAGTTGGAACTGGCCAAAAACAATCTTGCCGGCGCGGAACAGGCATTGAAAGAGACCGAGCAGAAGACCGGCCTCATCCAACTCGACGGACAGGCCAAAGTCATCATCGAATCGGTGGTAAAACTGCGCGCGCTGATGGCCGCAAAAGAAGTGCAACTGCATGCCATGCGCCTGTTTTCGACCGAGCAGAATCCGGACGTGCGGATGGGCGAACAGGAACTCTCCGGCTTGCGCGCACAGCTGGCCCGGCTCGAAAAGCAAAGCGGCCGTTCCGCGGATTCCGCCGACCGTGAGGCAGACCGTGAAACCGGCAGCGGCATGGGAGATGTCCAGGTCCCGGCCGGCAACGTTCCGGAGGCCGGCCTGCAGTATGTCCGCAAACTGCGCGACGTGAAGTACGCCGAAACCATGTTCGAGTTGCTGGCAAAACAGTATGAGGCGGCCCGGCTCGATGAAGCGAAAACCGGCGCCGTGATTCAAGTCCTCGATACGGCGGTCGAACCGGACCGGAAATCCTCACCGCCGCGGACTTTGATCGTGGCGCTGGCAACCTTGTTGGGATTCTTGGGTTCGGGATTGTACGTCCTGCTGGCCGAAGCCCTCCGCCGGCTGCGTTTGAATCCCGACGCCAATAGCCGGTTGACCATGCTGAAGACGGCTATGTTCCAGTCCGGTGTCCGTACCACTACCGTCCGCCCCCAGGTTTAGCTTGGCCCATTCATCGCCATTATCATGAACCCTTCTCCGATTCCCTGCCTCCCAGCCGGCTTGGCTCTATCTCCGCAACTCAGTTCGGCTCCGTCTCCGCAGCTCGGAGCCGCAGTTGAGGTGCTGGGATACACGGCCTTGATCGCTCTCGCCACGCTCTGCTTCCTGATGGGGTGGCTCACTGCGGACCAGGCCGCGGTTCTCACCCTGTTGTTGCTGCTCTCGCTCATCGGCCTGGCGTGGAAACGGTTCGACGGTGGACGCCATCCTTGCTTTCTTTTCCTATGCCTGCTGACGCTGTTCCAGGCCGGCCGCCTGCTGGCGTACTGTGTGGGAGGCGCAGCCGACATATTCCGGGTGACCTTGATGACGCCGAATCCATTTGGCGTGTCCCGGCCCGTGGCCGGCTCGGTGCTGCTTTCGATTGCGCTCTCCGCCGTCTGCGTTTATGCCCCGTGCCGGTGGAACTACACCTGGTTTGCTCCACCCCCGCGCGGGGCTTTCGACCGTTTCCTGCCCTACCTCTACTGGCTGCTCGCGATGAGTGTGCCGGTGCAGCTCTACAAGAATTACCGCTATTACGAATACGCCCAGAGCCATGGCGGATATCTCGTGTTTTTTATCGATCACGGAGGCCTGGCGGCAAGCATTCCCCTGGCGGTGCGCGCGATTTCGCTGATCAGCCTTCCGGCGCTGATCGGCATCCTGGTACTGGAGCGGCGGAAGAAGTTCCTCCGCAGCGCGGCCGCCCTGTATTTCGTGGTGACGGCGCCGGTCCTGCTGACCGGCTCACGGGGCGCAACTTTCAGCCTGGTTCTCTCGCTCTGGTATCTCGCTAAGGTCAAGTCCGGTGAGCGCACTCATCCCTATCGATTGGTCCTGCTCGCCGCCGGGCTGGTTCTGGCAGGCGCGTCGATTGGATCGTTTCGCGTGGAGAATGGCAATTCCCGCGCTTTCGCCGCTCCTGCCCAATTCATTGCCGATCAGGGGATGTCTCTCAACGTTACCGAGGTCGCGGTCGCGTACCGCAGCCATTTCGCTCCCTATGTCGTCTCCTATCTGACCAGCGAATTGCAGTCCGCATTCGTCGCCAGCGATCAGACGAACTACGTCGCCGGGACGCGTTTTGCCGACGATGTGGCCATGTTTCTGAACCCGATGACCTATCAAATGGGGTTTGGCAGCGGCTCGGCATATCTGGCGGAAGCTTACGTTCTCGGCGGCCTCTGGGCCGTCGCTCTCGTCTCCGGATTGCTGGGCGCTCTCCTCCATGGCATGCACGCTTATGCCCGGCATCCTCTCGGACTGTTCCTGGCGGCCATGATCCTGCCGGACGTGCTTTGGATGGCGCGAGGCGGACTCTTGGACTGGGTATCGGCGTCGGCGCGGGTGGGAATTTCGGTCCTGCTGCTGCTCGTGGGATGGAGTCTCTACCGTACCTGCGCCCGATGGGGCGGCGTTTTGTGGCGAAGCCGGGGCGGGCTCCAACCGGAACCGCAAATCCTCGGAATGCGGGAGCGAGCCGGAGGTGACGCGTGATCTCGCTGATCGTCGCGACCGTCGACCGCGTGGCCGAACTCGACCGGCTGTTTCGCAGTCTCGACGATCAGAGTTACCGCGACTTTGAGGTCATCGTCGTGGACCAGAACGTGGACCAGAACGCCGACCAGCGGCTGGCTCCGCTGCTGAGCGGCCATCAACGCCTTGCCATCCAGCGCCTGCACTCCGAGCGCGGCCTCTCCCGGGCGCGCAATGCCGGGCTTCGCGTGGCGCGGGGCAACATCGTTGCCCTGCCCGACGACGACTGTTGGTATCCCCGGCATCTGCTGGCATCGGTGGCCGGATGGTTCGAGACCAATCCCGGCTTCGGCCTGCTGAGCACGGCCGTGCGAACGGCGGAGAACAGGTCCTCGGGACCGAATTCGCCGCCGGCGTCGCGTCTGTGCACAAAAAGCAACATCTGGAAATGCGCCGTGTCGACGGCCCTGTTCATGCGCCAGTCGGTTACCACCGCGGTCGGCCGTTTCAACGAGGATCTCGGCGTCGGCGCGCTCTCGAAGTATCAATCGGGGGAAGAGACGGACTACGTTTTGCGGGCGCTCGAACATGGGTTCCCGATGTGGTACGAGTCCCAGTTGACCGTGCACCACCCGCCCCTCGATGCGATCGCGCGGCTCCGGAAAACCACGTACCCGTTCGCCTTGGGAATGGGCCGCGTTCTCCGCCTCCACGACTACCCTCTGCACGAGGTCGGCGGCCATCTGATTCGATCCTTGGGCGGCTTGGCCGTCAGCCTGTGCCGCGGCGACTTGGCCCGGGCACAGGTGTACGGGCTGCGCGGAGCCGGTCAACTGGTGGGTTATGTTTCCGGCGGGCGCGATCGAAGGCAGCGCGACCTGAATTGCGCCGGCCCTCGCGCCGGCATATAGGTGTCCGCCCCTGCCATCGCCCGCGCACCAATGCCGATGCCGCTCCGCGGTTTGTTCAAAAGCATCTTTCACCTCGGCTCGGGCGAACTCGTGGGACGCCTGGCGAACGTCGCCACCGTGGTCTTGCTCGGCCACCGCTATGGGGTCGTGGTGCTGGGCGTTTATGCGCTGGCGCAGAGCGTGACGCAATATCTGCAACCGCTGATCGACTTCGGCTTGCGCCATGTAGGAGCGCGCTTGTTGGCCCTGTATCCGCAGGCCGCGCGCGATATCGTCGATCGTGTGCAGCGCCGCCGCCTGGGGATGGCAGCGGTGGTTCTGCCGCTCGTCTTGCTGTACTCGAAATGCACGAAACTGCCGGTGGAGATGAAGATCTTTCTCTTCGCTTTTTCGGCAGTGGGGGCGCTGTACGCAATTTCTCTCGACTGGGCGGCATGGGGCCAGGAGAAACTCCATCTGGTCGGCTTCGCCAAGTCTGCCGTTCCCCTCAGCATACTGGCGTTCGTTGCCGTGGGCAGGCCGCCAGGGGAACGCGTCCTGTGGTGCGCGGTTGCCGGCAATGCGTTTGGGTTCCTTCTGCAGGGCGCGCTGTCCTGGGTGTGGTGGAGAAGACAGCGGTCGCGGCCAGCACACCACGGAACCCCAAGCGCAGTCCAGGAAGGGCTGGCCTGGCAGCGAACCAGCATTATGGGTCTGGCCTGGCTCTGCTACCTGGCATTTAACACCATCGACATTCTGATGCTCGGGCTGATGTCGAACCCGGAGCAGGTGGGTCTCTACAGCGCCGCCTACCGCGTTTTGAATCAGGTGCTGGCTACCTATTACCTGCTCACCCAGGTCCTCTATCCTCGGTTCGCGCGCTACGGGATCGAGCACCGGGCGCGAATGCTGCGGGCGCGCATCTTGCTGCCGCTGCTCGGGGTGGGGATTCTGATGGCGGCCGCCATTTCGGCATCCCGCCGCACGGTGCTGGCCATAGTATTCGGGCACGGCTTTCTGGCGGCGGGCCCGCTGCTGCTCCTTCTGGCCTGGTCGATACCGCTCGATTTCATGACTTCCTACTTGAGCAATGCCTTCATCGCCTGGGGGATGGAAAAGAAGATCTTGCTCTGCACCGGAATCGGCGCCGCCAGCAACATCGTCCTGAACCTCGCCTTCATTCCCAGTCAGGGAGCCCGGGGAGCGGCGGTGAACACGCTCCTTTCGTATGCAATATTGTTCGGTGCGCTGTGCTTTGTCGGAAGAACGGCGAAAGAGTTAGCCGCATCCGCCGTGGCTGGAATGGACCCCATCGCCGATCGGTGACCCATGCGCATTCTGTACGACCATCAAGTCTTCTCTCTCCAGAACGCCGGCGGAGCCTCGCGCTATTACTACGAACTGATGCGGTCGTTTGCCGGCCAGCCCGAGGTGCACACGGATCTGTGGCTCGGGATCAACGACACGGTCTTTCCCTTCCGGCAGTTATCCGGGGCACGCATCGTGAGTTGGAAAGGATTCCTCAAACCCGGAAGTTCGAGATACATCGCCAACGAGGTGCTGGGAAACGTTCTTGCGCCGTTTTGCGGCGAGGTGGATGTATATCACCCCACGCTGTACCGCTGCATGCCCCTGGTCCGGGCGCGGCGCATCGTGGTCACCCACCACGACTGCGTGCACGAGCGTTTTCCCGATCTTTTTCCCAAGGCGAGGCAAATCATCCGCGCCAAACGGCGGCTTTTCTCGGATGCCGACGCGATCATCTGTGTATCGGAGTCGAGCCGTCGGGACCTGCTGCAATTCTATGACGTGGACGCCGCCAAGACGCGGGTGATCCACCACGGCCTCCACCGCTTGACCGGGTCGGCGGCAGCCGCGGTCGAGTTGCGGGCGCTGGCGCCGGAGCCATACCTGCTTTTTGTCGGATCCCGCGCGCCCTACAAGAACTTCAACAATCTGCTGCGCGCCTTTCGCAGCAGCGGATTGTACCAGTCCATGTTGCTGCTGGCTGCAGGTGGCGGCCGATGGACTCCGGAGGAGCGGGCGCTGGCCGAAAAGTTGGCCATCACAGGGCGCATGGTTGTACTTCCGCAACTGACGGACACGCTCTTGGCTGAAGCCTACGCCGCCGCCACGCTCTTCGTTTACCCGTCCTGGTGCGAGGGATTCGGGTTTCCGCCACTCGAAGCCATGGCGGCAGGATGTCCGGTCCTGGTCAGCAACACCTCTTCGCTCCCCGAGGTCTGTCAGGACGCTCCGTTCTATTTCGATCCCCAGTTCGATTCCCAGGATCAAAGTTCACTCGAGCGGACCTTGCTCGAAGCGACGACCGATGAACCAGCCCGGCGGCGCGCCCGCGAGAAGGGCGTGCGGGTCGCCGCGCAGTACAGCTGGCAGACTTGCGCCCGGCAGACGCTGGCGCTCTATCGCGAGTGCCAGTAGACAACTCTTCGTCCCGCAGCAAGCCGTACAAAGCAACCCGTACAAAGCAACTCATTCGCAGCAACCCATTCGCAGCAACTCATCATGAAAATCGACGGAAACGTGCTGATCACGGGCGGCGCCGGATTCATTGGCCTCGAAGTGTCGAGACAACTCTCCGATCTCGGATGTTCGCTCGTGCTGTTCGACAATCTCAGCCCACAGGTTCACGGGGCCATTCCGGACCTGTGCAAGCACCGGCTGCTCCAAAGTCTTCGGGTGAATAGTTCCCAGCTGAATGGTCCCCAGGGGAATGGTCGTCCCCAGGTGAAGGTGTTGCGCGGCGATGTCTCGCATCCTGCCGATTGGGCCGCGGCGCTCGACGGCACCACGTCGGTCGTCCACCTGGCGGCTGAGACCGGCACCGCGCAATCGATGTATGAAATCTCGCGTTACACGGAAACCAACGTCGGCGGCACCGCCCACCTGCTCAACCACCTGGCGAATCGCAAGCACACAGTAACCAAAATCGTTCTCGCCTCTTCCCGTTCGGTATACGGAGAAGGCGCTTACCGGTGCGAGCGGTGCGGCGTGGTCTATCCGCGGGCGCGGTCGGAGGAACGCTTGCGGGCGGCCCGCTGGCAACCCGAGTGCCCAGCCTGCCAGGGCCCAATCGACGCGGTCGCGACTTCCGAAGAAGCGCCGACGGCCCCGGCATCCATTTACGCGGCGACCAAGCTGGCGCAGGAAGATCTGGTGCGGATCGGCGCCCGGGCTTTGGGCATTCCCGCGGTGATCTTCCGGTTGCAGAACGTCTATGGAGAAGGTCAATCGCTCAAGAATCCGTACACCGGCATTCTCTCGATCTTCTCCACCCAGCTGCGCACGGGAAAGACCATTCATCTCTACGAGGACGGCCAGGAAAGCCGAGACTTTGTGCATGTTTCGGATGCGGGGCGCGCGATCGTGCTCGGGCTCGCCTCCGATGCAGCCGATGGAGCCACGCTGAATGTCGGTTCCGGCCGCCCGACCTCGGTCGAACGGATCGCACTCCTGCTTCAGGAACACTTCGGCGGGACGACACCGCCCGTGGTCTCCGGCGACTATCGAGCGGGCGACATCCGTCACGGATACGCGGACCTGACGGCCATTCGCTCGCGCCTGGGGTTCGCGCCCCGGGTCTCGCTCGAGGCGGGACTGGCGCGCTTTGCCGCCTGGGTGAAATCCCAGCCCGTGGAACCGGATCGTCTGGACCAGGCCACGGAGGAACTGGCGGCGCGCGGGCTCATGCAGACCCGTCTTTCAGCCGATGTGGCGAAGGATGCCGCGGCCGAGATCGGAGACAAAGTCGTGGACGGCATCTTGACTCATGGCAATGCTAAAGCAGCTTCTGTATAGCGATCTCGCGCGCCAGGCCGGGCTCGAGGGCAGGCGGGTGGAGCGGCCGGGGCTTGGCGCCCTGCTGCGCCGCCTGCTCCATCGCCGGTTCCTGCCCATCGTGCTCTGCCGCGCCAGCCGCGCGGCCCTGCTGCGGGGCATTCCCGTCGCGCCGCAATTGCTGACTTATCTCAACGTCATTCTCTTTGGCCTGGAGGTCGCGCCGCGCTGCGAGATCGGGCCGGGAATTTTTTTTCCGCATACTTCGGGAACGGTCATTGGAGCGTGGCGAATCGGCTGCAACGTGACCATCTTTCAGGGGGTCACGCTCGGCGCCAGGAAACTCGACATGGGCTTCGATGTCCGGCTGCGTCCCGAGGTTGGGGACAACGTCGTGCTCGGCGCCGGAGCGAAGGTTCTGGGCGGCGTCCGCCTCGGCGACAACGTAACCGTCGGCGCGAACTCGGTGGTGGTGGAGTCGGTCGAAGCCGGCTGCACCGTGGTGGGCATTCCCGCTCGCAGCACGGCGAAGCCGCGGCACCGGACGAATGACCTTGAGTTCACCGCGTTGTCATAACGGCCGAGCAATCCGCGTCAGGAGAAACAGATGGAAAACCTGTTCGACCTTACCGTCATCATCCCCAGCTACAACACCCGGCAGCTGCTGCGCGACTGCATTTCCTCGATTTACCGGCACACGCGCGGCCTTGCCTTCGAAATCATCTGCATCGACGACCATTCGCCCGACGGAAGCGCGGACATGGTGGCCGAGGCGTTCCCCGAAGTCATCCTCGTCCGGAACCTGACCAACCAGTTCTATGTGCGAAACAACAACCTCGGGATGCGCATGTCGCGGGCGCGGTATGCCTGCCTTCTGAACAGCGACACGTTGTTGATCGGCAATGGATTTCGAGCGCTCGTCCAGTACATGGACGAGAATCCCGAAGTGGCCGCCTGCGGTCCAAAGCTTTTGAATCCCGACGGTTCGGTGCAGCACTGCATCCGCCATTTTCCCGGAGCTGGAACCATGGTGCTGCAAGCCCTGAACTGGCACAAACTGTTTCCCCGGAGCCGGCTTACAAACCATTACTACGGCACCGGCTTCGACTATTCGAAAGCGCAGGCGGTGGACAGCATCGGCACGACCGCCTATATGATACGGCGCTCGACTTGGGAAAATGCGGGCATGCTGGATGAACGCTTCCGGCTTTTTGTCTCCGATCTGGCCTACAACTTCATGTTGAAACAGAAGGGCTACCCGGTGCACTACACGCCCTGCGCGGAGATTGTCCACTTTGGCAGTCAGAGCGTCAATCAGGCTCCACTCAGCTCGCTCTGCGAATTGCATGATGCGCTGATCGAATTCAACGAAGCTTACGACTACTTTGGCCCGAGCCGCGCGAGCAAGCTGCTGGTTCGTCTCGCGGTCAAGGCGCGTGCCTGCTTCAAGCGCGCGGAAAACCGCCTGAGTTCCGATAAGCGCGTGATCAAGGGCCCGGGCGCGCCTGCGAGGACGCCGGCTTCGAAGGCTTCAATTGCCAGAAAGTCGATTGCCAAGACTTCGACTTCGAAAACATCGATTTCAAAAACATCGGCGTCGGCTTTGTAAGCGACTGTCATCTTTCCACCTCCATGGTCACGACAACATTCAGTCTCGCGGAGTACCGGCTCCCCGGCTGGAAGCGGGGCATGGATCTGGTCCTGGGCGGCATGCTTCTGATCTTGCTGAGCCCGTTATTCCTGCTGGGCTGGGCTTTGGTGCGGCTGACCTCACCCGGACCGGCGATGCATTGGTCGAAACGGGTGGGAAAGGACAACCGCATTTTTCTGATGCCCAAGTTCCGGACGATGCGCCTCGACACGCCGCAGGTGGCAACCCATTTGTTGCGGCAACCGGGGCGCTATCTGACTCCGTTCGGGGCCTGGTTGCGCAGGACCAGCCTCGACGAATTGCCGCAACTGTTCAGCGTCTGGAAGGGCGATCTGAGTCTGGTGGGACCGCGCCCGGCGCTCTTCAATCAGCAGGACCTGATCGCGCTGCGCCGCCGTTGCGGCGTCGATCGCCTGGTTCCCGGGATTACCGGCTGGGCGCAAATCAACGGACGCGATCACCTCGAGATCCCGCGCAAGGTCAGCTACGACGCCGAGTACATGATCGCGCAATCGCTTCCACTCGATTTGAAGATCATCCTCTTGACCCTGGGGAGAGTACTCAAGGCGGAGGGTGTGCAGCACTAGCGCCTCCATTTTCAAGTCCTTTCATCTCTGGGCTTGGACACAAACTTCTCTCCACTCTCGAACCCACATTCGTGCCACCCAAAATTCTGTGTTCGCCTCAAGAAAGTTCCAATCTCTGCCGATCAACAAGATATGTGTCAGTAACTACCGTCCCCTGCCAAGGAAGTGACCTAGCTGTACTATGAGAACACCCCATAAGCAATCCTCTGCGCTGTTGCGTTGCCGGTCTTTGTGGGTGCTGGTCTCGCAAGCGGTTCTGATTCTTTGCTCCCTGATTTGCGCCTGGCTGTTGCGTTTCGAGTTCCGGCTGCCGGACGCGAACCTGCTCTGGGCCTCGGCTCCCTTACTCATTGCGGTTCGGCTCGCGGCCATGCCATTTTTCAATCTGATGCATGGCTGGTGGCGCCACACCGGGATCAGCGATGCGGTCGATGTGGGGAAGGCCACTCTCGCCGGCTCGGTCGCTTTCTTCCTGATCGTGCGCTATGGACTGGGATTGAATGTCTTCCCACTGTCGATTTACGCCCTGGAAGCGCTGCTTACTTTTACGCTCTTGACCGGCGTGCGGGTGCTCTCGCGCATGCTGGCGGAGGCGCTGCGGCGAAACTCAGCTTCAAAACGGCTGCTCTTAGTGGGCGCTGGACATGCCGCGCAAATGATTATTCGCGAGATCCAGGAAGCGGAGACTGGATATCGGGTGATCGGTTGTGTCGACGACAATCCGCTCAAGAAAGGACTGCGGGTCCTCGGCGTGCCGGTGCTCGGCCCCGTCGAGACCGTGGCACAACTGGTCTGCAAACAAAGAATCGACGAAATTCTGATCGCCATCCCCTCGGCCACCCAGGAGCAGATGCGCCGTTTCGTCGCCCTCTGTAAAGAGACCAGCGTTGCCTTCCGCACCGTTCCCGCGATGGCGGAATTGATCGCGGGCCGAGTCACCCTGCAGCAGGTGCGGGAAGTTTCCCTTACCGATCTGCTGGGGCGCATCCCCGTCGACCTCGATCTGGAATCGGTCGGCGAACATATTCGGGGCCGCGTAATCATGATCACCGGCGCCGCGGGATCGATCGGCTCCGAGCTGTGCCGGCAAATCGCCATGTACAAGCCGAAACTCCTTTTGTGCCTCGACCGGAACGAAACCGGCATCTTTCACCTGCAGCGCCAGCTTGGTTACGGCGGCGCCGGAGACGAGCGCACGGTATTTTGTGTCGCCGACTTCAGCAACCCGGAACGCATGCGCAAGATATTCCTGACCTATGGGGTTGAGATTGTCTTCCATGCCGCTGCCTACAAGCACGTGCCGGTGATGGAAGACAACGTGGAAGAGGCGGTAGGCAACAACGTGTTTGGGCTGCTGGCATTGCTCAATGTGGCCGCGAGTTCGGATTGCGCGGCCTTTGTGATGATTTCCTCCGACAAAGCGGTGAATCCGACGAATGTGATGGGTTGTACCAAGCGGGTCGGAGAATTGATTCTCGCCGCCTGGCCCGGGGAACGGATGCGCTGCGTCTCCGTGCGCTTCGGGAACGTTCTCGGATCGAACGGCAGCGTGATTCCGCTCTTCCAGGAACAGATCCGTCAGAACCGGCCGATCACCATCACCCATCCCGAGATCACCCGCTTTTTCATGACCATTTCAGAGGCGGTCAGCCTGGTGTTGCAGGCCTTCGCGGTGGGCCGCAATGGTGACATTCTGGTGCTCGATATGGGGGAACCGGTTCGGGTCACGGACTTGGCGAAGACTCTGGCTCGCCTCTCCGGCAAGTCTCACCAGGAATTCGAGTTCATCGGCCTCCGGCCGGGAGAGAAGCTTTTCGAAGAACTTTTTTATCCCGGCGAGCGGGTTCTGCCGAGCGCCTGCGCCAAGATCGCCTGTACGGAAAGTGTAAAGCTCGCCTGGCCGGCGTTGAAACGCGGCCTTGACGAACTCTATGTGGCCATGTCGCTCGGCGAGCGAACTTCTATCCTCGCCAAGCTGCGGCAGATCGTGCCGCAATTCTCCTACGCGGATAGGGAGCAGACTGGAAGCGCGGAGAAATTGATATTGAAGCTTGGCCCCGTCGCCAACGTGTCGGAGACGCGGCCCGAATCCCCTGTGCTTGGGGACGAACCGCGATCACCTTATCGAACTTGGCCGATGAACCCGCAGCCGAAACCGCAACCGAACCTTCTGTTCCGGCCGATCGGCGGCACGGGAGACTAATTCTCCTCCGAATTGAGCGTCTTGGCCGAACGCGCGGCTGCCGTTCCATGGCGCGCGAGCAGGAGCATGGCCGCACCGAACAGCAGCATGACCATTCCCCACCATAAGTTGACATTGAGACCGAGCGAATGGCGCGTATACATCTCGTCTCCCCGCGTCGCCACGCCGTAGCCACCGACCAGCACGCCAAACACGGTGAACATCATGCCGATCGGCAATCGGATATCGAATCCCATGCTCTCCCGACTCTCCCCTTACCAGAAGATCCAATTGAGGACGACCAGCATCGTCAGCACCACCACCGCGAGGACCGCCGGCCTCTGGTACCACGATAGTCCCACATCTTTCGGCCTGTCCGTTAATGCGTAGACCAATCCCTGCAGTTCTGTATCCGGGCGCGGCTTGGTCACGAGCGAGATGAGGATGGTTACGCTGAAGCAGGTCGTCCAGGCGAAGATTGCCGTCCAGAAATTCTGCGCCATCTCGCTCGGATATTGATGCACCACTACACCCAAGAAACCGCCTTTAACGCCCGTTGCGGATCCCGTGGGAAGCGTCAAGCCGTGATGCAGGGCGGCGGCGGCGGTGCCTCCGAGGAGCCCGCAGAATGCGCCGTTGCCGGTGGCGCGCTTCCAGAACATGCCGAGCAGGAAGGTCGCAAACAGCGGGGCATTCACAAACGCAAACACCAGTTGCAGCACGTCCATGATGTTATTGAACTGCCGGGCAATGTAGGCAGCGGCCACGGCAATCGCCAAGCCGAAAACCGTTGCCGCTCTTCCCATCCACAGGTAATGCTGGTCGGAAGCGGTCTTGTTGATGTAGCCCTGGTAAATGTCGTAAGTCCAAACCGAATTGAAGGCGGTGGTGTTGCCCGCCATTCCCGACATGAACGAAGCCATCAGGGCGCACAATCCGAGGCCCAGCAGTCCGGAAGGAAAATAGCGAACCAGCATCATCGGAGTGGCCAGATCGTAATCGAGCACGACTTTGCCGTCTTTGACGAGGGGGTTGCCGCTTTCATCGACTTTTGGCGGGATGATTCCCTTTCCACCTTGCAAGCTGATTTCGCCACTTGTCCCGCGCGCGACAACGGCCGACGCCGGAGCATTGCCACCCATGCTGGCGGCGGAAACGACGCCCGCAATCATTCCCGGCAAAATCACCAGGAACGGGAACAGCATCTTCGGAAAAGCTGCAATCAGCGGGGTGCGCCGCGCCGATGTCATGGAGTCGGCGGCCATGGCGCGCTGCACCACCAGAAAATCCGTGCACCAGTAGCCGAATGACAGGACGAAGCCGAGTCCCATCAACATGCTGAACCATTCCACACCCATCGGATTCGCGCTGGGGCTGCCCAGATACTTCCAGGAATGAACCATGGCATCGTTGCCGATGCGCGCCTTCAGGCCATCCCAGCCGCCGGCATCCCTGAGACCGAGATAAGTCAGTGGGATGAAACCGATCACGATCAGAAAGAATTGCAGCACCTCGTTATAGATCGCCGAGGTAAGGCCTCCGAGAAACGTATAAACGAGCACGATCAGCGCGGACACGACGATGGCTACATTGAAATCCCAGCCGAGCAGCAGTTGCAGCAGCTTGCCCATGGCGTACATCGATACGCCGGAAGAAAATACGGTCATCACCGCAAACGAGATGGCATTCAACCCGCGCGTCTTCTCGTCGAAACGCAGCTTCAGGTATTCGGGGACCGAGCGAGCGCGGGAGCCGTAGTAAAACGGCATCATGAAGAGGCCGACGAAAACCATCGCTGGAATTGCGCCCACCCAATAAAAATGCGATGTCATGATGCCGTACTTGGCGCCGCTGGCGCCCATGCCAATGACCTCCTGGGCTCCGAGGTTGGCGGACAGGAAGGCGAGTCCGGTGATCCAGGCGGGGATCGACCGTCCCGACAGAAAGAAGTCGGCGCTGGTCTTCATGTACTTTTTCAGGACGAAACCGATGCCCAGAACAAATGTGAAGTAAATACCGATGATCGAATAGTCGATCCAATGGGGATGGGGGCGCATGGGGAGCTACGGTCTCTCCTTCTTAGCGCAATCACGGGCAGCACCCTGCGAGGCGGGTTGGAATGCCGCAATCCAGATCATAAGGAAGCCGCAATGGCTAAGATCGCACTGTGTTTGTACAGTGCACATAAAACGTTGTCAAGAAGGCACAGAAAAGTCCCGGGATGATCTCCGGGACTTTTTCTTTTTAGCGTTCTTCGTTTGCGGCGGCGAGCCTTGAACGATTTAGTGTGAAACAGCGGCGAACAGCGGCGAGTTCATCAGGGACTGGAACTTCTGGTCGTCGCTCTTGAAGTGGTACAGGAGAGTCGAGCTGTCGGAATTGACGGTGGAGGCGTCAATCGCGCTTTTCTCGACGGGGCTGGCATTGAGTTTCTTGTAAAGCATGACGCCTTTGAGCACCGTGGACAGCGTGGCCGCGGTCATCGAATCGGCGGTTTGAACGCTGAGATCGAAATTGATTCCGCTCTGGAAGGTCATGGTGTAACGGGAAGCCAGAATGCGCTTCTTGATGCTGTCGTAGTCGCCCACCTTGGAAGCATCGCCCATCGCAGAGTTCATCATGGCCTGGGTTCCCTGCTGGTCGAGGATGCTCCAGAGCGGCGCGCCATCGACGGCCGACATCTGGTCGGTCATGACTGAATTCGAATCCATGGAGGCACGCTTGCCGTCGCGGGTATCGAGCGCGCTGTGCAACGACGGGGCGGTCCCGAAGGCCAGCGTGTTGTCGTCGAGGAAGGTCATTACCAGATCGTTATCCATGGGGTAAATGACAGCCGTGCCGTATTTGGTGCCGGCGATCTTCTTGGTCTTCATCTTCTTAATGACCGCCTTGGCGGAGAACGAGCCCTGGGCGATGCCGATGGTTTGGATTCCCTTCTTCTCGGTGCGGAAAGAGGCGAAGTTGAGCTGGTCGAGATCGTGGTCGGAGTCGATGCCGATACCCTTCAGAGCCGTCTCCAGTTCCTTGAGGTTGTCGGGCATGACCTTGTCCTTAAGGGCCTGGGCGGTGGGCGAATCCTTGAGCGCGCGGTAATCGACACCGATCAGTTGTTGAATTTCAGAAGGCATCATGGAACGTGCTGACGACGCGATCGGCATGGCAATGGCAGCGGTGGCGCACAGAACTAAAACAGCGAGACACAGATTCTTCATAGAAATTTTCCTCGAAACGATGTTCTCAAAAGGGGTCTGCCATATTTAGATGCACACCGCAGACCCGGCGTTAGCGATGTTTGGCGGTCTCTAGACCGTTGTGGTCCTATTTTAGTCCGAACACGCGGGGCGAGACGGTAACTAAAGTGCGTCCTCGACCGGCTTGGAGTTAGAACGCTCAAATGGGCATAGTTTGCATTGCTTTGGGGATCATGTCTAGACTTTAAGCGCCGCCGCCCGTTTCCGCGTCTCGCTCACGAACCCCTCGTCCTTCAGCGAATCATTCTTCAGCGAATCAAGGTTGATCTCAACATTCGCGAGCGCACCCTCGAGGGCGGCTCGCGCCAACGCGATTGCGGTCGTCAGATCAGACGTCATATTCGGATTGGTGATCGGCTTCAGATTGGCGGCGATCTCGGCTACCTCGACTACTTTTTCCGCCACTGCTAGGGGAACGCTGGTCGCCTGCTTGAGCGCTGCCGTAATCGCCGCGTCGCCATTGGCTGATTCCTTCGCCGACTTGTAGGCCTTCATCACGAGATTGTAAGACTCGGCGTCCGCATCGATCGCGGACTTCAGTTCTTCGCGAAGCTGGCCGAGTCTCGCAATCGCTTCGCTGAGCTGGCTTTCGTATTGCACATGCGCTTTCTTGCCGCGCGACATAGACGCGACCATGCTTGCCAGTCCGGCGGCCATGGCTCCGCTGGCGGCGGCGGCGCTGCCTCCTCCGGGAGTTGCGGTGGGCGCGGCCAGTTGTTCGATAAAGGGCTCGACTCCGGCGCGCAGGCCTCCGACAGCCATCTCGCCGGTCACCTTTCCTGCCATGTTTCCTGCCATCACCGCGGCCAGGCGGTTCTCCAGAATTAACGACGAGTCGAAATTTTCTACCTGCAGAAACCATTCCGCGGCCTGCTCCAGCGCCTTTTTTGGAATCAGGCCCACGATCTCGCTTGACACGGGAGTGACCCCGTAGCGCGCGGCTTCCCGCTTCACATATTCGAAGACGCGGTGGATGGGCGTCTGCTCGAAGTCGGTGAGGTTCATCGAGACCTGGGCCAGCCCGCGCACCAGGAATCCTGCTCCTTTTACGTAACGCAGGCCGCCGCTGGAGAAGCGGACGGCTTTCGCAACTCTCTTCGCTATGTCCACGTCGGGCGTATTCAGGAAGACGTTGTAGGCAATGAGCGCCTTGCGCGCTCCTACCACCGTCGCGCCGGCGGTGGGATGAACGCAACATTCTCCGAAATCGGGTTTGCGTGCGGGGTTGGTGGCGATGTCGGCGCGGATGCCTTCGAACTGGCCCCGCCGGATATTTTCCAGGTTCTGGCGCTCGGGCGTGGCCGCAGCGGCTTCGTAAAGATAAACGGGGATCTTAAAGCGCTTCGCAATCTCGGCTCCTACGTGGCGCGCCATGGCGACGCAGTCTTCGATGGTCACGCCGTCAATCGGAATGAAGGGGACCACATCGGCCGCTCCCATGCGCGGGTGCGCTCCCTGATGCCTGGTTAGATCGATCAATTCGGCGGCCTTCCCTACCCCGCGAATCGCGGCTTCCTGGATCGCCTCGCGCTCGCCTACCAAAGTGATGACCGAGCGGTTGTGGTCGGAATCCATTTCGCGGTCGAGGAGATAGACGCCGGGGATCTTCATAGCTTCGACGATGGCGTCAACTTTGGCAGGGTCGCGGCCTTCCGAAAAATTGGGGACGCATTCGACTAGAGTGCTGGGCATGGCCTGAAGGATAATGGGCGGCGGATAGCGGAGGCAACTGGGCAGTGAACGCGAACGAGTGAAACGGTGGAGCGACGGGCGTCTCGCCCGTACTTATGTAGTCAGGCGGCCGGGCGGGGACGCCCGGTCGCTCCATCGCGATGGCAAATTGACGTTTGAGGATGTCGGCGAAAAGGTTGCGGCTGCGGCTTCGCGGTAAAGCTGCCCGAGCGCCATGTATCATGCAGGTTTATGGCAGGGCGGGCGAAGATCGGCGTGTTTGATTCCGGCGTCGGAGGACTGACGGTTCTGCGCGCGCTGATCGAGCGCATTCCCGGCGCCGACTATCTTTACTTTGGAGACACGGCGCGCCTTCCCTACGGATCCAAATCAGCGGCCACGGTCGCGCATTATGCGGTTGGGGCGGTGCGCTACCTGCAGGATGAGGGGGCGGAACTGCTGGTGATCGCCTGCAACACGGCCACCGCGCTGGCGCTCGACGAGATCAAGGCGGCGGCGAGCCTGGAGGTAATCGGCGTCGTCGAGCCGGGAGCGGAAGCGGCGGCGGCGGCCAGCCGGAAGCGGGAAGTGGTCGTCATTGGCACGGAGGCTACCGTCAGCAGCCATGCTTACCGGCGCGCGCTCGAAGCCCGGGCGGTTGCAGTGCGGGAGAAGGCTTGTCCTTTATTCGTGCCGCTGGTCGAAGAAGGTTGGGTGGAACATCCGGTGACCGAGCAGGTGGCGAGGATTTATCTGTCGGAGGCTTTTTCGGGCGACGGTGATTTTGGCGCCGACGTACTGGTGCTCGGCTGCACCCACTATCCGCTGATCAAGCCGCTGTTGCGGAGAGTGGCGCCGGAGCACGTCATGATCGTGGATTCCGCCGAATCGACGGCACAGGCTGTCGCGCATCAACTGCAAATTAAAGCGCAAGCCGAATCCGTACCGGGTTCAACAAAAAGCGCTCGTGTCGATTCGTACATCGGCGAAATTCCCAAACTTACGTTCTTTGCGACGGATTCGGCGGAAAAATTCAAACGGATGGGGACCCGGTTCTTGGGGCTTCCGGTGGAAAATGTGCTGCACGCGGACCTTAAAGAATAAGGAGATGCCAAGCACGGGCCGGTGAAGATGGGAAGACGCGGCAAGCCGCGTCTCTACGGTGACAAGTTCAGTACAAATGGAAATTGACCTCTACGTTAATCATGCAGGAGACGGGCTTGCCATCCTTATAGGCCGGTTCGAAGCGCCAGTTTTTTACCGCTTCGATGGCTTTTTCATCCAAGCCCAATCCTAAGGTCCGCAATACTTTGATGTCGCGGGGCCTGCCATCGGGACCAACCACCAGCCACAACACGACCGTGCCCATGTGCTTAACTTTGCGGGCTTCTTCGGAATACTCGGGGTCCGGTGCAAAGATTGCTTTGGGAGCGGAAACACCGCCGCCCACGCGGAACGCACCACCGCCGGTGCCACCGCCGTGACCCGGGCCGAATCCCGGACCTTCTCCCGAACCAACACCCCCGCCGCTGCCGGAGCCAATTCCGCCACCCCCGCCAGTTCCATTCGAGGGCACAGCCAGATGCGCGAGCGGGTCGCCCAGGTCGGGCATGTTGGGCTGTTGCAACTTAATGTCGGGGGGAACGACGACTGTCGGGGCGATTGGCAGTTTCGGATCCAAGTTGCGCACCACTACCACAGGTGGCGTGAATTGCTGCATCGATTGCTTGGGCAGACGTCCCTGGGATGCCCGCAATTTGTCGCGATCGCCGCCACCACCTCCGCCACCGCTTAAGGTCTTCGAGGGCGGCAGAGCGGGGATGTCGTCGGGCGCGATTAACTCTACGGTGGGCGGCGGGGCTTTTACAACAATGCTGCGGCCCAGGTAGGCGCCGGCAATAAGCAGGGCCAATGCCAGCAAATGGACGGCGGTGGAACCATAGGCTCCGCGACGTTTGTAGTTGTAGAAACCCCATATGTCGCGTACAGGAACCGGCGTCGAGGTCAGAACCAGCGGAGGGAGTTTCTTGGGAAAGAAGAACTCGTCAATATTGCGGAACAGAGATTTCCACAGCGGCTCGTCCAGAGCCTGATCGTTCAGGAGAAGATGCAACTCGGGCTCCGGACCCAGGGGTTGCAGATTTTGCGGCGTTTCAAATTCTGACATATTTTCCCGAGCGGCGAGCCCAACTTCACGATGCAAGCGGTCGCTGATTTAGATGCGTGATCGCTCCCCAAAGGTCGCTTGCAAAACGGACAAACCAGCCCAGCCCGACATCCTCGTCAGTGTAGACGCGAGCGGCGCCGGTCTGCTGAAAATGATCTACCGAAAATTGTACACGTTTTTTGCGTACGCAAAACAGTACTTTTTGAATTCGTTGACGGCAGCGGGTACCGACAGACGTGTCCTTTCGCGGTGCCTATATAATGAAAAGATTCAATCATTTGGGAGAAGCACACAAGTGCCGACGGACCTGAAATCCACGATTAATTTGCCCAAGACCGGCTTCCCCATGAAAGCCGGTCTGCCCCAAAACGAGCCCAAATTGCTGGAGCGCTGGGAACAGATGGGACTCTACGAGCGAATTCGCCAGGCTCGCAAGGGCAAGGAGAAATACATACTCCACGACGGACCGCCATACACCAGCGGACCGATCCACCTGGGCACGGCGATGAACAAGTGCCTGAAGGATTTCATCGTCAAATCGAAAACCATGTCCGGCTTCGACGCGCCTTACGTACCCGGCTGGGACTGCCACGGCTTGCCGATTGAAATCAAGGTCGACAAGGAACTCGGCGGCAAGAAGCTGGAGATGAATCCGCTGGACGTCCGCGCGGAATGCCGCAAGTACGCGCAGAAGTTTCTCGATCTGCAACGGCAGCAATTCAAGCGCATCGGCGTCTTTGGCCGCTTTGACCGGCCATATGCAACGATGACGCCGCAGTACGAGTCCGTAGTACTCGAGACCTTCTTCTCTTTTTATGAAAATGGATTCGTGTACAAAGGGCTGCGCGCCGTTTACTGGTGCATGCACGATGAGACTGCGCTCGCCGAAGCGGAGGTCGAATACGAAAATCACACGAGTTCGACTGTCTGGGTGAAATACGCGCTGCTCGGTGCTCCGGACAACGATCCCACTGTCATCGATCCTGCGCTTGCCGGCAAAAAAGTTTTTACCATCATCTGGACGACCACTCCCTGGACGTTGCCCGCGTCCATGGCCGTTGCGTTCCATCCTGACGAAGAATACGTGGCGCTCGAATCGGGCGGCGAGGTTTATATCGTCGCCTCCAAGCTGGCCAAAGATGCCGCCGAGAAATGCGGCTTGGCCAATCCGCGCGAACTCGCACACTTCCCCGGACGCAAGCTCGAACGCCTTAACTTCCAGCACCCGTTCCTCGACCGCAAGATTCTCGGCGTGCTCGCCGACTACGTGACCATGGACGCCGGGACCGGCGTCGTCCATACAGCGCCTTCGCACGGCGCGGAGGATTTTGCGACCGGCGTCAAATACGGGCTCGATGCCACCAGCAATGTCGATGAAAAGGGCATCCTGCGCAACGGATTGCCGGAATACGAGGGCAAGCGCGTTTGGGATGCCAATCAGCCCATCATCGACCTGGTGAAAAGCCGCGGCGCTCTGCTGCATACGGAGAAGACCGAACACTCCTATCCGCATTGCTGGCGCTGTCACAATCCCGTGATCTTTCGCGCCACCGAGCAGTGGTTCATCTCCATGGAAACGCCGATGCCCGGCGGTAAGGGAGGCGGTCGAGGTTCAGAAAACGACACGCTGCGCACGCGCACGCTCGGCGAGATCAAGAACGTCAAGTGGGACCCGGCCTGGGGCGAGGAACGCATGTCGAACATGATTGCGACGCGTCCCGACTGGTGTATCTCGCGCCAGCGTGTATGGGGCGTCCCGATCGCGGTTTTTCTCTGCGAAAGTTGCGGCAAGCCGCTCAACGACCATGCCATCAACCGCAAAGTTGTCGAACTGTTTGCCCGCTCGGGAGCGGATGCCTGGTTTACTTCCGAAACCGATAACATCGTTCCCGCCGGAACGAAGTGCCCGCATTGCGGCGGCACGAAGTTCGAAAAAGAATTTGACATCTTCGACGTGTGGCTCGAATCCGGCGCCAGCTATCTCGCGTTGATTGACGACGAGCCCGATTATCGTTATCCGTGGCCTTCCGATCTTTATCTCGAAGGCGGCGACCAGTATCGCGGATGGTTCCAGTCTTCCCTTCTTTGCGGCATGGGTACTCGCGCGACGCCGCCCTATCGCGGGGTCGTGACTCCCGGGTGGACGCTCGATGAAAAGGGCCAAGCCATGTCGAAGTCGCGCGGCAACGACGTGGACCCGGTCGACATCGCCAGCCGGCTCGGCGGAGAAATCGTGCGGCTGTGGACTGCATCGGTTGACTTCCGGGAAGATGTCGTCGGGTCGGAAGGCCTGATGCAGCGCGTCGCCGAGAATTACCGGGAGATACGAAACAAACTGTTCAAGAACGCGCTCGGCAATTTATACGATTTCGATCCGCGGACCAACGCGGTTCCATTCGAAAAACTCGAAGCGCTCGACCAATACATGCTGCGGCAGACCTGGGCCCTGACCCGTGACGTTCGCAACGGATACGACGAGTTTGCTTTCCACAGGATTTACCACCGCGTGAACCACTTTTGCGTGGTCGATCTCAGCGCCTTCTACTTCGACGTCATCAAGGACCGGCTTTACACGTATGCGCCCAATTCGCCCGGCCGGCGCTCGGCCCAGACGGCGGTTTGGCGCATCTGTGAGGCGATGGTGCGTCTGCTGGCTCCGATTTTGAGCTTTACCTGTGAAGAAGTCTGGCAGTATTTGCCGAAGACGCTGGACCGTCCCGAGAGTGTTCATCTGGCGGAATTTCCCACGCCCGCTGACGTGCTGGGAGACGCTTCCATTCCGCTGGAGGATCCGCAACAGCAGCAGGATTGGAGTACGCTGCTCGGCGTGCGGGAGCAGGTGATGAAGGCGCTCGAGGAAGAACGCAACAGCAAGCGGATCGGAAAGGGTCTGGAGGCGCAATTGACGATCACCGCGGCGGACCCTGTCTATGCGGTGCTCGCACGCTATCAAGACCAGCTTCGCTACCTCTTCATCGTCTCCGCCGTGACAATCGTCGAAGGATCATGCAACGGCACGGGCAGCATGCATATCGAGGTTAAGACCGCCGAGGGTACGAAGTGCGAGCGCTGCTGGAATTTTTCCACCCACGTGGGCGAGGATAAAGACTATCCCACGGTGTGTGAACGCTGCAGCGCGGCGCTCAAGGAAATTGGCGCTGCAAACGCCGTAAGCTAGCATCATGCCGCGGCAAGTCCGTCGCGGGTTCGCGGACGTGATTAGAAGAGGTACATATAAAGTTTCCCCAATCATGCGCAAATATCATTTCCTGATCGCGTTGTTGGTTATCGCTCTGGATCGTTTCACTAAGTGGACGATCGCTCGCCGGCTTTCCCTGCACGACGGCGTCACGGTTATCCCCGGATTTTTTCGCATCATCCACACCGAAAATCCGGGTGCCGCGTTTGGCATTTTTGCGGATTCTCCTTCGGAATGGAAAGTTGGATTGCTGATTCTCTTCTCTATCATTGCGCTGCTGATCGTGTGCGCGCTGCTCTGGAAAAACAGCCACAGCCTGACCTCGACCGGAATCGGACTGTCGCTGATTCTGGGGGGAGCGGTCGGCAATCTGTGGGACCGGCTAGTTAGCCGGCATGTGGTCGATTTTCTACTCTTCTATATAGGCCCGCATCAATGGCCTGCCTTCAATGTCGCCGACAGCGCGATTGTGGTTGGAGCAGGACTGTTGGTGTTTGAGATCGTGTTTACGAAGGCGCCGACCCAACAATCGGCATAGGCTTAGAGAAGCGGTTACCCCGTCCGCGCTCAGCTATCTTTGCGATAGAGAAGGTCGCGCATGGCTCGTCTTCGCGCTTCATTCGCTTCCGTCAGAGTCTTGCGTTCATCGGCGTCCATGACCCGGTCGGTTGTGGGATCGGCAGGTTCAGGTTCGCTGCACGCGGGGCAACGGTTGGCGAAGCCGGGTTTGTCCGGCTTCAGTTCGAACTCTTCTGAGCAGATGGCGCAGACTCGGATCGGAAATGCCATGGCGCTATTATGAGGCGACTCGCACTTATTTTTTTGCGGCCGCTTCGCGTTGGCGCAGGGCCGCCATGGTGGCTGCGGACGGGTCTTTGCGCTTCGAGTTCTTTGGGCGTCGTTTGGTTTTGGTAGTGTAATGATTTTGGGCCATGGTGCCTCCTCATTCATCGGCGGTTGGGGACGCCAGCCCTGACTAAAGATGATTAGAACATGCGCTGCTTCGCCGCGGACAGCCGAGGGCGGTTGTCCCTACGCAAACCGCTACGGCGTGCCGTACAACTGCCGGTAAACAACGGCGTTCCGCAAAATGGCTTGCACGTATTCGCGCGTTTCGGTGAAGGGGATAGACTCGACGAACTCCTGCGGATCGCGGTAGTGGCCTTGTCCCAGCCAATCTCCTACGCGATCGCTTCCGGCATTGTAGGCGGCCAGGGCGTATTCGAATTGTCCGTTGTACTTGTCGACCATATCTTTGAAGTAGCGCGTGCCGAGTTCGAGGTTCACGGACGGCGTGAACAATTGCGGCGCGCTGTATCCCTTGAGCTTCACTTGCTTTGCGACCGTCTTTCCCGTTTTCGGCAGAAGCTGCATCAGGCCGACGGCGTTGGCCCGGGAGAGCGCCAGGGCATTGAACTCCGACTCCTGCCTTATGAGCGATGCGACCAGATAGGGATCGAGGCCATTCAGCACCGAATATTTGCGGAGATCGGACCAGTAGGCTTTCGGAAAAAGCGCTTCCCAGTAGGGGCGCGGCAGGTCGGGAATATCCACGGCGAAATAGTTGGGCGTGGAGCGCTTCATGATCTCGATGCCGCGATCGTATCGGCCGCCGTCCTGATAAACTCGCGCCATTTCCGGCGGCGCCCAGGTTCCGTCAACCTGGCTGGCGGCGGCCTGCAGTTCGCGCACCGCCATATCGGCTAACCCGCCGTTCGAGAGCAGACGCGCTCGCTCCACGCGCAGGTTGTCGTCGGGAGGGTCGGTCGCGGTAATTTTTCCGGCCGTCGAAAGTGGCGGAACGCGATCAAGGAGCGCGTAATGCACGGGATCTTCCTTCGACGAACTTTCTATTGCCGGTCCGGCCTGGGCTTGCCGCAGGGCTTTTAGTCGTTGCCGGCCGAACTCGGCGTAGTAATAGTTGCGAAAGCGATCGGAGAGCTTTTGATAAAACGCCCGCGCCATTCCGGGGTTACCGTCTTCTTCAGCGAGACGCGCACGCCAGTAGAGCGCGGCAGGAATCTCCCCGGAATCGGGATAAAGAGCAATCTGGTTTTCGAAACCTTTCCGGGCCTCGTCGGTTCGGCCTTGCCGGAAACTCAGCCACGCCACCTTCCAGTGGGCATAGGATGCGTGCCCGCCGCTCGGGAAGCGCTGTTGCAGTTCGCGGAAGTAGTCGATGGCGCGATCGTAGTCGCGCTTCAGCAGATACATATTTCCGGCCGAAAGCAACGATTTTTCCAGCCACGGGCTCGATGGACCGAACGTTCGCAACTCGTTGAGCGTCCGCTGCACCGCATCCTCATCGCTGGTCGAACGCGCGGTCTCACTCAGCAGGTAGAGGCGTTCGGCTTCGAGGTCACCGGTCTGCGCTCCCATGGAAGTCAGAAGCTTGCGGGCATCGTGACTGCTGCCGCTTTTCTCCAGCGCTCCAGCCAGGGCCAATTGCACCTGCGGTCGGTCGGCGGCGCTTACTTGGTCATCGTTAGCGAGCTCGCGATAATCATGGGCTGCTTCGCTGTAGTGCTTGGCTTTGAACAGAAGATCGGCGCGGGTGCGGCGCTCGGCGATCGAGCCGGAGATTCCGAGCTTGTGCAATTCCGCTCCCGCCGCATCCGCCTCGGAACTGTTGGGAAGGTTGAAGTATAAGTTGCGGAACGCAGTCGCCGCCTTCTGGTTATCGCCCGCAGCTTCGTAGGCACGGCCTACCGCCAGTTCAATGTCGCTGCGCAGCGGAGCGCGTTGCTTTTCGAGCAGAACCGCTGCCTCCTGCGCGCGGCCTTCCTCAAGCAGCACATCCGCGTAAACCACATCGGCGTCGCGAATCAGAAGTGAGTCGGGAAAGTTCTTGCTGAAATCGGCGAGCGTGGAGAGCGCTTCGGCATTGTGCGCGGTTTTCAGGTAAGCGTCGCCGAGATAGTAAGCGACGTAATCCCCGAGTTCGCTGGCGCCGGCCTTGGCGCGATTGAAGGGATCGATCGCTTTGCCATAATCGTGATCGAGGGTGCGGGAGTAACCGATCACGAGCCAGGCCAGCGCTCCGGCGTCTTCTTTAGCGTGACGGCGCGCATAGGCTTCGACTCCGGCATAGGCGGTGGAAGTTCGGTCCTGCAACAACTGCTGTGCCATGGGTCGAAGGCTGGCGGAGGCGACGAAAGCCCGCCGTACCCGGCGCACGCGCGGAGAAATGGTTTTATGTCTTTTCTTCGAACTGGTGGAGGACGCGGACTTCTTTTTGGTGGGCGTCGTGTTCTTCGCTGAAGTCGGCTTCGACGCCGTACTCTGGGCGCCTGCGTTCGCGGCGGGAGACGGAGCAAGCCCCGTCTCTACCGGTGGTTGAGACTGGGCGGCTGCAGGCGAAAAAGAGCCGAGCCAAAACAGGGACAAGATTCCAGCGAATACCGCGACCGCAATACAGCGCACTCAAACCCTACCTAGTGCCGAAAGTTGGCACCCATCATGGAGAGATCGTCTTCTGCGAGACTTCTTATTATTTCATGTTGAAAGTAATTGGCGGGACCTGCGACGGTGCTTCCGTAACGTTTCTGGTACGTCGCGCGGCTTTTTTCGATTGGCTCTTGCAGCCGGTCGTAGAGATCTTTGTGATTCCGGCCCTCGGCAACCTTGGCTTGATTGTAGAGCTTGATCTCATCGACCAGCAGGCGGGCAAAACGCTGAGCCTTGCGGTGAATATCCAGATCCTGGGGCGAAATCGCGGCATCGGGCTGCGCTTCGTTTGCAATCGTAGAGGCCGACTCCACAGAATCGATGGACAGAGGGTCCATCGGTTCCATCGGCAGCAGTTCTGTCGGGAACAGTTCCGTCGGCAGCGGTTCCACCGGCAGCAGTTCGAGCGGCGGCGTTTCGACCAGGGGCGGCTCTACGTCGACAGCCGCATCATATTGAAGCTCGGAGTTCTCAACTTCGGTCTCGGCCACCATCGCCGCAGCGTCCTCTGCGATGCTTGAGACCGGCGACGAGAATTCGCCCGCTGAGGCCGCTGCCGCCATGGCGTTGTCGTGCTCAGGCATGGCAAAGGCCTCGTTGTGGGCCGGCCCTGCATACTGCGGCGCTTCAGCCCACGGCAACTCAGCCGCCGGCACCGTACTCCCAGCACGATGACTGGTGTGCGCCGTTTCCTTGTGGGCATGCTTACGGAGGGAGTTCACCTCGAGCCATGCGCTTGCCGACAACACGAGCAACTCCAGCGCGCCGGCGTCGACGCAGCCCTCGGTGCCGGTTCCACTATCGGCATATACCAGGGCGGCAACTTTGTCTTTCAAAAGCAGCGGAACGATCGTGCCTTGGCCGCTGGCTGGCGTTCCGAATTCCTCCAGGAAACACGGGTCGAGATCGCTGGCCGGCGCACTGGCTGGCATGTGATCGCCGATCGCGCTATCGTCCATCGCGCGAACAACCGCGGGTGCGTTTTCGTCGAGCGCGAAGTCCTTCACTGCCTCGTTATAGGGAAAACCCCGAGCCTGCCATCCGGTGGCGCGACCGCCCTTGACGACGAAAAGCGCCACGCGGGACGCGTAGCGCGCGCTGGTATCGAGCAATGCGCGCAAAATTTCGCGCTGCGACGAGCCCAACTGGATTTCGCTAACCGCACGCGCCAGGTCTGCCGGACTGCAAACTGGATCCGAACCCTGGCTGCCTGGTTCGGCGGCGATCTCTTCCATCACCCGGCGGACAATCTCAGTTCGTAGTTGGGCTGCGTGCGAATCCAGGACCTGCCCCACCACTCGTTCCACCACCGGTTCGATCCAGCCGCGCTCCTTCATCTGCATGTGAACTCCGAAGTTAGAATCGCTGGGGGGCGAGGGATGTTACCTTCTAAACTCTGATTATATGGCCACTTGCAGGCTCCCTCGGCAAACCTTGGTACCTGCCCTAACGGGGACTGACGCGGTTAGGTCGCGGAGCGTGCAAAAGTTCTTTCGCAAGTGCCGGAGTGCTGAACACAAAATAAGCTGTCAGGAAGTACAATAGAAACGGGGCAGGTTCCAGACCTCGGAAAAATCTGCATCAAGTTACGAATGAGTACCATCCAACCCAACATAGAGCAACCGGTCAGCGAAGAAATGCAGCTGGTCCGGCGTGCCAAGCGCGGCGACGATCAAGCGTTTGAAGAATTGGTACGGCGCTATGATCGTAACGTTTTCCGCATTGCGCAGCACATTACGCAGAATCGCGAGGACGCTGAAGATGTAGTGCAGGAAGCGTTCCTCAAGGCGTATAGCAATCTGGAAAAGTTCCAGGAACAGTCCAAGTTTTATACCTGGCTGGTGCGGATTGCGGTCAACGAAGCGCTGATGAAGTTGCGCCGGAGAAAGCCGGAACGCACGGTTTCTCTGGACGAAGAAGTAAAGACCGAGGATGACTCGCTGCCCCGTGAGGTTGCGGATTGGAGTCCCAATCCGGAACAGATGTACAACCAGGCGGAGTTGCGGGACATTCTGACGCGCACCATTCAGGGATTGCCGGCGGGATTCCGGACGGTGTTTGTGCTCCGTGACGTAGAGGGCCTCTCGACTGAGGAGACGGCTGATGCGCTGGAGTTGAGTATCCCGGCGGTGAAGTCGCGGTTGCTGCGGGCGCGTTTGCAATTGCGCGAGCGGCTTAACCGCTTCTTTCAGAAAAAAGGCAGTGGAGATGGCGACCAGTGAAGTGTTCTGAGTTTCTCGACGAATTAACCAACTACCTCGACGGCGCGCTGGACGCCCGGACCAAAACCGAGCTTGACGATCATTTGGCGTGGTGCCACAACTGTTACGTCGTTTGCGATACCACTCGCAAGACCATCGAAATCTACCGCGATTCGGAGCTTTACGAATTGCCCGAAGACCTGCGCACACGGCTCCGGTCGGCCATTATGAGCAAGTGCACGGGCCACAAAAAGGCTGACCCACCGACCAGCTGATCTCGAAGTCCACTACTTGAAATGCACCACCGGTTCTGTTGATAATCTAGATCGATCCTTTCTTCCGCCTGGCCAAGTGCTTCATTTCGTGACGCCTATGAGGAATCTAGTGCGTTACCACTAGGTGCGAACCTTTTACCGCATACTGGAATCTAAGTAGGCAGAGCTTATCTCAGACTTTGACGAAGAAACGAGTCGGCCGGTTTTTGTTGTAATCCTGTGGAGGTTAACGATGCTTTCAAAACTGATCGACGCCATGTTTGGCTGTCGGCACTCACGATACAGTTTTCCCATCACGGTGCGAGCCGGTTCACGCCTCACACAGACGGGTCAACGCGCGGGCACTTACGTCGCCTGTCTGGACTGCGGCCAGGAATTCCGCTACGACTGGCGCGAAATGAAAATCGTGGGATCGCAGACCAGAGAAGTTGCGCACTCCCTGGTGACGAAAGAAGCGGCGTAAAGGTCAAGAGAAGACCCGGCTGCGTGGTTCCGATCCGCAATTTTCCCGGGGGCGCGTGGCTAAAACCGAACATTCTTCACTATCCGCTCCCAGTTCTTGCTTCGCGCTTTCCCATTTTGGTTCATTCTTCTCTCCTGAAATTTCACTAACTCCGCAGCCTCGGACGAGCGCACAATTAAATTGGCGCCGGATCGCAGAGCCCGCTTCGGCCCTTGAAAAGCTTTCCGACTCTTGCGGTTCGGACTGGAGGTTTCTATGCCTCTTTCCACGCTTCGGGAATTTCTGGATCGTAACCGCATTCAATATCCGGTGATCTCGCATTCGGTGGCCTACACGGCCCAGGGGATTGCCGCTCTTACTCACACCCCGGGAAAAGAACCGGCAATCATCGCGCTGGCGACGGGCAGAGTCCATATTCGCACCGCTTGAGCGCGGCGGAAGCGGCATTTTCCTGCGCGAACGCCAGTATCGTCAAGCCCTGTCTGAGGTCCCGCATTAGCGGCACCTGCGCCAGCGGTTGTTGGACGAAGTGGGACATTCCTGTTTTTTTCATACAATCTTCACAAATCGCTGTGTTAGATTTGCCCCTCAGACCAAAAACCAAACGCAAGATTTCCTGGAGGCAACTGAATTGGGCAAGGACATGGTCCCCAAGAAAATCTTCTTCACCAAGGGTGTGGGGAAACACAAAGAACGGCTCACCTCTTTTGAACTCGCCCTGCGCGACGCCGGCATCGCGGCGCAAAACCTGGTACGTGTCTCTTCCATCTTTCCGCCGAACTGCAAGCTGATCCCGCGCTCGCAGGGACTCACGTATCTGTCTCCCGGAGAAGTGGTGTTTTCCGTGGTGGCCGAAAACTCCACCCACGAACCGCACCGCCTGCTGGCCTCGTCGATCGGCGTCGCCATCCCCGCCGATCGCAATACCTACGGATATCTCAGCGAGCACCACTCGTTCGGCGAGACCGAGGACGCCGCAGGAGACTATGCCGAAGAACTCGCCGCCGAAATGCTCGCCACTACGCTGAATGTGGAATTCGATTCCGACCGATCGTGGGACGAGAAAAAGGAGATTTATCGCATCTCCAACAAGATCGTCCGCACGGCCAATGTGACGCAGTCGGCGGTGGGGGATAAGCGCGGGCTTTGGACTACGGTGATCGCGTCGGCTGTGCTCATATTTGACTGAAAACGCGATCTCCAGTCGCGTTAAGCGAGATAACGGACGGAGATCGTTCGGTGAGATCGTCACTCGGCGGGGTCGCACGGCCCTCGCCATCTGGCTGGTTTTTCCGATTGCCCCAGACCGGTTTTTCTCCTACCCTAAGGCTATGTGGATGGGAGCGATTAGGGGGCAACACCATGACAATTGATCTCACGCCGGAACAAGAACGGCGTCTTCACACCCTGATGCGTCGTGGAGCGTATGCCTCGGTTGAGGAGGTGGTGGAGGCTGCCTTGGCGGCCGTCGAACAGCGCGCTCTTCCAAGTTTTTCGGGAACACCGGCCGAACTTAACGCACTACTTTCGGAAGGAATAGCGTCAAAGGAGCTCGCGGAAACCGACTTCTGGCGTTCCGTAAACGAACGGACGGACACTTTGCGTGCTGAGCGGAGAACCGGCTCGCGTCCGTGAAGGTTCTTTATCGGCAAAGCGCCAGCGACGACGTTGTTCGTCAGTTTCGGTATTATCTCATCGATCAGAATCTTCCAGAGGTGGCGGATCGTTTCTTGGACGCTATCTGGCACACGATAGAGTCATTGCGCCAGCACCCTCTGGTCGGCTCTCGCTATCCGTTGGGTACGTTGGCCGTTCAGAATCTACGTTCGTGGCCGGTAGCTGGCTTCGAAGTCATCCGGATTTACTACCTTCTCGATAGCAACACTATCCACGTCATTCGCGTTCTGCACGGAAAACGGGATCTGAAGTCTATTCTCGAACGCGAACGATCCGATTAGTGGTCCGGTGTGAGATTCGAGCGCTGGGCAACTGCTTTCAGCGGACAAAGCCACGGCAAGCCGCGTCTCTACTTTGCAATTTGAGAAATTGTCTTCTTCCCTGCCGGCTTTTTCTTCAACCGCTCCAGCACCGCCGCCACGATCAGCGGCAATCCCACCGTAGCGTCTACGAACACTTCCCCAAACTTGCCGCCTTCCGCCGGAGGCACGAACTTCCCCCACGAAACCGCCTCGCTATAGGGACTCCCCGAAAGCCCGCCCCAGTACACCGGCTCCGGACAGATGCGCAGTCCGTAGTGATAGCGCTTCAGAGGCAGGTCTTCCCCGCCCCTGCGGTGGCGCAATTCGATGAACGGACCGAACTGCTGCGACCAGTTGCGCGGCACCCCTCCGCCGATGGTGAAGATTCCCAGCCGCTTCTGACTGAGCAGCGTGGCGGCGAAGTGCTCCAGATCTTCGAAAGGATCGAAGCGGAAGCGCGCCTTCCCTTCCTTGTCGCGTTCACGATTGGTCAAGGCATAATCGAGGCCGAGTTCGGAATCCGAGAACGCAGGCACAAATACTGGAACATTTTTTTCGTAAGCGGATTTCAGAATGCCTCTTTCTCTGGAACGACCTTTCTCCCGCTTCGCCAGATGCGCTCCGATGGCGCGGTTCAACTTGTATGAGCACATCACTTCGTCCGCATCCCAGGCGCTGAATACCGCGTGCATCACGCGCTCCACGTCGTCGAGGTTCTGCTCGGGTTCGAGTGTGTCATAGACGCGGTTGTATCCCGCCTCGTAAAGTTCCTCGTCGCTGAGTTCGGGATTGTGCCGAAAATGAGCTCGCCCGGTCGCTTCGACCAGTCCATGCGCCATCAGCGCACCGGTGGAAACGATCGCATTCACGATGCCACGGTCGATCAACTCGGAAATCAGCAGACCCTGCTTGGCCACGGTCATCGCGCCCGCAAGCGTCATAACAACGAAGCATTCCTGGTCGCGCGCCATGGCCTCCAGCACATCGGCGGCTTCGCCAAGCTGACGGCCGGTAAACGCCGTCTTCGACATCGCGCGCACCAGGTCATCAATCGAACGAATTTTGGCCAGGTCCAGCGGCTCCAACGGAATCAGTCGGTCCGCTACCGGATCATGCAGCTTGCGGTCGATGCCCGAGCCCTCCTGCCTGTCCTGCTGATGCCTGTCCTGTTGATGCCTGTCTTGCTGATGCTTGCCGCCGTGATCGCCGCGCTTTGCGGTGCTTTTCCGCTTCAAGGATGAACCTCCACGAACGAGAATAAATTTTCGCCGAAGAAACAATTTACTAGAAGTGAGCAGAATGCGGTGGACGGCCTTTCACATTGCTGTAACAATCACTCACCAATCGGGCACTTTGGTATCCTAGAGCGCGATCACACATCGCGCGATCGCACATCATAGAGACGCGGCTTGCCGCGTCTCCGCGTCTATCCGAAAATGGCAGAGCAAGTGCGAGACAAGTTCACCGTCGCTCTGGTCCAGATGTCGTGCGGCCCCGAGCCTGCCGATAATCTGGCCAAGGCACTCGATCGCGTTGCGGAAGCGGCGCGAAAAGGGACCGACGTCGTCTGCCTTCCTGAACTCTTCCAGACGCAATATTTCTGCCAGCGCGAAGACGCCGCCCTGTTCGATCTGGCGGAGCCAATCCCAGGCGCAACCACGGAAAAGCTCGCCGCTGCTGCGCGGCAGAATAAAGTCGTGCTGATCGCTTCGCTCTTCGAGAAACGCGCGCCCGGCGTCTATCACAACACGGCCGCGATCTTTGATGGTGCTCCGGATCGGGATGGCGATTCCGAGGGCGCGCTCGTCGGCATTTATCGCAAGATGCATATTCCCGACGATCCGCTCTACTACGAAAAATTCTATTTCACTCCCGGAGATCTCGGCTTCAAAGCTTTCAATACTTCTGCTGGAAGAATCGGCACACTTGTCTGCTGGGACCAGTGGTATCCGGAAGGCGCGCGGCTTACGGCGTTGCAGGGAGCGAGCATTCTTTTTTACCCCACGGCGATCGGATGGCATCCGGCGGAGAAGGCCGAATTCGGCGCAGCGCAACACGATGCCTGGCGCACCATCCAACGGGCGCACGCGATTGCGAACGGCGTTTATGTGGGCGTGGTAAATCGCGTCGGCTTCGAAACCGGCGATATCCGCGGAAATTCTGTACCCGGCAAAGGCCTGGAATTCTGGGGAGGGTCGTTCTTCTGCGATCCCTTTGGCCGCGTGCTCGCCGAAAGCTCTCATGACAAGGAAGAAATTCTGCTCGGCGAAGTTGACCTGCATCACCTGGAAGACGTTCGCCGAAACTGGCCCTTTCTGCGCGACCGTCGCATCGACAGTTACGCTCCCATCACCAGCCGCATGCTCGACGGAAAATGACGGGAACGAAAATGACCGGACAAAAAATGCCCAGTTCATCTTCGCGCGCAAAGCTCGTGCCCGCCGCACGGGGATACCGAATGCCAGCCGAGTGGGAGCCGCACGAGTCCACCTGGCTTGCCTGGCCTCATCTTCGCGGCGACTGGCCGGGGAAGTTTGAGCCGATCCCGTGGGTCTATGCCGAAATTATCCGCAACCTGGCGCGGCATGAGCGTGTTGACCTGATCGTCAACACCGAGACTGCGGAACGGCGCGCCCGGGCCGTGCTGGAGCAAGCCGACGCGCTCTCCGATAATGTCCGCTTTCACGGCTGGCGCACGGATCGCGTGTGGGTCCGCGATTCCGGCTGCATCTTCCTCACGCCTCCCGCCGATCATGCGGATGCTGGGCTGCTCGCCTTGCATTTCCAATTCAACGGCTGGGCGAAGTATCCGAATTATGAGCTCGACGAAAAGATTGGCGCGCGTATGGCGAAGGCCGCGGGAGCGCGCGCGCTGCATCCTGTATCCCGCGAACATCGCGTCGTGCTCGAAGGCGGATCGATCGACGTCAACGGCTGCGGCACTCTGATCACGACCGAGGAATGCCTGCTCTCCACGATCCAACAGCGCAACCCGCCCATGGATCGCGCGGCCTATGAGCAGATGTTTGCCGACTATCTCGCCGTGCAATCGGTTATCTGGCTGGACAGCGGCATCGCCGGCGACGACACGCACGGCCACGTCGATGACATCGCCCGCTTCGTCGCTCCGAATACCGTGATCACGATGATCGAGCAAAATGAGCGGAGCGAAAATCACGTGGCCCTGCATGCGAACCTGGGCCGGCTGAAAAACGCCCGCGGTTCCGATGGAGAGAGGCTCGAAATTGTCGAAATTCCCATGCCGCGTCCAGTGGTGTTCGAAGGCCGTCAGTTGCCCGCCAGCTACGCCAATTTCTATATTGCGAATGGAGCGGTGCTGGCGCCGGTGTTCAACGATCCGAACGATCGCATTGCGCTCAACACGCTCGCGGAGTTGTTCCCTAACCGCGAAATCGTGCCGATCTACTCTGGCGATCTAATCTGGGGATTCGGCGCGCTGCACTGCATGACGCAGCAACAACCGGCAAAAACGTAGCGGCAGCCGCCCTCGGCTGTCCCCGTGTCGATCATTTACACTTTAACCCGTGGACGCCGAGATCATCGCCGTCGGCTCTGAGTTGCTCACTCCCCACCGCCAGGACACGAACTCGCTCTACCTCACCGAACAACTGAACGACCTGGGTGTTGAAGTTCGCTTCAAGTGCGTTGTGGGAGACGACGCCGAGGGACTGACCGCTGCAGCCAAACTCGCAATGCGGCGTTCGGACATCATCATTTTTACAGGCGGCCTCGGCCCCACGGAAGACGATCTGACGCGCGAAGCGGTGGCCGAAGCGCTGGGTTTGAAATTGCAACGCGATCCCGCCGTCCTGGCCAAGCTTGAGGAACGATTTGCTAAGCGCGGCTACAAAATGACTCCCAACAACGCCAAGCAGGCCGATGTCATCGCCAGCGCCGCAGTGTTGCCGAATTCGCTCGGCAGCGCGCCCGGCCAGTGGATCGGCGGAAAGTATGACGGGTTGGACCGGCTGCTGATGCTGCTTCCCGGCCCTCCGTACGAACTCAAGGCGATGTTCGAAACGGAATGCATCCCGCGGCTGCGTGCCCGAATCCCACCTCAGTACATCGCCACTCGAACCCTCAAGCTGGCGATGATGCCGGAATCGCAAGTGGACGCGCGCGTCGCGCCCATCTACAAAACATATACGGACGTCGAGACCACGATTCTCGCGGGCCACGGCGAAATTCAACTGCATCTGCGCTGCCGAAAAGATTCGCTGGCGGAGGCTGAGGCGCGAGTCGAGAAGCTTGCGGAAAAGATCGAAGACGAACTTGGCGATGCCATCTTCTCGCGCAAGGGCGAAACCATCGAGCAGATCGTCAGCTATCTGCTGCAGATGCGCAACATGACGCTCGCTGTGGCCGAATCCTGCACGGGCGGGTTGCTGGCTGAACGCATCACTTCACTCAGCGGCAGCTCGCGCTATTTTCTGGGCGGCGCGGTGGTGTACTCAAACGAACTAAAAACGCAATTTGCAAACGTTCCCAAAGCGCTCATCGACCAGCACGGAGCGGTCAGCCGCGAGGTGGCGGCATCGATGGCTGAAGGCATCCGCAAGCGCTGTCTCTCGAGCTACGGAGTCGGAATCACTGGGGTCGCGGGCCCGGGTGGCGGCACCGAACTGAAACCCGTGGGCCTGGTCTACATCGCGCTCGCCGGAGAAGAAGGCACGCAGGTGGTCGAACGGAACTTCCCTGGCGACCGCAAGCGCATCCGCCAGTTCGCCACGCAGCAGGCGCTGGAGATGATTCGCCGCGCGCTGTTGTAAAGGGCTGTGATCCCGAGATGCGAATATTCATTGGCATCGATCTCGACTCTGAAGTCCGCGCCCGTATCGCGCGCTTCGTCGAAGGTGTTCACGGTTTCGCGCCTGATGCGCGCTGGGTGCGTCCGGAGTCGCTGCACATCACGTTGAAGTTCATCGGAGAGCAGACGCCAGAGCAGACCGAGGCGATCGCTGAACGTTTGCATAAGATTGAAAGCGGCGAGTTCGAAATTCGCGCTGGCGGATACGGATTCTTCCCGACGGCAAAGGCTCCGCGCGTATTCTGGATCGGAATTCACGCCGGACCGCAATTGACGGCTCTGGCCGAACGCATCGACGTCGCCGTCGCCGAACTCGGCATTCCGCGCGAAGACCGGCCGTATAGTCCGCATCTGACTCTGGCTCGCGCCGGAGGCAGATCAGCGTCGCCGAAATGGCGCAAGGGCGACGTCCCCAGCGCCGTATTCGCAGTGCTGGAAAAGCGGCTCGCAGCGATGGGCGAGCTTGATTTCGGCAAAATGTCAGCCCGCGAGTTTATTCTCTATCAGAGCCAGCTTTCACCGGGAGGATAGAAGTACACCAAGCTGCAGAGCTTTGGTATGCGGGGCCCGTGAAGAAGGAACGTCGGAGGGACGGTCGTGTGGTGGCGGGGCTCCGTACCGCGAGGACGGGGCAGAGCCCGTCGCCACACGAGCATAATAAGTTTCGATACACAGCGAACCAAACATGACTCCATACTTCATCGCCGCCGCTGTAGGCTACGCGCTGGGCTCCATCCCGTTCGGCTACCTGCTGGTGCGGATTCTTAAAGGTGAAGATGTCCGCGCGAGCGGCAGCGGCAACATTGGCGCGACCAACGTGGCCCGCAGTTCTCCCGCGCTCGGAATTGCAACTCTGCTGCTCGATGCCGCCAAGGGATTGGCTGCGGTGCTGGTGGCGCGCGAGTTGTTCAATGGGCCGCATCGGCAACTCATCATGACGACAGCGGCACTTTTCGCTGTGCTCGGGCATCTGTTCCCCGTCTGGCTCAAGTTCCGCGGCGGCAAGGGCGTCGCTACGAGCCTCGGAGCTTTTATATTGCTCACCCCGAAATCGATTCTGTGCATGGTCGTCTTGTTCCTCATGATTGCTGTCGCCTTCCGTTACGTTTCGCTCGGGTCGGTTGCGGTGGCGTTGGCGTTTCCGATGCTGGCATGGGCGCTGCGTGAATACGCGGACTCGCGGCAACTGATTCTTATTGCGCTGGTTTCGGCGCTCGTCATCTGGAGGCATCGCCAGAACATCGGTCGTCTGGCGACTGGAACAGAATCGAAGTTCGGGGCAAAGTCAGAAACCGAATCGGCGAAATTAGGAGCAAGCCAACCATGAGCCGCATTGCCGTCATCGGCGCCGGCGCCTGGGGAACAGCACTGGCAATCGCCTTGGGACGTAAAGGAACTCACCAGATCCGGCTCTGGGCGAACGAGCCTGAAGTTCCCAAGAGCATTGCGAAGAGTCGAATGAACGAGCTCTTTCTGCCCGGATTCATCCTACCCGAATCGATTGCGGCGACCACCGACCTAAACGCTGCTCTTGACGCCGCTGAGATCGTCGTCAGCGTCATGCCCTCGCAGCATTGTCGAGCGCTGTTCGAGGGCATGGCAGCTGCGCTCCCTCCGGAGATACTGATTGTCAGCTGCACCAAAGGACTCGAAGACCGGACTCTGTTGCGCATGACGGAAGTGATCGCCGATGTATTGCGCAGTCGCAAGTTCACGCCGCGCTTGGCGGCGTTGAGCGGGCCATCGTTTGCCAAAGAGGTGGCGCGCGGCGATCCGACCGCGGTTACCGTGGCATCGGGGGATAGCGAAGTGACGCGCGCAGTGCAGCAGGCATTTAACGATTCCCGTTTTCGCGTCTATACAAACGACGATGTGATCGGCGTGGAGTTAGGGGGCGCGCTGAAAAACATCATCGCCATTGCCGCCGGCGTCTGCGACGGACTCGGACTCGGCCACAATTCCGTTGCCGCGCTGATCACGCGCGGTCTTGCCGAAGTGGCTCGTCTGGTCGTAGCCTGCGGCGGCCACCTGGACACTATGTCTGGACTTTCCGGCCTCGGCGATCTGGTTCTAACCTGCACCGGAGATCTCTCGCGCAATCGCAGCGTCGGCGTTGAACTGGGCAAGGGCCGCAAATTGCCGGACATCATTGCAGGCATGCACGGAGCCATCGCCGAAGGAGTTTTCACCACCAAGGCTGCAGTCGGCTTAGCCCGCCAGAAGAACGTCGAGATGCCAATCACCGAGCAGATGTTCGACATCCTCGAAAAGGGAAAAGCGCCGCAACAGGCGATTGAAGACCTGATGACGCGAGCGGCCAAGTCCGAAATCTATTAGCCGCCGGTGCTGTGCCGGGCGTCCCGGCGCAACTGGACGGGCGAGACGCCGCCAGCGAAGCCGACCGGTCGCGCACCATGGCCCAAGTTCGCGGCGTGATGTTTACCTTTTGAATAATAGAGTGAATGCTGTATATCCCAACTGACCATGGGGTTGAGATGATGACCCATTCTGTGGGAGTTCAGGGCACGGGAAAAGCATGGATTTGCGTCCAGTTACTATTCTTTGTGTCGATGACGATCCCTCCATCCTGAAGGTACGCTCGCTTCTATTCTCCGCCGCTGGATATTCCGTACACACCGCGCTCTCCGGAGAAGAGGCACTGCGCTTGCTCGACGACGGAACCGAGGTTGACCTCGTACTTCTGGATTATCTGATGCCCGGAATGAATGGCGACGAATTGGCCGGAAAGCTGCGAAAGCGTTATCCAAACTTGCCACTCATCGCTGTTTCAGCCGTTGGGCAGCTACCCCCGACTCTTTTGAATACCGTCGATAGCCATGCGCAAAAGGGGGAGGATCCGCACATTCTTTTATCCATAGTGTCTACGCTTCTTACCCGATCGAGCGACCAGCGCAAACCCGGCAAAGCGGCTTCGCGCAAAATTGTTCTTTGCGTTGAAGATGAGCAGCTGCATCTTCAGCTCCGGACGCTTCTGTTCGAATCCGCCGGTTTTACTGTGTTGCAGGCACGGTCGGCCAACTCGGCAATGGAAGCCTTCCGCTCGCATCCGGTGGATGCGGTCGTAATGGACTACTGGTTATGTGGCAAGAACGGCACTGCGGTCGCCGAGGAAATGAAGCGGCTTCGCCCCAAGATTCCTATCGTAATGTTGTCAGGCTTCTCCTCATTGCCGGGCGAAGGCGCAGTAGTGGATGCATGGCTTCGCAAGGGAGAAATCGAACCGGAAGAACTCGTCACCGCCGTTAGACGGCTTATCGATCGTGGTATCGATCCGCAGCAAGCCTCCACTTCCTGAATGGAAACGCCAAGCGCCAGATTTTCGCCACTCATGGGACGGCCCGGTTTTTGCGCCATGATCCTTTCGATCTTGTTGGCCATAACCCCGCCTCTGGTTTCGGCTGGCACTCAAGAGCCCGGCAATCCCCTAAAAGAACTCACGCTTGAGCAACTGGGAAATGTGGAAGTAACCACGCTCTCCAAGGAACCGGAAGAGGTTCGGAAAACTTCCGCCGCCATCTACGTGATTACTAACGAAGACATTCAACGTTCGGGAGTTACTAACATTCCCGATGCGCTGCGGCTTGCCCCAGGGGTGGAGGTCGCGCAAATCGACAGCAGCAAGTGGTCGATTGGCATTCGAGGTTTCGGAAGCAGGCTTTCCCGGGACGTGCTGGTGCTAATCGACGGCCGCACAGTCTACACGACGTTGCTTGCCGGCACGTACTGGGAAGTGCAAAACGTCCTTCTGGAGGATGTCGATCATATCGAGGTCATCCGCGGCCCCGGAGGCACAATCTGGGGACCGAATGCCGTAAATGGTGTCATCAACATAATCACCAAAAAGAGCAAGGATACCAAAGGAAGTCTGGTCAGCGTCGGCGGCGGAAACGTCGACCAGGGCTTCTTGAACGCGCGTTATGGAGGCGGTGTTAAGAATCTCGATTACCGCATATACGCGCTGGGTTTTGTCCGCAGCCCGGAATTTCATTCGGACAGGCAAAATTTCGATGAATGGCGGACGGCGCAAGTTGGCTTCCGCACCGACTGGACGGAGAGCAATCGCGATACCTTCACGTTCCAGGGTGATATGTACGACGAGGGAGCCGGTGAGAGCGTGGTTGCGACCACTTATGCGCCGCCCTACCAACAGGTCCTCGACGGGACTGCTCATCTTTCCGGAGGAAATTTACTGGCGCGCTGGCAGAGAACTCTGGGAGAGGGAAACGACTTCCAGCTTCAGGCTTATTATGACCGCACCGACCGCCGCGAACCTAACTTCGCGGATTATCGGAGCACCGCCGATGTCGATTTTCTTGACCGCTTTCGGTTGCCCGCCCGGCAACAGATTTCGTGGGGCCTGGGAGCGCGCTTCAGCCTGGGATACAATCCGGTGATTGTTTCCGGTCTCACATTTCTCCCCACTCAGCGAACCGATAAGTTATTGACCGCTTTCTTGCAGGATGACATCGGCATAATCGAAGATCGCCTGTCTTTATCCCTGGGCACAAAATTTCTCCGCACGAATTTCACCGGATTGCAGCTGGAACCAAGCGCTCGGCTGCTGTGGACACCTACTGACAAGCAATCGCTGTGGGCTTCTTTCACTCACGCCGTGCGGACTCCCTCGGCCGCGGAAAGAGACTTCTCTCTGCTTGGGTTTATCGAGGTAACTCCCCCTCCCCAGTCATTACCGTACTTTGCGCGGTTTAATCCCAATCCTAACTTCAGGTCGGAACAACTCAATGGTTATGAGTTAGGTTACCGCCATCTTATTCGCAAGAAAATCTATCTCGATGTGGCAACATTTTACAATCACTATAGCGACCTTTTCAGCGAAGACATAACCGGGACGACGTTCATGGAGAATAGTCCGCCTCCCCCTCATCTTCTTCTACCCGCTGATTTCGGAAATGGTCTGTTGGGTACCACTGAAGGTATCGAGATTGCACCCGAATGGAAGCCAACCCACTTTTGGCGTTTGTGGGGTTCTTATTCGTTCCTGGAGATGCACATTAAAAAAACCCCGGGCTCTTTGGATGTAGAGCCGGCTTCGACGATTCAGGGTTCCAGTCCTCAGCATCAGGTTTCGATTCAATCGGACCTCGACTTCGCGAAACGGTTTAGCCTCGATCTCACTTATCGTTACGTGAGCGCACTGCCGGCGCAGGTGGTTCCGGCCTATTCCACCGCGGATGCTCACTTCGCATGGCGTGTGCGCCAGCAATTCGAGTTGTCGGTTGTCGGCCAAAATCTCTTGCAGCCACATCATGTCGAGGCGGGAGGCGATCCGGGACCGCTGGTGGGAATCAAAAGGAATGTCTACGGACAAATCACGTGGAAGCGGTGAATATCGACAGTCCTTCTTTAAGTCTTGGATCTTTGCCTCTGGCTAGCGCTATTCGGCCTGCCGACAGGCGGAGCTGCCCGCTTGTCGATCGCGCATTGCTGCCATTCATTTTATTGTCCTGTCTCTTTTCGTCCACGGCCACATCTTCTTTCGCCCAGCCGGTACATCCTACTGAGTCTCAGGTAAAAGCCGCCTATCTCTACAACTTCGGCAAGTTTGTCAGATGGCAAGCCGATCATATTTCGCCCTCCGAATCGCTCGAGATCTGTGTCCTCGGGAAGGATCCCTTTGGAGCTGTGCTCGACTCGACCATCGCAGGGGAAAGCATCGATGGCAGGAAGATTACGGTAAGAAGAATTGCCAGACTTCAAGATGCGGCGCCTTGCAGCATTTTGTTCGTCGGCGCTTCGGAGGCGAGCCGGCTAGCCTCGATTCTAACTGCCGCTCAACATTTCAATGCGCTCACGGTGAGCGATCTGCCCCATTTTGTCGAGCAGGGAGGCATGATCGGATTTGTCACTCAGGAAGGCAGAATTCGATTCGATGTAAACCGCGCTGCTGCCGAACAATCGCACCTGATACTCAGTTCAGAATTGCTGAAAGTAGCAACCAAAGTGATCGAGAAGCCGTTGCCGGGAAACTGAAGCATGCCAATGAAGCACAGTCGGTCAATCGCAACCAAGCTCACCATGATGAATATGCTCGTGAGCGGAGCGGCTCTGCTGCTGGCTTGCGCCGGCTTCTTTGTGTACGACCAGATCACCTTCCGCCAGGGATTGCTGCGCACACTCTCCGCTCAGGCGCAGATCATCGGTTCGAACAGTGTCTCGGCATTGCTGTTCAGCGACCCCCAGGCCGCCGTCCAGACTCTCTCCGCGCTCAAAAGTTCGCCCAGTATTGCATCGGCCGGCATTCTAACGGCGGAGCGGCACCCTTTTGCCCAGTACACTCGGGGAGGCGAGGACGAGATTCTGAGTATCCCGATGCTGCGGGACGGTCAAACTGAGACCTACCTGTACGGGAGTCGGCATGTCATTCTGGTACGCAGGATTTTTTCGGAGCACAAGCCGGTCGGATTCGTTTACATTCGGGCGGACTTCTCCGAGATCAATGCGCGGTTGCGGCGTTATGCTCTCATTTCTTTCGTAGTCTTGCTGGTGTCTTTGTTGTTCGCAGTGCTTATTTCCTCGCAGTTTCGCAGATCGCTTGCCGACCCCATCATTGGCCTGGCGGATACTGCGCGAAAAGTATCTCAGGATAAGGACTACACGGTCCGTGTTCCCGCCAGCAGCGAACGCGACGAACTGGCAACTCTAATCGACTCCTTCAACGAGATGTTGAAAGAGATTCAACAGCGAGACAACGCGCTGCAGAAAGCTCACGATGAACTGGAGCAGCGTGTCTCGGAGCGCACCCGCGAGCTGTCGTCGGCCAACCGCGAACTAGAGGCATTTTCCTACTCGGTATCTCACGATCTGCGAAGTCCGCTGGATGCCCTCAACGGGTTCAGCTATCTGCTTCTCACAAATCAAGGCGCCAAGCTCGATGCAAACGGCAGGCAATATCTCGACGGCATCCGCGCGGCCGCACGGCGTATGTCTGAGCTGATCGACGATCTGCTGAATCTATCTCGTGTCACTACGCGCGCCATGGTTCGTGAAAAGGTCGATCTGAGCGCATTTGCCCGCGCGATTATGGAAGAGCTGTGCCGTACCGCGCCCGCACGGAAGGTTGAATTCATTGGGCCACCCAGCGCCGAAGGATACGGGGATGCGCGTCTGCTGCGGATTGCGATGGATAATTTGCTGCGCAACGCGTGGAAGTATACCTCGCATCATGAGCACGCCCGGATTGAATTCGGGGTGGAGAACAAGAATGGCCGGCCTGTCTATTTTGTCAAAGACGACGGCAGCGGTTTCGATGCGCGCTCGGCAGATCGTCTCTTTCAACCGTTTCAGCGGCTGCATTCGGCTGCCGAGTTCTCCGGCAACGGGATAGGGCTGGCCACCGTGCGCCGCATCATTCAGAGACACGGCGGCGAAGTCTGGGCGGAGGCCGAGGTGGAAAAGGGCGCGACTTTTTTCTTCACCCTCGGCTCACCGGAAGCCGACACTCGAGCATAGTCCGGGCTTAAAGAGGTTTGGCGAGATAGCGGGCATGAGAGCGGCAAGTATCGGAGAAGCATCACGAAGAGCGCGCATTCGCTCGATTAATCGATTGGCCGCTGCATGCCTGGCTTGAGTGGTGCCCGGAGACGGAATCGAACCGTCACGGAGCTTTCGCCCCTCGGGATTTTAAGTCCCGTGCGTCTGCCAGTTTCGCCATCCGGGCTTTGCGATCCGCCTAACGCATGATACAAGACTCGGTTGACCTCCTGGCAGGCCGACCTTCGTGGCCACATTGTCGGAACGTGAAGCATCCGTGATGCCCCGGTCGCGAGGAACTCCCCCTTGAAACGAACAAAGAAAACGGCCGGGAGAATCTCCCGGCCTTTTCTTAAGCGCCACAACGAAGAAACTATCCTGCTGCCCACCGACTAGAAGTCGTAATCTTCCGGCTGGCAGGTACAGGGTTTCCCGCTCAGCAGGAAATCGAAGTAGCAGAGGTTCTCCAACAGCGACTGTTCGCCAACGAGCCCGGTGCTCAGGTTCGAGTTAGCTGCTTCGGTTTCGCTGACGAAGAAAGGTCCCGACACCGACGGCACTACTGGCGCCCCCGGAGAAAGCGTGACCTTCGTTCCCTGGATGTGGGTCGAGTACACCCGCAATCCAGGATACGGTGTGTTGGGCGCGAAACCCGTATTGACATCCGCTTCGGTCTGAGACGAAATCACCTTGATGACGCCCCGGCTGTTCACGATGCCCCGGATCGGATTCGCCGTGAGGTTTAACTTCACGGATTCCGAGAGCACACCGTCCGGCGTGATTTTGCAGGAGCAGCACTGGGTCAGCTCTTCGCTGTCGTCGAATACGTAAATCGACGCCCACAGGCTCGGGGTGGCGCTGTAGCCATCGTTGATGATGCGCACAATCTCATCCGGAGCGGCAGCTACGTTCCCGGAATAGTAGGTGGTGAAATAGAAGTACGGCAAGCCGTACACAACGTTATCCAGGCCAAACAATACGGCGGCGCCACTGTTAAACGTTACCACCGCCTTGCCGATGTCGCCCAGGCTCGTCGTGAACAAACCTTCTGTGAAGTTGTCGCCCGAAAGCTGAGCGGTGTTGACCGCGATCGGCCCCCCAAGGGCGTTTCCCAATGGGTCATAAAGCTGCACCGTAAAGCCAGCAGTCACCGAACCTTGTGTACTTAGCGCCACGCCGAACTGAAGACCATAGGCGGGCTGGTTGAAGGTCATGGTTAAGGTCTCGCCACCTGTTTGACCCACAAGCGCCGGGTCTTGGACATAGTGCATCTGTCCACCGTTGGTGGCGTCGATATAGGCTCCAGCGGTGTCCGCGAACGTGACACCCTTTATCGTCAAGCCGTTTACCGGCTGAAAGGATACTTCGTCCATCGTCAGCTTAACCGTCCCCTGTTGTGCGATGGCGGCGGTCGAAATGGCCAGTAGAAAAACACAAAAAAATCCGAGCTTCTTCATGGTTTGGAACCTTTCGTTGTGGGATGTGCCGAGCCTGACGGGTGATCAGCTAAGTGGCTTCTACACCCTAAACTCTGTAAAGTTTTTAAAAAAGTACCCGGGTGGCCTAACCAAAAGGAGCAAAGCGGGAACCACTGCTTAGGGGTAGTTCGGCAGTCCTAAGAAATCTTCCGCGTCGGTTCAAGGAAAGAAACGGCCGGAATAAGCTCCCAGCCGTTTCGCGCCACCACGAAAAGATTGAGGCACCTACTTACCCAAGACTAGAAGTCATAGTCTTCCGGCTGGCAGGTGCAGGGCTTACCACTCAGCAACCCGTCATATAGACACAGATTGCCCAGCAGCGTTTCTTCGGGTGCCGAGAGGTTCGCGTCCGCTGCGAGGGTTTCTGTAACGAAGTAAGGACCGGCTTCCACCGGGACGACCGGGTTCCCTGGCGAGAGCGTGACCTTCGTCCCCTGGACGTGCGTAGCCGATACACGCAGGCCGGGAGATAAGAGAAGAGGATTGTTCGCGTTCGCCGCCACGTATGAGTCCGAGAGGACCTTGATGACGCCGCGCGTCGGCTTGTGCCCGGTCAGCGGGTTGGCAGTGAGGTTCTGATTCACGGATTCCGAGAGAAGCCCATCGGGCGTAATGGCGCAGGTGCAGCACTGCGTCAACTCCTCGCTGTCGTCGAACACGTAGATCTCCGCAAATAATTTGAGCCCTGTATTACCGTCGTTGACGATGCGCACAGTGGCATCGGGCGCATTCGAAGTGTTCGCGTTGGAATAGTAGGTGGTGAAATAGATGCTGGGATCGCCTGGACCGATAGCGACGCATTGGGCTAGGGCAGTTCCCCGGAGCATGGCCGCAACAGCTACCACCAACATCAGAACGGCGAGCTTCTTCATTGAATCCTCCTCGTAGTGGCGACCTGGAGCCGAGGGGGACTCAGCCATGGGGCACTGCTAGACTCTATCCTGTTTACAGTTGATTACAATCGTCCACGCTGCCTAATCAGAAACAGTAAGCCCAGGCGGCTAGTACTTATGGATGGTTTTGCCGATTCGAAACAAAAATGGCTGGGAGAAGGTCCCGTTTTCTGAGCGACACAGGGAGGATCCTTACCACTCCTCAAGCCAAAAAAACTAGAAGTCGAAGTCTTCCGGCTGGCAGGTGCAGGGCTGGCCGCTAAGCATGGAGTCATACATGCAGAGGTTCTGCAGCAGCAGTTGTTCTCCGGACGGGGTAAAGACCGAGCCAAGGTTCGAGTCGGCTGCAGGGGTTTCGGTAACGAAATATGGACCGGTTACCGTGGGGACGATTGGGTTCCCCGGAGAAAGCGCGACCTTCGTCCCTTCGACGTGGGTAGCCCAAACCCGCAGTCCGGAAAGTGGAACAGGGACAGGGATTATGAAAAAGTAACCAGTCGAAACGACCTTGATGACGCCGCGCGTCGGCTTGTGCCCGGTGAGGGGATTGGCCGTGAGATTTAGATTCACGGATTCCGAGAGAATACCGTCTGGCGTGACCGTGCAAGTGCAACATTCCGTCAATTCTTCGCTATCGTCGAACACGTAGATGTTCGCAAACAGGTTTTCGCTCTGGTAGCCGTCGTTGATGATACGCACCGTTGCGTCGGGTGCGCCGGCGGTATTCGCGCTGGAGTAGTAGGTGGTGAAATAGACGCTGGTGTCCTGGGCGAGGACAGTTCCCCCCGACGCCAGGGCAATTGCCAGCAGCAACATCAGAAGGCCGAGTTTTTTCATTATCTACTCCTTCGCGGTGCTGGCGTGCGCCCCGGGGGGACTAGCAATGGGCGCTTCTGGCACTTTATCTGTTTTGCAGTTCTTTACAAGCACCCACGGGGCGTAGTCAAAAAGGAGTAACACTGGCGAACTACCAGCAATGAACGGTGAACAGTCAGAATCCGTCCAAATTGTTCGCCTTGGTCGAGCTGGATTTTTGTCGGGAATAGCTTACGGCAGCGGTCGCCGTTCAAGAGAGGATCGGTCCCAACCCGCCAGACCGGCTCCGGCTTCATAGGTGCTTTGCGCGAACTGCAGGACTTCTTCGCGTGGAGATTTGGCGCGGCGGATGTCGTCATACATCAGCAGAAACTCTTTCAGCGTGTTCTGATAGGCAGCACCCGCCGGCCGAACTGGCTGGCCGCCGTAGCCCGCCGGTTCTGGAGCAAAATAGGCATAGAACGCCGGTCCGGCCACGTCTCCGCCACCCGGCCACCAACCTACGCTGCTGCATTCATGGGAGTAGGATTCCGACGTAATGACTCCCTTACGGGGCGGAGCGCGGCGTCCGCTGAAGCGCGTGCAGCATAAATCGAAGCTCCCCCAAAAAAAGTGGACCGGACTCGCCTTGCCGATAAATCGCGCGCGAAACTCATGCAGCACAGTGTCGATAGACCGCAGGATGCGCCATAGGCGATTGGCATACTCTGGATCGTAGGATGCGTGGGTCTCATCCTGATCGAGAGGGATTGGATTGGGAACCTCCTGCGGCTTGGGGTTGATTTGGACTAGAATGCCGGCGTCACGCAACAACGCAAACAGTTCCCGATAAAACGCGGCCACAGATTTTGGCGCCAGGGCCAAGGCACGGTCACCGCTCTCGGTTCGAAGCTCGAGGCGGTGGTTCACAAAATCGAATTGAATTTCGAACGTGCTTCCGCGGTACGGGATCGGCGAAGTGGTCAGGCCTCGTGGGGTCAAATATAGAGCGACATTCCAGAAATGGTTCTCCAGCGGCGTAAGGGCCAGGCGGATCTTCCCGACAATCTGGGTCCACATGTGCAGGGTGCGATAGGTCGCTTCCCATTCCTGCAGCGGCAAAGCGGGCCAGTATTGCTCGACTGCGTTCATTGAAGAAGTTCCTCAGCAGGTGACCGCGTGGCGGCTCCGGCGACCACCGCCCTTCGCGTTCTCGAACGCTATTATCATTATATTGTTTGCCGTTGTCGTGTGCCGCCGCACATCCCGATCACGTCCGCGTGGACATTCAGAACCTTCGATACAACTTTTTGCCAGATTTCGGGTTCAATAGTATGTAGGGGTGTGATTCTCAGGAGGAAGATTTTGAAAGTATCGCGCTGGTTTGACAATGCAAACAGTTTCGGATTGGCGGCTGGAGCCGCACTCTTATCCTTTTTGATTGGCGCAGCAGCCTTGGCGGGCGCTCAGTCTGGCGCCATGTCTCCGTATCAAGGGGAACAGGACGGCGTCAGCGCCGGCGGGAATTGGCTGGTGTTCGATTCCACCGACAAGATGACGGGTGCAAAGAAAGTCCGTTTTGAGCTGCAGTCGAACAATTATTTCAAGGAAGATCCGGACTACAAGCCCAGAGTGAATCTGCTTTGCGAGAACGGCAAGCTCAAGTTGGCCGACTTCAATCCAGGAGTCAGACTGCCTCCACCGAACCGCCCCGGTTTCTGGGGACAGCCGCAGTTGGAAGTGGAGGTTCGGGTCGACGACACCCATTACCACAAGGGCTGGAACTGGCTGCGTGGGCATTTTCTCTCCATGGACAAAGGCACAGTTCGTGGCATGATCGGCGCAAACGTCTTTAACATAGCGCTTCCCACGCGCAGTGGCCGGCAGATCGCGGAGTTTTCTCCCGCCGGGCTAAATCTGGATCGGGTCAGAGAAGCCTGCGACCTGACGCCGAAAAAACCGAGTAAAGACTAGGGTGGATATTGCGGATGGTTAGCGGGGCGTCCCCACACGAACTCTGGAGTTACTGGTTGGAGATAGTTGCCGTCGTCCCGTCAAGTTTGGTGAAGCTGACGGTGAACTTCTCATTGTAGGTCTGCGCCTTGTCCTGAAGCACACTGATGGCAAAGGCTTCGCCCAGAAGCATCGAGTCGTCGGTATCGCTGCGCCAGTGGATGCCCGCGTGGATGCCGTGTCCGAAACTGATATTGTGCGCGAGCTTATTCAGCTCTCCGTTGACCGTGATCTGGCCCGCGTCTGAACCGGTGTAAAGCGTCAGCGAAAGACCATCGTCAGCCGGGACCAATGGATTGGGAATCAGGAAATCTCCGTCAAAAAAGAACTTCAAAAGCGTAATGCAAGCGCCTCCCACCACGCCGTGCCCGGTGGGATACGCGGGGTGCGACGGCGAACCTTCAGGAAATGCCTGCGAGAGAAGATAGGTGCCATATTTGTTGAAGCTGGTCTGAACCGCTTTTGAGTTCAAAACATTTCTGTTCAACTTGGCATCGATGCTGTTTCCCTGGCCAGTCTCAATCAGGTGGACAAGCCCGCCGCCAGATTCGGGACGGTGACGCAGGTGGACCATCCACTTCTGATACCACACTCTGTCCAACGCCCGGGCGGCGATCTCCCCTAACGATGCCGCCATATCGGGACCTCCGAAGGTGCAAAAACCAGTTTGCGTTTTGGAGTTGATATAGGGATTGCCCGGATTCAAGGGCGCCCGCAGCGTATTCAAAACCAGGAACGCCGTAAAGTACGCTTGATAGAGAACATCGGTGTGAGTATATGCGGACAGCCCTCGTCCGTCGCGGAGGTAGCGCGGCTGTGGGTCTGACTGATTTTGGAGTCCCGTGCTGATTCCATTTTGTACATCGGACCAGGTAATAAGATCCGTCATGTAGTCGATGCCCGGCAGGTAGGTAATCAGTTGCTGATTGATCGGCTGCTGGCCGAACGATGTAGGCGTGATGAGGAGCTGCGAAAGATACGGCCCGGCGGTTTCACCCGGAAAAGCGCCGCGAAATAGAAGATCGGGAGTTACTTGGCCGCCGCTGTTTCTGGGGCCGGCATAGTGGGGCATTGACGAAACTTCCGCCGCGGCTTGAATCGCCGTTGGATTGGCGGCGTAGTCGGTGAAAGCTACATCGCGCAAGAGCGAGCCCCAGTACAGCTCCACCAATTCCGTTCCGTAGGCTGCGCTAGCGACGGCCGGAGGCGGAGGAACGACCACAACGCTTTCCTGATTTGCCGCGCAAGCGAGATTGCCGAACTGCACGCTGTCGCAGCCCTCCAGGTCGAAGGCGAGGGCGCCTTGCGGGCAGTTCAGAGGGCGCGGCCCGCCCATAACGATATTCTCGAAATCGGCGGGGTCGCCCGTCGCGAATGCCGTTTTCATGCTGTTATAGGCACTCAGATTCACCCGCCCGTAGCCGTCCTGAAGCAGGCATTTTGTATAGGTACCCGATTTGTCGGGATAATACTTTTCGTCGCCGTTCGTGGTGTGCGGGGGAACGGGAATTCTGGCATCTTTAGTCGCGGCTTCAACCCGCAGCGCATAACACTTAAGCACGCGGGAGTGCGTACTCGAGGGCGGCGCAGTCGCCGCTTCGGCTTTTGTGGCGGAAGTGTCGAGAAGTGGAGATAATCCAATGGCGCTGGCAGTAGCCGCGGCGGCAGCGGCACCCCCCATTTTGCCCATGAACTTTCGCCGGCTCGGCGATGCGGGGTGGTGCTCTTGCTCTGCTGCAGAGGGCAGAGGTTGCGACGTTAGTGGAGGGCGTTCCATGAGTCTATCTCCGTAGAGAGGCTGGAATCGTGTCCCAAGAACGGCTGCTATTCTTCCCTCAATCCCACTTCGCGTCAATATGAAAGAATTTTCAGCTGGCCCGCCGACCGGCAGGAATCAGACTCCCGGCATCCTCAGCCTCTCCCGTGAATCCAATGATGATATTGTGAGGGCCCATGAAGATCGGCATCACCTGTTATCCAACCTATGGCGGCAGCGGAGTGGTCGCGACCGAACTAGGGCTTGAGTTAGCGCGCCGCGGCCACGAGATCCATTTCATCTCTTATTCGCAGCCCATTCGTCTGACCGGGCCGGAGCCGAACATTCATTATCATGAGGTCGAGGTCACACGCTATCCGCTGTTTGAATACCCCCCATACGATTTGGCGCTCGCGACGCGCATGGCCGAGGTGTCGCAGCTCTATGAACTCGATTTGTTGCACGTGCACTACGCCATCCCGCACTCGGTGAGCGCAATGCTGGCCAAGCAGATGCTGGCGGCAACTCCGCCGCGCAAGAACCTGCCGTTTGTCACGACCCTGCATGGCACTGACATCACGCTGGTGGGCCTCGACCGCTCCTATCTCCCGATTACGCGCTTTTCCATTGAACAAAGCGACGGGGTGACAGCGGTCTCGCAGTATTTGCGTAACCGCACCCTCAACATGTTCGACATCAAAAACCACATCGAAGTGATCCCCAACTTCGTGAACTGCGACGATTACATGCGCAAACCGGAGTGGATGGAAAAGCGCAGCGAGTTCGCCTCCAAGGACGAGCGGTTGCTGGTCCACCTTTCCAATTTTCGTCCGGTGAAACGCGTCCTAGATGTGATCGAAATCTTCGACCGCGTTCGCAAAAAGATTCCCTCCAAACTGTTGCTGGTTGGCGATGGACCCGATCGCTCGCAGGCGGAATGGCTGGCCGTGCAAAAAGGCATTCATGAGCATGTATTGTTTCTCGGAAAGCAGGACCAGGTTCGGGAAAAATTGGCTGTCTCGGATGTCATGTTGATGCCGAGCGAACTCGAATCATTCGGACTGGCGGCACTGGAAGGAATGGCCTGTGAGGTGGTCCCGATCGCCACCCGTACCGGAGGCGTCCCGGAAGTAATCGAGCATGGCGTAAGCGGATTCTTGGCCGACGTCGGCGACGTCGACACCATGGCGCGTTATGCCATCGATTTGCTGAGTGATGAATCCGGACTGCGCGCCATGGGGAAACGGGCGCGCGCCGCCGCCCAGGCAAAATATTGTTCCAGCAAAATCATTCCGCTTTATGAAGACTTCTACCGGCGGGTACTGGAGAAATCGTCGAAGTCGTCATAAGCTCTTCCGGATTGGGCAGGATGGGAAGCCGCAATCGGATCAGGGTGCCGCCGCTCTCGCGGTTTTCGATAATCATCTTGGCCATATCCCCGTAGAGCACCTTCAAACGCTCAGCCACGTTGGCCATGCCGATGCCGCCGCCCCCCAAGCCATCGGGTTGTTCGAGCAATTGCGCTGCTCCCATGCCAATGCCGTCATCCTCCACTTCCACCAGCAGCCTTGACTCAATCAGACGGCTGCGCAGCGTAATACTTCCGCCTTCGATCTTGGGCGCCAGTCCGTGCTTGATGCAGTTTTCGACCAGCGGCTGCAGCAGCATGCTGGGAACCATGGCTTCGAGCGAGACCGGATCGAGATCCTTAATGACCTTAAGCTTGTCCCGTCCAAAGCGCACGACTTCAATGTCCAGATAGTTGTCGATGAACTCCACTTCCTCGCGCAACGGAACGAACGAATCGGTGCTGTGCAGGAGGCGGCGAAGAATGGTCGCGAGTTTCACGATCATCTCGCGCGCCGTGTCGGGATCGAAGCGCACCAGCGACGAAATGGAATTCAGCGTATTAAACAGGAAGTGCGGATTGATCTGATTTTGCAGCGCCGCCATGCGCGCCTGCAGCAGCAATCGTTCCTGCTCCTCCAGCTTGATCTGGATGCGGACGCTGTTGAAGATCTTCAGCTCCGTGCCTACCACCATGACTGCGGTCAGGTAGATCGCGCTCTCCACCAGGTACGCGTTCAGAGTTCCGTCCGCGCCTCCCCCCATCCACAGGCCTGGGCTTTCCATGCTGAAGATGGAGTTCGGAAAGTAGCGCCAGATCTCCGTCTGCAGAAAGCGCAAGCCTACGATAGTCACGAAGAAAGCGATCTGCCAATCAAAGACACGCGGCCGCGGCAAATTGCGGCGAATCATACGATAGAGGGTGAGATCGATGAACGGCGAGAACGACCAGATATCTTCCTGTTCCGGCGCGATCCGGCGCAACTGCCCGGCAATAATTCCAGCGAGCACATTCAAGGGCATGCTCGCCCATTCTCCATGCAGGGTGGCGGGCAGCGATATCAGCGCTCCGCCGAGCCCTCCTGACAAACGCCCGCCGATCACGCCGAGCAGCAGCGCGGTTTCCAGCGACAGGTCGCCGGCAAGGAAACTTTTTACGCTGCATCGTATCCAGACACCGAGGGCTATAGGGATCGCCATCCACAAAGCCAGATAAATTTTGTGCCGGGTGGCACGCTGCTCGCGGAACAGAAGACTCTTGAATTCTTTGGAACGCACCAGAGCGCTCGACAAGGCCGCGGCCACGCCCAGCTTGATCAAAAGATTGACGAGTATCAGCCGCGGTTCCAGCATCGAATGATTTCTTCCCGAAAAATAGCGCGCTTGTCGGGATCAGGCTCCGATTGTATCCGCCGCCTGCTGTAAAAGCCGCTCAACGTTGATATTGCCTTTGATATTGCCGCCCCCTGGAAATCCGCCCTGGGCGAAATCGCGGCTCCCACCGCCGCGGCCTCCGACCGGCGACAACACTTGCTTAAGCAACGCAGTCATGTCGATAGTTGAGCCGGGTGCCTGCGCGGGAGTTTGCGCGAAGACGAAGCCCGCAGGATCGAATGTGCTTGCCACCAGCGCAATGGCCGCCCCCGCTCGCGTGACTTTCTGCGCAAAGAGCTTGGCGAAGCCGATGTCGCGATCGGAAAACGCCCGCACCACTATCTTCCTGCCGTTCTTCTCCGCTTGATCATGCAAAGAGGCCAGAGCCATCGACTCGGCAAGTTGATCGAGAGCCTCGTCCCTCTGCTTGCGCAGAACTTTGCCCTCTTCAACACTCTTGCGGATCTGATCCGGCACATCCCAGAGCTGCGCCGAGAATAGCGCGGCCGCTTCACTCAAAGCGCTGAAGTCGCGCCGCGCCATGCGAACCGCGCGTCCGCCGCAGACGAACTCGACCCGCATTCCCTGCCGCGCCTTCTCCGCCTTCCGCAGCAGAATCGAACCAATCTGTCCGCTCGCGCCGACATGAGTTCCGCCACACGCCGAGAGATCGAAATCCGCAATCTCGATCAGGCGCAGCTCGTCGCGCTCCGCCGGAGGCAGTTTACGCAGGCCGAGCTTCTCCGCTTCCGGCCGCGTAACATAGCGAATCCGCACCGCACGGTTCTCAAACACAATCTCATTGGCGCGCTTCTCGGCTGCGATAATCTGCTCGGGACTTACCGAGGGGGTTTCCAGATCAATCGAGCAATAGTCATCGAATTTGCCCATGTGAAACGAGACGGTCGGCATCTGGTAAAGGTTAATAAAAGCAGCCGAGAGCACATGCTGCCCCGAGTGCTGCTGCATGTGGTCGCGGCGCCGCTCGGGATCGATGCTGCCGTGAACCGCCGCGCCTGCAAGTGGCGGCGCCGGCGCTTCAAGATAGTGAACGACCTTGCCGTCTTCCGTGTCGGCGACTTCCGTGACTCGCAAACGCTCGCTACCGTTAAGCGTGAGCCATCCAGTATCGTGAATCTGCCCGCCGCTAGTCGGATAGAAAGCAGTCTCGCGCAAAATAACGGCCGGACGCGAACCCTCCGCCGCCCCGGCCGATGCCACCACCGAGTCGAACTCCAGCAACTCCGGCCGATCGTAATAAAGTCGTTTAGTCATGAATTTCGACCGTAGCGCCGGCATCTTGCCGGCTGTCCCCAGGGCGTCTCGCCCTCGGAGCGGCGCCCGCAGAGACCCGCTGGCAGCATGCCGAGGACGCGCAAAAACGAAAAGTCAGGCACCGGCGCTCCACTGCACACGAAAGAGCCCGTTACCGTTGCTTCCTTCCGGACCTGGCGGGGTTGGCGGGAAAACGTCGCGCGGAACCGATGCCTGACTCTACATCTTAGCAAGAGATCGTCGAAAACAGGAATGAACGCGCGCGCTGGTAGCGGGCTGCTTTGAATTTTGAAATGGCTGGCAACCGTGGCATACTCTGGGAAGCCTATGAACAACGGTGGACGGAGCAATGTGAGGACGGAAGGAGCAGCGTAAAACATGAATACTTTGCCCCTGCTTATTTTCATCGGGAGTGCGGGTATGCTGTTTGGAACATCGAACATGCTTCCCCATGCAGATGTTGCAATGCGTGGCCCGCTAAGGCGGTTGATGATGCAAGCCGTGGTTTCTCTGGCTGTCTTGGCTGCGTCTCTTTTTATCATTTTGACGCACCGATTCGAACCCGCCGACCACTGGGCCTATGGTTCTATAGGAATGGTCGTCGGTTATTGGTTGAAATCGAGGTAGCCCACTACACGCGCGCTTTTCGACTATCATAGACCGACGATGTCTGACTCAGAATGCCCCGCTTACAAAGAGCTGAAGGATCGCGAGACGCGGGCCCATGCGGCATGGACTTCTTTTCTATACAGAAATGAAGTTAAGCCAAGGCTTTCAGAAAAGGCAAAGCGGAAGCATCAGAAAGAAGAAATGGAAGCCTATCAGCACGCCCACAAAGCGCGCCTGGCACACGAGAAAACTTGTCCAACCTGCATGTCCAACCTGTAAACATTGCGGCGGCCACAAACGGGGACGACCCTGAAAAGCCGTGTGCCACAAACCAAGAAATCAAATCGGGTTATGTCCTAAATCTGCGTTGATCGGTTTGCAACCTTCGATTGACCAAATCAAGACGACAGCGCGTGGACTTCCGGCGAGCCCCTTGCGAGACCTTGAGGAGAGCCTTTCAGATGTTGAGTCTCAGGAGTCTTGCATTCATCCTAGCGTCAGCGATACGGCGCGCGCGCGCCCTGTCCTGCGCTGCTCTCCATTGCTCTCCCGACAGAATTAGCGGGAGGAAAATGGCTACAAAAAGGGCTGCAAATATGGCTACAAATCCGGCGGCTTCCATGTCAGTCTCTTACGAACAGTCTACACCTTCCAGGCTCGGACCGGACATCCCGGCGCTGTCCAGTCCAAGAATACAATCAACGCAGATTTAGCCCACTACCTCAAATCAGGATTAGTTGACATCCGGAGTTACAATAAAAAGATAGCCCAGTGCGGTTCTAGGCGTAAACACTAAGTTCTTTGAAAATTTAAATAGTGCGCAACTTAGTAAGTCGTAACTGACTCTTTGAAGGCAGGGCACAAGGTCGGCCCGCCTCGAACTCCAGCTTTCTAACTACTTTGTTATCCGGATTTTGGCTTTAACTCCCTTAAACCCAAAGATTAACTTGGGCGAGGCTGCATGGCTTTCTAGAAAGGTCAAACCTAACTCTTTTGTTGTCAATATTTTGCCTATAACTCTCATGCGCTCAAGATTTTGGCGGGAATTCTCCCTAAAGTCTTGATTCTAATATACCCGGTGGGGGAGGGGGGTACTCCCGCAACGACGGCTAAGTCCTAAAATGGAACGAAGTTTGGCCGACTCGGAGGAGGGACTGCGGGTCGAGAGCTGGGACCTGAAAGCGAATGACTTAACGACCAACGACGACCTGCCCCGCCCATACGCATGCGCGACTCGCAGCAGTGCCCGATCTAGCGCACCACCAGCACTTCCCGGATGGCATCGCGCGCCAGAAAAAATTTGATCGACGCGAAATCCCGGAAGAGATTTTCAATGTGCCGGTTATTGAACACGCGCTGCAGTCGCGGAGATTGTTTTTCGGAGGCGGGACGTCCGGGCAGCGCAAACTTTACTTCCTGCATCTCCAGGATGTCGGTACCGTTCACGTGGTAGCGATAACAGGTCGAATCCGGTCCGGCCTCGCGGGTGTGAAAGAACGCCAGCAGAAATCCGCCCGGTTTCATGATCGACCACAAACGGTCGATGGTTGGCTTGACCAGGCCCTCTTCCATGTAATCCGGCAGATTCCAGCACAGCACCACGTCGAACTGGCCATTCCCGTATTGCAGGTTCTCTTCCAGAAATTTCCTGGTGTCGATCACGGAATTGCCATTGCCGTCCTCAATGCGCAGCGCGGGATCCAGTGACGAGCGCAACAAATCTTCGCTGTAATTCTTATGTCCCTTGCCGGTAAAAAAGCGGATGTTGTTGGCGGAAGTCGAGCCCATATCGAGCACGCACAATCCCTCCTGCGAATTCAGCAGCCGCGAAACCTCCCCAATGCCGCTCGACCGGCGGGACAGCTTCTGCGGAACTGCGGGGTCCGCAGCCTGGTTCGAAGAGCTTCGGAAGAATTTCATTACGTTGTCGGAAACATATGCCATTGATGAGTGATGAGTGATGAGTGCGCCCAGTCGCGCGATCAGCCTTGCCTTCCTATGAAGATGATGAAGACGCGGGTGCCGCCGCTTTTCCGGCCTCCTTCTGAATATCGACTTTTCCCTTGAGGAACGCGCCCTCTTCTATCGCGATGCGCTGCGTGGTAACGTCCCCCGTTACTACCGCGGACTTTTGCAGTTCCACGCGCTCGGAGGCACTGACACTTCCATCCAGCTTCCCTTGAATCACCACCGATTTGGCGCTGACATTGGCCTTCACATTCCCATTCGGCCCGACAGTCAGGCTGTTGTTGCGGAGCTCGATATTGCCTTCGACGTTGCCATCCACATACAAGTCTTCGGAGCCCGACAGCTCTCCCTTGATGACCACCGACTTGCCAATGTGGGCGCCCTCTCCGGTCTGCGGAGCATCCATGCTTAAGCCTCCATGACATCCTCATCGCGCTCTGTTCGCCGCGAATGCACCGATTGTAAATCATTCCGCCCTCTTGCGGCTCACACGTGTAGCTGGAAATCATGCTCCATCAGGCACTTAGAGCAGTGACCAAAAAGTCGGGCCCAAGCGCAACCTCTGGTTTGCTACCATCGTCCTGACGGGATCAACTTTGCCCGGTCGATTCAATGGTCGTACTCTCCATGCCGCGCAACTCCATCTGGCGCCACTGCATAGCGCCAAAGTTCGTGGGCCGCTTTATCTACGTTGCCGTCCTGGTTGTGTTATCCACTGCGGCAAGCTTCGCTGAGCAATCGGCGACCATCTCAGCGGATCGCGATCCCGCAGATGTGGTGCGCAAAGCAGTGCAGAACGAAATGAAGGCGGCCAATGACGACGCTGCCCACTTCCTGTTTCACGGCACCAAGACCACTCCCCAGGGATCCACCACAAGACTCTATGTCGAAACTAAGGAGGCAACTGCCGGCCTGGTCATCGCCTACAACGGCAAGCCCCTGACCGCCGAACAACGCCACGAGGAGGAGGCCCGGGTCGAGCGTTTTCTCAACCATCCCGAAGAACTGAAAAAAAAACGGGATCAGGAACACCAGAACGCCGAGCGTACGCTGCGCATCATCCGCGCAATACCCGACGCCTTTCTGTTTGAGTACGCCGGAGAAGAACCGGGCTCCGAAAGCATTGGCCGGACCGGCCGACCTTTAGTCAAATTGAAGTTTCGTCCCAATCCCCATTACGAACCACCGTCGCACGTGGAAGAAGTCTTGACCGGCATGCAAGGTTATGTGTTGGTGGACCCGACTGATTATCGCATTGCCAGCATCGACGGCACGCTCTTCAAAGAAGTGGGCTTCGGGTGGGGTATTCTGGGCCACCTTGATCGGGGCGGCCGCTTTGTAGTCCAGCAGCAGGAAGTCGGCGACAATCTTTGGGAAATTTCGAGCATGACGTTAAACTTCACCGGCAAGATCCTGCTGTTCAAGAACCTGTCTATCAATTCGACGGAAGTTTTCAGCAGCTTCAGGCAAGTTCCCTGGGACCTGACATTCGCCCAGGCGCTGGAACTGCTGAAGAAGGAAGAGACCACCGTGGCCGACGATTTCGCTGGCGGCAAACTTGGCCATAAATGACGCCAGTTACCGATCAACCGACGCGTCACTCCCGGTTTGAATCACGCTGCATTCAGACAACGCCATAGATTTCTTCGGGCACAAGACTCTGCGACATAATCTCTCGGAATCACATGGTGGCTGAGCCGATGGCGGCGAGTAAGCTAAAAAACTGACTGCTCACAAATGACGCTCAGAAACACGACTAACTGATTGAAAAAACAAACTTAGCGCCTAATCGATTTACGAGTCTTTGCTTTACTTTATTGCCAGTACGGCCTAGTTCTGACTGGTTACTCCGTTGACAGCCCATTCGGGTAGAGCCATAATCGCTGTCGCTGAAGTGCTGCCGACTGGCTCTTCCTGGCCATCCCCCTCCAGACAATCGTCGGCGCATCGCGGGTTCGGTTTGTCTTGAAAGTGCACTTCCCCCGATAGTCTCTTGCAGGGGCAGCTTTACCCATAACCAGACCAAGTGTGGGCTCGCAACAAGGCCCGTCAGGAGGCGACTATGTTTTCGGCACGGACAGGGATGAAGAGCTGGGTGAACGGCGCTTTGAACGATTCCCGTCTCGGCCTGGGTTTCGGCACGACGAAACTGGCAGCCGCCGCTATCCGCGGCGCTTTGATACTGGCCGTGATTTGCGTACTGCTGCCGACCGCCGCTCTTCCAGCGCAGGGTCAAACTGAGAGTGTGCTCTACAACTTTGGCTCTGGCGCCAACGGTCCCGCTTCCGGCCTCATCGCAGACAGCGCCGGCAATTTCTATGGAACAACGTTCTACGGGGGAACCTCCGCCAGCCCGGGATCGGGTACAGTGTTTGAGCTTTCGCCCAGCGGCGGCACCTGGACGGAGACCACTCTCTACAGCTTCTGCTCCGCCCTGAACTGCGCGGACGGGGCGAATCCGATGTCCAGCGTGATCTTTAGCGCGGGAACCCTTTACGGAACAACCAGCAAGGGCGGCGTAAACGGCGCCGGCGTCGTGTTCGAACTTAGTCTCCACGGCGCAAAATGGAAGGAAACCGTTCTCTACAGTTTCTGTTCGCAAAGCGCTTGTGCGGATGGCGGCAATCCGGAGAGTGGTTTGATCGTGGACTTACAGGGCCATCTGTACGGCACAAATTCCGCAGGTGCCTTCGAGTTGAGCAAGTCTGGTGGCGCCTGGAAAGAGCAAGTCCTCTACGGCGGCGCTGTCGGCGGCTTGACCTTGGATGGCTCCGGAAACATCTTCGGCGCCACAAGTTCCACCGTATTCGAATTGTCGCCGAAAGGCAGCGGTGGCTGGAATTCGGCGGTGATCCACACCTTTCCCAATTCTCTTAAAGATGGCAGCAATCTAACGAGCGCTCCCGTGCTGGACGCGGCGGGAAATCTCTATGGTACGACATCCGCCGGCGGCGCCAACGGATATGGGGCTGCGTACATGCTAGTTCGTCCAACCCAGAGTTGGCAAAATGGAATATGGCCCGAGAGGGTCGTCTTCTCCTTTGGTAAATGCACATCGGGCCCGTGTAACCCGGTGGGGATTGTTGTCGATTTATTTGACAACATTTACGGCATTCTGCCCAGCGGCGGCAAACCCTACAAACTGGGGAGTGTGTTCGAACTGGAGATACCTTTCGCCAAGGACTGGTACGTAGAAAAAGTTCTCTGGACTTTCAAGGGCACCGACGGAGCGTATCCGAATGGCACTCTGATCATGGACAGCGTGGGCAACCTCTACGGCATAACCACCGCCGGCGGACCGTCATACGAGAAGACATGCGCAGCCGGCGGACCGTGCGGAACAGGCGTCGTCTTCCAAGTGGTTCCGTAGGGCAGATCAACGCAGGTTGCGAAGGCTGTGGCCGGAAGGTTTTTACCTCTGCAATCTGACCTCTAACCTCTGATCTCTAACTATTTTTCCCGGCGGAACGTTTCTTCGCGCACGGTGAACTTCTTCACCAAGTCTTCGCGCACCTGATAGCCCGTCCCAGGCGCGTCACTGATCACGATCATTCCGTCCGCGCGGACTTCCACTTCGGGTTCGATAATGTCTTCCTTCCAATAACGCTTCGATGCAGAGACATCTCCGGGCAGGCGGAAATTGTCGAGCGTCGACAAGGCAATGTTATGCGCCCGTCCCACTCCTGACTCCAGCATCCCTCCACACCACACCGGAATGTTGTGCCGCGCCGCGACATCGTGTATTTTCTTTGCCTCGCCGAAGCCGCCCACGCGCCCAACCTTGATATTAAGAATCCGGCAGGCGAAAATCTCGAGCGCGAAATCGGCGTCGCGCGCATTCAGAATCGATTCGTCCAGACAAATCGCCGTCTCGATGGCCTTTTGTAATCGCGCGTGAAGATAGATTTCGTCGTTCCACAGCGGCTGCTCAATCATGAGCAAATTGAAGGCATCGAACTGGCGCAGGTGCTCTACCTGATCGAGCGTGTAGGCGGAATTTGCATCTACACTCAGCATAATATCCGCCCAGCGGGCGCGGATCTTCTCCAGGACATTCAAGTCCCATCCCGGCTTCACCTTGACCTTGATCCGGCGGTATCCCGCCGCCAGTTCAGTTTCAATCTTCTGCAGAAGTTGTTCCGGCGTGTCTTGAATGCCGATCGAAACGCCACAGGCGATCTCGCGCTGCGTTCCTCCCAGCAACTTCCAAAGTGGCTGTTGTTTCTGCCGCGCCTCCGCGTCCCACACTGCGTTTTCGAGCGCGGCCTTGGCCATGCGGTGTCCGCGGACTCTGGTAAATCGCGCGGCGCAGTCCCGGCCGGCATCCAATTCGTTCCGCAGAAGCAGCGGCGCCAGGTAGCGCGCAATTGTCGGCCACGCGGTTTCAGTCCACTCCGGGCTGTAGTAAGGATCTTCGCCGGCGACGCACTCGCCCCAACCGCGCACTCCGTCCGCCTCGACGCTCACCAGTAAAATGCGGCGGCTGTAAACGCGCCCAAAGCTCGTTTCAAAAAAATGGACGAGCGGCATATGAATTTCGCGCAGAGTTACGGAATCGATTTTCATAATGTAATTGTTAATACCGCCAGCTTTCGCCCCACTCCCCCAGCAAAAACCGGCCACTCCCACATTGGTCGCGCTCATAGCCAAGCACGCTGAACCCGTCGGCAAATGCTGTTGTGAACTGTTTGCGAATGTTTTCCTGCACCGCAAGCGCCTGCGAATACGTCGCCGCCGCGGCCTTCCATTCGTAGATCTCCGCCGGCACATCGATGCGCGCACGACATTCGAACTTTGCGCGCGGAGAACCTGCCAACACAGCCTCGACTCGTTTTGACTTCATCCACCACTCCGCCACCAGGCGGTCAGTAGGCAGACCACCCTGCAAGAGCGACGAGGTGATCCCGTACTGGTTCACGTTGTAGCATCGCGCGATCGCCCCCAGCTTCTCGATATTCAAGTACGCGTTCTTGATTTCCAGAGGATCGAACGTCCACTCCATCAACTCAAAACTCCGCACCAGCGCATCCTCACGCTGAAAGAGCTTGATTCGCCTGCCAAAACCGCTATTTCGATATTGCTGGCGAACGGCGAGCATTTGCGAATGCAGATAGCAGTGGCCGTTTCGAATCCCCGGAAGTGCAAGCGCGAAGCCGATAAGTTCATTACGAACGAACGCCCCAATCACCTGCCCGCCAATCTTCTGTGCCACCACGAACATGCGGACCGGAATCAAATCTCGATCCGCGAACTTCCATACCTCTTTCTGCAAGGCAAAGCAAGCCTGCATCTCCTCCAGCGCTTCGCACTTGCGGATAATCACTTCGTCATCGGACCCGGCGGACGTGCGGATCACGCCGGCTCTTCCTGGCGCTTCGCCTCTTGCCATAATGTTTCCAACTCGTCCATCGACGCCTGCTGAGGCATTCGCCCGCTTGCGCGCAGGCGGTCCTCCATCCACTGAAACCGCCGCTTGAATTTACGATTCGTCTTTCGCAGTGCCGACTCTGGATCGAGCGACAGATAGCGCGCAATATTCACCAGAACAAAGAACAGGTCTCCGACTTCATCTTCCAGGCGCTCGCGCAACTCGGCAGGGACCTGCGGCCTTCCCGAGCCGGCAATACCATTCCCGGCCGACTGATCTTGGACCGAAAGCGCCGGAACGGACTTCAGTTCCTCCCGCAACTCCGCCGTCTCCTCTTCAAGCTTCGCAAAAAGACCTTCAATCTCCGGCCAGTCAAATCCCACATGCGCCGCGCGGGAACTGAGTTTGTAAGCCTCCATCAGCGCGGGCATTTTCGACGACACCCCCGCCAGCACCGATTGAGCATCATCGACCGGGTGCCCCGCTCCTTGCGCCCTTTGCAAGGGGCGGGCGGAATCGTAAGGTGGCCCCGCATTGTTGCCAGCCGCAGCGAGCCGTTTCTTTTTCTCTTTTTCTTGTGCTTTGAGTGCCTCCCAATTGCGCAGCACTTCGGCGGGAGTGTCCGCCTTCACATCGCCAAACACATGCGGATGCCGGTCCACCAACTTATTCGAAAGCCGATCGAGAACATCATCCACGGAGAAGTGGCCCGCCTCGCGCGCCATTTCGGAATAGAAGAGCACCTGCAACAGAAGGTCGCCCAATTCGCCGGTCAGTTCGGGCCAATCGCGATTATCGATGGCTTCCAGAACCTCGTACGTCTCTTCCAGCGTGTAAGGCTTGATGGTGTCGAAGGTTTGCTCGCGATCCCAAGGGCATCCGCCCGGAGCCCGCAATCGCGCCATGATCTGAACCGCTCGCTCGAATCGTTCGCCGGTGGTGGACATTCTGTTCAATGTAAATGACCGTTGTGGGAGGAGCAAATCACCTCGCCGCAGGTGACATTGCAATACGCGAAGTCAGTTGCTTTAGGAGGGATTACACTTGGCGAAACGATCGGCTTTTGAGCCTTGAAGCACAAGCCCAAAGTACTTCTCGCGAGGTTCGGTGGTCTCTAGAATCCCGTCGCGTCTGATACCCCACGAATGCTGCCGCCACAGTCCATCTTCGCTAAGGGCGTAACCGGTAGCAATGGCAACGATCCCTGCCTTACGGCTCCTCCACAGGGAAGCAACGTTCTGGTGGCAAGAGCTAGACTTCATGATTTTCACGGTGATCGGGCCGTTTGTTAAAAAGCCTGACTCCAATAGAGCCGGGATGTCTCCATCAAATTTTGGAGGTGCAACGAGGCAAACACCACCCATTCGGAGCAAGATAAACCTGAGGCGTTTCAGTTCGGGTTGGCCACTCACTGCTTCGCGAAAAACGTCGATCCAGGAATTTCTTCCGCTCAGTATCCATGAAGCGCCACATTCTAGCACGGGGATTTTACCCGCAAGTTTGAGGCAGCAATTCCGTCTCATCCGAGATGATCGCATCCGCGCCCCAATCCCTGAGCTCCCGCATGCGTTCAGCGCGATTCACCGTCCAGACCATGATCTTCTTCTCGGCTGCGTGAACCAGTTCGATCAGTCTCCGATCCACCCGCTCGAATTGCGGAATCACCCACTGCGCCGGCGTTCCACGCCAACCACGAAGCTGAGCCTTCGTCTCGCACAGAAATCCCAAGGGAATCGCCGGGTCAAGATCGTGGATGGCGGTTAGCACGTCCGGAAGAAATGATGAAACTACATATCCCTTTTGCGGAGGATGCTTGCGCAACTCCGCCAGCGTCGGGGGCTCCAGCCCCGCAACTTTCAACTCGATGTCCAGAAATGCTCGATGAGCAAATTGCCGCAGAACATCTTCCAGCCTAGGCAGAGATAAAGAGTTGGCCGGCGAATTATCAATTCTCTTTCCGCCGCTGGCGGCATCATGGCAGATCACAGCTTGCCCGTCAGAAGAAAACCGCACATCAAACTCAAAGCCGTCGCACCCGTGTTGCAGGCAAAGCTCGAACGACGCCAGCGTATTTTCTGGAATTTGGCGGAAGGCCCGCGCTCCACGATGCCCAAGCAGAAGAGTTGTCATGAAAAGTTCTCAGTTCCCAGTTCTCACTAGCAAGCCAGGAAGATTTTACTGAGAACTGGGAACTGAGAACTCACATCAGTCCAAATCGAAATCGCGGATCGGCTTGCCCGTGTCGGGAGTTTCTTTCGCCTTCTTCACCGCCTCCTGGAATTTCTTTTCCAGCAGTTCGGAGGCGTGCTTTTGCGCTTCTACCGACTGGCGAAAGATCGAATCGCGCCGGCTGTCCTGCTCCTTCATAGCGCGAGCCGCTTCTTCCATATCGTTGAAGGTTTTCGGCTTGATCGGCGCGGTGTGGGCGATGATGCTGCGTGTGGCGGCGTCGATTTTCATGACCGCTCCACAGCAGGGGCAAGTCACGTCAAAACCTGGCTCACGCAGATTGGATTCGCGTTTCACTATCGCGATAATATCGCAATTCTCCGGAATTCGTGTCAGCGGGGCTCGAGTTTGATCGGCAGCACGTGGAACAGATACAACATTTCCCAACCCAGAAGCACGATCGAGACCACTACCACCAGAATCGCCAGAATCTCGCCAAAATTCAGGTTCCTGCTCTGCTCGAAACGACGCGCCCCCAGGCTCAAAATATTCAAAGTGGCAAAGCCAAAAACCAGCGCCCATAGAATGTTGTAAATTTCATCGCGGCCCGACCGCAGAAGAAATATGGCAGGCAAAACTCCGGCCGCCAGCGGGTGCAGCACGCGGCCGGAGAATGATGCCCAGCCGCGAGCGCGGCCCGCGACAAGAAAGAGTGGTGAGTTGATCCGTAATAGTGAAGAACAACTCCGAGCAACTGTGAAGGGCCGAGGCAGTCTCATGCAGGAATTTTGATAGTACCGTGCTTGCCGCGCTCAAGTCAGCCAAGCGACGACGAAGGCACACCCCACAGCTTACTACGGTTGCTTTTCTCAGGAGGGTCACAGAGGATGGTACGCGAGGTACTAACCAGGAAAGCACGCAATGATCGTGAACTTCGCCGAGCGGGCGCATAACCACAACTGGGAACTGGACCCGGTCACCCGATCGCTGCTCGATACCGACTTCTACAAACTGTTGATGCTCCAGTTCATCTGGAAGCATTACCCCAAAACCCAGGTGTCGTTCTCGCTGCTGAACCGCTCCACTTCGGTGCGCCTCGCCGACATGTTCTCGCGCGAGGAGCTCATGCACCAGATGGAGCACGCGCGCCGCCTCCGGTTTCGCAGATCGGAACTGGTCTGGCTCGCCGGCAATACTTTCTACGGACGTCGCGGAATCTTTGAGCCCGCCTTTCTGGAATGGCTGGAGCGCGATTTCCGGCTGTCGGATTACGAACTGTCGGTCCGGGATGGACAGTTTCATCTTTCCTTCGACGGCCTCTGGACCGAAACCACGATGTGGGAGCTCTATGCGCTATCCATTCTCGACGAACTCAAAACCCGGGCAGGCTTGAAGAAACTGCGCGAGTTCGGTCTCGATATTTTGTATGCCCGGGCGAAAACAAAACTCTGGGGCAAGATCGAGCGGCTGCGCGGCGTTCCCGGACTGGCTGTGGCCGACTTTGGAACCCGGCGGCGTCATAGCTTTCTGTGGCAGGAATACGTTGTCAATGCGATGGCGGCCAATCTGGGCAGCGCTTTTACCGGAACGTCGAACGCCTTCCTCGCCCATAAGCATGATCTCGAGGCCATCGGAACCAATGCGCATGAGATCCCAATGGTCCTCGCCGCGCTCGCAAATGGCGACGAGGCCCTGAAAGCCTCGCAGTACCGCGTCCTCGAGTTATGGCAGGCCACCTACGAAGGCGCGCTGCGCATCCTGCTGCCCGATACTTTTGGCACCACGCAATTCCTGGAAAACGCTCCCGACTCGGTGGCCGACTGGACCGGCCAGCGCATCGACAGCAAGAATCCCTACATCGCTGGCGATGAATACATCGAGTGGCTCAAAGGGCGTGATCGAGATCCGCATGACAAGCTCATCATCGCTTCCGACGCGCTCGACGTCGATGACATCCTCGGCCTACACGCACATTTCGGAGGAACGCTGGCACGCGGGGTTGCGATCAACGACTTCCACAGCGCCGCCGATTTCCTAGATCGCGAGAAATGGATGCCCGGTCGCCGCATTCGTTTCAGCGCAGGTTGGGGGACTTTGCTCACCAATGATTTCCGCGGCTGCGATCCCGCGAGCGGCAGCGAGTTTGACCCCATCAGCCTGATCTGCAAGGTATCGACGGTCGAAGGCAGGCCGGCGGTGAAACTCTCCGACAACTACGCCAAGGCCCTTGGCACGCCCTCTGAAATCGAGCGCTACCGCCGGGTATTTGGCGGCGAGGGGCTCAGCAACATTCCTGTGATCACTTGATAATTATGTCCCCGTCACTTTCCTTTGACATTCTCTACGGCACCGCGTGGAAAGAGGATCGAACCCCAGCGCTGACCGAACTCGCAATTCGCACCGGATTTCGGGCCATCGACACAGCGAACCAGCGGCGGCATTACTTCGAAGAGGGAGTGGGTCAGGGCCTGGCGGCCGCCTACCGCGCGGGCGTGGTCGCCCGCGACGATCTTTTTCTGCAAACGAAATTTACTTATCAGGGCGGCCAGGATCACCGCCTGCCCTACGATCCCGCCACCTCTTTCTCGATTCAGGTAGCGCAATCAATGGCTAGTTCGCTAAAGCATCTGGTGACAGACCACGTCGAGAGCTATGTGCTCCACGGACCTGCCTCCAACTACGACTGGACCGATGCCGACGCCGAGGTCTGGGAGGCTATGCGCAAAGAACGCGATGCCGGACGCACGCGGTTTGTCGGCGTGAGCAATGTTTCTTTGTTCCACCTGCAGCGGATGGCAAATAGCGGCACCGAACTCCCAGCGTTTGTGCAAAACCGTTGCTACGCGCGCCTGGGCTGGGATCGCGAGATACGCCAGTTTTGCCTCGCGCACAGCATCGCTTATCAAGGATTCTCGCTGCTCACGGCGAATCAGGAGGTGTTACATCATCCGGTCGTTATCAATGTGGCCGCGAGTGCGAAAACGACCCCGGCGCAAGTCATCTTTAACTTCGCCCGCCGGATCGGAATCCTGTCTTTGACCGGCACGTCCAACGCCGAGCACATGAAACAGGATCTGGCCAGCCGAGACATCAACCTTCCCACGGAGGCGGTCAGCGCAATCGAATCACTCGCCGGCTGAGACGGGGCAAACCCCGTCTCTACGGAAATTCGTATACCGCCGCTACTTCGTCTGTGCAACGGCCTCGCGTTCGCCAACCTGCTGCCGCCACATCGCGTAGTACAGACCCTTTTGGTCGAGCAATTCGGAGTGCCGTCCAAACTCTACGATGCGTCCACGCTCCAGCACGTAAATCCGGTCAGCGTGCATCACCGTGGACAACCGGTGCGCAATCAGAATCGTGATCGCCTCCTGATTGGTTGCGACTTCACGAATCGTGCGGCTGATTTCTTCTTCGGTCAGCGAATCGAGCGAAGACGTAGCCTCATCGAACACCAGCAACTGCGGATGCCGCAAGAGAGCGCGAGCAATGGAAAGCCGCTGCTTCTCGCCTCCCGAAACTTTGACACCGCCTTCGCCGATCAGCGTGTCCAATCCGCGATCGGCCCGTGAAAGCAAGCTGTGCGCGGCCGCTTGCTGCAAGACTTTCATGCATTCTTCGTCCGTCGCCGCTGGATTTACAAAGAGCAGGTTCTCGCGAATCGATCCTGAAAACAGCTGCGTATCCTGGGTCACAAATCCGATTTTCTCGCGCAGCAGATCCAAATCCACGCGATTCGATGGAATCCCGTTGTAAAGAATCTCGCCCGCCTTCGGAGCATACAAACCCACCAGGAGTTTCACCAGCGTTGACTTCCCTGCGCCCGAGGGCCCCACAAATGCGATCGTGTCGCCGCGCGCCGCGCTGAAACCGATCTCGTCCAGCGCGAGACACGTAGAACTCTGATGCTGAAAACTGACCCGCTCAAACTGCAGCGTCATCAGCTCGTTAACCGGCTCCGGATCGGCCGGCTTCGGGTCGCGAGGAGTGTCGAGAATATCCTGAAAGTTCTGCAGCGAGACCTCCGTTTCTCGATAGACGTTGATGACGTTCCCCAACTCCTGCAGCGGGCCGAAAATGAAGAAGGAATAAATCCAGAGCGAGAAAAACTGCCCGATCGTGATCTCCTGGCGAAAGATCAGATAAAGCATCAAAAATAAAATGCTGGTGCGCAGCGCGTTGACTGCCGTTCCCTGAATGAAACCCAGGCTGCGCAGGTACTTAACCTTTTTCAGTTCGAGTTTCAGAATCTTTCCGGTAATCCCGTTCAGCCGCCCTACTTCTTGCTGCGCCAGGCCAAGGCTTTTCACCAACTCGATGTTGCGCAACGATTCCGTAGTCGACCCGGCCAGAGCTGTGGTCTCCGCAACAATCGTCTTTTGCATCTTCTTGATGCGCTTGCTCAGCACCGAGCTGATCACTCCAAGCAGCGGAATCGTCAGAAGAAATACCGGTGCAATCGACCAGTGCACACGAAAGGCGTAGATCATCACAAAAACGATGCCGACGAAGGAAATGAAAATCACATTGATCGCGGCGGTAATGAATCTCTCGACATCGCTCCGGACTTTTTGCAGCTTGCCCAGGGTCTCGCCGCTGCGCTGGTCCTCAAACACCTGGTAGGGCAAATCGAGAGAATGCCGGATTCCGTCGGAATACATTTTCGCGCCCAACCGCTGCACAATCACGTTAACGAAATAATCCTGAAAGTTCTTAGCCACGCGCGATGCAAACGCGACTCCCACCGCGGCCAGCAGTAAAAGCCCGGCCCCGCGCACAAACTGCGATTGTGTGTACTGGTGATATTTGGTGGCGTAACTATCGATTACATGACGAAATATCAGCGGATCGAGCAGCGAAAAAATCTGATTAGTGGCGGCCAGCAAAAGAGCCACCACAAAAAGACTCCAGTATTGTTTGGAATATTGGTAAAGAAGATTCATAGGCTTCGGCGCGCGGAGATTGAGGATGGAGGCGCGAGCAATGCAATTTAGATGGTACGCCGGAGTTTTCGATTCAGGAAAGGCACGCAGACCCCCGGCTCCAGGGTGTCAAGCCGCGCCGGTGTTAGCGAGCGCTTCCACCGCTTCCCATGTCGTGCCAAAGGTCATGAAGAAATCGTTGACCTTGGTAATTTCCATGATCTTGCGCACCCGCGGCTTCAGACCGGTCAGGACCAGATATCGTCCGGTTTTCTGATGCGACACGTACACGGCCACCAACGACCCTAATCCCACCGAATCGATGTAAGGGACATCCGATAAATCCAGAATCATCGTCTCTGCATTTTCGTGGTGTACCGCGCGTTCGAACTGGGCGGCTGTCTCCATGGTGATCGGCCCGCGCAGCAAAAGAATCCGCTGATCGTCCGCCACTCCTTCATACCGCTCGACCGTCAGTTCCTGCAATCCCATGGCAGCCCGATTGTAGGGTACGCGCCTACGCCTGTCACCTGCTACAAGTACAATTTTCGTCTCTCAGGCTAAGGCGCTTTACTGCGGCTTCTTATCGTCTCCATGATTTGCATCATCATGGTTCTCATAGATCGAGTACTGCCCGCCCGGATGTTTCAGCTTCACCGTAATCTCCATCTCTGCTTTGTTGATCTCGTAGTCTTCCCCAAAAGTTTGGAAATGCGGCGCCAGCACCTGCACGCGCAGCGGACCATACGGTATCCCGTCGATATTGGTCCGCCCCTCGGCGTCCGTCTTCAGGTCCATCTCTCCCTTCGACTGCTTTCCCTTGCGTTGCACCGGATGCAGTACCACCTCGGCATTCCTCACCGGCTTCCCGTCAGTGTCGCGCACCACCACAAACCGCAAATTCGATGTCGGGCCCGCATCGTCCTGAGCCCAAGTGAACCCGACCACAGCGAACACTGCAGTGAACACTACTAGCACCGCTGACATCACCACCAGAATGTTTCTTTTCATATTTAGTCTCGCTCGAACCATTGCCCTCGCGCCGCCAATCACCCTGATTACTGCGGTTTCTGCTCCGGTGGCTTCTGATCTTCTGCTTTCTTGGTGTCGCCGTGATCTGCATACGAGGAGTACTGCCCCCCCGGACGCTTCAGCTTCACCGTGATCTCCAATTCCGGCTTGTTGATCTCGTAGTCTTCTCCAAAAGTCTGGAAGCCCTGCGCCAGCACCTGCACGCGCAGCGGACCGTACGGGATTCCGTCGATGTTCGTCCGCCCATCGTTGTCCGTCTTCAGTTCCAACCCGCCCTTCGTCTGCTTTCCCTTCCGATTGACCGGATGCAACACCACCGCCGCATTCCTCACCGGCTTGCCGTTATAGTCGCGCACTACTACGAAGCGCAAATCCGACATTGGCCCTTCGTCCTGCTGGGCCGTCGCCAATCCGCTCATGCCCAGCCCCAGCACGATCGCCACCCTACTCATGATCGAGACAGCCTTATTCATAGCCGTCCATTCTAAGACCGGTCGTACAAACAAGCCACCAGCACCCATCGATTACTGGGCCGGAAAAAAGGCCTACCACCCCGGTAGGCCTTGAGGTACCAACAAGAGGTTAGGCAGCAGTGGCCGCTACTTCGTGCAACCACCCGTATAGGCGCAGTTCTCGTCGGCGACAATGAAGCTATAGCGGCCTTGGTTTCCGGCGGTACCATAAGACAAGGGAGCCGAAATGGCGGTGGTGCCATCGTCAGAAACCATTCCGAAAATGGCGGTCGCCGCCCCTGCATTGCCCGGAAAGAACAGCGTGCCGGCGCCGTTATAGGCGTAGCTTTCTTCGTAAAACTCGGCGATGTAGTTGTTGAGTGGGAGGTAACCATTACCGCTGCCGGGGCGCTCGACGATATACTCCGCGCTGCTTCCAACCATCGCGGGCCCGCTTACATAAGTAAGCGTTATCGTCCCACTCCACTGTTGAGTGATGTCTTCGACAAACACGTTTTGGTCGGCGAAGCCCGCAGCAGCGTAACAGGTCACCACGAAGTCATCGCCCGGTCCCACGGGGCAAAGTTTTGTTCCGCAATCGAGCGCCAGGATTGAATAGCTTGGATACCATTCCACCCATCCCTCATAAATAGAGGCGCCGCTACAAGGCGTATAGTTGTAGCTGCCACCTTGAACCAGGGAACCAGAGATGAAGCCGCCGATGCCGGGCCAGGTCACCTCGTACCACGGACCGTCGGCGCATGGGGGGCTGCCAAATGGCTTCTTTGCAACCGGTACATTCCAGAGCGCAGTGACGTAGTCGAAGGAGGTTTTGTTGTTCCATGTCGTGAGGTGGTTGAAATTGGCTATACCGCTCCAGTTGTAGGAGCCATAAGATACCGTGCCGTTGATGGCTGACACCGAGGGTGACCCGGCCGGCGTCATCTGATGACTCGAATACGGTCTGGCTTCGACATCGGTGACGCGAGTCTTCAACGCCAACATTCCTCTTTCCCAACGTTGATAGGCTGTCGCATTGGTCTCCTTGTCCGGACGCTGCGGCAAGCCATAGGTGAGCAACTCTTGGTTGCTGGCGGTCAAGGGATTAAAGTTCTTCGGCGGAGCCGCAAAAACGCTGACTCCCTTAACACTCGTGGGTATTTTTGACGCCGCGGAGAAAATGGCGTTTCTCTCTTCTGCGCCAACGCTCTGGGCCGCCACCAAGGTGGTGAAGCTCGCGATCAATACGATCGCTGCCGCAACCGCGATTACTCTGCTGTAGAACTGCCAATTCTGGGTTTGCATCGCTTTTTTCTCCTTCCCCCGGGAGGGAATGCTGTGAGTCCAAGAAGACATCTGATTACGGTGCGAGGCCTCCGAGGGCCTCCGGACGTTCGAGGGATTTCCCCGGCTTTTTCTCTTCACAATTTTCGGGGAATTAACAATCTGAACTCAGCCAGGCACCACGGGGGAAAAGCGTAGCGGCCTCCGCTGATTCGGCGAAGTTTAACGCATTTACAGACTATGTCAAGCGAATAATCCCGGCCTCTGCGCTGCCCCATTTGCGCATGGCGCGTCCCTCACACAACGCGCCAACACGGGCGGGCGGAACTCCTGTTCCCATCGTTGTCCGTCTTCAGTTCCAACCCGCCCTTCGTCTGTTTTCCCTTTCGATTGACAGGATGCAACACCACCGCCGCATTCCTCACCGGCTTGCCGTTATAGTCACGCACTACCACAAAGCGCAAATCCGACATTGGCCCTTCGTCCTGCTGGGCCGTCGCCAATCCGCTCATGCCCAGCCCCAGCACGATCGCCACCCTACTTATGATCGAGACAGCCTTATTCGTAGCCGTCCATTCTAAGGCGAGTCGCATGAACAAGCCACAGCCGGAAACGCCGCTTAATTTTCGATTTGCACTACCGAGATTGACCTGGGGCTCAGACCGGATCGGTGAGTTCGAGCCGCGCTCCCCTGGAGAGCCGCCCCACCAGGGTCTTGGATTGCAGGAATAGCTTGGTGTCGAACAACCGAGGATAAAAAACGCACATGAAGTTGAACGCCGGATCGAGCCGGGCCCCGCGGCCGTGTTCCATCGTGCGGGCATAGCCGAATTCGTCCAGACAATCTCCGATCAGCGCCTCTAGCGCAACCATCTCCGGCTCAGAAAGTTTGGTTTTCCAGCGGCCGATCGGACTGAAACTGTTGCCGGATTCCTCTTTCCAGACCGTGTTCGGAGACAACACCCGCCCGATGGCGTTCTTTTGAATACGGCCATAATCAAGGTCGTGATCCAGGAATTCTGCGAGTGTAGTGAGGGTTTTCTCGGGCTGGCGGACAAGTTCCTCGTAGTGTATCTCGATGTAATCGGCGGGAAAGCTTTGCCCGCAGCGCCTTCCCTTCCGCACCGTCCATTGCCAGAGTAGTGCCCAGGCAAAAAGCGCCCGCTTTCGCGGCCATAACCGCGGAGGCACTGGATGTTGCTTGTTCAGCGAAAGCGCAGCGTCCCGACCATCGCGAACGAGGTGGATAAACAAAGCGTCGGGAATCTCCCGCTTGATGGTGGGCATGTGCATGATGTTGTCGCAATCATGGACGACCCAACGCTCGACGCCGGCCCGGCGGGCAAGTTCTCCCATAGTGATGCGCAAAAAGTCGCCGCCGCTTTTGCATTCTTCCAGAAGGCGGGGGCGAACGTCCTCGGTGTCGAAACCAGTGCGCCGGAAAGGCTCACTGCGCAGCCAGAGTTGCACCAACTTCTCGCGATTCCTGGGAACCGACGGGTTCCCGCAGATTGAAAGAAGCGTGGAATGCACGTAGGGGGCGTAGCGATAAAGGGGAAAGCCTCCGGCCGAGAGCAGGCTGTCGTACAGCAGAGCCGTGCCCGACCGATGACAGCCAATCACGAACACCGGCGAATTTTTTCGTGCTGTCACTACGATTCGTTTCGCGCGATTACGGCGATTCTTCGTTCCCAGATTACTGGCATTATTGGGAACATGGCGAGAGCATCGTCTTCCAACTATTACAGCGGTAATCGGCGCTGTAGTTCCGGCACTGGCGCGGCGGTGAACTGAACCGTCTTTCCCACGGTCTCCCTCAACTCGACTGCACTCCGTTATATGACCTTACGTAATATGCTTTGTGGTGTCAATCTAACCCTATAATATTACTCGTAAATACGCACAACGTATTGTCGGGAAGTGAGGGAAGGGCATCTGCCCTTATTCGCCAGGAACTGCAAATCGTTGCACTTGGCGCATCGGACTCCCGGTAAGGGTGGCGGTTAAGTCATTCATTCACATTCCCGTAACAATACGGGACAAGTGGCGCGCGCCTTGCAGGTTAACTTTTGTATGTCTATTATATTAGTAGACTTTGTGAAAGTTCCTTCGGTCTTGCGTCAGATTGTCCCCCCTTATTCTTGCCGCGTTCTGAACGTTGCCGGCAAAGGGGAGCCGAACCGCGCGCCTTCTTTTGCGCCTTGTACGTGATCCGCAACGAGAACAGCGGGGGAAGGCTGTTCCGGAGTCCGGGGAGAGAAAACGATATGGGGAAGCTGATTCTGGTGAGACACGGACATACTCCGCTGAACTGTCCCGGAGCCGACGAGAGACTGCGCTCCTGGCTTGATGTGCCGCTGGATGAGATGGGGATGAAGGAGGTCGCGAAGACGGCTGAGACGCTCGGCGCGTATCCCATCGACGTCATTTATTGCTCGGACCTGCGCCGGGCCCGTCAATCTGCCGCAATCGTCCGAGGACGGGTGAAGGCTCCGGTGGTCGCGAGCAATGAACTGCGCCCGTGGAATCTGGGCGCATTTGGGGGGCAACGGGTCAGGGACATACTGCCCTTCTTGAATCTCCTCAACCAGCACCCGGATCTCGCCGCCCCCAGCGGCGAATCCTTCTATCAGTTCTACGGTCGCTACTCGCATCGGCTGACCCAGTTGCTCCGTCTGGCGGATTCCACCGATGGGTGCGTGCTGGCCATCACTCATGTGCGAAATCTTCTGGCGGCAGCCACCATCATCGAGGGCGGCGACCGGAACAAGGTGCCAGTCAAAGGTGGGCCGAGCACGGGAACCATCAGCGTCGTGGAAAAAGTTGAGGGCAGATGGAAAATATTCCGGGAGGACGGCGGGGAAATTGTGCAGCAGTTTTCCTTCCAGGATGCAGCCGTCATCGTACAGACTCCGCAACCATCGGAGGAGTTCAACTCCCCTCAACCGCAGTCGACGAGCACTTCCCGATACGCATTATGACCTCTGCTCGAAGCAAAGCGCCTGTGTTCGTCATTGGCTGCAGCCGATCGGGCACGACCCTGCTTTACCACATGCTGCTTTCTTCGGGGAACTTTGCGGTGTACCGCATCGAGTCGATGATCTTCACCTTGCTCGAACCGCGCTTTCGCCCCCTCAGCAACCCGCGAAACAAGCGCGAGATGCTCGATGCGTGGTACCCCACTCGTCTCTACGTGCGCTCTGGCCTCCAGCGCGACCAGATTGAACCGAGAATCATGGCGGAGTGCCGGAACGGCGGTGATTTTTTGCGCATTGTCATGGAGGAGATGTGCCGCAAGCAGGGCGTGGAACGATGGGCGGAAACCACTCCCGAACACCTGCTGTATATTTCCCGCATCAAACAGACGATTCCCGACGCGCTCATCGTTCACGTGATCCGCGACGGCCGCGACGTAGCCCTGTCCTGGGAGAAACTCTGCCAAATCCGTCCGCTGCCGTGGGACCGAACCCGGGCCGCGATGGCGGCCGGGATTTATTGGGAATGGATCGTGAACAAGGGTCGAGCGTCAGGCCGCAAACTGGGTGGGGACTATATCGAAGTCCGCTATGAAGATCTGGTGCAGAAGCCTGCCGAGGTTCTCCGGAATTTGGAGCCTTTCATCGAGCACGATCTGGACTATCAGCGAATCACTCAGGCGGCAATCGGTTCGGTGGCCGAACCAAATACCGCATTTAAGAACGAGCAGAGAAGCCCGATCAACCGGTGGAAAAGCGACCTTTCTCCGGTGGAGTTGTCCATGTTGGAGCGACTGGTGGGCGGCACGTTGGAAGAACTGGGTTACGAGCTCAGTACCAGGGGATAGAACCGCTTCGACTTGGCGAGAATGCGGGCTGCGTACCGTCTGTATTTCGAAGGCAAGCAATACCTGAAGACGAGGACGCCTGCCGGAAGATGGTTTGTGAAACGCGATCTCTCATGGATCTAAGGGCCGCTGAGAAAAGGTCACATTGCAAAAAAAGCCAGCCTTCCGGCGGATCGTCTACGTATGACCTAGGTAACCCCTGTCCTGACAAGGGTTTCGGGGGGCCAGACCCGACCTGCGTGTTAAGATTCTTACGGTGTCCCCGCCCGGCCCAATGGATCGCAAGCGTTCTCCTGTCTTCGTGATGGGCTGCCATCGCTCTGGGACCAACCTGCTCTATGACATGTTGTTGTCGTCCGGTGGTTTTGCCGTCTATCGCGGTCTTTTGCCGGCTTACGAAGTTCTAATTCCCCGCTTCGGCTCCCTGGCAAGCCGGGCGAATCGCGAGAATCTTCTCGAAAACTGGCTCCGCAGCAAAGGTTTCCGGCGCACCGGGCTTGATGCGGAGCAGTTGTCGGCGCCCATTCTGAATGAATGCCGCAACGGCGGAGACTTCATCCGCATAGTGATGGATTCGGTGGCTCAGAGCCAGAAAGCGCAGCGCTGGGCGGTATACGATCCCGACAATGTCGTGCACATCGAGCGCTTGAAAAGCGATATACCGGATGCGCTGTTTGTGCACATCATCCGCGACGGGCGTGACATCGCGCTCTCGCTCAAGAAAATGGGCGGTTTCACTCCTCTGCCTGGGGATCGCGGCCAAACCACCAGCCAAACCAATAGTCTGGTGGCAACTGCGCTCTATTGGGAGTGGATGGTTCGCCAGGGCCGCGCTCATGGACGCAAGTTCCCTGGCGATTACATCGAGGTCCGCTACGAGGACCTGATTACCAATCCGCACGAAACGCTCGGCAAACTGGGCGGCTTTATCGATCACGATCTGGACTATGATCGGATTCAGCGTGCCGGCCTGGGCCGCTTGTCGGAGACGAACTCCTCGTTTCGCGAAGAAGGCGCAACAGAAAAAACCAACCCGCTCGGACGCTGGAGAGAACGCCTGGCGCATGCCGATGTCGCCGCGATCGAAGCCACCGTGGGGGATTGCCTGGAAGAAAATGGCTACGAACTGTCGCTGCCCGCCGCGGAGCGCCGCCGGACTTTGCGCCAGTCCTGGATGCGTGGAATGTATCCCGCCTATCTCGCCAGCAAAGGATGGCTCAAAATGCATACGCCGGCTGGGCGCCTCGTCAACTTATCCGCGCTCGAAATCGAAGATGAACCGGTGACCGTGGCGGCGTCGGTCCGGTCCTGAGAATCGTCATGAATGCGGCCAGCACAACTCCGGCGAGCAGCGCCACAGTCACTGAGAAAACTGGCGCCCACAGCGTCGCCGAAAATCCAGCAGCAGGCACGCCGGACGCTCGGGGCGCTCGAAGCATTCGTTCCAAGGCCCCGGTGTTCGTGCTGGGCTGCGGACGCTCGGGGACTAAGTTCCTCTACCACACGCTGCTTTCCGCCGGAGGCTTCGCCGTTTATCACTCGGAGAGCAACGCCTTCAACCTGCTCGGCCTGCGCTACGGAAACCTCGCCAGCCGCCGCAACCGCCGCCATCTGCTCGACGAGTACTACACCAGCAAGCTGTTCCATCGCACCGGACTCGATGCCCAGGACATTGATGAGCTCGTAATGGAACATTGCCGAAATGCCGGCGATTTCCTGCGCATCGTGATGGAAGCCATCGCCCGCAAGCAAGGGGTTGAGCGCTGGGCGGAATCCACCCCGCTGCACCTGCTTTATCTTCCCCTGATCAAGCAGGTGATTCCCGATGCGCTCGTCGTCCATATTATCCGCGACGGCCGCGACGTCACGGCTTCGCTGCACCGCATCGGCTGGATACGTCCGCTGCCCTGGGACCGCGCCCGCGCGCATGTTGCGCCCGCCATCTTCTGGCGCTGGATCGTCAGCCAGGGCCGGCGCTTTGGTCGGGCGATGGGCGGCGATTACATGGAAGTCCATTACGAGGATCTGGTGCAAAATCCGCGCGAAACGCTGGCGCATATTGGCGAGTTCATCGCTCACGATCTGGACTATGACCGCATTCAGCAGGTCGCTTTGGGATCGGTGCACAATCCGAATTCATCGTTTCGCGGCGACGGCAAGGAAACGGAAGCAAGCACCATTGGACGCTGGAAACGCATGTTCACTCCTGCGCAGGTTCGCGACGTGGAGGCAAGCCTCGGCAACCTGCTCGTCGATGCCGGTTACGCCCTCGAAACCCCGCTGGCGGAGCGTCACCCGTCGTGGTCTGTGCGTTTCATGAACTTTCTGTATCCCTTGTATTTCGACCTGAAGGTCTGGCTGAAGTCGCATACCCCGCTCGCCCGCTTTGCCGACAAGACACGAATGGGTATCGGCGAGTCCGACACATAGTCTGCTTCCTAGTAAGATGTGGTATTGCTCGTTTAGTCGGGCGAGGAAGCCCGGCGCTCCATTGGCGAGGGTGACGTCCGCTGAGGAATACCTCAAACGATGAATGCGATTTCCCTAACCTGGCAACCCGCGGGCGCGTTTCACCATGTGGGTTTCGTCGTCGGTTCGATTGCGAATTCCGTGCAAGGTTTCGCCAGCGCGTTGCAAGCGGATTGGGATGAGCAGGTCTTTCACGATCCACATCAGGACGTTCGCATCACGTTCCTGAAGAGCCGCTGCATGGGCGATCCGCTCTGGGAACTAGTGGAGCCGTCCGGCGAACAATCACCGGTGCATTCTTTCGCTGCCAAGGGCGGCGGGCTGCACCACGTTTGTTATCTTGTAGACAGTCTGGAGCAGGCGCTCGCCGACGCGCGCTCGCGAGGGGCGATGATCGCTCGGCAGCCAATGCCTGCGGTCGCGTTCGGCGGCCGGCGTATCGCCTGGATCTACACCAAGAACCGCCTGCTGATCGAATACCTGGAACGCTGACTTGTTTCTTGGTTCGATGCCAGATGCGATGTCGAACGCGATGCCTGATGCAATGCCTGATTCCACCTCCAATTCGACGCAGGCCTCTAGTTCCGCTGAGCGCAACCCGTCAAGTCTTCGGGCCCAGGTCGACGCTCTGATCGCGAAAGGCGCTTTCGACTTCGCCGCGCGGCGACTGGCGGAGCTATGGCGGCGCGATCCCGCATCGGCGACAGCGAGTTTCGTAGTTTCGCGGCTGGACGATCTGAAGCCTCTCGCCCTCACAAAATTTAAGCTGGCGATTCTGCGCTCGTTCACAGTCGAGCCCATCGTGCCGCTGCTGCGGGCGGACGCATTCGCCTACGGAATCGATCTCGAAGTCCATGTTGGCGATTTCAATCTCTATGTGCAGGAAATGCTCGACGCGCAAAGTGCTCTCTACCAATTTGCGCCGGACGCGGTTGTGCTTGCAGTCCGTGCTGACCAGGCTGCTCCCGAATTGTGGCGAGACTTTGCCGATCTAACGCCCCAAGCGGCGCAGCAGGCCACGGAGGCCGCGATTAGTCGCTATAAGCAGTGCGTCGGCGCATTCCGAAAGCACCGTCAGGCGGCGCTGATTATTCATTCTCTGGAGAGCCCGTTTTCGCCAAGTCTCGGCGTTCTCGACGATCAATTCGAGGCGGGGCAGTCCGGCCTTGTCCGGCAAATTAACAGTGAACTTCGGCGCATTGCCGCCGCGTTCCCCGGCGTCTACATTCTCGACTACGATGTGCTGATCGCACGCCACGGAAGGGAGCATTGGAACGACGAGCGCAAGTGGCTGACGGCGCGCCTTCCCATTGCTGCCGGCTACCTTCTTCCGATGGCGCGCGAGTGGATGCGTTTCATTGTGCCACTCAGCGGCCGCACGGCCAAGGTTCTGGTCGTCGACCTCGATAATACGATATGGGGCGGCGTGATTGGCGAAGACGGCCTGGCGGGCATTCAAGTGGGGACTGAATATCCGGGCGCGGCGTATCAAGCCCTGCAGCGTGCTCTGCTCGATCTGTCGCGCAAAGGAATCCTGCTGGCCGTGTGCAGCAAGAACAATTTCGATGACGCCATGGAGGCGCTCGACAAGCATCCCGGAATGTTGCTGCGCGCCAAACAATTTGCGGCGCTGCGCATTAACTGGACCGATAAGCAGCAGAATCTCCGCGAGATCGCGCAGGAATTAAATGTCGGTACCGATGCGCTCGCCTTTCTCGACGACAATCCTTTCGAGCGCGAACAGGTGCGCGCCGCGCTTCCCGAAGTTACCGTTATCGATTTGCCGAAGAATCCGCTGGAATATGCCTCGGCTCTCAGAAGTTGTGCGGCATTCGAACGCCTTACTCTTTCGGCGGAGGACCAGCAGCGCACCGAAATGTATGCGGCCCAGAAACACCGCTCAGGCGCCGAGCAGAACTTTCAATCGAAGGAAGATTTCTTTCGCTTCCTCGAGCAGGAAGCAGAACTGGAACCGGTGTCGGACCTGACGCTGGCGCGGATTGCCCAACTCACTCAGAAGACCAACCAGTTCAATCTGACCAGCCAGCGCTACTCCGACGCGCAGATCGCGGAGATGGCCAAAAAGCCGGACTGGCACATTCTTTCGATCCGCGTGCGCGATCGTTTTGGCGACCATGGCCTGGTCGGAGTCGCAATTGCGCACGACGAAGGCGAGCAGTGCGAAGTGGATACATTCCTGCTAAGCTGCCGCGTCATCGGACGAACCGTCGAAACCGCGCTTCTCGCTCATCTCGCCGCAAGCGCTGCCCAGCGCGGGCGCAAGCGGCTGGAGGGCTGGTTTCTGCCAACGAAGAAAAACGCCCCCGCGCGAGATTTCTATCAGCAGCATGGCTTCGAGCGGCAGGTGACAAACTGCGACGGTTCTCTGTGGACACTTGATCTGGAGAGTTCCACCCTGCGCTGCCCCGATTGGATTAAGCTGAAAGTGGGCGTCGGCAGTGCCACCACGAAAATGACAACGGGAGGAAGGATTTGACAGCGAGTACGTTGGAGCAGGTGCGGGAGATCGCCAGCGACATCTTCGGAATCAAGGCAGAGAAGATCACGGCGCAATCTTCGCCGCAGACAATCGACAATTGGGATTCCATGCAGCATCTGAATCTAATTCTCGCCATCGAGGAAAAGTTTGCCGTGCATTTCGAGCCCGAGGATATCGAGGAGATGAACAACATCGGCGCGGTGGCGGCGCTTGTTGAAAAACTACAGTCGGCAAACCATTAGGGCGTTTGGGGCAAACATTTACCAGCAGATTCCTTCGTAATTTCGGACACCCTCGGGACGCCGCGTCTTGTCCAGGTGGATCAGGTCAATCACAATTTGGTCCGGTCGAAGATACTTGGAAAGTTGATCCTTACTCGCCGACTTGTTTCCCAGGATCACGACTTCGGCAGTGCGCAGCACCCCTTCGAGGTCGGCGGAGAGTACGGACCCAATATGCGGAATAACTTCTTCGATGTATTGGCGATTAGAGCCGGCTAAACGGCCAAGCGACACGTCCTCATCCCACACTTTGACTTCGAGACCCTCGCCCATGAGGCGTTTGATCAACTGCACCTGCGGGCTCTCACGCAAATCGTCGGTGCCCGCTTTGAAGCTCAGACCAAGCTGCGCAATTTTCTTTTTGCCGGTACTCATCACCATTTCCACAGCGCGATCGACGTGCTCGGCATTGCTCGGCATAAGCGATTCGAGCAAGGGCAGCTTAAGGTCGAGTTCTTTGGCTTTATAAGTGATGGCTCGCAGATCTTTCGGAAGACAGGAACCACCAAAGGCGAATCCCGGCGAAAGATACGCGGGAGAAATATTCAGCTTGGTGTCAGACGTGAAGATTTTAGTAACCGCATGCGCATCCACGCCCAGATGCTTGCACATGGTTCCCATCTCATTGGCAAAGCCGACCTTCAGCGCGTGATAGCAGTTGGAAAAATACTTCACCATTTCAGCGACAGGAATCGTCGTCTCATAGAGAGTGCCAGGCGTGTCTTTATATAGTTCGCGCAGCGGCGCGAGGTGGCGAGTGTCGCTCGCTCCGAGTATGGTGTAGGGCGGGTTGAGGAAGTCGGCAACCGCGCTGCCCTCGCGCATGAACTCCGGGTTATAGCAAACCGTGAAATCCTGCCCACACTTCCTGCCGCTTTCTTCTTCGAGGATAGGGAGCACAACCGTCTCGGTCGTGCCCGCCAGCACGGTACTGCGCAGAACAAAAACATGCGGCGAAAGTTTTTGGCGGATGGCAGCGCCGATTTCCCGAGCCACGTGCTCGATGTGGCTCAGGTCGAGCTTGCCATTTTTCAGGCTGGGCGTTCCAACACAGACGAACGACACTTCGGAATTCACTACGGCTGAAGTGGCGTTGCTGGTCGCATGCAGCAGGCCACTGCGATGGGCTTCGGCGACCATTTCGGTCATGCGCGCCTCGATGATCGGAGTGCGGCCCGCGTCCATCATTTCCACTTTGGCGCGGCTGACATCGACGCCAATCACTTTATGGCCCATGGAAGCGAAACATGCGGCCGAGACTGAACCGACGTATCCCAACCCGAAAACGCTGACCGACAAACCCAAGCGATTCTCCTGGAAATCGAGTTTTCCCGACTAACGCACTATATCAATCCCTTGCCCGGCGGCAGCAATCAGTTCGAAACTAAGCTGCTGATGACTCAAAATATCAAACTACAACACGCCTATTTTCAGTACGTTGCAGAATACTTCTAACGGTTTACTATAGTCGAGGTCCAGCGAAGGGGCAAAAGGTGGAAAAACATTTCCATCGCCGAGGAATTGCGAACGGTCAAATTGCCCACACCCTCAATCCTACCGTGGATGAGCGAAGTCCATCCTACAGTTGGGACGGGTGAAGGTACGGGAGTAACCGCTGTGTCTTGAGCGGCCTTTTCAGCATGTAAGATAGGAAACTGTGGCTTCTGGATGGCAAAAGAAGTTTGCTCGCATGTCTCAAATGGACTGGGAAGAGATGCGGGTGCGCCTGGGGCAGGAGTTCTACAAGCGTCGCGACCTGCTCAAACACCGGATGGGCGTGGGTACCGGCGCGATTCGCCTGAAATCCGATGCGACGACGCGGCCGGGGCAGTTCTTTTTTTCGAGCTCTGAAGCCCTTGAGCGCGCGAAATTATTGCGGCAGCATTTGCCCAACGAAGCGGCTGAAATTCTGCGCGACGCTGATGAAATCTGCGGCCACCGTTTTCGCCTGCTGGGTTACGAGAATCTCGACTTCACACCTGACTCTGGCAGCGGCCAGGTCAATCGAGACAAAGACATCGACTGGCATCTCGATCCGGTCCACGGCAAGCGCGCGCCGCTCGATCCGTGGTTCAAGATTGCTTTTCTCGATTTCGCGGCCGTGGGCGACCACAAGATCATCTGGGAACTGAACCGGCATCAACACCTGGTGACACTGGCCAAGGCGCGGTTGCTGAGCGGGGACGAAAAGTACACCCGCGAATTGATGGCACAATGGCGCAGCTGGATCAATGCGAATCCGTATCCGTTGGGAATCAATTGGGCAAGCGCGCTGGAGGTGGCCTTTCGGAGCTTGGCGTGGATCTGGGTAGACCAGTTGCTGGCTTCTTGTGCGGTGGCGGGATTTCGCCCCGCCGGCAAGGGACAGAGCTCCGCCACTACGGCTGAAGTCGGCGAGTACGCGGAGTTCCGCACGGAGCTGCTTCCAGCGCTCGCGTTTCACGGGCGTCATATAGAGCGGCATCTATCGACCTACTTTTCTCCAAACACGCACCTGCTCGGAGAGGCGGTCGCGCTTTTCTTCCTCGGAATCTTGTATCCGCAAATTCCCGAGTCGGCGCGCTGGAAGGAATCTGGGTGGCGGATTTTGCTGCACGAGGCAGTGCGGCAGGTGCGTCCGGACGGCGTTTACTTCGAGCAATCGTTGTACTACCACGTCTATGCGCTCGATTTCTTTCTGCATGCCCGTGTGCTCGCGGCTCGGAATGAAATCGAGATTCCACCGGCCTACGACGCAGTGCTGACACGGATGCTCGATGTGGTAGCGGCGCTGTCACAGGCCGGGCCCCCGGAGGGCTTCGGCGATGACGACGGCGGCCGGCTGTTTAATCCACGCCGCAACCGGACTGAGAATATGACGGGTCCGTTGGCGTTGGGCGCGGTGACCTACACGAAGGACCTTGCCGCGGCGCGGCTGACCGAGGAAGCGATCTGGCTGTTCGGCGATCAAGCTGTAGAGACGCTCGCAGACGCCAAGAAAGGCGCGGCTGCACATTCGATCGCTTTCGCCGACGGTGGTATCTACGTGCTGGCGGATTCACGGCCTTATGCGCAGGCGATCGCGGTGGATGCCGGTCCGCAGGGGGTTGGCCGCTCGGGACACGGACATGCCGATGCACTGAGTCTGCGACTCACCATGGATGGGTGGCGCTGGCTGGCGGATGCCGGAACCGGAGTCTACATTTCGAAAGATCCGGCGGACCGTAACACATTTCGCGGAACCGGCGCGCACAACACGATGCGGGTGGACGGAATGGACCAGGCAGTTACGGACGAACCGTTCTCCTGGACTCACATTCCAACGGTACAACCGGAAAACTGGGTAGTGGGAAAAAGCTTCACCTACTTTGTGGGCAGTCACAATGGATATGCGCGGCTGGCGGATCCAGTTCTGCATCGGCGGCATGTGCTGAAGATCGCGGGCGATCTGTGGCTGGTACGGGATGTGGCTCTCGGCCAAACCGAACACGAGCTGGAAATCCGGTGGCACTTCGCTCCCGACCTCAATGTGCAAGCCGTCGGCCCGGGGAGGGTGGAAATATCGAGAGTCGATGCCGGTCATAACGAGTCGAGCGGACCGGCGCTGAGCCTGATCGTGCCGGAAGAAACAGCCTGGCAGATGGAAGTTAGCGGGACACTCATCTCTCCCGCTTATGGTGCGTACCAACCCGCGCCGATGGTGCGATGCCATGCGCGCGTATTGCTGCCGGCGGAAACGGCAACTGCGCTGCTTCCACGGACTGGCGCAGTCCAGAGCGAACTGAGATTGGCCAGCATCGCGCAGGGGGCAGTACAGGTTTACGAACTTGAGCGCCCTGACGGAGGCCAGGGATTCTTTTTTGCGCTCGGCGACGAAGCGTGGAGTTTCGGTCCGTGGTCTTCGGACGCACAAGTGCTCTATTGCCGCATCGAAAAGGAAAAACTCACGCACCTGATCTTGATCGGCGGGACGCAAGCGGCATGGCAGGGACAGCCTTTGCTGAGCGCGGCCAGGCAATCATCATTCTTCGAGTGGCGTAAACCAGATGCAGTGACGAATACCGAGTTTTCGGTTACGGCCTTGTTTACCGAATTGACGGGGGCCGAATTGACCTGTGCCGAATTGACGGGCAAGTCAATTTCGTCCTACGCGGAGAAGCACTGAATGTGCGGGATCGCCGGTATTCTTGAATTCGGACCGGACGTGCGGGCGAACGCTGCGGCTCTGCGGGAAATGTGCAGCGTCATCAGCCATCGCGGTCCGGACGACGACGGTTTTTATACGGACGGCGCGGCTGCCATCGGCATGCGCCGCCTCAGCATCGTCGATGTGGCAGGCGGGCATCAGCCGCTTTCGAATGAAGACGGCACGCTCTGGATCGTCTTCAACGGAGAGATTTACAACCATCTGGCATTGCGCGAGCAACTCATCGCGCGCGGCCATCGCTACAGAACGCACAGCGATACCGAAACCGTCATCCATCTGTTCGAAGAATACGGCGCGGATTGCGTGCAGCACCTGCGTGGCATGTTCGCCTTCGCTATCTGGAATCGCAACTCCAGAACGCTCTTCATCGCGCGCGACCGGCTGGGCATCAAGCCGCTGTACTACAAATTGACGCCCGAGCGCCTGTTGTTCGGATCGGAAATCAAAGCCTTACTCGCGCATGGCGGGATTCGTCCGGAGTTCAATCGCGCTGCGCTGCCCGAGTACCTGGCGTTTGGATATTTGTCGGGCGCTGAGAGTTTCTACAACGGAATCTTCAAGCTGCTGCCCGGACACACGATGACGATTGGTCCGGAGGGCAAAGCCGACATTCGGCAGTACTGGGACCTCGACGCATCGAAGCCGCACGAATCACGAGATGAGAATCATTACATCCAAAGCTACCGTGAGCTGCTGGAAGGCGCGGTCAATAGCCATCTGATGAGCGACGTGCCGCTGGGGGTATTCCTGAGCGGAGGCGTTGATTCAAGCGCGGTTGCGGCGCTGATGACAAAACTGCGGCGCGAGCCAGTAGAAACTTTTTCCGTTGGCTACGCCGAGCAGAGTTACAGCGAACTGCCGTTCGCGCGCGCGGTCTCGGACCACATCCAGTCGCGTCATCACGAAGTGTTGGTCAGCGAACAGGATTTTTTTGCGGCGTTGCCACATTTGATCTGGCATGAAGATGAACCGATCGCATGGCCCTCAAGCGTCTCGCTATATTTTGTCGCCAAGTTGGCGCGCGAGAATGTCACCGTCGTGCTGACCGGCGAGGGAGCCGATGAAACTCTGGCCGGCTACACGCGCTACGCCTTCACTTTGAAGAATGCGGCAGTCGATCGCGTGTACCGCAGCCTGATCCCGGGAGCTCTAAGGCGCGGATTGCGTAACCACCTCGCGACGTCTTCCCTGCTGGGAGCAAGGCTGCGCCGGAAACTGGAACATACTTTTCTTGCGAAGGACGGAAACAGCTGGGATTCGTTCTACTTCGATAATTTCTTTTCCGCCTTCGGCGAGGCTGAGCAGTGTGGATTGCTAACCGGCGCATTTCTGAGGGAGGTGGCGCCCAGCACGGCGTACAACAACGTCCTCGACTATTGGAACCATTCCTCGGGCGAAATGCTGCAACGCCTGCTCTATACCGACATCAAGACTTACCTGGTTGAACTGCTCATGAAACAGGACAACATGAGCATGGCCGCATCCATCGAAAGCCGTGTGCCGTTTCTCGATCATGTGTTGGTCGAATTCGCGACACGAATTCCCCGCGAGGTGCAGATCCAGGGCCTCGCCGGCAAACGGATTCTGAAGAAGGCGGTGGAAGACCTGCTGCCGCACTCGATTCTCTACCGTCGGAAACTCGGATTTCCGACGCCGTGGAGCGGGTGGCTGGACGGGCCGCGACTCGAAACGATCCGCGCGGTACTGCTGGAGCCGCGCAGCCTCGATCGTGGATATTTCCGTCGCGAAGCGATTGAGACTTTATTCAATGAGCACCGCGCCAAGCATCGGGACAATTACGATCGCATCTGGCGATTGTTCAACTTGGAGTTGTGGCATCGCGTTTGCCTCGAAGGCGAAGCCCACGACGAAGTGGGCGAACCGCCGATGAAGATGGTAACGACGCGCTAGCAGAATCTGTTACCGCCGCAAATTCCGAGATACAACGACACACCGAATTGTCATACTGAGCGAAGCGAAGGACCTGTTGTTTGCGGGCGCGCGAAACAGGTCCTACGCCTCGCTCACGGTGGCAAATTTATTTCGTGCTGCGAACTGGCGCGGCGGAGCGCCAGTGCTATCCTCGTTACCTTATGCGCAGCGTTCGCCTGATTTGTTTGTTTGCCGTTTCCACCACACTCTGTGCTTTTGCTCAACAACCGTTTCTCGACGCCCGTCAGTGGACGGCCTTGCGAGACGAGGCAAGCGGTGCCGCTCCCTACGAGAACCTCCGCTACCTGACGGGATTGCATCGTGTTCCGGCAACTCCCGAGTTTGACCAGGCCGCGCAATTCGTTTTGCAGCGAGCGCGCGAATACGGTCTGGCCGACGCTCATAGTGAGCAGTTTGCAATCGATGGGCAAAAGCAATACGGATTGATGCGCTCGTACTTGGGGTGGACCGTCGAAGAGGCACACCTCTGGGAAGTCCGCCCGCAACATGTTCTTCTCGGAGATTGGAAGGCCGATCCCATCCGTCTCGCCGACTACAGTCACAGCGCTGACGTGGAAACCGACTTGGTTGACGTCGGCAATGGTACGAGCGAGGCTAACTACTCAGGCAAGAACAAAGATGTGCGCGGAAAGATCGTACTGGCCGACGGCGTTCTGGCGCGAGTGCAACAACTGGCGATTGCACAACATGGCGCCGCCGGCATCGTAAGCGACATGCCCAATCAGACCACAGCCTGGTCGGGCCTCGACACAACTATTGTTCGGTGGGGACATTTGGACGCCCGTCAGCCGTCCGGCTTTGCCTTCATGGTGTCGCGCCAGACCGCCGAGGCGCTGCGAGCCCGCTTACGAAATGGCGAGTCCATCATTCTGAATGCTCATGTAAAAGCGACGGTCGGCCCTGGCCACTGGACGGTCGTAACGGCGACAATTCCCGGCACCGATCCCGCTGCTGGAGAAGTCGTCTACAGCTGCCATCTCGATCACGAGCGTCCCGGAGCAAACGATAACGGAAGCGGCTGCGTCACTATCCTCGAGTCCGCGCGCGTGTTGGCACGTTTAATCGAGTCGGGCCAATTGCCACGGCCCAAACGCACGCTGCGCTTTACCTGGGGTCCAGAGGTCGAGGGTACGATGGCGTTTCTAGCGAGCCATCCGGAGATCAGGCAGCGGTTGCGCGCCAGCATCCACATGGATATGGTTGGCGGCGATCCGTTCAAAAACAAATCGGTGTTCCACGTCACCGAAACGCCATGGTCGCTGCCGAGTTTTGTGACCGACGTCGGCGCCGTATTTCTCGATGCAATTCGCACCGCCGCCAGCGGTTATGCGGCGGGCGAAACCGCAGCTGATATGGGTATTGTGGAAACCCGCGCCGGTGGCCAGGGAACGCGCAATGAACTCATCGCGGACGTAACGCCCTACTCGGCCGGCAGCGATCACGATGATTACGAGTCTTCCACCATCGCCGTCCCATCGCTCTATCTTCGCGACTGGCCCGACATCTACATCCACACCGACCATGACAGCCTCGATCAGATCGATGCGACAAAGTTGCGTCGCGTGGCGCTGCTGGGAGCCGCCTCGGGATACGTTTACGCGAGCGTCACTGCGCAACAACTCCCTCAGTTACTTCCATTCCTCACTGCTCAGTCCGAGGCCCGTCTCGCCCAGGTCTTCGGACCGGCGCAGCAGTTAGTGGATGATCCTCAACTGGAGGCAGGCGTTGCCTGGTACGAAGCGCGTAACCTTGTCGATCAAACTTTGCAGCGGGAACGTGCGACGCTGCACTCCCTGGTCGAATTTACCGGCGGCCCGGCGGACGCAGACGCAGACGGAGCGAAAGCGCTCGCAGATCAAGCCGCAGGTTTTCAACGCTGGCTCGACGCGCAAGCAAACCTCCGGGGAGCAAAGGATCCCTCCCCGCCATGGTCTGCCGACCGCGACTCCAGACGCGTGCCCCTCCGCGTTGGAGAATTCGGTCCGTTGACCTATCAGAACGACAACGTCCTGGTGGCACGCCTGGGCAAAGAGCGCTACGGCAAAATCAAGCTGATCAACAGCGAAGCTAGCCATCTGCTGACTGTGCGCGACCAGTCCGAGCTGTATGGGTACGAGATTGTCAACTTCATAAACGGCAAACGTACGGTGGGAGAGATACGCGACGCGGTATCGGCCGAGTATGGGCCCTTGCCACTCAATCTTGTCGCCGACTACCTAGATGCTTGCGCGGAGGCCGGCGTGGTTCAGTGGAAGTAAGTGCGCGTCTTAGTGCAAAACTTCAAAAACTCAACCTACGATGGTCAACAAGATCAGTTGCAAAGCGGCCGCAAGCGCACTAGAGTACGTGCAAGACGGTAGGACTCGCTGCTGCCGTACCCAGTAGCTCAGAGTCACAGCTGCTTCTCGAAAGGATAGAGGATTGAAGATTTCGCAGAAAGGGCTTTACGCGTTGCAAGCGATCATGACCCTTGGCCGCCGATATGGAACGGAAACGGTCAAGATCCGGGACATTGCACTTGAAAGCAACCTGCCGGAAAAGTTCCTTGAGTTGATTCTGCTGGAACTCAAGAACGCGCGCATCGTGGAAAGCGTTCGCGGCGCGAAGGGCGGTTACCGCCTGCGGCGCGCGCCAGCCGAGATCAAACTCAGCGAGATCATTCGCCTGGTCGATGGCCCCCTCGCGCCCTTTGGGGATGCCGATCAGCTTCGAAGCTTAATCGTTACGGACCCAGACCATGGCGCGCTCTATGGCGTGTTCCTGGAAGTGCGCGACGCAGCAGCCAAGATACTGGAGAGTACCAGCGTTGCCGACCTGGTCGGTGATTCCTCGGCCTCCAGCAAACGGCCGCGAGCAAAGAAGAAAACGTAGCAGACTCCTCCGTCGATCACTACCTGTCGATCGTTCCCGCATAAGCGTCAGGCCAGAACCGTCTCGTATTCGCTATAGGCGCCTTTGAAATCGGTGATTTCATGGGTGCTCTCGAAGTGCCAGATGCGGGTCGCGACTTCATCGATCAGATCTTCGTCATGCGTAACCAGCAGTACCGTTCCAGGATAGCGCTGCAACGAAATATTGAGGGCGTTGATGGATTCGAGATCGAGATGATTGGTAGGCTCGTCGAGCACCAGCACATTCGGCTTCTGCAGCATCAGTTTGCAGAAGAGCAAACGCGCCGCCTCTCCGCCCGAAAGCACATCGGTTCGCTTTTCGGCGTCATCCCGTGGAAACAGCATCTGTCCCAGAATGCCGCGAATCTCTTCGGTCGACGCGGAAGGGTCCCACTGATGGAGCCACTCCAAAACCTTGATGCCGGGCTCGATCAGTGCCCTGTGGTCCTGCGCGAAATATCCGACGGCAGCTTCGTGACCCCAGATAACTTTTCCCCCATCGATAAAGGGCCCATCGTAACCGCTCGTTTTCCGCAACTCCGATTCTGAAACCGTCGGGGAGTTCGCAAGTAACGCATTCACCAGGGTAGTCTTGCCGGAACCGTTGCGGCCCATGAGCGCAATCTTTTCTCCGCGTAGCACGCTCGCCGTGAAGCCGGAAATCACCTTCGCTTCTCCGTACGACTTGCTGATGCTTTCTATTTCTAAAATGTGTTTGCCGGATGGCCGCTTCTGCTCGAACTTCAAGTACGGCCGCTGAATGTTCGACCTGGCCAGTTCGGTGACCTGTAGGCGCTCAACTTCCTTGCGCCGCGACTGCACCTGGCTGGAGCGGGTTCCAGCGGCGAAGCGGGCGATGAACTCATTCAACTGCGCGATCTTCTTTTCGCGCTGCGCGTTTTGACCTTCGATCTGCGAGCGAACCTGTGTCTTCGCGACCACCATGTCGTCATAGGTTCCGGTATAAGTGATGATGGTTTCGTAATCGATGTCGGCAATGTGCGTGCACACGCCGTTAAGAAAATGGCGATCGTGCGAGATCACGATCAACACACCCTCATATTGATTCAGAAAATTCTTAAGCCAGTGGATCGAGTCGAGATCGAGGTGGTTAGTAGGCTCGTCGAGCAACAGCGCCTGCGGATGTCCGAATAAAGCCTGCGCCAACAGCACGCGCATTTTTTGCCCGCCCGGCAACTCCGACATTTTTCGCTCGTGCATCTCGTCGGGAACATCGAGACCCTGCAACAGAATCGCGGCGTCCGTTTCGGCGGTGTAGCCGTCTTCCTCGCCGACAATGCCTTCTAGTTCGCCGAGCTTCATGCCGTCCGCATCGGTCATCTCGTGCTTCGCGTAAATGATCTCCCGTTCTTCCAGAGCGGCCCACAGGCGCCGGTTGCCCATGATGACCGCGTCGATCACGCGATACTTATCGAAAGCGAATTGATCCTGGCTAAGAACGCCGAGTTTTCGCGGGCGCACCACACTTCCCTTCTGCGGCTCAAGTTCGCCGGTCAGAAGCTTCATGAAGGTGGATTTACCGGCGCCGTTAGGACCCGTGAGGCCGTAGCGTTTCCCCGGAACAAAACCGGTGGAAACCTCGTCAAACAGAACTTTAGCGCCGTAGCGCATGGACACATTGCCGACTGAAATCATGATATTCAGGGAACTGCGGGAATCAATCCTATTCGTATCGGAGGAAGACGCAGCTGCTGTTACTAGAATATCACGACAGGGTGTCACTAAAGGGTGCCCCACTCATTCGCGTTGGTTACGAATGAGTGGGATCGCCCAAGATCAAAGCGCCCGAAGAGGGACCCTTCCGATTCGTGTTAGCCTTTTCGGAAGCCTATGAATGCTTCTCAGCCTTCTCCTATCGACCTTCAGGCAATGGCCCGGCAAGTCATGCTGGCACAGGGCTTCGAGCCGAACTTTCCGCCAACGACTCAGCAACAACTTGCGGATATCAAAGCTCATCCTCCGCAACTGTCCCCTTCCGATAACGTCCGGGACTTGCGCAGCCTTCTTTGGTCTTCGATCGACAACGACACCTCCAAAGACCTCGATCAGATCGAGGTAGCCGAACGCTTACCGAATGGCGACGTCAAGATAATGATCGGCATCGCCGATGTGGACTCGTTTGTGGAAAAAGGCTCTCCCATCGATCAACATGCTGAGCGGGAAACGACCACCGTCTATACCGGTGTAACCATTTTCCCGATGTTGCCAACTGAACTTTCGACCGGCGCATCCTCTCTCCTCCCGGATGTGGATCGTTCCGCTGTAGTAACTGAATTTGTGGTCAACGCCGGTGGCTCGCTCGGTTCCAGCGATGTCTACAGAGCGATCGTTCGTAACAAAGCGCAACTCACCTACAACGCAGTCGGAGCATGGTTGGAGGGAACGTCGCCGGCCCCGCCAAAAGTGGCAGCGTCTTCGGATCTGCAGGCCCAACTCAAGCTTCAGGACCAGGCCGCGCAGGCGCTACGGAAATTGCGCTACGCTAACGGCGCGCTCAACATCGATACAGCCGAAGTGATTCCACTGCTGCTCAACCAGAAGGTTACAGGGGTCGCGACGGTGGAGAAGAACCGCGCGACCGACTTGATCGAGGACTTCATGATCGCCGCCAACGGCGTGGTGGCGCGGCTGCTGGAAAAGGTCTCTTCGTTGCGCCGTATTGTGAAAACTCCCGAGCATTGGGACGGTATCGTGCGGCTGGCGGCCGCGCAGGATCAAAGCGAAAAGCTGCCCGCGCAGCCCGATTCGAAGGCGCTCAACGATTTTCTTCTGAAGCGCAAGGCCGCCGATCCCGATCACTTCGCCGACCTGTCGCTCGCGGTCATCAAGCTGATCGGGCCCGGCGAATATGTACTGGAGCGCCCGGGCGATCCCGAACAGGGACACTTCGGACTTGCCGTGCAGGATTACACGCACTCGACCGCGCCCAACCGACGCTTTGCCGACATTGTCACGCAAAGGCTGATCAAGAGTCTGCTCGACGGAAAACCCGGCCCCTACTCCGACGGCGAACTCACCGCTATCGCTGCGAACTGCACGCAGAAAGGCGACGCTGCGCGAAAGGTGGAACGCGAGATGTCGAAACGATTGGCCGCCGTGGCCATAAGTTCGCGAGTGGGCGAAATCTTTGACGCCATCGTCACGGGAGTCACTCCGAAAGGAACATTTGTTCGCGTGCTGCAGCCGCATATCGAAGGATTGTTGGCTCAGGGAGCGCAAGGGCTGCACGTCGGCGACAGAGTGCGTGCTAAGTTGACGCGGACAGATGTGCAGCGTGGGTTTATTGATTTTGTCCGGGCCTAGCACATTTGCGGGGCGAGCAACCATGCACATTGACACCGTTCTGAGCGCTAACGCATGGTTTCAACAATACGCCGCTTGTGCTCTCCGCCCGTCACCTGCACCTCGTCGCCATAGTCAAAGTTGGGGTTCGCGCCCGCCTTTTGGGCGCGAACCTGGGCGCTCGCTATACTCACGCTTTCGTCACAAAAATGCCGTACCCACATCACAGACTTTTTATCCGCGCACTGAAATAATAGCTCTTGGTTGGAGCAGCGAACGCGTGCACCCGTCGAAACACGGATCGACCCTGCTGCCCCAAAACCAGCTCCGCCTTCTTTGACAATTTGAAGCGTTCAACGGGCCGTGCTCCTGAGGGGCGAAGGATCCTTCCCCTTGACACGATTTATCCCACTTCGGAGCCTGGCAAAAGCAGCAAATCCCGTAAGTCCTTATTCCGGAATACTTTGATTTAAGTCCTTTCGATTCAAAGACCGAATGAAAAAATCTTCGCTAACTCGCTGACTCCAGAAGATCGGGGGAGGGGGGGTGGAGGTACCAGGTAGTAAACATGCTCTCGAATTTCCCCCCATTCTTCCATATTTCATACGCGAAGAAAAGAAATAATTTTTCGCGCGTCCAGAAAGCCAGCCGCAACGGCGAAGTGCGGATTCTCCAAGTGGGTTGGATGTGCTCAGCCGCTCTTTTTCTCCAGTTCGGCCCAACGCGCGTAGAGGACATCGAGCGCCTGTTGAGCTGCGTCCAGCGCAGCCTGTGCGCTCACGAGGCGCGGAGCATCCGTCGCATTGGCTGGATCTTCAAGTTCAGCGCGCTTGGCTTGCACTAACTCCTCGGCTTCTTCCACTCGCTGCTCAATGCTGGCATATTCGCGCGCTTCGAGATAAGAAAGTTTCCTTTTCGCAGGTGCGGCGGAAGAAGAACTGGGCGCTGCTTGCGAAAACGACGCCGTCGCCGCCACATCCGACTTCGAGCGCTGCGCCTGCCATGCTTCCCACTGAGCGTAGTCGGCAAAAGTGTCGGCGCCGCCTTTGCCATCCAGTCCAAGCACGATGCTGGAGACGCGGTCTAGCATGTACCGATCATGCGTCACCAGCACGAGAGAGCCGGGGAAATCGATTAGACTTTCCTCCAATATTTCGAGCGTTGGAATGTCGAGGTCGTTGGTAGGTTCATCGAGCAGAAGAATGTCGGCGGGTTGAAGCATGAGTTGCGCAATCAGCACGCGCGCGCGTTCGCCTCCGGAAAGGCGACCGACGGGCTGGCTCAATTGCTCGCCGGTAAACAAGAATCGGGCTGCCCATCCGGCGACGTGAATTACGCTATCGCGATAGACGACCGAATCCCCGTCCGGCGCGAGCGCGCGGCGCAATGTTACGTCTGGGTCGAGAGTGCGGGTCTGGTCAAAATACACGATGCGCAGCCAATCGGCGCGGCGAATCTCGCCGCTCGTTGGAGCCAAGTCTCCCTGCAACAATCGGAGGAGGGTCGTCTTGCCACTGCCGTTCGGCCCGACGAGGCCGACGCGCATTCCGGCCGTAAGGATGAAATTGAGACCTTCGAACAACGCACGGGTTCCCATCGTGCACGTGACGTCCCGCAGTTCGATCAGTCTCTTCGTCTTGCGGTCAGTGGCTGAAAAATCAATTTGCGCGGTGGTGCTGCGGGTTCTCGCATTCAGGTCGGCAAGCTCGCCAATAAGTTCGCCAGCCTTACTGATGCGGGCTTTCGATTTGCGCGTGCGGGCTTTCGCTCCGCGGCGAAGCCACTCGATCTCTCCATGCACCAGATTTTCGAGCGCTTCCTGACGGCGAGATTGCGCGTGCAGAAATTCTTCTTTCTTTTCCAGAAACGCGCTGTAAATGCCACGGACGCGGAGAGAGCCGTCGGGATAAATGCGATTGAGCTCGACCATGTCGGTAGTGACATTCTCGAGAAAATAGCGGTCGTGGCTGACGATGACGCTGGCGAATGCCGCCTGCTCCAGCAGATCTTCGAGCCACGAGATTCCAGGAAGATCGAGGTGGTTGGTGGGCTCGTCCAGCAGAAGAATGTCGGGATGCTGTACCAGCGCCTCGACGATCGCAAGACGCTTCTGCCAGCCGCCGGATAATTCGGTTGCGCGTGCCTCGAGATCTTCAAAACCGGCCCGGCCGAGAGTTTCGGCAAAACGCGCGCCGCGCTCGGTTCCGGTCACGCCGCAACGATCAAGCGCGCTTTCGATTACCGAGCGCACCGTCACTCCGGACTTGAATCTCGAGTCTTGCTCGACACAGGCGAGACGCGTGCGTTTGCGGAACGACACTTCCCCGCTGTCGGGAGCGACCTCGCCCGCCAGAATTCTTAGCAGGGTGGATTTGCCCGATCCGTTCGGGCCGATCAGGCCTATGCGATCTCCGTCGGAAATGGTGAACGAAACATTCTGGAAGAGCGGATTTGACCCGAAGGCTTTTGTGATTTCCTGCGCGTTGACGATTGGCGGCAATGACTTGCGGTCTCCGGAATGTCGATCTTTTGAGAGTATCAGTCAGGAGGCGCCCAGCGTCGACCTACTGAGCGATTACTTTCAAATCTTCGGCAGCCTGGGCCACATTCTCTGGTTTGCCTAGATCGAGCCAATAGTACTGATCGGCGCGGAAGGCGAGAATTCTCTCTCCCTCGGCGGCAAGACGTAAATAAGAGGTGACGATGGAAAAAGCGCCGTCTTCACTCATCATCTTAAGCAGGCGCGGCGAGACCACATGTATCCCGGAAAAAGCCAGCGGCCGCATCTGCTGGCAGCCTCGGACAAGTTCTGGCTGATTGCCGAAGAATTGCCGGCCACACAACTGATGCTGGTGGTCGAACAACAAGTAGCGAGAGGTCTTGCGGTCCTGAACAGCGAGCGTCGCTAGAGCCTGATTTTCAGTGTGAAATTCCACCATACGCAGTAAGTCAATCGTGCTGAGCACATCGACGTTGTGCACAATGAAAGGTTCTTCAGGGTGGCGGGAATCGTCAAGGAAGAAATACGCAGCTTTCTTTAGGCCTCCACCCGTGTCGAGTAACACCTCCTCGCGCGACACTTCAATGCGCATGCCAAAGTTATCGTTCGCTCTCAGATACTCCACAATCATGTCGGCGAAGTGATGAACGTTAATGATGACCTCGCTGACCCCAAAGCTGCGCAAGCGCGAAAGCGTGATCTCCAGAAGGGTGCGGCCGTTGACTTCAACCAGGGCCTTGGAACGATCGTCTGTAAGCGGACGCAACCGCGTGCCCAGGCCAGCGGCGAGAATCATTGCTTTCATCGACTCGGCGCCCTCATGGATTCAACTGCCGCTGCTCGCGATGGCGCACCACCACCTCCACTCCATCCTTGGCACGCAGGTGCTTCGCAAGTTGCTCGGCCAGATAGACCGAGCGATGTTGGCCGCCCGTGCAGCCGAACGACACCATTAAGTGTCGGAAGCCGCGGCTCTGATAGGCGCCCACGCTCGCATCCACCAGAGACATGGCGCTGGCGAGAAATTGATGCACGCTCTCCTGTTGATTGAGATAGTCGATCACCGGCGCATCCTTGCCAGTGAGGCTTTTGAAGCGTTCTTCGCGGCCCGGATTCGGAAGGCTGCGGCCATCGAAAACATATCCGCCGCCGTTCCCAGTCTCGTCCTGCGGCAAGCCGCGGTGAAATGAAAAGCTGACAACGCGGACGGTCAACTTTTCCGATTGCGAGGTCGAGGTCAGGCCTTGCAATTTGTCCGAGGCCACCATGCTTTTGAACGCTTCCATGAGCGTGGGCAAGGCGATCGGCAACTCGACATTGTGGAGCAGCCAGCGCAGGTTTTTCAGCGCGTAGGGCACACTTTGCAGAAAATGTTCTTTGCGTTCGTAAAAGCCTCGGAATCCGTAAGCGCCCAGCGCCTGCATAATCCGGACATAAACGTACGCATAGTAATACTGCATGAATCCCATGCGATCGAGATTGAGGAAGCCAGCGAGGTTATCCAGATAATGATCGAGTAATTCCTGGCGCAGCTCCGGGGGCAGGTCGGCCTTGGCGTCATATAGAAGCGATGCGATATCGTACTGCAATGCTCCTCTGCGACCGCCTTGATAGTCCACGAAAAATGGCTGGGCGTCGTTCAGGGCGTCGTTCGAAACTCGGCGCAACATGATGTTGCGCGACTGGAAGTCGCGATAGAGAAAATAGTCGCGGCTGGCCGTCAGCAGGAATTTCGTCAAGCGGCCAAAGTCGTGTTCCAGCGCCTGCTCGTTGAAAGGAATCCCGGCAAGCCGAAGAAAGTAATATTTGAAATAATTCAGATCCCATGCGATGGACTGGCGATCGAAGCTGGCGCGCGGATAACACACTTTATAGTTCAGATCGCGTCCCGCCTCGACTTGAAAGCGCGGCAATATGGCGACAACTTTGCGGTAGGCCTCGACTGCTTCGGGAGAGATGACAGCACCATTGCGATGGCTGGAGAGAAACTCAAAAAGCGTAGTGCCGCCAAGATCTTCTTCGAGATAGGCGCCGTTGCTTAAGTCTTCGGCATAGACTTCCGGTACCGGCAGACCCTGGCGGCGAAAGTGCCGCGAAAATTCCAGAAAGGCGACATTCTCTTCGCGCACGTCGTAGAGAATGCCGATCGCGCTGATTTTCTTGCTGGAAAGCCGGATGATCTTGCGCCCGGAACCGCCCAGCTGGCCCTGCAGGGGCTCCGCCCGCTCCACCGGCAAGTGGAAGTGTTGCTCAAAGAGTCTGTTGAGAACTTCCATGAAGGGATTTCCAGCGACCCCTAGCTTCGTACGTCCTCCTAAAGATAACATCGGAGGCGCGAGCAACAGTGGCCTGCGCACAATTGGGCCGCGGCGGAAACGTCGCGCCCTCGGCGGGCGAGGACGCCCACCGGACAGCCGCCGAGACGGCGGCGCTACGCAGACCGGCCGGCGGAATGCTGGCGTTACAGTCGTCCGGGGCCATTGTCAGTTTCCGCTCTGCAGAATGACAACTAGCCGACGCGGTCCATGCGCGCCCTGCACCAGAATCTTCTCGATATCGGCAGTGCGGCTGGAACCGCTGATGACGCAGGCGAATGAGTTATGGCCGAGGGTTCGCTCCTGGGAGGCCCGGGTCAGGGCCGTTGCCAAATCTGGAAGGAGTTTCGCGATCGTCGAGAACACGATGTGGCAGGGCGCGATCACAGACGCGCCGCGCCCTCCGCATGAAGCAGTCACGAGAATCGACCCGGTTTGCGCTATGAGAGCTTCGGCTAGAGTAACCGTTGCCTGCGAAGCTTCGCTCGGCGCGCCTTGACTGGACCAGCGGATCGCTCGGCCGGGCGCGGCCAGTTCGACAAGCCGGCGCAGCGATGGATCGTCTTGCACAAAGATTTCGCCATCGGGAAGAGACTGAAGAACTTCCGCAAGCTGTCGCGCACTCGACGCAGCATCGGCGGTCAGCGCGCATTCCATGAGGTTGGCAACGCACTCCTGCTGGAATCGTTCGAGAGGGTTGTTGATGGGTTCGAAGATTACACACTCGGAAGCGGTCGCCGCAGGCTCTTCGACTTTGACCACGGTGCGCAATCCGGCGCGAATCCGTCCCAGAATCTGCTCGCGACTTGAATTCTCACTCTGCGTTTTTTCAGCTTGCGGCACGGTCTTTTCTCCAGCGCGCTCGAAACGATTCGGACGGCAGCGGCACGGGCGAGCGATAGCGATTCCACTTCCGCATCGGGTCGAGGACCGTTCCCTGCAACCCGAGACCGTAAACGACCCGGAGAGATTTGCGCATCAACCAGCCGCCCAGCGCGTACATCCGAGGACGAAGCATGGCGTGACGCCAGGCGCGGAACATCAGCCGTTCGCTCGATTTTGTGGCTCCCGCCTCGGTCGCGTTCCGGCGGTTTTGCAGCAGGTGGTGATGCAAATCGATTTTCACCGGGCAAACGCTGGTGCAAGCTCCGCACAGCGACGACGCGTAAGACAGGTGGTTGAACTCCTTGATACCGTTCAGATGCGGCGTGAGGACGCTGCCGATCGGCCCGGGATAAGTCGTGCCGTAAGTGTGCCCTCCGACATGGCGAAAAACGGGACAGATGTTCAGACAGGCACCACAGCGAATGCAGTGCAACACTTCGCGCTGCTCCGGGTCCGCCAGCAACTGGCTGCGCCCGTTGTCCACGAGCACTACGTGGAATTCTTCCGGCCCGTCCGCTTCCCCCGGCCGACGCGGACCACCGATCAGCGTGCTGTAGGTCGTAATCCCCTGCCCCGTGCCGGAAGTCGCCAGCACCGGCCACAGCACGGCCAGGTCCTCGAGGCGGGGGATCACTTTTTCAATACCGGTGACCGCGACGTGAATCCGCGGAACGCTGGTGCACAGGCGGCCGTTGCCTTCGTTGGTGGAGATTGCGATGACTCCCGCGTCAGCCACAAGAAAGTTCGCGCCCGAGATACCCATCTCGGCTGAAAAGAACGCCTGGCGCAGTACACTGCGGGCTACCGCCATCAAATACGCCGGATCGTCGCTCTCGATTTTCTGTCCCAGTTTCTCCTGAAACAAGGTAGCGATCTGGCCGCGCAACAGATGCATGGCCGGAGTGACGATGTGGTAGGGCCCTTCTTCGCGCAACTGCACAATGAACTCGCCAAAATCCGTCTCCCAGACCTTGATGCCAGCTTTCTCCAGCGCCGGGCCGAGGTGGATTTCCTCCGTCACCATGGATTTCGACTTCACCACCGTGCGCACATTGAACCGAGTGGCGAGGTTCTTCACATACGCGCACGCCTCTTCGCTATTGGCCGCCCAAAAAACATGTCCGCCGCGCGCGACTACTTTTTCTTCAAACTGCAGAAGATAGCGATCCAGGTGATTGATGGCTTCCCGCTTGATCTCCTGGCATTTTTGGCGGGCGGCTTCCCAATCCTTGATCCGCGCGCGGCCTTTAAGGTGCGCCGCATCGTAGCTGTCCATGCCACGCCGGATCACTTCGCGGTGCATCAAGTCTGCCGACTTTACCGCAGCATCTTGCAGGAAGCGTCGGGCCGCGGTTGAGCTCACGGCCGCTCCTGCTGTGGGCTCTTTGACGTCTGGCCGTCCTGCGCGAGGATGCTGGCCAAATGAATGGCTCGCATTCGCGTCTGGCGTTTGCCGAGGATACCTTGTATATGCAGCAGACAGCTGGGATCGATCGCGGTTACGAACTCGGCTCCGGTCGCAGCCGCATTCTCAGCTTTGGAATTTCCCATGGCGGCCGAGATGTCGGCGAACTTGATCGCGAAGGTTCCTCCGAAACCACAGCATTCCTCCGAGCGATTCATTTCAACCAGCTTCAAATTCTTCACCTGGCGCAGCAACTGCAGAGGCTCGTCGCGCAGCTTAAGCTCGCGAAGTCCGTGGCACGAAGCATGGTAGGTTACCGCGTGCGGAAAGGTTGCGCCGACCTGGGTGACAGCGGCAACCTTCACCAGAAATTCGGAAAGTTCAAATGTGCGGCTGGCTACCGCAATAGCGTCGTCGCGCACTGAACTCCTGGCCAACAATTCCGGGTAAAAGTTGCGAACCATCGTCACACAGGAACCGGAAGGGGATACGACGACGTCGGCATGCTTGAAGACGCGAACGAAGCGTTCGGCACAAGGCCGCGCCTCGTCCCAGTATCCAGTGTTAAAAGCGGGCTGGCTGCAACATGTTTGATCTTCGGGGTACTCCACATCGTACCCAATTCGACGCAGCACCTTGACCGTATCAACCGCGACTTCGGGCAGCAGTTGGTCTACGAAACACGGAACGAATAGGGATACGTTGCGTTGCACACTCCAACTTTCTGGTCGATGGCAGCAGTCAATATTTATGGGCTGCACTCAACTTCTGCCGAAATTCATCTTTACCGCAACACCAGACGGGTAAACGGAAACACATACGCCTCGAAGGTCACCAGGATTCCCACCAACGCCGCCAGCGCAATGCTATGGAAGAACACGTAACGCAGGATGTCGCCTTCGTGTCCGTACCACTCGGTGGCGGTGCTGGCGACAACGATGCTCTGCGCATCGATCATCTTGCCCATGACCCCACCGGCACTGTTAGCTGAGCTCATCAGGATCGGAGAAATACCGATCTGCTGCGCGGAAATCTTCTGCAGGCTGCCGAACAGCACGTTGGACGACGTATCCGAACCGGTCAGAGCCACGCCCAGCCAGCCCAGCAGAGTGCCGAAGAACGGATACAAGTGTCCCGTGCGCGCGAACGCCAGTCCCATGGTGGCATCGACACCCGAGTAGCGGGTCATGATGCCGATCGAGAGCATGGCCGCAATGGTCATCAGCGAAAACCGTATGTGCCAAACGGTCTGCCACCACATGACAAAGATCCTCGACAGCGGCAGGCCCATGATGAAACCGGAGATGACCGCCGCGAACAGGATTCCCGACCCTGTGGCCGAAAGCCAGTTGAACCCGAACACGGCTGCCTCGGGCGAAGGCTTCGCCACCACCGGGGGCATGCGTTGCGACAGCTTGTTCAGACCAGTCACGGGAATCTGCGGGTTGGTGACCTTGCTCGGCGGAGTCGACCAGGTTTTCATCGATGCGAAGGTCTTTTCCGGAGTATTCATGAGCGCCTTGCCGGTGGGCGTGCCCCAGCAGAAGACGCAAATGCTCAGCACCAGCCACGGCAGCCACGCGCGCGCGACCTCGCCGCGGCTGTAACCGTGCTGACCGCGAGCGGCGCGTTGCTCGCCTTCTTGCTCTCCATCAAGTCCCCAAATCTTCTTCGGCTGCCATATCTTGAGGAACGCGATCAGGCACAGCATCGAGATGATGGCCGCCCCAATGTCGGTCAGCCAGGGTCCGTGAAAATTCGAAATCAGGAATTGTGGAATGGCGAAGCTGACTCCGGCTACCGCAACGGCGGGCCAAACCTCTTTCATTCCCTTGTATCCGGCGTACGCCCACACCAGCCAGAAAGGCACCAGCACGGAGAAGAAGGGCAGGATGCGGCCGACCTGGGCGCCCAGCGTGACCTCAGAAAAACCGGTGACTGCGGCAAGCGCGATGATGGGGGTGCCCAGCGCGCCATAGGCCACAGGCGCGGTATTGGCGATCAGCGACAGGCCCGATGCCTGCAGCGGCTTGAAACCCAGGCCGATTAGAAGCGCTGCCGTGACTGCGACGGGCGTGCCGAACCCGGATGCGCCCTCAAAGAACGCACCGAAGGAAAATGCGATCAACAACAATTGCAGCCGCGTATCCTGGGTGATCCCAGTCAGGCTCTGCTGCAGGACTTTGAAGCGCCCCGTCTCCAGCGTCATGCGGTAAAGAAAGATGACATTCAGAATGATCCAGCCAATCGGAAACAGTCCATAGCAGGCGCCGTAGATGGCTGTGATGCTGGCCATCTTGACCGGCATATGGAAAACGCCGACCGCGATGAGCAAGGCAGTAACCAGGCCCAGCACGGCGGAGTAGTGAGCCTTCATGTGGAAGAACGCGAGGGTCCCCAAGAGCACGATGACGGGGAGAGCGGCGAGAATTGTGGAGAGCCACCAGTGCCCCAGGGGATCGTAGCCTTGCGACCAAGGCGTGGTCGGCGACACGCCGGACCAGGCCAGCACGACCAGCGTCACCAGAACCAACGCCATCAGAATACCCGGTATCGGGCTCTTGACCTGCGGCTTGTTGGAAACAGCGGGGGCGGAAGAAGGTTTAGATGCAACGGCCATAAGCACCTCGTGTGGACTTGCCGCAAGTGGCGGCGTACCGAAACAATCGCACTATCTGGACTGCACCGGCATCGAAGGTTCGTCGAGCCGGCGAAAGTGAATTTCTCAAAGCTGGCGCTGTCCTGGGAACGACGCCGTTAGAATGCGGAATTTTCTTATCATCGTTCCTCACAAGATGCGACGCGGCTCACACATGGTTGTGATCCCGGTCACACGCCGCGAACCGACAACGAAGCTCCGTGTTCAATTGTGCTGTTCATTCGCTTAGCAGCAACCCATCTTCACTTCGCCCGCAGAGGTGAGCGGAGGACCGAAAGCCTCGACCGGAGCCGGCGCACCATTCAAAGTCATGATCCAGCGCCGCACCGCATCGATAACGACGAGCACTACGCCCAGGATAAAGATGCTCATCAGGATCGAATCCAGGTAGCCGGTAAATACCTGACCGGGCTTGGAGGTCAACGGCCAGAAAATATTCTTGATCCCCAGCACTCCCGCCGTAACCGTAGTGACGCCCACGAAACACATCGGGATAAATGTAATCCAGGCATATTGCCGCTTGCCCATATTAATGAGGAAGGTAGTCGTCACCGCCAGCGCGATGGTCGCCAACAACTGGTTGCCCGTCCCAAATAACGGCCATATCGTGGAAATATTTCCCGTATAGATCAGGTATCCCCAGCCCAGCACCACTACTGAGCTTGTGATCAGATTTCCCGGCAGCCAGGCGTTGTTGCCGAAAGGCTTGTGCACCTTGCCCATAAGCTCCTGCAAGACGTAGCGGGCCACACGCGTTCCCGTATCCACGGTAGTCAGGATGAACAGGGCTTCAAACATGATGGCGTAGTGATACCAATAGCCCATCAGGCGATCCATCCCGGGCAGTCCCTTGAAGATTTGCGCCATGCCGACCGCAAGCGAGACCGCCCCACCCGTTCGCCCCGCCAATTTCTCGCCAACTTCGCGGGAGAACATATCGAGATTGACCGTCGTCAAGCCCAGGTGGCTAAAGACCGCCGGCGTTGTGTTGATGGCAAAGTAGTCGCCCGGATACATGGAGCAGGCCGCAATTAAAGCCAGGATGCCCACCAGCGACTCTGCGATCATGGCGCCGTATCCGATGAAGCGGGCATCGCTTTCCTTATCCAGCATCTTGGGAGTCGTTCCGGAGGACACGAGCGAGTGAAAGCCTGAGATCGCTCCGCAGGCAATGGTCACGAAGAGAAACGGAAACAGGCTCCCTTTGATGATCGGTCCGCCGCCATGAACGAACTGCGTGAAGTTTGGAAATTGAATGTTGGGATGCACTACGAAGACGCCGACGATCAAGATGGCAATCGTGCCGAGCTTAACGTAGGTCGAGAGGTAGTCGCGGGGTTCCAGTACCAGCCATACAGGAAGAACCGAAGCCACTAAGCCATAGATCGCCATGAGGAACGTGACCTGGTGGGGCGTGAAGGTAAGCGCCGCTGCCACTGATCCACTCTGCGCCACCCAGTGCCCGGCGATTACGCTGCCGAACAAGAGAACGACACCGAAGATGCTGGGGCCAGTGACGGTAATTTTTCCCGCATGGCTCTTGAACATCCACCAGCCCATGACGACCGCGATGGGGATGGTCATGCCGATCGTGAAGATACCCCACGGGCTGTTGGAAAGCGCATTGACCACAACGATGCCGAGGCCGGCGAGCGTCACCAGAAGAATAAAGAGCACCGCGATCATCGCCACCAGACCGGCAAAGGGACTGATCTCAGTGCGGGCAACATCCGCAAGCGATCGTCCACGGTGACGTATCGAAGCCACCAGCACCGTGAAATCCTGCACACACCCGGCGAGAACGGCGCCAATCAGCAGCCATAGGAATCCCGGCGCAAATCCGAATTGCGCCGCCAGAGTCGGCCCCACCAGCGGCCCCGCCCCGGCGATGGCCGCGAAGTGATGTCCAAATAGTACCCATCGTGGCGATGCGACATAGTTATGTCCGTCCGCAAAAACATGTGCTGGAGTGGTGCGGCGATCGTCCAGAGCCAGCGCCTTGGCGGCGATGAACGCGCTGTAATAACGATAAGCGAGCGCGTACACGCACAGCGCGCCCAACAAAATCGGAAGGGTATTCATGACTGCTCCCGCTCAATGACTGCTGGCCGGACCTGCCAGCGCAACCGCACCGCATCCTACACCTATCGTGGAATCGGGCACAAGGACTTACTCTTGCTATGAGAATTGATAGCGGGCTGAGCGTTTCAAGCTTTTGCCGTGGTGACGGCCGATCTGGCTTCGCTGCGCGCCGCGCGAATATCTTTAACATCACCCAGCACGATGATCGCGGTGCCGCTGCGAATCATCAGCTTATCCGGAGGATTCACCCAAAGCTTGGGAACGCCCGCTTCTCGTCCGCTCTTCACCGCCAACACGAGAAGGTTGTGCCTGGCATGAATGCCGATTTCGCTTAAAGGATTGCCCACCCAGGGCGAAGCCGTGCCGATTTCGATCTCCTCCACGCGCAGCGTTTGCGACTGATCCTTCAACATAAGATCCAGAAATCCCACAACATGAGGCCGGATCAGTTCACTAGCCATTCTGAGCCCGCCAATATGGCTCGGAGAAACCGTAGCCCGGGCGCCAGCCCGCACCATGCGCTCGGCAAATTTCTGGTCGGAGGCGCGAGCCACAATGCGCAGATTGGGAAAGGCTTGGTGTGCAATAACCGTTACAACCAAGTTGTCCTTATCCACGGGAAGACCGGTGACCAACCCCTTGGCGTGTTCGATGCCCGCTCTACTTAGAGTCTCCTCTTCGGTGGCATCGCCAACCAGGTACAGCATGTCTCGAAAAAGATCCGCGTGGGTCTCGCCCACTTTCTTGATCAACTCCTCGTGGAGATCAACGACAACATACTGCGTCCCCGTCCGATGCATTTCCTCCACCACATGCCGGCCGGTATCCCCCAGACCACAGACGATGTAGTGTTCCCTGAGTTCGCTGATTCGTTTCTGCATTCTGCGTCTCCAAAACGGATTTGTCGCTTCGACTTCCACCAGGAAGGCCGCCACTACGGAAAACACATACACGGTGACGGCCACACCAAACAGGACCACTCCCATGTTGAAAATCCGTAGAGCCGGGTTATGAGCGGTGTCGACAATCTCGCCATAACCAACTCCGGCGAGCGTGATGACCGCCATGTAGAGGGCTTGCAGGAAAGTGACGGAGTGTCCGCCCAGCAGGCGATAGCCGGTCACACTTACCGTGATCAGAGTCAAGAACAGAATTCCCGCGGAAATCAGGCGTCTCCGAAGCATCAGCGGCGCCACTCGTCGATCAGGTTAGCCACCATGCCCGACCAACCCGTCTGATGACTGGCTCCAAGGCCTTGCCCGGTGTCGCCATGGTAGTACTCGTTGAAGAGCAGATAATCCCGCCAGTGCGGATCTTCCTGAAACTTGCGGTACGGGCCAAAGCAAGGACGGTTCCCGTGCTCGTCCTTGCGAAACAATCCGATCATGCGATCGGCAATTTCCGCCGCCATGGCAAACGGCGTGATCGGCTGGCCGTCGCTGCCAGGTGTTCTGACCGCGAAGCCCGGTCCCAGCGCGCGGCTGAACTTCATCAGTGAACGAATCAGCAGGTAGGATGTCGGAAACCACAACGGGCCGCGCCAGTTCGAATTTCCGCCCTTGATGCGCACGTTCGATTCCCCAGGTTCATACCCGACGCAATTTCCCTGATAACAAAATGGATGCTGCTCGTGATATTTGGAGAGGCTGCGAATGCCGTGCGGGGCAAGGAATTCCTTCGGGTCCCAGATGTGTTGCAAAATGCGGGCGAACTGGCCCGAGTCCGCGATCGAAAGCACATACCGCTGTCCCTCGATGGAGTAGCACGCATTTCCCACCAGGTCGGGACGATTCTTGATGAACCACTCGACATTGCCCAGAAATTCGGGATGAGGATCCAGATCTTCCCGATCCACCACCTCAACCGCGTAGAGCGGGATCAGGCCGACCATCGAGCGCAGACGAAATTTCTTGAAGTCCCCGTTGGGCAGCCGAAGAACGTCATAAAAAAAACCGTCCTGTTCATCCCAAAGCTGATAATCCCGGCCGCCCATTTTTTTCATGGCCGCGCCCACGTAGATGAAGTGCTCGAAGAACTTCGTCGCCAGTAACTCGTAGGCCTTATCGAAGTTGGCCAATTCGAGAGCGGCCCGCATCAGGTAAAGGCAAAAGAAACCCATCCAGCCCGTCGCGTCGGACTGTTCAAGGATGGCGCCTCCGGGAAGTTTTTCACTGCGATCGACAACCGTAATGTTGTCCAGTCCCAGGAACCCGCCCTCAAAGACGTTGTTCCCCGTGCTGTCCACACGGTTCACCCACCAGGCAAAGTTCATCAGCAATTTGTGCAGGCACTTTTCCAGGAAAGCCACATCGCCCATGCCGGTGCGTACTTTTTCGTTTTGATAGACGCGCCACACGGCCCAGGCGTGCACCGGCGGATTGAGGTCGGAAAATTCCCACTCATAGGCGGGGATCTGTCCATTCGGATGTTGAAACTGCTCGAACAGCATCGCCAGAAGATTTTCCTTGGCAAACTCCGGATCCACCAGCGCGAGCGTCGTGCACTGAAAGGCCAAGTCCCAGGAGGCGAACCACGGGAACTCCCACTTGTCCGGCATGGTAAGCACGCGCATCGAGTTCAAATGGCGCCAATGGATGTTGCGCTCTTTCTTGTGGCCTTCCGGAGGCAGAACGCTATCGCCTTCCAGCCAGCGCTCAACGTCGAAAAGATAAATCTGCTTCCCCCACAACATACCCGCAAAAGCGCGCCGTTGAATCAGTTTCTCTTCCTCTGTCGCTTTGGGAGGATGGATGGCGTCGTAGAACTCGTCCGCATCTTTCTTTCTGTCGTTCACCACTCTGTCCACATCGAGAAGTGGGTCCGCCATCTCCTTGTCGGTCGTCTGTTGGTCGGTCATCTCCTTGTCGGTCAGGCGCAACCGGAAGACAACCGAACTTCCCGCCGCAACTTGGCTGCGATAGTGCACGCAGGCCTTGGTCCCTACTTGCTGCGGATTCGCGCACGGCTCGCGGTTTATAACGTAACGATGAAATGCGTCCTTCACATAAGGAGAGCGGTTAATCGCAGAAGGGCCATAGAGGCGCAACGCATTAGTCTCGTTGTCAGTAAACAGCAATGCACCGCCCGATTCCGCATACAAATAGCGCCGGCCGAGAGCGTATTGCAATTGAATGTTCTGCAACGGCTTGGCCGTGGAATCGTCGGCCACCAGCATCAACTGGTTTCCCGCCGCGCTCGCCTGAATGGTGGGCTTCCCGCTGGGCGGCTCGGTCCAACTCCACGTGTTGCGAAACCACAAATGCGGCAGGATGTGGAGTTCCGCGGCGTCCGGACCGCGGTTGAACGCTTCCACGCGAATACAGACATCTTCCGATGAGGCCTTGGCGTACTCAATAAAGATGTCGAAATACCGATCGTCATCGAAGATACCCGTATCCAGTAGCTCGAATTCCGATCCCGCCCCACGATTGCGGCTTTCTTCAATCAGCCGCCTGTATGGATATTCCCTCTGCGGGTATTTGTACAACATGCGCATGTAGCTATGCGTGGGCAGATTATCCAGGTGGAACCAGTACTCCTTCACATCCTCGCCGTGATTCCCTTCACCGCAGGTAAGCCCGAACATGCGCTCTTTCAAAATAGGATCGCGGCCGTTCCAAAATGCCAGAGCGAACACCAGCAACTGATAACGGTCGCAAATTCCCGCAATACCGTCTTCACCCCACCGGTAAGCTTTGCTGCGCGCCTGATCGTGCGGAAGAAAATCCCACGCGTTTCCATCCGCGCTGTAGTCCTCGCGTACCGTTCCCCAGGATCGGTCGCTGACGTAGGGTCCCCATTTGCGCCAAGGCGGGACGGGACCGGCGTAAGGTTCGGCTAACCGCGCGTGCTCCTTCGTAGAGACGTTCCCCGCGTGAAAGGAAACCGCCGGTCGGGTCCTGGGATTGACCAATTGTCCTCCTGCGTTTCTTTGCCACGACGAAATAAAAATCGCGGATCGTAAACTGTGAGGGCGAAATTGTATCCGAAGTTCCGTGAGTTCGTCGGTAAGTTTGCTTGCGTCTGCAATCGAGTACACTCTCAAGCTGAATCTTTGTCGGAGAGTATGCGTATATCTGGGTACCACCCTTTTTCCCATCGCCCCCATCCGCATCTGTACGAGATCAACACCTGGGTCTGGCTGGAAGAACTTTCTGTGAAGTACGGCCACTCTCTCGCTCTGCAGGATGTACCGGGCGAAGAATGGGACCGCCTGGCGGATCTGGGCTTTGACTTCGTGTACCTGATGGGAGTGTGGCGGCGGAGTCTGATTGGCAGGCGCATCTTTCGCACCGATCCACACAATTTTCCGAATTTCGATGCGGCCTTGCCCGCTTGGAGAGTTCGCGACGTAGTCGGTTCGCCTTTTTCGATTCAGGACTACAGCCCCGACCCTCGCATCGCCACGACTGCGGGCTTGAGTGAAGTACACAACCAACTCCGCAAACGAGGTATGGGTCTAATTCTCGACTTCGTGCCGAACCATACCGGATTCGACCATAGCTGGATAGCGCAGCATCCTGACCGCTACATCCAGGGCAGCGAAGAAGATTTTCGACGCGATCCGTCGGCCTTTTATCTGCTGGAATGGAATGGCGACGAGAATCTATTCGTCGCTCGCGGCCGAGACCCCTATTTCCCTCCCTGGTCGGATGTAGCACAGCTCAATTATTTCAATCCCGAATGCCGCGACGGCATGATCGCCGTCTTGAAAAATATCGCGCAATTTTGCGATGGAGTACGCTGCGACATGGCAATGCTGGTCACGAATGAAATTTTCCAACGGACCTGGGGAAATTTCCTAAAAGACTCGCCGATGCCCACAACCGAATTTTGGCACGAGGCGATTGCCGCAGTGCCCGGCTTCGTTTGGTTGGCGGAAGTCTATTGGGACATGGAATGGAGGATGCAAGAACTAGGGTTCCAGTTCGCTTACGATAAGCGTTTGTATGATCGCCTGCGTGAAGGTTGGACCGCGCAAGTCCGTGCCCATCTCACCGCGGACCTAAGCTACCAAAGCAAACTGGCACGCTTTCTCGAGAACCACGACGAGCCTCGGTGCGCAGCGGTTTTCCCGCAAGAAAGAATCTCTTCCGTCGTCACTCTGCTCTCGACGCTGCCGGGTATGCGTTTTTACCATCATGGCCAACTGAACGGCGCAAAGACGTTCGTCCCCATGCCGCTCGGCAAGGCGCGGCCCGAAGGTGACGATCGGCAGATTCGCGAATTGCACGAGCAAGCGCTGCGTTCCGCTGACGCGGACGTTTTTCACGAAGGCGAATGGCAACTTCTCGACGTACAGCCTGCAGGAGACGACACGTTTCAGGACCTGATCGCCTACTCCTGGCGTTACCAAGCCGATCACAGACTCATCGTGGTGAATCCAGGCAGTCGAACCGCGCAGGGTAAAGTCATGGGAGCGGCTGTGGGCGCATCACAGAAATGCCTGTTCTGCGACTCGTTGGATGGCCGCGAATATTTGTGGGAACGAGCAGAGATCGACCGCAATGGACTCTATGTAAAGCTAGCGCCTTATGAGGCACATGCCTTCCAAATTCATGAGAGCTAGCGGCCTTTACCATGCGGAAAAACTATGTTCCGAGCGATTTCCGGGAAGTGCAGGACTTCAGGCCGCCATCTACCGGCCCACGATCTCGTTCACCTTTTTCATCTGAGCGGAAAACCGGGGCGCCGAATAGGCCGACGGATCTTGCAGCAGCGCGAAGAGTCCATCAATCGCCGAGCGAACCTCTACACCGTTGGCCGGCTTTTCATTCTGGTTGTAAGCCCGGAACAGCGAGTCCAGAGTCATGGCAGCTTGCTCCGCCGAACGCTCGCCCTCAATGGAGATCGCAGCGCTGTCACCGGCAACCCGCCGCATCAACCGCAGCGTCAGCGCCGAGTCGTAGCTCTGAGCGTCCACTTGCTTCACGACTTGGTCGGCGAACGCGGAGGCCCGATTCGCCAACGCGGCGATTTGTTCCCGATTGCCGTTCAGTTGATTCATGAGGCTTGCGAGCTGCGAGACCTGATCGTCTAATTGCTTGCTGGCGGTGGGGCTGATCTCCGCGACCAGATCGCGGAATACGACCACGCGCGATTCGTTCCACGGTGGATTGCCTGGTCGGCGCCCAGCATACCCGCGGTCCTGACGCCAGCTATCCTCGGGCCGGGTGAGACTGTGGTGACACGCGAAACAATCGAGTTCGGCATACTCTGGCCATACCGGGCTACTGGCGCGACGCGCCAACCGGTTGAGAGACTCGCGCAGTTGCACTGCCTGCCCGACGCCCCATGCCTGCACCTGCCGCCAGGGTTTGTCCTGCTCCGGCATCTTCCAGTGCGGCGGCATGACAAAGGTAAACAAGCCCAGCTCAAATGTAAGATCGGGATGTCCGGCGGCGATCATCTCGTGATCGACAAATTTTTCCGCGGTTCCAAGATGGCAGGTCAGGCACTTTGCCGTGCGGCTCTCCAGATTGCGAGTGTCGTACATGCCGAGTTCAACCGACCTCTCATGCGGCCAGTTTTTGGTCGTATGCGGACCCAGCCATCCTGATGCCGGACCGTGACAGTTCTCGCAACTCACTCCATCGTTAAGCTCAAACGTCTGCGCTCGCTGCTCCGGGGGCACGTAAAGTGAGTGACACGCCAGGCATTTAGCGGCTTGTGCCGGTGGTCCGATATTCAAGATTTTGCCGATACGCTGCGAGACGCTATTCTGCAGCACGCTGAACGCGCCGGCGTGTTTGTCTTGCGCAATCCAGATCGTATATTCATTCTGGAAAATGCGGGTTGTGGTCTTCGGTTGCACGCTGCCATGGCAACTGCTGGCCGCGCATCCACCTGGCCCATTGTATTTGCCGGCAGCAGCGCCTTTCTGTGGGTAAAGGGCGGTCTGATCGGGTGGAGTCCGATCAAAGTTCTGCCCATCGCGGTTCTGCGCGTCGCCAATGGCGAGCAGCGTGAGAAGCACCCACACCACCGCCAGTAGTGGCTTTCGCATTTTGCTATTCACTCATCCACCAATGCGCCGCGAGTATTCTGTCGAGGGGCTTGGTTATACGACGAATCGCACAAAAAATCAATGCACAGCAGCGGATGCCGCACGCATTCGCTAGAGTGATACGCCGGTCTAGACAGGGAATTCATTTTGCTATACGCTCTCGCCATCTTAAGTACGGTATGATCTCACTTACCGATGCGGAGTGTCCGGAGTCGTGTTTGAAGAACTGAGGGCCATCCAGCGCGATTTCGGCTACCTGCCCGCCGACCAACTCAAGACGCTCGCCGCGAACCTTCATGTCCCCGTTAGCCAAATCCATGCGGTAGCAAGTTTTTATCCCCACTTTCATCTGAGCCCTCCGCCGAAAGCAGACGTGCGCGTATGTGCGGACATGAGCTGCCATCTTCGTGGAGGCGACAAGGTCCGGTCCGCTCTCGACTCGGCCTTCCAAAGCGCCGACCCAAGAGAAGTTTCGATCCGTGACGTTTCCTGCCTAGGCCGCTGCGACTATGCGCCCGCGATCATGGTGAACGACAACATTTACGCCCATGTAAACAGCCGCGACGCCGTTGCCATGGCGCAGGATGTGCTCGCCGGCAAAGCTCTTCCGGGAGCACACCACCGCGCCGAAAAAATGGTAGTACTTTCCGATCCATATCGTTCCACTTCGAATCATGGATCGGGGCAGTATGCGGTGCTACGTCGCTTCGTCGAGACGCGGAATTGGCAGGAGATTATCGCATCCCTGAAAGTGGCTGGCCTTCGTGGTATGGGAGGCGCCGGCTTTCCAACTTTCAGCAAGTGGGAATTGGTGCGCAACGCTCCCGGTTCCACCAAGCACATCGTGTGCAATGCCGATGAGAGCGAACCCGGCACCATTAAAGACCGCGGCATCATGGAGAATGTTCCCTATCTAGTGATTGAAGGCATGATCACTGCTGGTCTCGTTACCGGAGCGCGCCATGGGATTCTTTACATCCGGCACGAATACGAAGGTCCCAAAGAGGTCCTACAGGAAGAGATTGATCGCTGCTACCAGCAGGGCTTATTGGGATCTCGAATTCTGGGGAGCGATTTAGCCTTCGATCTCAAGATTTTTGTCAGCCCCGGCGGCTACATCTGCGGGGAAGAAAGCGCTCTCCTTGAGGCGATCGAAGGCAAGCGTGCCGAGCCGCGCAACAAGCCTCCCTTCCCGGTCACAAATGGTTTGTGGAACCAGCCCACGGTCATCAACAATGTGGAGACCTTCTGTTTGGCGACCGTGATCCTGGCTCGCGGCGCCGATTGGTACAAAGCGCAAGGCAAGAATGGATCGGTGGGAATGAAGTTTGTAGGAATCAGTGGCGATGTGAGTCGCCCTGGAATTTTTGAAGTTCCGATGGGAACCACTTACAGTGAACTGATCTTTGAAAATGCAGGTGGCATCTCCGATGGAGGGAAGCTTCTCGCATTTGCGCCCTCCGGCCCATCCTCGGGATATTTGCCGGCTTCAATGGCCACGATTCCCCTCGACTGGAACGCGGTTGCAGCCGCCGGCTCCATGGTCGGCTCGGGAGCGATTGTGGTCTGCGCGGAAGGCAGATGCATGTTGGATATGGCACTCAACGCCACTCGTTTTTATCGTAATGAGTCCTGCGGCAAGTGCGTACCGTGCCGTGTGGGTTCGCAAAAGATGGTCGAGATGCTCAAAGGCTGGACTACCGGGCAAAGTTCGCAGGACGACATGCAGGTTCTGGGGGAGCTTTCGACTGCCATGAAGCAGGCATCGATTTGCGGACTCGGACAAGTGGTGCCCGTCCCCATCGCCTCGGTGATGAAACATTTTCCGGGCGTGGTGGAAGAGCACATCGTCCACCGCCGGTGTCCAGGAGAGATTTGTTTCAATCAGTCCTAAACCGTTGGTTGAAGAATCGCGCGTTTTAACTAATCATGGTCCCCGATGCGGTAGCAGGCCAGCAGACGCCTGCAAATCACGTCCAGTTAACCATCGACGGCACAACTGTGTCGGTCCTGCAAGGCACCACAATTTTTGACGCTGCCCGTACCCTTGGCATTCCAATCCCTACCCTTTGCCACCAGCAGAATGAAAATCCGGTTGGGGTGTGCCGCGTCTGCGTGGTGGATCTAGGCCAGCGAGTTTACGCCGCTTCATGTATTCGGCAAGCCGAACAGGGGATGACGGTTAAGACGAGCACCGACGCTGTATTGGGAGTTCGCCATACTCTCGTCGAGCTCTTGATGTCAGACCACCCCTCTCCGTGTACGCGACAGCAGAATTCCGGAGACTGTGAGCTGGAGCGGCTCGCCGCCCAGTCTGGAATCGCCAAGCCTCGCTTCCCGACCCGCACCACGCCCCGCGGACACGATGATTCCTCGCTGGCCATCAAGGTCGACCATGAGGCTTGCATTCTTTGCGATCGCTGCATTCGCGGCTGCGACGACCTCCGCAAAAACTGGGTGCTGGCGCGGCGGGGCAAGGGATATCAGGCTGGCATTGCCTTCGACAATAACCTGCCGATGGGAGAGTCTTCCTGCGTTTCCTGCGGCGAGTGCATGGTCTCCTGCCCCACAGGAGCTTTGACGAATCGAGCCGTGGTGAAGAGCCACCTCGAAGGTGACAGCGTCGATCCCGATTTTCTCGTAGGGCTGCCAGTCTTCGAGAACGTTTCGGGAACGTTTCTGAAGCTGAACCAGAATGCCGTTGTGGAAAAGCATTTCCGGGCCGGCGACATCATTTGCCGTGAGGGCGAGTTTGGCGCGACCGCCTTCTACATACTGGACGGCACCGCCGAAGTCTATCTTGCCAGCCCGATTGCCCACGTCAAGACCGAGGGCGGCGCGCGCGGATTCTTAAGCAAGCTGAAGAGCCTGCTTACTTCGCGCGACGAGGATGAACGCAAGGAAGAAAGCACTCAATCCTATATACCCATCGACGCCTCTGTAGATCTTCCCTATCAGAGCCCGATCGCCGAGTTAGGCCCGGGCGAACTGTTCGGCGAGATGACATGCATGAGTTACTATCCGCGCTCGGCCACCGTGCGTGCGAAGACCGATTGCACCATGCTCGAGATGCTGCGGAACGTTCTCGACATCATGCAGCGCAATAAGACTTTCCGCGATCAACTGGACCGCACCTACAAGAAGCGCGCGCTGGATTCGCACCTGCGTAGCGTTCCCGTGCTGGCGCTGCTGACGGCGGATTTCATCGACCATTTGCGGGAGCATGTCGAACTGCTGCGTTTTCAACCCGGACAAGTTGTCTGCACGCAGGGTGAGGTGGCCGACAGTTTTTACCTGGTGCGGCAGGGGTTTGTGAAAGTGTCCCAGCATCGTCCGGGCGGGGATATGGTCCTCGCCTACCTGGCGCGGGGTTCGTATTTCGGCGAAATGGCTTTTCTCACGGGCACGCCGCGCATGGCGACGTGCACCGCTTTGGACCACGCGGAGGTGGTACGTATTCCCGGAGAAGATTTCCGGTTGATGCTCGACCGCTTCCCGGAAATCCGGCGCAAGTTGGAAGCGGAATCGGCGGAGCACGCGGAGCAAAACCGGCAGACTGTCATGCAGGTCGCCGATGTCTCCGTGGACCAGTTCCTCAATCAGGGTCTGATGGAAGCGCAAAGCCTGCTCATCCTCGACCTCGACCGTTGCACGCGCTGCGATCAATGCGTGCGCGCCTGCGCCGACGCCCACGATGGAGTGAGCCGCCTGATTCGCGAAGGACTGCGCTTCGACAAATATCTGGTTGCCACCTCTTGCCGCCAGTGCCGGGATCCGCTGTGCATGGTGGGTTGTCCCGTCGGATCGATTCGCCGCCGCAATTCTCTCGAGGTGATTATTGAGGACTGGTGCATCGGCTGTGGCCAGTGCGCCAATAATTGTCCGTACGGAAATATCAATATGCATCCCTTCCCGGTCGAATTGGACGATCCTTCCTATCCGGGAAGAAGAACTGCCAGCGTGAAAGTAAAAGCCACATCTTGCGACCTCTGCCTGAATCACGAAGAACCCAGTTGCGTGTACGCGTGCCCGCATGATGCCGCACATCGCGTGAACCCGCTCGAGTTCTTCGGTGGCTTGCTCAAGAGACAAACAATAAACAAAGCGGAGTAAGTAAGGCGGGACACTAATCATTGCGTATTGACGAGACACATCGAAAGTGGTTCATCGGCAGCCTGGCCGGACTGATCGTGGCCGGTGCGATCTACGTTCCTTACAGCCGCAGCGCGCCGGAGGGTGCGAACGGCGGCACCGTGGCCGGGCTGACATACGGGAGCATCGCCTTCGCCTTTATGCTCTTTGCCGGACTCCTCGGGGCGCGAAAAAAAGTACCGATCTGGCGCGTCGGACGGGCACAGAGTTGGATGCGCGGCCACCTCTGGCTGGGTTTTCTCAGTTTTCCGTTGATACTTTTCCACTCCGGATTCCGCTTCGGCGTTGGGCTGACCAGGGGTCTGATGTGGTTGTTTCTTGTGGTCTTCATCAGCGGAATCGTTGGAGCGGTATTGCAACATTTCATGCCACGGCTTACCACTCAGCGAATTCCGCTGGAAACGATCTACGAACAGATAGGGCGAGTGCGTTCGCAATTGGTCACCGAAGCACTGATCCTGGTCGAGGAGGCATCGGCTGCGCTCGCCGGAAGCGTTTCCCAGGCCACCGAGCAGCAGCGTGCCACATCGGCGAGCGCCGGAACTGTAGGCGGCCTCACCGTTGCATCCGGCTTGCAGGTAGATGAAGGAGCCAGCGTACAACTCCAGGAATTTTTCCGGCGCGAAATGCAGCCCTATATCGCACACGGCGGCTCCAGGAGCATGGCGTTGGCCGATCGCAATCGGTCTCAAAGCATGTTTCAGCAACTACGAGTACTGCTGCCGCACAATTTGCATCCATCGCTTGAGGACCTGGAAAACATCTGCGAAGAAAAGCGGGAACTCGACCTGCAAACCCAATATCACCGCCTGCTGCACGCCTGGCTGCTGGTGCACATCCCCGCGTCATACGCGCTATTGGCGCTGGGCGCGATACACGCCGTGATGGCGTTGCGATACTGAAGGAAAACGATATTAAGGAAATATGGCGCGGCGCGTACGCACAACCAAGAATCTCGCCAAGCGGATGGACTTGCAGTACTTCAAGCAAGCACATCCCTTGCGCAGCTGGCGGCTCTGGCTGTCGATTCTGATTCCAGTCGTCGCCGTCGGATGGTTCGCGGCCGCGCGCGCGTCCAGCCAGAAGATTTACAGCAGCGGGCCGCTTGCTGCGTCTCACGCCGTGTTGGGAAAGAATTGCAACCTTTGCCATGCGACTACCCTTGGTTTTTTTCATAAAAAGGTCAGCGACGACGCCTGTTTGAAATGCCACGACGCTCCTGCGCACCACGCCGACAAGGTGGCTTTCACCGTCAGTTGCGGCTCGTGCCACATCGAGCACAGAGGCTCGCCCCGGTTGGCGAGCACGAACGATGCAAGCTGCACTCAGTGTCACGCAAATTTATTCACTCGGAACGGGGACCCTCAGTACGTACGGGAGGTCAGCGACTTCGATAAGAATCATCCTGAGTTTGCCGCGCTGCGGTCCGGCGGTCGCGATCCGGGACAGGTCAAACTGAATCACTACGCGCATCTGCGTCCCAATCTCGCGGGCCCAACCGGACCGGTGCAGATGGATTGTCAAGACTGCCATCGCCTGACGGCAAGGGACGGAGCGTGGCCGTACGCGATGCCAAAATCGACGCCTCGATCAATGTCTCAGCAATCAATGTCTCAGCCTCGGCCAATCACAGTCGGCGCGAGTGCGGATCTGAAGCACTCGCACTCTCAGGATTACATGTTGCCAATTCTTTACGTAAATCAGTGTGCCGGATGCCACGTCAAGGATTTGCAATTCGACAAGCGCTTCGAACAGGCTGCCCCGCACGACAAGCCGGACGCTGTCCAGACATTTCTAATTCAGAAATACAGCGATTATTTTGCATCTCATCCGGGAGCGCTGTCGGAAGCGGTGGTGCCGGAACGGATTCTGCCGGGCAAGATGAAATTGCCGCTGCCGATTCCGCACACCCGGCAGGAATGGATGGACCAGCAAATCATGCTGGCCGATGTCTTGTTATTCGGCAAAGGCTGCAAGCTATGCCATGTCATGATTGAAGAACAAAGGATTGAAGGACAACTGGCCGGGGGAAAAACACCTGAAGAAAAAACTCCGCTGCCCGCGGTAGCGAAGTCTTCTATCCCGGCGCGATGGTTCCTGCACGCCGAGTTCAACCACGATTCCCACCGCCTGTTGACCTGCACAGCGTGCCACACCCGAACGCCGGAGAGTCGCCAAACCGCCGACATCCTGCTGCCGGGAATTGCATCTTGCCGCAAGTGCCACGAGGAGGGCGGGGCGCAGCAGGATGCCGCCAGCGGACGCTGCTCCGAATGCCATTCGTATCACGATTGGACAAAGGAACGGCCTACCAAGGGAAAGTTCACGATTCCACAATTGCGGGCGGCAAGGTAGCCGCGTGCCCTCCCTTCGCTTTTGAAGGGCTGGATTCCACCATCGTCGCAAACTTCGCGCGGGACCAACCTCAGTGCGCCGGCCCCGGCGGACTATCGGTGACAGTGTAGAGTTGGCCATCGCGAAGATACATGCGTTGCATTTCCTGCAGATTGAAGGGACGCGCGCCACGGCGTCCAAGCACCGCGACCTGATTGCCGCTCTCGTCCACTCCGCGATCGCGATCGATGCCTTTGGAAACGGCCAGCGCCGGCCCACGCGTGCGGTGAGTGGCAATCAATTTCGGAGTGGGGCGCGGGCTGAATCCGGAGAAGTTGGGATTGTCGGCGGGCGAAAACAGCTGAATCACCCGAAGCCCATTCTTGCCATCGGCCACGTAGGCGAATAATTCGGCGGAAACCATCCCCAGTTTGACGTCGTTTACGTCATTTATGGCCCCATCGGCATTAAAAGTCTGGTCTAGTTTAGGTTGCTCAGGACGCTCAATATCCACGATCGCCAACCCCTGCTTGCCCGCAGAAACATACGCGTAAGTGCGAGCGACATGGACATTGCGAGCGTCGGGCAATGGAACCCACGCCCCCGGAAGCGGTATTGGCCGGTCAAGATGAGTAATATCCAGAACCTTCAGTCCGAGACTATCCACCACGAAGGCGTAGCGGAACTGCACGGCGATTCCTCGCGGCTCGATCAAACAGGGGGCGCCAATTTGCGCTACGAGTGCCGGTTTCAGTGGATTATCGAGACTGACCACCGCCAACCCGGCGTCGCAAAGAATATAGGCATACGTGCCCACAATGGCGATCCTCCGCGCTCCGTTTAGCGCGCCGTTTGGATTGAAAGCCAAAGCGCGTTTGAGAAAGTTATTGCGTGGATCGCCGTCAAGCAGAGTACCAACGCCGGGACTCTTGCTCTTCAAGTTAGGATCGCCGATAATAACCAGCCCCTCTTCCCGGTCAGCGACGTAAAGAAAACCATAGATCAAGTGGATCGATTGTTCTTCGTTCTCAGGGCGATGAGTGCGGAGCGGATCCACGCCCAACGTCGTCGGCGTCGCCACCGCCATCGCATATTTGGTCGGCACATAGAAACGCTGCCCTAGTGGCGAAACGGGCGCAGTAATCGTGCGTTGAGAAATGTCCTTGTCATCAACGTTAGCAATGTCATAGACGCGCAGGCCGCCTTTCCCCATGGCAGCGTAGAGATATTCTCCGCGAGCCTGTACATCCAGAATGTCCGTTCCCGCGTGTCCGTACGCCTCCTTCAATTCACGGTTATTCTTTATGTGCTTCTTGTAATCGTCGGGATAGGCAAGCTTTTGCAGATTGCTTCCAATTACCGCCGGAGGCTCATCGTGTTCGGTGACCGCGATTGCCTCGTATCCTTTATTACCAGTGGCGACGTAAATATACCGGCCCATGAAGTTCATGAAGTTCGTCCCCAGCAGGAGTAACTGGGTCATCCAGGCATTGTTATCGCCCGCCTCCGAGACATGACAGTCGGTGCAACCCTTGGTCTCCGTGGCTCGCACCGTATGTGGAACAAATGTACTGAAGGCCTGTCCGCTGAAGCCTTCCGCGGAAATGGTTTGTTGCTGGTAGTAGATCCAATCGCGGTTGTTGTTCTGGGAACTCACCAGCACCGCGCATGCCGAGCGGACCGGGGCGACGCGATGTCCGGTAACCGTGCCGTCAATCGCCAGACTGTAAACATCGTCGCGGAGAACCTGAAAATCGTAAGACGTCCAATTGCGAGTCGTAAGTCCCTCGTTGTGCAGCATGGGCATCTTCTGATTCGCCACCATGGGAAGATGACATCCATAGCATGTGGGCGCCCACGAACTATGACAGGAGTAGCAAGTCATCCGGCTGTTTTCGTGCGCCAACTGCGACGAGTCGGCATTCGCGCTTCCCCATGAGCTGCCGTCTTTTTGGATTGTCTTGGCAAGCCGCGATTTCTCGCTATAGTGCGCGTTCCCGGGAGTGATGGAGTCGAGCACCTGCACCACTTCCCATTGCGTCTCCTTCTCTAACATCGACCGCTGAAACAGCCGATCTCCATCCCAATAGAAGCGGCGTTCACCCCAGGCGGTGCGCAGCCGTTCCAGCGCGGTGCCCCCGGCGGGCGCGGCGATGCCCGACGTCCGCAACGTCGCTCGTTGCTGGATCGTGCCATGGCAATCCACGCAATCCACTTCAATGGCATTGCGCGTTTCTCCATACAATTTTCCGTTGCCGTGACTGTCCTGCTCGAAATGGCAGTCGATACAATGCATTCCCTTTTCCAGGTGGATATCTTTCAGGTGGACAGCCTTCTTGAATTTCTCCGGATCGTCGAAAGAAACCTGGTTGCCGTCTTTGTCCAGAAGATTGCCTTTGCGATCGTGCTTGAAGGCCGCCCGGAAAATCCATCCGTGACCATGGAAGTCGGCGAACTGCGTGTTCTTGAGATCTTTATTGAATTCGGGCGTTCCAGTTTTTTCGAGGAAATTGACGTCGGACCAATAGCCGCGAATCGTAGCCCGCTCCGGGTCCCGCATCTGAACCAATTGCTGTTCTTTCGGACTGAGCCGCCGCTGCTCCTTCGAATACATCTTGTCGCCATCAATTTCGTTGTCCCACCATGTATAGCCAAAATAAGGCGCAACCATGTTCGTGCCGGGATGGATATGGCAAACAATGCACTGACTCGACGGAATAGATCGAGTGAATTCATGCTTAAGGGGATGTCCAGACTCATTCCTGGGGATGGTCGGATCGACGGTTGCGGTCTGCCCCAGGTTGCCGCCGGCCGCATAGTGTCCGGAATGTTCCGGCGAACGATCGTTGGCGTAGATCACGTGACAGGCGCTGCATCCGCTGGCGCGGTAGTCTCCGGCCTGATCGTTGGTTCCGGGAAAAGAAAGCAACGGATCGAGTAGGCGCGTTTTCTGCAACCCTAGAACCGTGGGGTCGGTGCGTGTCAGCGTGCCAAAGCCGCGCTCACCGAGTTTCACGTCCGGCTTTCCCGGCTCCTCTTCAAGACTGGGAATCCCGACTTCCGGCTTCTTTTCACCACCGCGCTCGAACGATCGCAACACGTTGCCGGGCTGCGACACCTCCCAGCGCTCAAGGGGTTCAAGGTACGGCAGAACGCCTTTGGTCCGCATCTCTTCTGCAGTCGGCGGCGGAAAGGTCTGCAATCTCTGCGGCTTTCCATCGGGGCCGTAGCTTTCACCAAAAAATGGATTCTTCAGCGGAATGGCGCCATTGTTGTAAAGCGCCGCTTCCCATAGCATCGCGCCGTGCGTCATCATGCTGGTGCGTACGCGCTGCACTTCGGCAGTGTGACATCCGGAGCGGCCGCAGGTTTGCTCCGCAACGCGCAAATCGCCGGGGTTTATGAACTTGATGTACTCCGCGTCTTCTTTCAACCACTGGGTATAGGCGCGAACCGGGTTGGCGGAGGTTCGCGCGTTCTCCGCAAAACGAGGTTGCGGGTGCGCCTGCTTAGTAACTTCGAGATATTGCGGCGATCCTCGCGCGACTCCGGCAGGAAGTGCGACCTGCGCATTTCCGCCATGGCAGTCGGTACAACCGAGTCGCACGGTCCCTGTAGTGTGCATGGTCGGGCTGTCCATCGGGTTGTGGCAACTTACGCAACCCGCCGACCTCTGCCGCGCCTCCTCAAGCGAGTCTCCGAGGCCGGCAGAGGTTTGTTCCACGCCGGCCTGCGCCGACGATCCTGCGCCTCGTTCGGACGCCGCAGTTTTTCTCGGAGGGTCAAATACCGCCAACCCGGCGCACACGAATGCCGCCGCCAACAAGAAGTGTCCGACTCGTCGCCCAGGAGACCACCGCATAACAAGTTCAGAACGTCAGCTTTATACTCGTGAATCCGGAAACCAAAACTCGCTTGTTGAGGATGTCCCCAAACCCCGCCCCTGGAACCAAATTCGATACTCCGGACGTGATCACGATATTCTCCGTCAATGGCGGCCGATATTGCAGACCGATTCCGGAGTCGAGTCCGATGCTGTGCCGGATGCCGGGCTGGAAGAGCAGGATCTGTAACGGCTCGGTGCGGTCGAACCGAAGATAGTTCGCGTTTACGAACGCCCGCAGCTTGGGGGCCAGATTGAAATCCGCTCCTGCATTGAAAATATAAATCCCCGGATTTACGAAATTCGCCTGCCCTTCTTCTTTATTGCTGCGCAGGCCGACCAGCAGGCTGCCAGGATTGGTGAGCGCGACTCCGGTGCTGGTCAGGCGAATGCCTTGCTGGTCGAAGAAGCTGAAGGCTCCTCCGGCAAAGTTCGTTTCGTCCACAATGGTGTCAAAGCCGTGCGCGGTCGAATCGCGAGGCTTCCCCAGTGCCGAATTCACGTTGCTGGGATCGCCCGAAGCATAGAAAAACGACGTCCGAAAGCGCGCCCAGTCCCTGTCCACTGACAGCTCCAGCGCGGCCATCCTTCCGTCGATGTCAACGCGTCGTCCTGCGATTGGATTCAAAGTGTCGTGACCCAGCGCCTGATAAAACGCGTGACTTACGTTCAGCCGCCCGATGTGGCCATTACTGGTCCAGCCCAGGTAGTAAGCACGAATGCCGTGCTGAAGGATGCCATTATTCACCACCAGCCCGACGGGCGCCGGACGGACAAGGAATCCATTGTCGTCAAAGTGAATTGAGGGATCGTCTCGGTTGTAGTGGAAACTGAATTCAGTGGTGTAGCCTTTGGCAAAAAAGTCCTGTATGTACACATTCCCGACATAGACCTGTTGATGGCGCCGCTCGAACGTATTCAGCCCGCTGTTTGTATTCTTCTCCAGAAAATAGAACCAAGCCAGGTTGTAGTTGATCCGGTTCGAACGCAGATTTCCGAAGATACGCACGCCGGGCTGCTCCTCGGCAAAAATAAATCCGCGAAAATCGCTGACGAACTGCTGGATCCCTACGCGTATGGAAACGAAATCAAAATTCGGACTCAAGTCGTGGATCTTGGCCTCGACAAATCCCTCCTGCACGCCGGCGTGAGTATCGAACCGGTTGGTGCCATCGGCCACGTCGATATTGACCAGTCCGCGCTCGCGGGTTTGCAGAAAATTGAGATTGAATTCCGGCGTAAAGCGAATGCGGAAATCAATGGGCCGAAAACTGGTGTCGCCTTCGAAAAGATCGAACGACAGCCGGAAACTTTGCGAGGCGAAACCCTGTTCACCGCGTCCGAAGAATTCCGGGCCGCCGGGCTGTTCCTCCGACACGCCGCTGGGTACAGGGAGTCGCCGCACATCCAGGCCGGTAAGGCTCGTCCCTGTGAAATTAAAAAACCACCGATTCCCGAAGATGGGCTGGTCACCTTTGATTCGGCTGCGATTGAACGGATCATACCAATGCCCTTTGGTATACGGAAATTCACCGCCCTTGCCGTAGCGGTTCCAGTCCGGCATGGGAACATCCCATCGGTCGGGCTCTGTCACAAAGTTCGCAGTATCCGGAGGCACCCGCTCGGGAGCGATTTCCTGCGGCCCGGGAGAAGCAGGCGTTGCGGCGGTTCGCAATCCCGGATAAGGTCCTGCTGGCGGCACTACAGCCGCTGGGGGCGAAGACCCAGCGACAGGAAGTCCAGAAGGTCCCTTCGCTGGCATGGTTTCGCCGGCGACTGGAACCAACGCAAGATCCCTGGTTTCAGAACCGTTGATCGTTAGAGCCGGTATATCCAGCGTCTGAAATCCTTCCTTCTCGGCTTTGACTTCATAGGTTCCCGGCGTCAGGTCAACTACACGAAAAATACCTTCGGCATCGCTCCATTTCTCGCGAACCATAACACCTGCCCGCACCACGCTGATCTTGACTCCCGGAATACCAATGTTGTTCTGCGAATCTCTCACCGTACCTTGCAGCGATGCGGTGTTGGAGGGCGTATGGCCCGGGATCCGCTGCACCTGTCCCCAGATCACGCCCGATAACGCGACCAGGCCGAGAAACACAGCCCGCGAAGTCTGCGCCTTCATAAACAACGATGCTTGCGCCAAATCCATTTTCGTCGCCAGAACTGAAGTTGCTTCGTACAATCGGAATCGGGTGGGGCATAACTCCTATCACAACTCTTGACGTTGCAGCAAGCATCGCTTGACTTTGTCTCAAGCGGAGGCATAATGAACGGCACGCGATAATCCAAAATCTTGCCGTTTCTCGCCGAGTTCGTATCTAGAATTATGAAGATCAGGACGAGGAAGAACTGTCTCTTTGGCCTTTCCGGACTCTCGTTACTAATCTGCGCGGCGGTCTGCACCGGAGTTTTGTTGTGCCTGTCGTGTGGTGGAGGCGGTTCGTCTTCCAAACAGTCTGATCCTCCTCCGCCCGCAGTAGTCCCGCTCACCGCCGCTGATGTGACCACGGTTGTGCAGAATGCGGTGCTCTCCGTGAACTCACCGATGGTGGTTGCAGTGGCGGATCGCGCCGGAAATATTCTTGCCGTGTTCGAAACGACCGGAGCCCCCACGACTTCGGCCGGAAATTTCGGCCAACCGGTACCGGCGGACGAACTGGCAGTCGCGTTGGCCCGCACCGCGGCTTTCTTCAGCAATGATCAGGCGCCGCTTTCTTCACGTACCGTGCGATTCATCAGCGGCATTCATTTCCCGCCCGGAGTCGCCGGAACACCCAATGCCGATCTGTACGGAATCGAAAACACGAATCGCGGCTGTATGCTAAGCACCAACTTTCTGCCAGGACAGGCATTGAGTCCGTCGCGGTCGATCAATGGCACACAACCCGGCCTCGGTGTCATTACCGGCAAAGCCGATATCAGCGACAGCGATCCGAACGCAGTTAATCCCGGAGGCGTTCCCCTCTTCAAAGGTGGCCCAGTCGGTACGGCGGGCGTGGGTGTGGTCGGAGGCGTGGGCGTGGTGAGCACTTCCCCTCAGATTGCCGAATTTGCGGCCTTTACCGCCGCCGTCAATTCGAACCTTCTGAACCTGAGCCAGGTTCCACCGCCGGGAGTGGTTATCGTCGGCGGGGTAGCACTGCCTTTCGTGAATCAAACGTCGCAACCCTCCGGCACGTCGCCTGGCGCTTCCGTCGCAGGCGCTTACGAAGTGGGCCCGATAGCCGGCACGCTGCCGCCCGAAGGATACCTGGTCGGTCCCAATGCCGGTAGCGCGCTGTCGCAGAGTGATGTCGACGAAATCATCATGAACGCCGTAGCTACGGCGGAGACAACGCGTGCGGTCATCCGCCTGCCATCCGGCTCCAAGGCCAGAATGACGATAGCAGTTGCGGACCTCGACGGCACGATCCTCGGCTTCTATCGCATGTCGGATGGAACTGTGTTCAGCGCCGACGTGGCCGCTTCCAAAGCTCGCAACGTAATCTGGTTCAGTAACGCCGGGGTGACGGATTTGCCCGGTATGCCGGCGGGAACCGCTGTAACCAATCGCACCGTCAGCTTCGGAGCTCAGCCGCTGTTTCCACCTGGGATCGACGGATCGAATAGTGGACCATTTTTCCCGTTGTATCAGTACGACACGGCAAACCCCTGTACGCAGGGATCGGACACCGCTGGCAACGTAAGCGGCATCGTCTTTTTCCCCGGCAGCTTGCCCCTTTATCGAAATGGGGTACTCGTCGGGGGCCTCGGAGTTAGCGGAGATGGGGTCGATCAAGACGACTTCGTCACTGGGGGAGCAGTGAACGCCGCATGTGGCGCGGGTGGTCCATGTGGCGTACCTGACTATCAAGCGCCGGCCAACATCAGGGCCGATCAAGTCGTGATCCAAAATGTGCGCCTGCCCTACCTCAAGTTCCCGCGCAACCCTACCGATTGAGCGACGGCTCGCAGCGGAATTGTCGTGGCAAGCGAAACCCGCGGAGTTTGTCGGAGTCTCTACCTGGTTCCAACGCCACTATTTATTGCCACCATTTATTAACGGCTGAAGCTGCTCAATTTCACTTTTTTTTTTGCGACAGTCCTGCTAGGCTTCCGTGATCCTTTCACTTCTGAGGCTTGGCATGCCAAAGTCCTTGCTTTCGGTTTTGCTGTCTCTCCTCCTCGCTTCAACTCCCATGCTGGCCGCTCCAACCGATAGCCAAACCGCTGGAGAAGTGAAAGCACTGATTCCTGACGCGTGGCGAAACGCCCACCCGGTAAAGGTCAAAGACAATCTCGAGTGGAATGATTTGCTGCAAACCGCCGCTCAGGGACGTTTGCGGGCCGGACTCACCGACGGCTCCATTCTCAGTCTCGGCTCCAACGCCGCACTCAGAGTGGTGCAGCACGATGCCATATCGCAGCAAACTTCGATTGAAATGAACTATGGCAAACTACGCAGCCAGGTGGTCAAGATCACCAAGCCGGGTGGTAAATACGAAATCAAGACACCGAACGCAGTGATCGGCGTTATCGGCACCGACTTTTATGTTGGTTATGAAAACGACCTCACTACGGTGATTTGCTACGTCGGCTCAGTCTCGGTCACTGCGATCGGCACCGCGAAGGTGGTGAGAAAGTCCGACCAGGCTCAGTCCAGCCCGGCGCAAGTCACTTTATTGCCAGGGCAGATGGTTGTGATTGGATTGAAAGTGCCTCCCGGGGGATTTCCTCCCGAGTCCGAAGTCATTCAGGCTTCGATGCAAGACACAAATGTTAATCCTCCTCCTGCTCCTGTGTTTATTGCGCACCCGAAAGTCTGGATACCGATTGTGGTTGGCGTGGTTGGCGGTTTGACTACTGGCCTGGTGTTGACGTATACGGGCGGGTCATCCTCCATACCTCCTCCAGTTGTTTGCGGTCCCTCACCGAAGTTTGCCATCCCGAGGGCGCAGCCGGGGTGCAAATGATGTAGCAAAGTGTCGGTGAGCCGGTGGTGCAAAGTGGCTGGCGGCAATCGGGTTTCGAACCATTGGCCTCATCCCCTTTTGCGGGAGTGATTTTCGTGGCGACCGGTAAGCCTTTAGAACCGGCTAGCTCCGTAAGGACGACCTCATGAGATCTGCGAGGACATTCGGCGTTTGCATAATCCTTCTCAGCACTTTGGCGATGGCGCAAAGCATCCCCGCCATCGAACAGCCACTAATCCCGACCGCGGCGCAGCCGGGCGGCGCAAGCTTTACTCTAACCATTAATGGCGCCGGGTTTGTCCCGACGCCGACGGGTGTGCTGTTTGGCAACGCCCAGCTAACCATAACGAGTTCCACTGCCACTCAGATAACCGCGACCGTACCGCCGGCCAACATTGCCTCTGCCGGGACCGCTTCCGTCTTGGTGCTCAGCAGCGACGGTATCGCCTCCAATGTGGAATTCTTCCAGATCGCAAACCCGGCATCTCCACTATTCAACCCTGCCGTCGATTACGACTCCGGTGTTGACGGGACGGTTGAGACCACGCTGGCCGCGGACTTCAATGGCGATGGCATTTTGGACTTAGCTCTGGGCCTTTCGACCCCAGACTCGGGGCCGCAGGTTTCCGTTCTCCTGGGAAATAGCGACGGAACCTTCCAGACACCCGCAGTTTATGGGGTTAGTGACGCGAGTTCACTTGTGGCCGGCCGTTTCACAAATGATGGCGGTGCGGTCGACATAGTTGCGGGCAACACGCTCCTCGAGAACAACGGCAGTGGAGTTTTCACGGCAACTCCACTTCTTCCCGGAGTCGCAGGTTTTATCCCCTTCGCTGTGGGCGACTTCAGCCAGAACGACACTCTGGATATTGCGGGCACGATGAACGGTAATGTTCAGATCCTGGACAACAATGGGGCGAGCAGTTTCAGTCTGGGCCAGTCCTTTACCGGCGGTATTACACAGTTCGGCGGCATGCTCGCAGCCGATTTCAACGGCGATGGCGTCCTGGATTTAGCTGTCCTGGATACCAACTCAACGGCCCCCGTCGTCACGGTGTTCATTGGCAATACCGAATCGGGGTTCGGCGGTGGAAACCCGCTCTCGACGAGCACTCCCGCGGGCGTTGTTGCCTTCACAGCCGCCGACTTTAATGGGGACAACAAACAAGACATCGCACTCGTCTACAACGTAGGCAACGGCAGCCAGGTCTTAGTTCTGGACGGGAATGGAGACGGCACGTTCACCAGCGGCTTTTCGCAGGCCTTAGCGACCCCCGTTACCGGCACAATCGTGACGGCCGACTTCAATGAAGATGGCAAACTCGACTTGGCGACAGGCACCTACATCCTGCAAGGAAACGGCGATGGAACGTTCCAGAAACCGCCCATTGACTTCGGCGGAACCTCAGAACTTTTGGCCACAGGTGATTTCAACGGTGACGGACGGCCCGACTTAGCAGCCCAGGCCGGTGCAAGTGTGGCGGTCTTATTGCAACAGGTTCCAGCCCCATTCGTCCTGCTAACGCCGACGAGCCTCAATTTCAACTCGCAGCTCATTGGAAGCATGAGTGCGTCGCAACCGATAACGCTCAGCAATACCGGAAATGCCGTTCTTGCTGTCGCCTCCATCAGCATCACCGGAACCAACAACGCCGGCGAATTCAGCCAGACGAACAACTGTGGCACCTCACTCGCAGCCAACGCGAGTTGTACCATCAACGTCACGTTTTCACCCACCGCCGATGGAGCGGCTTCGGCTTCGGTCAGCATTGCCGACAACGCTTCCGGCAGCCCGCAAGCGGTCACACTCTCCGGGACAGGAACAGGCGCGCCCGTCGCAGTGCTTTCCCCTTCCACCCTCACCTTCACCACCCTGCCGGTCGGGACCACCAGTCCCACGGCTCAATCGGTAACACTGACCAACAACGGCAACGTGACGTTAACGATCACCTCGATTGGATTTACCGGGCCGGATGCAAATGCGTTCGCGCAAACCAGCAGCAGCAACCCCTGCGGCACCTCGCTCGCGGTCTCCGCCAGTTGCACCATCAACATCACCTTTACACCCACATCCGTTGGAACGGCTAATGCGTCGCTCAGCATTTCCGACAACGCTGCCGGCAGCCCGCAAACGGTCTCACTGACCGGAGTGGGCTCGCCCTTCTCGCTGACCACCACCTGCGTCAGCCTGACTGTGGTTCCCGGACAGACGGCGATTTACACCGTGGATCTGGCTCCCGTCGGCGACTTCACTCCGTTGGTGTCGCTAAGTTGCAGCGGAGCGCCGGCTCTGGCGACCTGCACGCCATCGCTGACTTCGACGACACTGAGTGGGGCAATCACGGTCCAAGTCACCGCTACCACCACGCCGGCGACGGGTTTTCTACAGTACCCATTACGACGTTCAAACGAGAACCGGGTAGCTGCGTTGGTTGGACTCGGCGGGATAGCGGGGTTCGTGGCCCTGGTAGTGCTGCCGGGCAAGCGTCGCGCGAAACCTGGTCGACGCCTATGCGGAGTGATTTTCTTGTTGTGCATCCTCGCAACTCTTGCGACGTTGCCATCATGCGGAGGAGCAGGAGGAGTCGATCCTCCCGGCACTGCAGCTGGCACGTATCCTCTTACGGTGACGGGAACATTCCAACCAGAGGACGAGGCTGCAATCACAGAACAGGTCAGCTTCAACCTGGTTGTGAAGTAAGCGGCTTTTTACTTTCGTCGTGCGATATAGATGAAGTCACCGCGGACTTCAGGGCGCGTTGTGGGGGGCGGCGGCCCGTGGCGGCACAACGCTGGTACGCTTTCTTCTCGCTTTGAAAACACCATAATCTGTACTCCTTAAGACACCCTTAGCCCGACTGAAGTCACTTGACTTCACTCCCTTTTCTGGGAGAATCCTGCTTAGACTTTCCTGAATATCGGATTCTGGAGATTTAGCATGCGTAAGTCCTTGCTGTCGCTATTTTTGTCTCTTCTTTTGTCTACAACGCCCATTTTTGCGGATTCAACCACCAGCCAAACGGCCGGAGAAGTGAAAGCGCTTATTCCCGCCGCTTCGCGAAATGCGCAGCCGGTGAAAGCCAAAGACAGTCTCGCATGGAACGATCTGTTGAAAACCGATACCCAGGGCCGTTTGCGGGCCGGCCTCACCGACGGTTCCATTCTCAGTCTTGGGTCCAACAGCGAACTCAGAGTCGTGCAGCACGATGCCGTCTCGCAGCAAACTTCGATTGAAATGAACTATGGCAAGCTGCGCAACCAGGTGGTCAAGATCACAAAGCCGGATGGCAAATACGAAGTCAAAACGCCGAATGCGGTAATCGGCGTGATTGGAACCGATTTCTTCGTCGGCCACGCGAACAATCAAACCACGGTCATCTGTTACGTGGGCAAGGTGGCCGTCACGCCTGCTTCGGGGGCGAAAGTACTCAAAGGCGATAATGCATCGACCGCTGCGACCAATACCGTGACGCTGACGGCGGGCCAGATGGTTGTAATCGGACTCGATGTCCCGCCGGGCGGATACGAGGTAACATCGACTCCGGCGACGGTGGCCGAGGCAAGCATGCAGGACACCAATGTTCCTAATGAAACGATGGTCGGCAAAGTGCATCCCCACACGTTGCGGTGGGTGTTGATCAGCGTCGGGGCAGCTGCGGGATTGGGCGTGGGCTTGGGAATCGCCGAGACTCGAGGGGGCAGCACTCCCCCTCCGCAGTCAAGGTGCGGTCCGAACGGTTGCTGATCATTCGCGGGGATATGAGTGCATTTAAGAGCTGCAGCAAGATGGCTTTCGCGGCAGAGCCATGCCGCCATTGCAGCGGCCGCGACCGCCGCAGGTCTGGCGCTCTTCGCTTATTCCGGAATCGGCGGCAACCAGCGCGCCGGCTTCCTGTTGATCCAGGACATCGAGCAGCGCACCCTTGATCTTCGTTTTGCCTTGCGCGGCAAGCGCGAAGTGGATCCTCGCATCGTCATCGTTGGCATTGACGACAAGACTCTGCAGACGATCGGCTCCTTCCCTTTGCCGCGAAGCAACTACGCTCTTCTGGTGCGCCAACTGAAACAAAGCGGCGCACGGGTTGTCGCCTTCGACGTAACCTTTCCCACCGCGGCCAGCAGCGAGGCACTTGACGTCCTCACACGCCTGCGAAGCGAAATCGGACATTCGGCGCCCGCCGGCTTGCAGAAGAAAGTCGTTCAACTGCAGCAACAAGCCGATATCGATGCCCAGTTTGCAGCCGCTCTCAAAGACGCTGGAAACGTGGTTCTCGGGCATCTTTTTCTGAGCGCCGAGCGTTCCAAATTTACCGATCCGAAGTTGGCCGAGGCCTATTTCAACATCGCCTGGGCGAAAGCCTTCCCGCAGGTCTTGAAAGTCAAATCCAAAAACCAGGACTTCGATCTTGGGCAGGCATGGATTCAGGCTGGTGGGCCAGTGGCCGTCGGCGTGGAAGCCAACCTCCCCAAACTGGCCGAGGCCGCCGCCTCTTATGGGTTTTTCAACATCGCACCGGATGCCGATGGCACCATCCGGCGGGCGCTGTTCGTGATTCGCTATCAGGACCAGGATTTCTTCCCGTCGCTGGCATTGCAGGCCCTGCGGCAATACGAAAACATTCCCGACCAGCAAATCGCAGCTTACATTTCGGCGGACGGCATGGAGCGCATACAGTTTGGCGATCATCAACTGCATCCGTGGCAGAACGGCAGTGCGCTGATCAATTTCGCCGGCCCCTATCATTCCTATCCACACTACTCGATGGTGGACGTCCTCCGCGGGACTGTGCCTGCGGATGCGTTTCGGGACAAGATTGTTTTTGTGGGCGGCACCGCGCTGGGCATCGGAGACCTGCGCAATACGCCGTTTGAGAAGCAAGGCTCCGGTTACATGGGAGTCGAGGTCCATGCCAACATCCTCGACAATCTTCTGCACAGCACCGCACCGCAGCGCACCTTTCTCATCCGCGGCATCAGCGAAGAGATCGTCGACATCGCACTCATTGTCTGTTTCGGCCTGGGACTTGGACTTTGGTTCGGCCACTCGCGCCCTCTGATTGCGACTCTCACGGCCCTGGGGACGCTCGGCGCATTTATGGCATTTATCTACTACGGCTTCGCGCACTGGGGGCGCTGGTACAGCTTTGTGGTTCCGGCGGCGACACTGGTAGGCTCGTATGCTTCCATCACCAGCTTCCGCGTGATTCACGAGGAGCGCGAGAAGCGGAAAATCCGCAAGACATTTTCCCAATACCTTTCGCCCGGCGTAATCGCGCTGATTGAGAAGGACCCGCAAAAGTACATTCGTCCCGGAGGCGAAGTCCGCGATCTGACGGTGATGTTCAGCGACATTCGCGATTTCACCACTCTCTCCGAGGGTCTGACCCCCGATGAACTCGTTACTCTGCTGAATCAATACCTGGGCGCGATGACCGACATTCTGTTTCGCAATCTGGGCACCCTCGACAAATACATCGGCGACGCCATCATGGCATTCTGGGGGTCACCTTATCCGCAGCGGGATCATGCCTATGGCGCCTGTTGCTGCGCCCTGGAGATGATCGCAGCTCTGGAAGAACTGAACCGCAAATGGGCGGAGCAGGAGCGGCGTCCGATCGCCATCGGCATCGGTCTGAACACCGGCCCGGTCAACGTCGGCAACATGGGATCGGACAAGCGCCTGGCCTGGACCGTGATGGGAGACAACGTGAATCTTGCTTCCCGTCTGGAGGGTATGACCAAGCAATACCGCGCCCGCGTGATCATCAGTGAAAGCACTTACGACCAGGTGGCTCATCAGTTTGTGGCGCGCGAAGTCGACCGGATCCGGGTCAAGGGAAAGAAGCAGCCGGTGGTGATTTACGAGTTACTCGCGCCGATCTCGGAACGCGATGCCTACGCACCGTTGCTGGCACAGTACAACGCGGCCCTCGACGTATACCGCGGCCAGAATTGGCAGGAGGCCACGGGAAAGTTCGGCGAGTTGCTGGCGGTTTATCCGGATGACGGCCCCACCCAGGTGTTGCTGCAGCGCTGCATTGAATTCACGGAGGAAGCACCCGATACGGAATGGGATGGCGTCTACGTGATGAAATCCAAATAGAAACGCTACTGCGGGTGGTGATCGCCCGTCAGCGCCGCCGGGATAATGTATTGGGGCACGATCTGCGATTCCCACGGAAAGAACTTGTCACGTTCCGCATAATCTCCACCAGTGATTCCCACAACCATATCGAGGTCCGGAAGAACCAGAACATATTGGCCCCCGTTGCCTGCAGCGTAGTAATCACGAAACTCCCGTCCTCCCGCTTTCAGGCGACGCGTGTGCCAGGCGTAAGTGTATCCGTGATCTGTGTCCGACGGTATGACCGGCGGAAACCCCGAGTGCCGTACGACCGAGTCCTTTACCCAGGCCTCGCTCACTAGACGCTTCCCATTCCAAACTCCGCCCGAAAGATAAAGCTGGCCTAGCTTCAGTTGATCCCGCGGCCGCATGTAAAGCCCTCCACCCATGTACGCCTCGCCGGTGGGCATGAGGTTCATGTGGTAGGAAGTGATCTGAAGCGGCCGGGCAAAGTACTGATCGAAGAAGCCCGGCAGCCAATATCCGGTGGCGTTCTTGACGATGCCCCCCAACAAGTTGATGTCCGATGCGCAATAAACTGCTTGCTCGCCGCCCGGGTTGCGCGCCATAGGCAGGTCAAGCGCGAACTTGTACCAGTCATTCTCTGTGGTCTGGCTTTGCATGATATCTTCGCCGCCGGGAGACGATGGATCGTGGTCGTCACAGCCCAGGCCCGACGTCATGGTCATCAGATCCCGCACGGTGACGTTGTTCTTGCGTTCATCCCAGTTCGCGAAGGGCTTGTATTCCGGGAAGAACGAATATGCCGCCGAGTCCAGCGAAATCTTCGCCCCGTGCTCCCGCGCGAGGCCGATCAGCAGCGGTCCGTAGGTTTTGCTAGCGGACCGCATATCGTGCGGCCGCTCCTTATTGAACCCATAAAAATATTCCTCGAAAACCAGCTTGCCGTGACGGGCAATCAGGAGGCTCTGTATGTTGACCGGATTACTGAGCGAAGGCGGAGTTGTCAGGACTCGTTGGATCAACTCTGCAATCGGGCTGAGCTTCAAACCGACGTCCGACAACGATGCTGTGGCCCAGCCATCGTTCTCCTCAACCGGCTTCTGGTGAACATAGGATCCGGATGGCGAGGGAACACGAGGGTAAAAACCAAGCGCATTGCTCTGGTCGTAACGCGTGAACTGCATTGGTGGAGAGGAATCAATGACTGGCAAAGATAGAACGTTGGCCTGCGGATCGTAGCTTCCGTGCAACTGTGCTTGACCCTTTTGAGACAGGATAACGTCTCTTTCTTTCAAATCCACATCAAAAGTCTGTCCCCGGAACCAATTGGCTTCCGGATTCCGCAGAAATGCTTTCAACGCGCCGTCGGGAGCACGTTGAATAGAAATATAGAAGGACGCTAGCTCGTCGAGTGGGACCACGTTGCCACGCCAAACCCGAGGCGCCATCTCCGACAGTTCCACCGGACTCGCGTAGGAGTAACTGTAGAAGGCAACGCCCGCCAGTTGTATCCAGTGTCCGACGATCTGCTTGCCGTTCGCGCTGAGATGTCCGCGGAATTTGCCGGCCTCCCCGGGCAGAGCAAAATGAATCTCGTTTTTCGTGCCGTCGTTCGTGTGTACGTCTGTGTGAACGTTCGTGTGAACAACGGGTACGTCGTATCCAGCGATGCGCGCCCGCCATTCCGCACTACGGGCATCAATTATGAGTTCGCCGCGCACCATCGGACCGAACGACTGCTGACTGCCCCATAGTCCGACTAAAGCTCCGACTAAAGTCAGTGCCGCTTGGTCACCGGATACCGTGGAGGAAGCCGGAGTCTGGGCATCGGAATAAAGCGGGGAACATAAGGAGAGAACCATCGCGGCCAAGGCGATTCTGTTCTTTCGCATGGTTGAAAACCTCCGGACAATGTCGTAATCAGCACCTCGTAGGACGGGCCTGGCGTTGTTTCGTGAGCCGCATGCTATCCAGACTGATCACTCAGTTTCACACAGAAAAACAGCCGCGTCCTTTCGGTATTTGGAACGGAGACGCGTCTTCACGGGGCGACAGCAGCAGCGTGATAACCTTATACATCCGGCTCACGGACATATGCTCTACGGGGGTAGAACTTCGCTCAGGAGCGAACGCACAGTTTTGGCGAATCACAAGAGGAGCAGGCGATGAAAATTGGAATGCTGACGGGCGGCGGCGACTGCCCCGGACTGAATGCAGTCATTCGAGCGGTGGTGCGCAAGGGCAGCTTCCACTATGACGACGAGTTTGTAGGATTTGTGGAGGGCTGGCGCGGCGTGCTGGAAGACAAGACCATGCCGCTCGATCTCTCGTCGGTGGGCGGCATCCTGCCCCGTGGGGGCACGATCCTGCGCACCTCGCGCACCAATCCCGACAAGCGTGACGGCGGTCTGCAGCGCTGCATCGAGAATCTCAAGAAAAATGGCTGTGACGCGCTGATCGCCATTGGAGGCGATGACACACTGTCGGTGGCGCAGAAGCTTTTCAATAATGGAGTAAAGGTGGTAGGAGTTCCGAAGACGATCGACAACGATCTCTCGGGCACCGACTTCACCTTCGGCTTCGACACAGCGGTGAACGTGGCTACCGAAGCCATTGACCGTGTGCACACGACCGCCGAGGCGCATAATCGCGTGATCGTGGTCGAGGTGATGGGACGCGCCGCGGGCTGGATAGCGGTCTATAGCGGCATCGCCGGCGGCGCCGACGTCATACTGATCCCGGAAGTTCCTTTCGACATCGACCAGGTGGCCGATCTGATTAAGCAGCGCCACTCCCGGGGAAGATATTTCAGCATCGTGGTGGCGGCCGAGGGCGCGAGGTTCGCCGGAGGCGACGAAATGACCGGAGGAGGAGAACAGCGGGATGAATTCGGCCACCTGCGGTTGGGCGGAATCGGCTTGACGGTGGCCAATGAAATCGAAAAACGGACGGGCTTCGAATCGCGCTCGGTTGTCCTTGGACATATCCAGCGGGGCGGGTCGCCAACCGCTTTCGATCGCGTGCTGGCGACGCGCTACGGACTGGGCGCTATCGACATGGTGCACGGCGGCGAATTTGGCAAGATGGCGGCACTGCGCGGGAACAAGATTATTTCCGTCCCGCTGGCCGAGGCCATTTCTTCGAATCGTAAAGTGGATAAGGAAATTCTGGACGCCGCCACTGGCATTCTTGACAAGCTCGACTACAAAGGCCCGAAGCTTCCTGAGCTGACGCGAGTGTAAGACGAGACGGGAACCTCCAGCGGTTTCGGTTACGAAACTCGCTTGGTCGCAGCGCGTCAGCAATTTACCACCCAATCAACCCAGACGCGTAACACGCCGGTCCAGCCCCGTCAAAAGGTACTACCAGTGCTGCGATTTGCTTGGCATCGGCGCGGGTTTCGGGGCATACTAAGGTAGCACTCCCCGAAGCCGCCCACATTTCGAGGAGGATTCCTGTGCACATGTTTCAAGACGAAACCGAGTCTGAGCACCATCTGGAACGCTCAACCTCCCTCCCGCTGCAACCTTCGACCCAGGAAGCCGAAGTGCAGCGGAAGCGGATGGTCATCGCGCTCGGAATATTGCTGGTGGCACTGGCGGCGGTGGTTCTCAAAGACTGGGATTTCTGGTTTCCTCCGGAGGGCGAAGTCCAGGAAGCTGTGTTTCGAACCAAGAGTAAGAGTGCAATCGTAGCGGCGCCCGCCGCGAGTGCGGCCGCAACTCCGGCGCATGAGCGCAAGGCGGCCAAAATTGAAGCCCCGCCCGCGGCCGAAGCCCCCTTCATCGCAACCACAGAACGGGCAGCCCTGCCTCCTCTGCAGGTGGAGGTCGTTGCCGGAAACCGCCATATCAGTGTCCCCGCGAAAAGCAATGCCATCCACGTGGATGTAGACTCAGGCGCAACATCTACGGTTGCGAGCGCTCCAACAGCGGTGCAAAGCGCTCCGGTCAATGCGGGCAATCGGGTGGAGCTCTCGCCGCTGACGGCGCAGAGTGTGACCGTTTCAGTACCGCCGGATTATCCCCTGTTGGCGCGGCAGATGAAGGTGCAGGGTGCCGTCAATTTGCAGGCGCTGATCTCGCGCGAAGGCACCATCCAGGAGTTGCAGATTCTAAGCGGCCCGGCAATCCTGGCGGCCGCCGCTCGGGAGGCTGTGAAGCAGTGGCACTTCAAGCCCTACATCTTGAACGGGCAAGCCGTGGAAACTCAAGCCCGCATCACAGTCAACTTCACCATTTCCACGAATTAATCCTGAATCAATCGAGTGTCACTGTGGCGCGGGTCCGCGAAAGCATGCCGCAAAGTCAAAACTTGAGTTGAATAGCAGATGCGTTAGACGTGACAGGCTAAACCGAATGCAATAGGCTCCGGCCCGGAGTGCCCGCCCGCCACAACAACCGGCCCTAAAAAATTAAACGGGCGGCCGGATTCTCTCGAATCCAGCGCGCCCGGGCAGCCCTCCCCCAGAACTGCTCAACAGGAATGTAGGACTAACCCGCAAATCTGAAAATGGCACGCGGGTGCCAATCTTGTTCCACGAAAGTGCCATCCCTCAAAACCATAGATTACAAGGCCGAAATCTCAACTCAATGCCGGTTCACTCGGAAAGCACCATCTTCCCCGGCGCTGTTTTCGTGGAAAAAGGTGAGCCCGAAATAGCCACGGGAACGCCCGTTGACGGATTGTACGTGTAACCCGCAATAGCGTTCCCATCCTGACTTCCGATATACAAATAGTTTCCCTCGGGATCGATCAGAATGAACAAATTACCTGCGCTCAGGCTAAAGGGCGAGCCCGTCACCGCAACCAGTTGGCCGTTGGTGGGATTGATCGTGAAACACCAGATGGAGTCACTCGTTCCTGTGGTTACCGCGTACAGATACCGGCCGCTGGGATCGACAGTAACCGCAGTGGGGCCAATGCCGTTGGTGGCAAAAAAAGGCGAGCCGATGATCGCGGTCGTAAGGGCACCGCTATTGGGATCGATGTTGAAGCCCGAAATATTACCAATGGTAGGCACCGAGGGGTTGCTGGCCGAAGGATTGGCGACGTACAGAAATCGGTCACTGGAGTCCACGGCCAATCCGATGGCTCCCGGTCCCGATAAGACCGGGGAACTTGGTACGGGACTGAGCACGCTCGTCGCGGCGGAACACTGTGGTTCTGAAGCCAACTGGGTTGGGCAAAATGCAAAACCGCTTACCATCCCCAGGGCCGGATTGCTCACGTACACAAACTTGCCGGAATGAGTAAACAGAATCTCGCTTGGATTCGTGGGTGTGGGGACCGGTGATCCCATTAGCGTCAACGCGCCGCTGCTCGAATCGATGGAAAACACGGAAATATCGTCGGTAAAATTATTGGTCACCAGCAGGTAAGAACCAGAAGGGTCAATCGCGGCAGCAACCGGACCCGAGCCTCCCACTGGAGTCGGAGTGCAGGGGACAGTAGGACACGCGGCAGTCAAAGTCCCATCGGCGCCAACTGCATAAATCGAGATGGAGTTGGCGAAGGAATTGACCGCATACAGAAACTTCTTCGAGGGGAGCAACGCCAAACCGATGGGCGTAGTTCCCACCACTTGCGGCGTCTGTGCCCCGATACTGATCGCACCGCTTGCGCCGTCGATGTGCAGCAAAGCCACGGAACCCTTATTGGGAAGGGTTACATAGGCATTGTGGTTAGGCCTACTGAGAGTGCCGCTGCCACAGGAAAGGGAAAATCCTGCCAGAAGTATGGCCACCGAGACGACCGCAAGTATCCGGGAAAGACCGATTTGCTCCGCCAGTGCGGCACGCGCCGCCCTTAGAATGCTCATTTGCGAACTTGCTCCTGAAATATCCAAGATGAGAATGAAAAGGTCGTGTTTACTATCGTGCACGAGAAGACGGGAACTGGCAACTGCATCGGAGGATTGCATCGGGTGATCGGCTATCGGGTCATCGGGTGATCGAGGAGCAAAAAAATGCCTTGGTTTTTCGATGGCCCGATGACTGGCCCAATGACCCGAGCACCCGATGGCCCCCGATTATTCAAGGCGGCGTGATGTATTCTAATTGCTAACGTCTAGTCGTGATTGACATCCACTGCCACGTTCTGCCCGAAGTCGACGACGGTCCCAAATCCTGGGATGTGGCTGTCGAAATGTGCCGCATGGCGGCAGCCGACGGCATTACCCACACTGTGGCCACGCCGCATGCCAATGACCGCTATCCATACGATCGTGCATACCTCTCGGACCTTCTCAATCAACTGCGGGAGAAGATCGGTTCCGCTCTGGAATTGCAATTCAGTCTGGGCTGCGACTTTCATCTTTCATTCGAAAATCTGGAGCGCGTGCTGGAGCAGCCGCACACCTACACGATCGGCGAAACGAACTATCTATTGATTGAACTCAGCAACTTCAGCGTCCCGACCCAACTGGGCAACTGTTTCACCAGGTTGGGAGATCGCGGGCTTACCCCAATCCTGACCCATCCCGAGCGCAATCCTATCCTGCAGCAAACACCGCAGCGCATTCTGGAATGGGTGGAGCAGGGCTGCCTGATTCAGGTCACCGCCTCGTCGCTGACCGGATTCTGGGGAGAGCGGCCCGAGATTATCGCGCACTGGCTGCTCGACCGCTCCGCCGTACACATTCTTGCCTCCGACGCTCACGATACAAAACGCCGAATCCCGAATCTTTCAGCGGCGCGCGCTGTGGCCGAAAAAATCGTGGGAGCCGAATATGCCGAAGCGCTGGTCGAGACGAATCCAGAGGCAATCGTTAAAGGAATGCCGATTCCCTATTGCCCGCGCCCAGTCCTGGACTAAGCTAGAGTCCGGCCAAGTTAGACCTAGATGGTGGAGCGACTCGTCCGGCCGGGCTGGACGCCCGGCGCTCCAATGACTGGTAAGGCTAGACCACAAAAGTACGGCGCTCATTTAGCTGGGGCGTAGAAGTAATAGTCCGCCGTGTAACTGCTTTTCGTTTCGGCGTCACGGTGCGACGCGTCACATCCGGCCGCTGGCGGTTTCCCACCGTGAGTGTTGACGCGCTGAATGGTCGTCACGTTCGTGAGCAACCCCTGTCCGGAATGACCGACGGCCTTCACCAGCAACCATGCAATGGAGGCGGAGTCGGGGGAGTCAACATGAGCCGAGGCTTTGCCCACGACTTCGCTCCCGTCGTTTAGCTTCCACGTAGGCCCGGCGAAATGGCGTCCCATGACCGTGCCATTCCCATCTTTCAGTTCGGCCTCGGGCGCCTTGAGAGTCCAGGCGAACTTGCCGTCGGTGCCAACTTGGCAGGTGTAGATCTGCGATCCGGAGGCATGTGCTAGCAAGACCACCTCTTCGCCCGGTGGCGACTGAAGGGCATTCGGAACGTCGGGCGGCGGAATTTTCTGCGCGTTGGCCATAGTTAAAGCAAAAACGATGACACATCCTAGCAAAATCGCGCTGAAGATCGTTGCCGGAAATCGCCTGAGACTTCGCATCGCAGGATTGTAGCAGTCCGAACGATCACGTCACAATTAACGTCGTCGTGCATCGTTGGCAGATCATGATAGGGTGACAGTTGCGCTGGCGATCCCGATGGCCATGCGATAGCTTCCACGCCACGTTTTCCGGGTTAGGTTCGCGCCATGTCCCAGTCTCCAAACCCAGCCGCGCCGCAGCAGGTGGCGCCTCTGCTCGCATTGGCCACTGAGTTTCTCAGGGCCGGGCGAGCAGGCGATGCGATCGCGCCGTTACGCGATGCAGCGATGCTGGAGCCGTCCAATGCCATCATCCAGCACGATCTCGGTCTCGCCTGCCTTGAGGTCGCCCACGTACCCGATGCTATCGCGGCATTGCAGCAGGCCGTCGCCAGCGACCCGCGCTACACCGATGCACATTTCCACCTGGGAATCGCCCTAGAGCAGCTGGGCAACATCGGCGGGGCACCCGGAGACCGTCAACCACCTCAACTGGTAGATGTCCACTGGGTTTACGCGGCCCTATCCTGGTGAGAGCACGGTTCGTCCGCCGAGCGACTTCAACAACCGGGCACCCACTAAGGTTGACGAGGACGACTAAAACACGTTCCGACGGCAACAACCCTCTCCCCGATCACCGGGGGGAGAGGGTTTTTGTTCACGCCTCAAACGCAAAGTCCACACCAATCCGAACCCGCCTGGTGACCGGCTTCGTCCCGCGACAACGCAAAGAACATATCGCCGGTCGGATTTTCCTTAACGTTTCTGAATCGGGAAGATGCTTTGCCGGACTCCCGGATTCCTTCCACATCGCCGACGACTTGAAATCGAAAGAACGTGACTTGTGTAATGAAAGTACGCCCCCGCCGCTCTGGTTCCGGTCTCCAGTAACTTTATAATGCCGCTGTGACAAGGCCCTCTAAGGTCGGCGAGATTATCCTCATCATTTTTGGCCTTTTTTTTGCGGCCGCCGGATTCTTTTTCGCCAGCGCTTTTTTGTTCAGTGCTCCCGGGCGCGTCCAGGGGAATCCCTGGGTGGGAGTGTTGATCTCGACCATCTTCATTCTCATCGGCGGCGGGATCGTCTACGCCGCCGTTTATGGGACTCGCAAATTAAGGGAGCAAGCGGCGGCGGAGCAGTCCAATCCCGACTGTCCCTGGCTGTGGCGGAAAGACTGGGCGGCTCGGCGGGCGGAAAGCAACAACCGCAACGGCGTCTTCGGCCTTTGGATAGCGGCGATCTTTGCGAATGGGATTGCGTTCACGGTCGCGGCCGCAGTCGTGCCTAAACTTTGGCGCACCTCTGCACCAACTGTTTTTTTCCCGCTGGTGTTCTGCGTCATTGGCGTCGCTCTGGCGGTAGCGGCGATAAGGGCCAGCATCCGGCGGAGACGTTTTGGCAAAACCTATTTTGAGTTCGCCTCGCTGCCGTTTTGTCCCGGCCAGTCGCTGAAGGGGACGATTCACTTGCGTTTCAATACCGATGCCAGGCATGGCATTGACCTGAGTCTTAGTTGCGTCCGCCGGATCGAGGTCGGCGCTGGGAAAGATCGTTCCGTTCACGAGACCGTTCTTTGGCAGGCGAACAACAATGTATCGCAGCAATTCCTTGTGCCGGGGCCGATGGGCGATGCCACGATCCCGGTGGAGTTCAGCATACCGAGCGATGCCTATGAGTCGAACCACGACCAGGTGAACGATCAGGTCCTCTGGCTTCTGCATGCGCAGGCCGACGTTCCCGGCGTGAATTATTCGGACGACTTTGAGGTGCCGGTTTTCCGGCTGACGGCATCGCCCTCCTCGGCGTCACTGTCAACGGCTTCCTTTTTGAGTTCGGGCGAAGTCGAGAGCGGAATCGCTGCGCCGGCCTTTCAATCCGATGCGTCCGATGTGTCCGCTCCAGCCAACCCGAAAGTTGTGGTTTCGACCGCGATGAACGGCGGTACCGAATTCTACTTCCCGCCTTTTCGCAACCCAGGGCTGGTCCTGGGCTTGTTCCTTTTCACCACGGTTTGGACAGGAATCGTTTATTTCCTGCTGCATTCGCATGCTCCATGGTTTTTCGCCCCGGTGTTCGGGCTCTTTGACATCTTGCTGATTTACGCGCTCGTCCAGGCGACGATGGGTTCATTTCGCATCGAGGTGGGAAACGGCAAGATCGTTTTCCGCCGGGCCTTACTGGGCATGGGGAGGGCTCAGGAGATCCCTTTCTCCGACATTGCGCGGATTTTGACATCGACGACTGCACAACAAAAAGGGACTCGGCCTTATTACGCTGTTCGCCTCTATACGAAGGAAGGGAGGAAGCAGACGCTAGCCGACGCGATCGGTGACCGTCAGGAAGCGCGCTGGGTCTGCGCCCAACTGGAGAAATTCGCCGGCCTGAAACTGGACACTCATGTCGCTGCCGACCCGGGTTTGGGCAATTACGGTCCGCCGCCGCAGCGTGGCCAAGCGCCGTCGGGATCTCTCCCAACTTTTCGTCGCAATAGTCCCGTCGCAATCGCGATCGGGCTTGCCTTCTTTTTCGCCTGGACGGGCTTTCTCGGCTATAACATCTTTTCTCGGCGCCACACACAACCGAAACCCATCCCCAAGGGAGCTGCTCCGGCCAGGACGCGGCTGCGGCAGGTGGCCTACTCGCCGCTCAGCGACATGGATGTCCAGCGTCTGCGAACGCTTCCCGAACAGGCGCAGGCAGAAGAATTGCTCGACCGGGCGATTCAACACGATCCCCGCGCACTCGATTTGTTTGAGCAGAATATCGGCTCCTATCGCAACCTCACGCGCACCGCGCGAATGAACCAATTGGAACAACGTTCCCTTTACTCCACCGATCTGCGTGTTCGCTACGCCAACGCCGATCTCAACCTAGCAATCGACGGACTGCCGAAAACCGAAGACACCGCCGAGCAGCTTATCGCTCAGGCGCAAACCGATCCCGAGCACCGCCCTTACAGCGTGTACCACATGGGGATGCTGGCAGGCCGCAGCGTCGGCTACGATCGCATTTATCCGATCCTGCTGGATTATGCCAAGAATGACGCCAACCCACAGGTGCGCCAGTGGGCGGTAGAGGGCATGCGCTATCTCGGCACCGATGAGGCTCTTCAGGAGCTATTCGATTCCTTTACGCACGACCCATCGGACGCGGTTCGCGATCGCGCGGGCTGCAACGTCTCCGATTGCGGAAACTTCAAGCGCAAACAGCGCATGCGAATGGTGCCCAGACTGATCGAGTTAGCCGCCGATCCCAAAACTACTCCGCAAATGCGAAGCTGGAGCTTCATGGCGTTGCGTGAGATTACGGACCAAACGCTGCCGGCCGATGGCTCGGCCTGGCAGAATTGGTATGCGCAACATGGTGCGGAAAAGCTGGCCGAGTTTGAACAATCAGATTGGTGGAAGGTCCGGGGCGATCAGTAGCAGCCATCCCTGAAGCTTCGACGATTGTTCCCCAGTGACGAGCAACCCGGAGTCATGCCGACTAGTGCTGAGGAACGTTGTTCTCTGCTGGCGCCGGCTTCGCTCCCGCCTTTGGATCCCCTGCCGCCGGAGCGGCGGACGTCATTGCACTCTCTGGATTGAGCAAATGATCGTGGCTGGGGCCTAGTCCGAGTTTGATCAGCGCTCGGGAATCCGGCGTTGTCTTGGACTGCCATCCCTGATCTGCCTGATAACGTTGCAGCGCAGCCTGCGTAGCGGCGTCCCAGGCTCCCGAAGGCTCGCCCTGCATATAGTGCTCGCGAATGAGAGCAGTCTGAATTTCCCGGGCGCGGGTTGGATCGATTGCCTGCTGGCCGCGCTTCTTCGCGACCTTCTTACCGTCGGAGCCTTTTGTCGTGTGGGAGGAGGTTCGCTTGCTGGTCGCGTGTGCGGTCGTAGGATGCTGTGATTTAGGGACTGGCTTCGCGGAAGTTTGAGCCGGCTCTTTGGGCGGAGTTGGCGTCTCCGACTGTGCAATCGCGAACCCCTGCACGGCCATGCAAAGCACCCCGCAAAATCCAACGCGTTGCCAACGCCGAATTTGAGCAGGCGAGTGCATGTTCTAGTTTGCTTGTGACCAACTCCGGTAGAGACGCGGCTCGGCGCGTCTTCTGCTGCAAAGTGAGACTCTACTAATCGGAACACTTTCCCGCAACAAAAAACCGGCGAAACCGACCCACCTTATCGTCCCCAAATCGGGGACGAAGCGCCAGTCTCGCCGGTTCTACGGATCGGTTACGGAAGTGTGCCAGCCAGGAAAATCGTTCCATCCTGCGCCCTTGCGCCCCGCGGACGCACCAGGAACACGACATCCTGCCCGCTCTTCAATGACGACTCGATCTTCGTAAAGTCGTCGGCATTGTTCACCTGCTGCTTGTTCACTTCCAGGATCACGTCGCCGCGATTCAAGCCGAGATCCTCGGCGAACGATCCCTGCTTCACATCCTGCACCACGACTCCCTTGCCGACGGCAATACCCAGACGATCCGCCAGGTCGGAAGTAATGCCGCGCACCGTGATCCCGAACTTGCTGGCCTTGGGCGCCTCCTCGCTCTGGTTTTCGTCTTCCTCGCCGAGGCGGGAGGCGAACAATTTCGAGCGATCGGCAATGGTCACCGTAGTGTCTTGCTTCTTGCCGTTACGCACAAACGCGAGCTTCGCCTTGGAGCCCGGCTTGCGGGAAGCGATGTCGGCGACCAGATCATCCCCGCTCTTTACGTCCTTGCCATCGACGGAGGTGATGGTGTCGCCAATCTTCAGGCCCGCCTCATCGGCTGGGCTGCCCGACACGACGTTCGATACTGTTACACCCGCGCCGTAAATGCGTGCTATCGCTGGGTTCGGTTGCGCCGAAAACTCAATGCCAATGGACCCGCGCGCAACGCGGTGCTCCGGCCCGATCAGCTGGTTATAGACCTGCGCTACCGTGTTCGACGGCATGGCAAAGCCTACGCCCGCGTACGAACTTGTTTCGGTGAGAATGGCCGTATTGATGCCGATAACTTCGCCCGCCATATTCACCAGCGGCCCGCCGGAATTGCCGGGGTTGATCGCGGCATCGGTTTGAATAAACGACTGAAACTGCCGGTTGGGAACGATGTTGCGTCCCTTGGCCGACACGATGCCTGCGGTCACCGTTTCCTGCAGTCCGAAGGGACTGCCGATGGCCAGCACCCAGTCGCCAACATCCATGCCATCGGAGTTGCCCAGTTTCGCAGCCGGCAATGCATGATCGACATCGATCTTGATCACCGCCAGGTCAGTCTCCTGGTCCATGCCGATGAGTTTGGCATCGTGACCGGGAGAAGCCGGATTTTCATCCTGTAACTTCACGCGAATCCGGTCCGCCTTCTCGACCACATGGCGGTTGGTAACGATGTAGCCCTTCGAATCGACGATCACTCCGGAACCGAGCGAGCGTTGGCGTATGGTGCCCGCGTCCGGACCACTCTGACCACCCTGGCCGCCAAAGAACTTGTCAAAAAAATCCTGGAAAGGGCTGTCGTCCTCGCCGCCCTGATCCTGGTCTGGATCGGGACGCACTCGGAGGCCCCGGCGGTGTGGGTTCTTGATCGTTGACTCGGTATTGATATTTACGACGCTTGGTTCAAGCTGCTTGGAAATCTGGGAAAAGGCATTGGAGAGTTGCTGCGGCGCGGGAATGGTCAGCGGTGTCGCATCCGACGACTTCTGACCCTCCTTTCCTTTCACTCCATAAGAAACGATGGTGCCTATCAGAATTCCAACCGCCAGAGTAGCCAGAATCGTAAGTGTGTACGCCCAACGGTTGGCTTTGAGACGCACCCAAAAAGCGCTTTCGCGCGAATCCATTTCCTACCTCCTGAAATGTCTAACCCTCCATTATACCTTCACCGCAGACAGGGATCGGTTCGAAGGGCCCCAATCGGTTAGACGCAGAAAATGTGGTTCACGTTTCTGATCTCCCGCAGAGACGCGGCTCGCCGCGTCTCCTGCCGAGGACGAATAGGGGACAAGCCGGGCCGAGCCGGAGTCCGACCCCCGCAATCGCCTAAAGTCTCAATGTCATCAGCGCCAAAAACAGTCCCGTATAGCCGGCGATAACCAGCAAAACCAGCAATGCTCCAAAACTAAGCACATTGAAAATCCCCCACGGCTTTTGTACCGCGCCCATCGCCACCTTCCATAGCCCGAAACTGCTCGCCAACGCGCAGACCGGTAAGAGGAAAACCCCAAGAATCCGGCCATATCTAATTTGAGGCACCACGATAAGGAACATCACGGCAGGAAGGAAAACCAGAGCTGGTACGATGGCCAAGGGCGCGCCAATCAGAAACGAACGTTCCCGCTTTTTATATTGAGTCTGGATCATTGAATCGAATCGTTAAATCATCCTGCTCATTGAATCGTTGAACAGCGGAATCATCGAGTCCTGCAATGATTCAATGGCTCAATGATTCAATGACTCAATGCTGTATACGGTCTTACCGCCGACCACCGTACGCAGAACTTTTGTCTCCAGAATTTTCGCAGACGCGACGGCCGTTATATCCCGATCGAGAACGACGAAGTCGGCGAGCATGCCCGGCTCCAGCTTGCCTTTCTGCTTTTCGGCAAACTCGGCAAAGGCCGCCCCTGTCGTGTAGGCGGCGATCGCCTGTTCGATGTTCACCTTCTGCGACGGATAGTAACTTTTCGTTCCATCTTCGCTCATGCGAGTTACAGCCGAGTAGATGCCGCGAAACGGCGTCACCGGTTCGACCGGATAATCCGTTCCAAACGCCAGCGCCACTCCCTGGCGCAGGAATTCAGCCCAGGCGTAGGAATGCTCGGCGCGCTTCGGTCCTAGGCGCGATTCAGCCCAGTTCATATCCGTGAGCAGGTGGCTGGGTTGCATGGACGCGATTACCTTGAGCTCTTTGAAGCGCAAAATCTGCTGCGGCGTGGTGACCTGCGCATGCTCGACGCGAAGCCGGTAATTGGCGCCACCGTCGATCGCTTTCACGTTGGCTTCTTTTGCCGCCTTCTCCGCGTCGGCAAACGCGTCGAGCGCCAACTGCACCCCTTTGTCGCCGATGGCGTGGAAACCGACCTGATATCCCGCCAGCACGCGCTCCCTGGTCATCGCGTTCAGTTTGGCCGCTTCGTATTGCGGCAAGCCGCTGTTATTTGGATCGTCGCTGTAGGGCTCGAGCAAGGCGGCGGTCTTCGTGCCGAGCGAACCATCCATGAAGCCTTTCAGCATTCCCGTGTGGAGCAGGTTGTCAGAGGCGGGATGCGATTTGCGCTTGCGGTTCAGCTCTTCCATCGAGTCGTCGAAAGTCAGCCACTCTGAAATTCTCGCCGTCAGCTTTCCCTCGTGCTCGAGTTCCTCGTAAATTTGAAAATTTTCCCACTGCGAGTAATCCTGCGCCGAGGTGATGCCGTGGCTCGCCAGATCGGCCAGCGCCAGTTCGACGGCTTGCCGCCGCTTCTCGTGCGTTGGTTTGGGAATCACCGCCTCCACCAGGCGTTCGGCTTGCTGGCGAAGAATGCCATTAGGCGTGCCGGATTCATCGCGATCGATTTTTCCGCCTTCGGGATCGCGACTGGCGACGGTAACGCTCGCCAATATTAAGGCGCGCGTGTTGGCCACGGCAATGTGTGTATCAACCCGCACCAAGTACACCGGATGTTTTCCGCTCACTTCGTCAAGATCCCAGCGCGTGGGCAGAACCTTAACCGGCCAAAGAGTTTCGTCCCAACCTTCACCCACCACCCATTCTCCGGGCGCGGCGGCTTCACATTTGGCACGCAACCGTTCGCGGAACTCGTCGATTGTCCTGGTGCCGACCAGGTTCGCGTTCATTTTCTCCTGACCAGCCTCGGCCAGGTGCATGTGGGCATCATTGAACCCGGGCATGACAAAGTGACCATCGAGATCGACGATCTTCGTGTCAGTCCCTTTCAACCTCATCACCTCATCGCGCGTCCCGACCGCAAGGATACGGTCGCCGCGAACTGCCAACGCTTCCGCGCGCGGGTTCGCGCCCAACGATGCCCCCGCGTTGACCACGCCGGTATAAATGTTGCCGTGAATAAAGATCAGGTCCGCTTTCGCCTTCTGAGAACTCGGCGGTGTACCCTCACCAGCGACGCCGCTCTGCGCTAAGACGCCGGTCGCGGTGGTCAATATCAACAGCAGAATCGGAGCCATTTGCTTCATCATTCGCCTGCTCCCGACAGTGTCAGCATTGTAAGCAGAATGCGCCTTAGTCCGAGCTCTCGTCCATTACAGTCGAACCATTCCTGCAACGTGTGAGCGCCGCCTCCGGAGCCGCCGCCTCCGATGGCGATGGCCTCGCGGCCCAGCGAAAGCGGAATGTTGGCGTCGGTCGATGCCCGCTGCACCTGCGCCGTATTGCCCAATTGCACATCGACGGCGCGAATCACTTTCAGCAGCCGCGCATCCGGCGCAAGTTCGCCTGCTGGACGATTCCCAATCTCGACCACTTCGCTCTGCACCGTCTGCGGCTTGCGGCTTCCGCGCTGAGCGGCGGTCCGATTTTCCGCTGCCACTGCCTGATCGAGCGCGATCCGCAGAGCCCTCTCCAGCCGGTCGATTTCCGGCGTCGACGTGGAGCGCAGATCGACCCGCATACTGGCGGATTCTGGAATGGAATTCACCGAAGTCCCACCTCGAATCGTGCCCACATTAAATGTTGTTTTCGGCGAGGCCGGCACCGACGTCTGGCTGAAGATCTCGATCGCACGAGCGAGCGCAATAATAGGATTGGGCGCGCCAAAGTCGGTCCACGAGTGTCCACCCGGACCGCGCACGATCACCTCGAAGCGGCGGCTGCCCAAGGCCTCGGCCACAACGGTGTCTGCTCCGGCGCCATCGACAATCACGCTGTAGGCAATCGCGTCACGCCAGCGCGGCGTCGCGAAAACGTGACGCATGCCGCGCAGGTCGCCCTCGCCTTCTTCCCCGACGTTGCCAATGAACACAAACGGCAACCCATGCGATATTCGCGCGCCGCCCAGCACGCTGGCCACCGCCAGCATGGCAGCAATGCCCGCCCCATTGTCGGAAACTCCCGGACCATACAACCGGCTACCCTGCTGGCGAATATTCAACGGCGTAGCCGCCGGAAACACCGTATCGATATGCGCGCTGAGCGCTACGAAACGGCTGCCATAGCCGGGACGAACGCCGAACACGTTGCCCACCTCATCCACCTGCACGTCGATGAGTCCGAGTTCGCGAAAACGGTCGGCCAGCCAGGCGCCGCGGGCCGTCTCCCCGAACGGAGGGGCCGCAACTCGTGTGGCTTCCATCTGCCACAGCGCAAACTGCGATTCCTGGGACCGAAACCGGTCGAAAGCAGCGCGCACTTCCGGCGAGCCGGCAAGACGCGCTACTTCCTCCTGCACCGTGGGATATGTATCGGAAGCTGCCACTTGGGGAATCGACTTCATCCTTTGCGCCTATCTTATAACGTACGCCCGTCAGGTTAGCGCCGGGTCCGCACAGGCTCGAGAACGCAAGTCCCGACAGGGACGGGCTGGTCACATCACAATTTGCGCTTCAGCAAACAAATCAGCGCATGCCGTGCAGAGTGGTCTCTACGGCACGAGACTCGAGCATCTGCATGCCATTCATAATCGTGGCGATAACGTTCTCGTTGCCGAGTGATGTGTTGATCATCAGGTGATAAAGGCTGCGGGTGGGCCAGTCGGAATTTAAGTAGTGCTTGATGTAGGCCATCCGTTCCTTGTCCACATTTTCGACCAAATCCTCTGCCTCTTCCCGGCTCTTACCCATGGCCAGCAGGCGGCGGATTTTTTCGTCATGGAGAGCATACGTAAAGACGCTGAAAGTATCCTCGCGATTGCGCAAAAAAAACGGCGAGCCCCGGCCAACGATCACTGCATTGCCTTCCTCCGCAATCGTGCCCATAATCTCTTGCACCATGGCCATCATACGATCGGTATCAAACGCGTGGGAGTTAGCCAGAGACATGCTGCGTTCGTAACTACCCCGCCAGAACGCCTTTGCCAAGCGGTAAAGGCGGCTATCGACACGCTCGTCGCACAACGCCACCGCCGATTCCGGCACCTGCGCGCGCTTGGCAATCTCACACGTCAGTTGCTGGTCCCAGAGTTTCCAACCCAGCCGCTCCGCCAGTTGGCAGGCAATGCCTCCGCCCCCGCTGCCAAATTCGCGTTCGATAGTGACGATGCGAAACATCGAGTATCTCCTTCCAAGAGTGGAGCGACGGGCTTCTCGCCCCATGGCCTGTCTGGGACGCATGGCTCTACACTAATGCACCACCATGCCTCCCGGCTTCGTCCTCTTGATCAGGAAGACACACGGGATCAAGCAGCCGATCACCACCCCGAGCACCCAGAAGTTATCAATGTACGCCAGCATAGTCGCCTGCCGGATCACATTCGCCTGCAGCATTGCATAGGCATGCTGCTGCGCGGAAACCCCTCCGGAACCCGGCCCGGCGCCACCTCCGGAGAAAATACTTGTCATTCCGCGCAGCGCGGATTGAAACTGCGGATTGGCGGCGTTCAGCTTTTCCACCAGTTGGCCCTGGTGAAACTGAGCGCGGCGGGCCAGGCCGGTGGTGACAAAAGAAATCCCGACACTCCCGCCGATGTTTCTGGCGAGGTTCATTAAGCCGGAAGCGGCATTGTTCTTATCGCGTGGCAGAGACGAATACGCGGCCGTGTTGATGGGCACGAACAGGAAAGCGAGTCCCATCGCCTGGAAGACACGCGCCATCGTCATGGTGCGAAAATCCACCGCCAGGTCGAACGTCGTCATATGAAACAGCGAAAACGAGAGCATCGACAAACCAAACATCATCAGATACCGCGGGCTAAAACGGGAGAGCAGAAAACCCACCAAAGGCATGCACACCATAATCGCGAAACCGCCCGGCATTAGCGCCAGCCCGGACCGTTCGGCAGTGTAACCGAGCAGCGTTTGCATGAAAAGCGGCAACAGCAGCGTGCTGCCCAGCAGCGCGAACCCAAGCATGAACATCAGGAAGTTCGAGACCGCGAAGCTGCGCTCGCGAAATAAATGCAAGTCGATAATGGGATCTTTGTGGTGCCACTCCCAGAAGATGACGAAAATCAGCGATGCGACCGAGATCACGGTCAGGGTTACGATGAAATCCGATTCGAACCAGTCGTCGCGCTGCCCCTTGTCGAGGATCACTTGCAGGGTTCCGAGTCCGAGCGCGACGAAACCCAGTCCTGTGTAGTCGATGCGTGTCTCACTCAGCTTGCGACGCTTGAAATACGGTGGATCCTGAATCAGCCGCGAGGTCAGCAAGAGCGAAATTATCCCGACCGGAATATTGACGAAGAAAATCCAGCGCCAGGTGAAGTTGTCGGTGATCCAGCCTCCAAGCGTAGGACCGATTGCCGGTGCCATCACCACCGCAATTCCATAAACGGCAAATGCCATGCCGCGCTTGGCGGGCTCGAAGGTATCGGCCAGAATGGCTTGTTCGCTGGGCTGCAACCCTCCGCCACCCGCACCCTGAAGAACGCGAAAGAAGATAAGCATGCCGAGATTGGGAGCGAGCCCGCACAGAAACGAACTGATGGTGAACAGCGCGACGCAACCCATGTAAAAGTGCTTGCGTCCGACAATCGAAGAGAGCCAACCACTCAGCGGCAGCACGATGGCGTTGGAGACAAGGTAGGAAGTAAGCACCCATGTGCTTTCGTCCTGCCCGGCGGAAAGACTGCCGGCGATATGGGGCAGCGCCACGTTGGCGATGCTGGTATCGAGCACCTCCATGAACGTGGCCAGCGTCACCGTGAGAGCGATGATCCACGGATTAACCGCCGGCCGCCATTCCGCGGCCTCATTCATGGTGATGGCAGCAGCGCCCATTAATGTCGAAGCTCCTGCTTCGAACTAACTCATTGAATCATTGAATCATTGGATCATTCAGACATTGAACCATTTAATCATTGGATCATTGAGCGATTGAGAAAACTCCTGACAATTCAGTTTCTCAATGAGTCAATAACTAAGTGTCTCAATGACTCAATGTCTCTATTTAATCCACAGCTTCGGCTCAGCCGACATCCCGGGACGAAGTTCATGGTTCTTGATCGCGCCTGGATTGAACACGATTTTTACCGGGATGCGCTGCACGACTTTCACATAATTGCCGGTGGCGTTTTCGGGCGGCAGCAGGCTAAAGCGCTCTCCACTTGCGCCGGCTACGGAATCGACATGCCCTTTATAGGTTTTCCCAGTAGCATCGACTTCAATATCGACCGGCTGGCCCGGCTTGATGTGTCTAAGCTGTGTTTCCTTGAAGTTCGCCGTCACCCAGATGTCACTTTCATCGAGCGGAATGATCTTCATCATCTCCTGGCCAGGCTGGACGTTCTGACCCACTTCGACGGTGCGATTGCTGACCGCTCCGCTGACGGGCGCCGTCACCTTGGTGTACTGCAGATTCAATTCGGCCTCGTCTAACTTGGCCTTCTTCTGATCGGCAATGGCCTGTGCCGACTGCGCACGCGCCCGGATCGCCCGCATCGTCTGCGTCCGGTTGCCGGCGGTCCGCAGATCGGCGTTGGCCTGCTCCAGTTTGCTCTGCGCCTGTTTGATCTGTGCCTCATAGGCATCGGCATTCGCACGCGCCGCCCGCAGCGTCGCGGCCGCGGCCTGGGCGCCGTCGACGGCTTGATCGTATTGCTGCTGCGAGATCTCCTGCTTATCGATGAGCAGTTTGTAGCGGAGAAGATCATTCTGCGCTTTGGTGTTGTTGGCGGCCGCTTGATCGATCTGCGACTTGGCTGCTTCAAACTGCTGCCGGGCGGCGTTGATTCCAGCTCGCGCGCTGGAAACGCCCGCCTGCGCGCCACTCACTTCGCTCGAAGTGCTCACATTGGTAATAGGGACGTTAATGCCGGCGGCCGATGCCTGCGCTTGCGCGTCAGCGTATTCGGCGCGCGCCTGCGCCACGGCGACTTCGTAATCGGCCGGATCGATCTCCACCAGCACCGTTCCCTTTTCTACATACTGGTTGTCTTCCACGTTGAGCTTGATCACGTGGCCGCTGACACGCGCACTCACCGAGTTCACGTGGCCGTCAATCTGCGCGTCGTCGGTGGATTCATAGCTGGCCAGATAGCGCCACAAAAAGAAAATGGCGACCAGAAGCACGAGGCCGGCAAAGATGAGTCCAAACTTGGTGCGCGGATTGCCGAGGAATGCTGCTCGCCGCTGATAGCGGGCTTCGCTGTCAGCCGGGCGCTGAGACGGCGAAGACTGAGACGACGAAGATTGAGACGACGAAGACTGCGGCGGCGAAGGCTGGGCCGGCGGCGAGCCTGCCTCCGTTTGCGGTTTCGGCTCGGCTACAACGCTGCTGGTCGGATCCATAGTGTTACTTCCTTCCTAAATATTCGCGCACGCCCTCTTCGGCTCGCCCCAGCGCGCGCGCATAGGAAACCTTGGCCAGGTTGTGTTGGTAAAGGCTGGAAATCAAACTCTCATGCGCCGACGCCACCGCTTCCTGCGCCTGCACCACTTCGAGATTGTCCGTGACGCCGGCGGAGAAACGATCGCGCGATTGAACCAGCGCCTGCTCGGCGAGATTCACCGAACTCTGGGCGACTTCCACCTGATCGGCGGAAGACTTCAGGTCGAGGAGCGCGTTGCGTATATCCTGATCGATCTGAGCCCGTACGTCCGCCATCTGCGCCTGCGCCTGCCGCAGGCTGGCCTCGGCCTTCAGCACATCTCCGTGGACCTTGCCGCCCTGGAAAATCGGGATGTTCAATGTTCCGAAGAGCGCGTACGTGGGCAGCACGTCTCCAGGATTCGCGCCGATCTCGCCAAAATTGGCCGCCACATCGATGGTGGGGAAATATCCCGCGGTGGCGGCGCTGCGCTCCAGTTGCGCGGCCACCAGACGGTCCCGCGCGGCTTTGTAATCGGAGCGCAGCGAATAGGCGCGCTGCAAGCTGGTCTCAAGATCGGGGACAGGAAAAGCCTGATAAGGAGCTTTGTCGGCGAGTTCGAATTCCTGGCCGGCCGCCAGTCCAATCACGCGTGCCAGGGAAATTCTCTGCTTGGCAAAATCGCTGGCGGCTGCAATCAGTTGTTGTTGCCGCGTCTGGTATTCGACCTGGGCCCGTAGAGTATCGATTGCCGGAGCAACGCCCGCCTGCTGTTGCGCGACTGCCTTGTCGTAGAGAGCCTTCGCCGTCTCCACCTGCGCCTGCGCGGTTTCCACGCGGGCGGCCCCGGCAATCGCCTGCAGATAAGCATTGCCGGTCGCAAGGACGACCAGATCGCGCGCGTCCTTCAGATTGAACTTGGCCACTCTCTCGCCAATCACCGAAGAACGGTATTTCTGGATCGACTTCCAATCGAAGACGCGCTGCGTGGCCGAGGCCCGCATATCAAAATAGGAATAGGGTCCAATCACGTGAGGAAGAGTAACTCCGGGAAACACCGAACCGCTAAAACCCAGCGCCTGCAAGCTCACTTTTTGTTTCACCTCCTGCACGTCTGCATTGACGTTAGGAAGCAGGTCGCTGAGCTGCTGCCATTTCTCTCCCCTCGCCTCGATCGTGTTGTATTCCGATAAAAGACCGGCGAGGTTCTGACGCAAAGCGCGCTCGATCGCGTCGCTGAAGGTCAGCGGCAGGACTCCGGGCGTCGGCTTGGCCTCGGGCACACTGCCGAACACGGGATTCTGGGCCGAGGTTTGCACTTGCAAGGGACTGGACTGATTTTGCGCGGCTTGATACTGCCCACCGGCCGTGGTCGCGCCCGAAGTTGAAGGTTGGGCGCAAACGCCGGTTCGGAACAGGACGACGGAAGCAAGCGATAAGAACATCCGCAAAAATAGGCTATAGAACCGCCATTGCTGGGGGAAAAAGGTTGCCGAAGCCATGGAAGTCTGGTTCTCTCCTTGTAAGACGGAAATGATAAGCCTTTTGGAGTATTTTTGATGGGGGTGCGATGCAAATTGTTGAATCGCCTCGCTTTTCAATGCGGGAATCGAACCATCTGAGGACCATGGATTGCGCAATAGCAAGTAACCGGTTACCCGGTGACCCTGCTTCAATGACCTTGGTCATCTTGTCTAACCTCCGCTCTAAGTTCAATCTAAGGTGCGAGGAAAGCACTCCCCTGCGGCGGTAAAGGGTACAGAAATTCCTACGTATGAGCGAAGCCACCAAACTGCCTTCCAACGGATCGGACTGGACGCGACTGCTCACAGATCCCGACCTTGTCAGCCATCTCGGGAAGTTGCTTAAGACTTACCGCGAGGTCCCTCCAGAGCAGCGCGAAGCGGCTCTGCTGCTGGCAATGGCGGAGATCAAAGACGCGGCCGTCAAGAAGCGCGAAATGGAGCGCGAAAAAGAGCTCGAAACAGGGTGCGAAAAGGGAAAGGATGCGCCCGACGCCGCACCGCCGACGCCTCCTGCGGCGCTCCATCCTCCAGAACCGGTCAGTGAAACGCCGCCCTTTGAACCGGACCTGTTCACCCCACTCTCTGGATCGGAGCGGCGCCGTTATCACCGGCTCAAGTGTTACGTAGCGGTAGAAATTCGTATCGAAGGCCAAGAAGCTCCGGTCTGGGGCAATCTGGCGAATGTGAGCCACGGAGGATGCCTGGTCGAAACCGCGAGCGCGGTGCCCGCGGGCAAGATCCTGGAAATCGGGTTGTGGCTGGCCAGCGGAAAGATCTGGGTAAAGGGCGTGATCATCAGCGGAGTGGCCACACGCAGCGCGCCCTCGTTTGGCGTGCGGGTAAAATTCTCCCAGGCGGAACTATCGGAAAAAGAACACCTGCGGGAATTCTTGACGTTCGTCCAGAACAGCGCCCGCAAGTCGCAAAACCCAAGCGCCTATGTCGCGCAATTAAAGAGCTAAGCCGCTATTATGGTCTGGGGCATGCCAGCCATCCCGTGATGCAGGGCATGCCTTTTCAGGCATGCCGAAGGCGCTTCCCATAGAGTCGCCTTTAGCCGGCCAGTCTGCGTTTCTTGGAGCGATGACCCCTTGATTCCTCCCACAACGATTCCTCCAACAACTTTTCCTGTGATCCGGGTTCACTTCTAATGAGGCCAATCAGGATGGAGACGTCTTCGCGCCGACGCGGTCTGCTGGTAGCAATGGCCTTGCTCGTGGCCGCCGGCGTGACCACTCAATTGGCTCTGGGCTCCAAGAAAGATAGGCTCCCCGGCGCGACGCAGATGGATTCGCAGAAACGGGCCGTCCACGCCTTGAACCGGCTGACGTTCGGCCCCCGGCCGGGCGACGTGGAACGGGTCATGTTGATGGGCGTGGACAAGTGGATTGAGCTCCAGCTTCATCCCGATAAAATTGATGACTCGGCGCTCGCTGCCAGACTCGATCCGTTCCGAACGCTGCGCATGGGGACCAGGGAGATTGTCGAAAATTTCCCGCCAGAACAGGTCATCAAACAGATCGCCGACGGAAAAGCCGCGATGCCCCGCAATCCCACTCAGCGCGTAGTTTACGAGGCCCAACTTCAACGCTACGAAAACAAGCGGGAACGCAAGGATGAGGGTAAGGATAAGGATAAGGATAAGGATAAAGACGAAGCAGCCAAAGTGAGCCCGCCAGTGACTGACTGTAGAGACGGGGCTTGCCCCGTCTCTGCTGACGCCCAACCCGCCGATCCCGAGCAAGCGCGGCGCCGCGAAGCCCGACGGTTCGCGCATCTCAAAACGCAGGAACTGCTCGATCTGCCCCCCGATGAGCGCATGAAAGAGATCCTGCAAATGTCGCCCGAAGATCAGCTGGCCCTCGCCGCCGCAAGCAAAGGCCCCAGGGAAGATACGCTGCTGGAGGGAATGAGCGCGCAGCAGAAGGAAACAGTGCTGGCGCTCAACAATCCGCAGCAGGTAGTGGTCAACGAATTGATGCAATCCAAGATGCTGCGCGCCATCTATAGCGAACGGCAACTTGACGAAGTCATGACCGACTTCTGGTTCAACCATTTCAATGTGTTCATCAACAAGGGCGCCGACCGCTATCTGCTCACCAGCTACGAGCGCGATGCGATTCGCCCGCACGCGCTGGGAAAATTCGAGGACCTGCTGGTGGCGACCGCGAAAAGCCCGGCCATGCTGTTCTATCTGGACAACTGGTTGAGCGTCGGTCCGGACTCGGAAATAGCGCTGGGCATTGCCGCGCATCATGGCAATCGCGGTACCTATCCCCGGCCAGGAAATCGTCCGCGCGCCAAAGGCAAGCAGGCCAGCGGCCTGAACGAAAATTACGGCCGCGAACTAATGGAATTGCATACGCTCAGCGTAACCGGCGGATATTCTCAGAAAGACGTCACCGAAGTTGCCAAGGTTTTCACCGGTTGGACGCTGGACCAGCCAAGAAAAGGCGGCGGCTTCCGCTTCGAGCCGCGCATGCATGAACCCGGAGACAAGATCGTCCTCGGCCATCGCATCAAGCAGAACGGCGAAAAAGAAGGATTGGAAGTACTGCGCCTGCTGGCGCGCAATCCGAAGACTGCGCACTTCATTTCGCAAAAGCTGGCGATGCGTTTTGTCTCCGATGATCCTCCGTCCGCGCTGGTCGATCGCATGACACAAACATTCTTGAAGAAAGATGGCGACATTCGGGAAGTCCTGCGCGCCATGTTCAAGTCGCCCGAGTTCTGGTCGCCCGAAGTATACCGCGCCAAGGTAAAAACGCCGCTAGAGTTCGTCGTCTCCGCCGTGCGTGCCAGCGGTGCGGATGTTGAGGACGCCCGCGCCCTGGTCGGCACGCTGAACAACATGGGAATGATGCTTTACGGCATGATGCCGCCAACCGGCTACTCCATGAAAGCCGAAACCTGGGTGAACTCCTCGGCCTTACTGGCTCGCATGAATTTCTCGCTCGGACTGGCCGCGGGAAAGATACGCGGAGTCAAAGTGGATTCCGCCAATCTGCTGGCGGAGACGACCGCGCCTGCATCGGATGATGCTGGATCGGACAAGCAAGCGCCCATTGACCCAGAACAGGCGCTGGCGAATCTCGAAAATTCGCTGTTGTCCGGCGATATTTCCAAACAAACCCATGACAGCATCAGCAAGCAACTGCAAGACCCGAAGATCAGCCAGAGGCGACTGGATGATCCAAAGCGTCCGCCAAACGTGGCGGCGATTACGGGATTGATTCTGGGTTCGCCGGAGTTTCAAAGACGTTAGGTGGGTGTCCCACTCATTCGCGTTTTTTGCGAATGGGAGGGATTTCGGAGACGACTGAAAGCAGACAACTGATAGCTGAAAGCTGGTTCACATGTCGATCACAAGACGCATTTTTCTTCGCAACGGCGCAATGGCTGTAGTCGGCACGACGGCGCTACCAGGTTTTCTGACGCGTGCTGCCTTTGGCGCAGCCGACCCCGGCATTCGCAACAAGCGCCTGGTTGTGATTTTCCAGCGCGGCGCGGCCGACGGCCTCAACATCGTCGTTCCCCACGGCGAGCCCAGCTATTACGCCATGCGGCCGACCATCAATATCCCCAGGAAGTCCGTGCTCGATCTCGACGGCTTCTTCGGACTGCATCCAGCGATGTCGTCGTTTGAGCCGCTCTGGAAACAGAAACATCTTGCCATCGTGCACGCCGCCGGATCGCCCGATCCGACGCGCTCTCACTTCGACGCGCAAGACTTCATGGAATCCGGCACGCCCGGCGTGAAGATCACCGACGATGGCTGGCTGAACCGAGCGCTGCGTGAGCTTCCCGTCGATCAATCTGCTTTCCGCGCTATCGCGCTTGGCCCGTCGCTTCCGCGCATCCTCTCCGGCAAAGAACCGGCGGTGGCAGTCAATAACTTAAACGACTTTTCGGTAGGCGGGAAAAATCCGAACGCCGCGCCCATGTCGAACACCTTCGAAGCCATGTACGACCACTCGGTAGACACCGTATTGCACGGCACCGGCCAGGAAACTTTCGACGCGGTCAAGTCGCTGAAGGCCGCCGATCCCGCGCACTACACGCCAGCGGCAAACGCGAATTATCCAAAGGGACGCTTCGGCGACAGCCTGAAACAATTAGCGCAACTGATCAAAGCGAACTTGGGAGTACAAGTGGCATTCGCCGACATAGGCGGCTGGGACCACCACGTAAACGAAGGCAGCACGCAGGGCCAGATCGCCAATGTGCTCGGCGATTTCTCGCAATCGATAGCCGCCTTCTGGACCGACCTCGGCGATCTCGGAGAAGACACAGTAGTAGTAACCATGTCCGAATTCGGCCGCACCGCCCGCGAGAACGGCAACCGCGGCACCGACCACGGTCACGCCAACGTAATGTTCGTCCTCGGCGGCCCGGTGAAGGGCGGCAAAGTCTATGGCCGCTGGCCGGGCCTCGATCAATCGCAGCTATACGAAGGCCGCGATTTAGCATTAACGACGGACTTTCGATTGGTGCTCGGCGAAGTCGTATCGCGCTATCTGGGGAACAAGGATCTGAAGACGGTATTTCCGGGGTTCGAAAGCGGCACACCAAACTTCCTTAGATTGCTCGGTTAAGGACGGTCATTAGCTGAGGACTCCCAGAGGAGTCAGGAGCGGAAGATTCGTATCAGGGCATCGCTTTAGCGATGCTGCAAGTCTTTTAGTTCATATCCCCTTTAGGGGCTGGGCGTCGACCAAACTTTTTCAACCAACTCCTTAGTCGCCGCAGAATCTCCTTCCAACCAAACCACTACCGAAAAATCTAATTTTCTTCACAGTTCCGAGCGATGCGCAAGAGGGTACGAAAGTAGTCGGCTTAATAGAAGACTAGTAGCGGCGACGGATCGGTGCAACGATCGATTCTGCTTCGCAACCCGGAGCCAGAGGCAAGACCCGTGAAGTATTTTGCCATCGCACTACTCCTTGCGCTCACCTTCTCGCCGTTTGCCAATGCCGCCCTCACCGAGATTCGCAAGGAATTTCCCAATCGAAAGGCAGCGCTACCGCCAAGGGCGGTCCTGACCGCTCCCGGCTCCGATGCCAGCTATCTGGTATGCGTCTACCTCTCGCAGTCTGGCAGCGCCAACACTCTGTCAGCTATCCTGCGGTGGACCGATGAGAACTCGCTCCCTCAGAGTTTCATCTTTTCCGCGACCCAGGGAGTGATTTCTAATTGTGACCCGATTCGTAACCTCGCCCGAACAGCACCGACAATCGAGACATCCGGCACCTATTCAAAGGAGTATGACCTGTTCGTGGTGGGCTTCGGTTTTTGGACGACCGGGAGCCAGGGACAAGGGGGGATCACCGCGCCGTTCGCGAACTGGCATCTGACGAGCGGCCCCACCACACTGCTCACCGAACTGGGAGCCGTAACCTACCTCATCGCCGCCGATTGTGCCGGCGGCACAACCGGCACACTCAACTGGACCGACGAGATTGGCAGTCAGACAGCAACCATCAGTCCTTCCCTTAGCGGGGCACTCATCCCGGTGCACGTTGCTGCCGCCAAAAACCTCGTTTTCGCAAGCGGTTCGTGTTATCTGTCAGCCGTCAACATGGGAACGCCGAAGGCGGGATCTGGACCACTTACGGATTACGAACTCAATCTTCTCAATTACCCCGACGTAAAGTGGCCCATACGGGTGCGGGTCCTCAGCGCCGATTCGACCACAACCTACGTCTTCGCCGGCAACATCGCGCAGGCGCCAAACTCGCTGGGCCAGGTTCTGGAACTCAGCGGCGACAATTTGTTCCTGGAGATTCTCTACGCCAGCGACAATGGTGCGCCGGGAAATAACGACGGCACCGCCGCCACGTTTCCGACCGGGATAGTCGGCGCCGGCTACCGCAGCGGCACGGTAAACAATCCGTTCACCTTCACCATAACCACTGCTATCAATAACGATTCATTGCCAAGATGGGGCGCCGCGCCCAACAGCGCCGAGATCGATGTGATCCAGTTCTAGGGAGAGTATTCAACGACAAGGAGCGAAAACTCTATCGGTAGGGCTGAAGTTCCGCGCCGGTCAGATCTCCACCAGCACATCCCCGCCCTCAACCTTCACGGGATACACGGCGATCTTAGCCCCGGGCGCGCCAGCCTCGCCCGTCTTCGGGTCCCACGCCCATCCATGCCAAGGGCAAACGACTTTTCCTTCTGAGATCACGCCTTGGCCAAGCGGCCCGCCGCGATGCAGGCAGATGTTATCCATGGCGCTGATTTCCCCATTTACATTGGCAACACAGATGGTCTTGTCGCCGCAGGGAAATTCCTTGGCTTCGTTGAGGACTGGGAGATCGGATTGAGATGCAAGCTTGATAAACATCAGCGTTCAGCCGTCAGCCGTCAGGAAAATCAATCCGATTGCTCGCAGTCGCGCAAAGGCAAATGACCGCAGATCCTCAGCAATGGATGACCAGAGTATATAGGGTTTAACTGAAGGCTGATGGCTGATGGCTAAATAGCTGACAGCTACTTCGGTTGCATCGTCTGCGCCACCATCACCTGCCGCTTGAAATTCTCCATCATGTGTTCTTCAAGGCGCACTTCGGTGGGGCGCTTGGCGAGCGTCATGGTGTCGATCTTGTCCTGCAGCTTGAGCAGCGCGTAAAACAAATTCTCGGGACGCGGCGGGCAGCCAATCACATACACATCCACGGGCACGATACGATCGACACCTTGCAGCACCGCATAAGTATTAAACGGCCCGCCGACCGACGAGCATGCGCCCATCGAGATCACCCACTTCGGTTCCGGCATCTGGTCGTAAATTCGCTTCACCACCGGTGCCATTTTCAACGTCACAGTGCCGGAAACAATCATCAGATCGGACTGCCGCGGGCTGGGACGAAACACCTCCGACCCAAAGCGCGCGATATCGAAGCGCGCGGTCGAAGACGCGATCATCTCGATGGCGCAGCACGCCAGCCCAAACGTCATCGGCCAGAGCGCCGACTTCCGCGCCCAGTTGAAGACGTAGTCCACCGTCGAGATCATGAAATTCTTTTCGAACTTATTCTGCAGCCAGCTCATGAGTTTCTCGTCGTAAAGGATAGCTCAATAATCATACGCCCGGACGTGATCCAGGTCACATTTGGAGGTGGGAGCGACGAGCTGCGGCCGCGAGCTGCGAGCGAGAAAAATCAAGCCCTGTAGGGGCACACCGCCTTCTCGCTCGTAGCTCGTCGGCTCGCAGCTAATAAATCGTATACCCCGGCGCCGGATTCCGCACATCGGGCTTCGACGCCATCAGCAGCAACGCGCCGACGCGTTTGAATGCTTTCAAATCGTCGAGCGAATGGAACGAAGTCGTCTGATAGTTGTCGGGCGTGGGCGTGTCGTCGGGAATCTGCGCGTACTCGACGTTTTCGAAAGCGTGCTTCCTCAGCAGCTCGACGTATTCCGCCGCCGAACGAACGTGCACCGGCACCTTCAACTTCGGCACCCACTGCAGCGAATACGGATTGTCCTTATAAAGGTTAATCAAAATGAATAGCCGTCCATGCGGAGCCATCACGCGAAAAAGCTCGGCCAGCGCGCGCTCCTGATCCGGATAATAATAAAACGACTCCACCGAAAGCACCTTGTCAAAGAAGTTTTCCTCCCACGGGATCTGCGCCGCCGATCCAACGACGAACATCACGTTGTCGAACTCCTTCGAGGCAACTCGCGCCTGCCGCACCATCTCATCCGAAATATCGACCCCGACCACCTGACCAAAACCTTGTGGACCTTCGCCGACCATGCGCGCCAGCAAGCGCGTCGCCCATCCAGACCCGCAGCCGAGATCGAGTATGCGCTCACCCGGACGCAGGTCCATCCGTCGCATCGTTTTCTCGGTGATGTCGAGATGATGGCGCTCCATTTTTGCGCCCTCACCGTCATCAGCCCAGCGGTTGAACTCGTGCTGCAGGCGCTCTTCGGGAGATGGTAGTTTGTCGGCAGTCATGAATTTCACAATTCCTCGGTTTCCTATCCGTTCCAAGGGTCAACAACATCAACCCCACATCGCTCGAAACCCTTGAGGTCGCGAGTCGCCACTTTGGCCTGCCTCGTTTTTGCAATAGCGGCGATTTGCGCGTCCGACTGGCTGATGGGCCTGCCACTGGTGCGCCGACTCGACACAATCTTAGAAAAAACCCGCGCCGCCGCGCTGTCAAAGCTATAGACTCGGTCCGAGAAGTCTTCCGTAAAAACAGCTTCGGCCGCCGTTGTCAGATGCTCGCGCCGTTTCCCCTTCGGTAGTACTTCGATCCCATAGAATATCTCGGCTTCCGTAATCGAGGTCGTAAAGAGTTCCGCCTCTGGTTGTTTTGCAATCCAACCGACTACACTCGCGGACGGCTTGGGCCTCATCAACTCCGAGAGGACGTTCGTATCCAGGATGATCATTTGCCGGTTCGATCCTGGGTAAAATCTGGAGGTTTACGGACTGGATCCCGCCGTGGCAATTTCAGTTCCAGCCCACCAAACGGCGCAAACCGCTGCCCAATTCTCTCCGCCAAGTTTCCCTTCACACGCGGCGCGGCACTCAGGGCCGAGCGCAAAATCTCCCTGGCCTCCTCTTCCATAGAATGGCCGTGATGGGCAGCCTGGACCCGCAACCGCGTCTTGATCTCCTCGTCGAGTTGTCGAATGGTGATAGTCGCCATGCTGTCAATGCTATCACTGCTGGCTATGAATGCACAACAACTAGCTATTGGCCCGTGATACTGCACAGATGATCAAAGAACGTCGGATACGACACCCCCGCCGCATCCGCCCCATCAATCTTCGTCTCGCCGTCCGCCCGCAGCGCGGCCACGGCAAACGCCATTGCGATTCGATGATCGCCGTACGAGTCCAGTTCCGCGCCATGCAGATGCTGCCCGCCCGGAATCCGCATTCCATCGGGACGCTCTTCAACTTGCGCTCCCATTTTTCGCAGATTGGCGGCGACCGCGGCAATGCGGTCCGACTCTTTCACGCGCAACTCCTTAGCGTCGCGAACCTCCAGGCCATCCTCCGAGTAAGGCGCAACCGCAGCCAACACGGGAATCTCGTCAATCAACGCAGCCGTGTCGGCCCCGCCGATTACGGCTCCCTTCCATACCGCTCCGCGCGCCTCGATCGTTCCTACCAATTCTCCCTGATGTTCTTCCAGATGTCCGACCGAGATTTTCAAGCCCATCTGTATCAGGATGTCGAGCAGCCGCGCCCGCGTCGGATTCATCAGAATTCCGGGCAAGCTGATCTGGGATCCAGGAAACAGCGCCGCCGCACAAAGCAAAAACGCGGCACTCGAAAGATCGCCCGGAACATGCGCCTCAATCGCGTGCAGTCTCTGTCCGCCCACAATGCGCGAAGCATTCCCGGTGCGCTCCACCTCCGCCCCAAACGCCCGCAGCGCAATCTCGCCATGATCGCGCGTGCGGATCGGTTCCTCGACCACCGTTTCGCCCTCAGCAAACAGGCCCGCAAACAGCACGCACGATTTCACTTGCGCGCTCGCGACCTCCGGTCGGTAGTAAATCGACTTCAGAGGACCACCGTGAATTTTCAGCGGCGGACGTCCACCTTCGCTGGACTCGATTTTCGCACCCATTTGCATAAGCGGCTTCATAATGCGCGCCATCGGACGCCGTGCGAGCGACTCGTCTCCGCACAACTCGCTGGCGAATGGTTGCCCGGCCAGAATGCCGCTCAACATGCGCATGGTCGACCCGGAGTTCCCGCAATCGAGCACTTCCGCCGGAGCCTTCAGCTGCGGGCCCAAGCCGCGGACTTCAATCGCTCCGTCGTCCTCATCTTCCGATCGCTTCCATTCGCACCCGAGCCTGGCCATGCAATCGAGCGTGCTCGCACAATCGCGCGCAGCAGAAAAATTATGGAAACGGCTCGTGCCCTCCGCAATCGCCGCCAGCATGCCGTAGCGGTGCGAGATGGATTTGTCCCCGGGAATACGAACGACTCCGCGCACCATGCGCGCAGGACGAACGACGACGTTCGAACCGCCGACCGGTGAATCATCGGGCATGAATTTAATATAGCGGAGATTCTATGGGAGGTCAGAGGTGAGAGTCAGATTGCTGAGGTAAGACTGTCGATCTTCGCCTCAGCAATCCGACCTCTTACTTCTGAAAATTTCTACTGCGCTCGCGCGCGCCCCGCGGCTTCGGCAAGAATTTCCTGCGGGACTTCCCGCAGCGTGACATTGAATTCGAACATAGGCGTTTCCGTCCCGCGACCCCACCTGGCCACTTCCCAATGCGCGCGAATAAATTTTGTCTCTGGCCGCGCTGTCAGATTGAGCAGTAGCGGAATTTCCTCGCGATAAAATTTCTGCGGAAACGCCGCCACCGGCTTGGCATCCCAGGTCGCGCCGTCCGCCGATCCGAAGATGCTGACGTCGAGCGATTCCTGCTCGATGATGTTGGTGATGGCAAGTGTCAGCAGAAAGATCCGGCCCTCGGAGCGGCTCACATCGAGCGCTGGCCCGTCTCCTTTGGCATTGACCACGGTTTTTTCAGGAACAAGAAAGGCTTCCATCATCACGCGGAGATTCTAGCAGAGAGACCCTGCAGCGGGATGTGATTTGTGTGCCAGGTCGTGTGCCAAGACATCCGCACGCAGCACCGGCCCCTTCGCATATCATCAAACACTGGAGCAAAAACATCGGACTGAGGTTTCAGTTCCCCCTTGGAAAGATTCGACAAGACGACCCTGGCGACCATGCTGGCCGGCATGTGCACGTTTCTCAACGTGTACAGCACTCAGCCGTTGCTTCCGCTCTTGCGACAAGTTTTTCACGCCTCCGAATTGGAAGTCAGTCTCACCGTAAGTGCGACGATTTTTGCCACCGCGCTCACCGCGCCCGTCATCGGCATGATCGCGGAGCGCCGCGGCCGCAAGAAAGTCATCGTGCCGTCACTGTTCCTGCTGGCCCTTCCCACCGCGCTGGCGGCAACTTCCACCAGCCTCCACGCACTGATCTTCTGGCGTTTCGCTCAGGGTCTTTTCGTGCCCGGCGTCATCGCCGTCATTCTCGCCTACGTGAATGAAGAGTGGGCGGGACGCGGCGTGGGCCGCGCCATGTCCGCCTATATAACCGGCACCGTGATCGGTGGATTTCTCGGCCGCTTTATCTCCGGCGTCATCGCCACGCACTGGAATTGGCGCGCCACCTTTCTCGTGCTTGCTGCGCTCGACCTGATTGGCGCGTTCGCGGTGCGTGCATGGCTCCCGCTGGCGAAGAATTTTGTGCGCGCCGAGCATGTGCAGCAGGTTCTCGACCACGCCCGGGAACATCTGCGCAATCCCCGTCTGCTGGCCAATTTCGGCATGGGCGCTACCGTGCTCTTCGCGCTGGCGGGATGCTTTACCTACGCAAATTTCTACCTCGCTGCCGCGCCGTTCCATCTCAACTCGGCCCAACTGGGCAGCATTTTCTTTGTCTACCTGCTCGGAGCCGTCATCACCCCGCAATCGGGACGCTTCCTCGATCGCTTCGGCTTTCGCCACACCACGGTCGTCTACTGCGCCATGATGATCGCGGGACTGCTGCTGACCTTGTCCCAATCGCTGCCAATCGTCATCGTCGGCCTAGCCATTTTTTCTTCGGGCGTCTTTATAGCGCAAGCCGCGGCCACGGTGCAAACCGGCGCCATTGCAGGCCGCGCCCGTTCCTCCGCAGCCGGCCTCTACGTGTCGTTTTATTATCTGGGAGGAAGCGCGGGAGCTACGCTGACCGGCTTCTTCTGGCGTTGGAAGGGATGGCCCGGCTGCGTAGCACTGCTGGGAGGAGTTTCGTTGCTGAGCCTGTGGCTCGCTCGCGGCAGCAGCCGTCCACTCGACCAACTCGACTCTGCGGAGATCGAAGTGCTCGGCGATTGAAACCCGTTTTGAAGGCTTGTCGCCGGCAATTAACTCATACATCGTCCAGAAACTGCCGCAACACCGTTCCCACTGCCCCCGGTTGCTCCCAAGGCGCGTAATGGCCCGCCTTCGGGATCACTTTCAACTCGCTACCCGCAATATGCTGGCGCGTCAGTTCGCCGTCGGCGACCGTCGAGAGCACGTCTTCCTCTCCTATCACGATCAGCGTCCGGACGTTAATAGTCTTCAGATCCGCGACCGAGTCGGGACGCTCCGCCATCCCGCGCTGCACCAGACTGACATTCTCGGCAGACATCTTGCGCATCATGGCGCGCGCTCCATCGACCAGGTCAGGACGCGAGCTCACCGTCGTGCGCCCCATTAGCTTCGGAATCATGCTTTCGATAAAGGGCCCGGTTCCCTGCTCAAGGATGGAGTCCGCAACTTTCAACCGATTCGCCCGTGCCTCGGCGGTATCCGCCTGAGGACGCGTGTCGCAAAGCACGAGTGAACTCACCCGCGCCCGAAACCGGCGCCAGAACTCAAACAGAATGTATCCGCCAATCGAACAACCGACAAACGCGGCCTGCCCAATGCCGGCCGCGTCGAGCACGCGGGCCACATCGCTGGCGTGCTTTGGCATGAGCGCCGGCCCTTCGCCGACTTCGGAATCGCCATGCCCGCGCAGATCGGGAAGAATCAGCTGGTAGCGCGATTCGAGCGCTGCCGCGACCGGATACCAGAATTCGTGATCGCAAGGAAAAGGATGGAGCAGAACGACGGGTGGCCCGTTCCCGCGAATCTCGTAGAAGATTTCAGCATCGCCGCTGCGCAGGCGCTCCATGGGAAGAAATTATATGTCGATCGAGGAGTGAGTCAGGTGGAGTACCGGGCGTCCTCGCCCGGCCTCCGATCCGCCGAACCATTCGGACTCAGGCTAGACCCGCGAGACGACCGGCCTTCCACCGAATCAAGGTACTAGCTCGTAATCGGCTGTTGCGAGGTCGCGACGGGCAACAGTAACGGCTCTTCCGGAATGATGATCCATCCAAGCACGTAGGCGATGACGCCCGGGAAAATTCCGCATGCAAGCGTGATGAAGAACCACAGGATGCGCACCAGCGAGACATCAAGTTCGAGATAGTGGGCGAGCCCGGCACAAACGCCGCCGATCTTTCGGTCCGAGCGTGAGCGCATCAGCTTCTTCGGGATAGGCTGAATCCCCACAACGTTACCGCAATAGCAACAAAAACGCCCGTCCTCGGCAATGTTCTTACCACAAGCGTTGCAATACATATTCCGACCCCCGGTTTAATGATACGACGATTGCAAGGCAAATGTTCCAGCGTGACTGACTCATTGAATGCCTTTACTCCCGATACGCCTCTTTCATCCTCTTCCGTGCCTTGTCCGCTTCCGCATTGCCCGAATTTACCGCGACCACTGCCTCGTATTTCTTCATCGCCAACTCCCGCTTCTGTAACAGGTCATACATCTCGCCGGCTCCGAGATTCGCTTTCTGTAGCAGTTCCGGATCGGCGCCCGCCACTTCACCGACTAATCCATAAGCCGTAGCCGCAGCCGGATATTTCTTCTCGCTGCGCAGCAGGTCACCCAATCCCAGCGCCGCGATCTCGTAATGCAGAGCGCCATACTTTCCCTCACGCCCGTTCTGCCAGACCCGGCGATATTGCTGCTCTGCGTCGTCGTTCTTGCCGGACGCGCGCAACAGGTTCGCCTCTTCCAGAGGAAAAAGATAGTTGTTCGGAAACCGCAGCCCGATCGTGCGTGCAATCTGTAGAGCGTCGCCGTACCGGTGTTCGCGGCGCAGAAAGACCATCAGAACCACTCCGGCATCCACGCTGGTTTCACCTTTGCCTCGATAAGCGTCATTGAGATACTGAAGGCCTTTGTCCTTGTCTCCGCTCAGCCCAACCATCGCGACCGCCGCCTTTATCGCGAACGACAGGCTTCCCATCACGTAGTTATGGGCTCCCACCACCAGCTTGGCATCGGTATAGTGCGGATCCAACTCGAGGACCCGTTCGTGATCCCGCCGCGCTCCCACGGCATTGCGCAAAGCGGAAAACCAGGCGCGCTCGATGAGTGCCGTGTACAGAGCGAACTGTCCGCGGGTGACGCCGCGAGCATAAAGCATGTCCACATTCGCCGGATTGCGCGCCAGTTCAGCGTTTTCCAGCTTCTCGGCTTGCTCTACCAACCCTGTGATGCGTTTTTTCTGCGCGGGATCAGCGGCCCGGTGCGCTTGTCCAACAAAACTGTCGTTCGAGTACTCGCCCGTGTTCATCGCGCCCATGCGATACAGTTCCCGCACCTGGATCGCAGAGAGCAAATGATTGACGGCAAACGGATCGTTCGGATGTCGCGCCAGTATGCGCTCGAAATCCTGAATGGCCGCGTCATAGTCGAGGTTGTAGTAGTGCTCGAAAGCGGCCTGGTTCAACGGATCGGAAGGACGGAACGGAGTTGAAGACCCCAGATCGCCTGCCAAACAGCGGGTAGTAACCACCAGTAACACGATGGCAGTCAAGGCAGAGCGATGCCAACACAGGGAGCGAAGCACGCTGCTTCCAGTTTAGCAGTTCTCAGTTCTCAGTTCCCAGTTCTCAGTGCAAAGGTAATTCGTTTTTGACTGAGAACTGAGAACCGGGAACTGAGAACTCCACGGCGACAGCCGCCAGGAACCACACCGGGTACGTCCGCAAGCAACACAAATCGTGCAGAATTGGGAAAATCGGGCGTGGATAGCGTAATTCTTGCCGTCCAGAACGGTCGCCTTCCCCTTGTCCGCTCGTAAGTATGCGTCTTTGCAATAGGTTGTTTTGGTGATTCGCTTGCCAATCGGAAAGTTAAAGAAGAGCTTTCGTTATGTCAGAAGCAGCTAATCAGATTCAGCACGACTTTTGGCGGCCGCCTATGCCAGCCGCGGCTGCCGCCGCCCCGGAAAGAAGCTCAGCCTGCCGCCGTTGCGGAACCGAGTTTATTGTCAGCTCACTCTACTGTCATGCCTGTGGTGCCAAGCGCCCGGACCTGAGTTCCGGGCGAACCCTCGAAATTCCCGGTCGGACGGAACTGGCTTCGCTAGCCCAGCGGCTAGGGCTCACGGTGCCGGCGGTCGTCGCGTTTCTGCTTGGCATGCTCTGCATGCTGGGTACGTTGGCGGTTAGTGTCTTCTTCACCGCCAAAACCGCACTGGACTGGCAGGCAATCCAACTCTGGCGGATCGAATGGCTGCTAGCGGCAGTGGCTGCCTTCGCAGCCGGTTGTCTGCTCAAAAAATAGCAGTCCGTAGAGACGGGGCTTGCCCCGTCTCAAGCAGCGACTCCAACGCTGCAAGCCGCGAAACCAGTTCCTTCCCCTGTGATCTCAGTTTCTCGAATGCGTGTGCTCCCCTTCCGAGACAATAGTGCTGGATCGTCGCTGGCGGTTCATGCGGAAAAGGTGATGCAACGGGCCCACGCCATGGCCAAGAGGATGGGCATTCGCCATCGCGGCCGAGACGTAGGCCTTGGCAAGAAGAACGGATTCCGGCAGGCCGCGCCCATGGGCCAAGTTGCAGGCGAGCGCAGTTGAAAAGGCGCATCCTGTGCCGTGGGTTGAATTCGAACGCTGACGGTCCGCCTTGAAGACTTCCTCTTCGGTGCCCCGCGCAGTAGCAAAGCTGAGAAGATCGGTCGCCTTTTCCAGATGACCTCCGGTGACTACAACGTTCGCCGCCCCCAGAGAGTGCAGGCAGGACGCCGCCTTGCGCATCTGGTCGAGATTCGTTACTGCCATCCCGGTCATAACGCTGGCTTCATCAAGGTTCGGTGTAACCAGTTCCGCCAGTGGGAGCAGCCTCTCGAGCAAAAGCCGGGTGCCTGCAGCATCCAACAAATTCGCCCCGGAAGTCGCCTTTAGGATCGGATCCAGCACCACATGCGGCAGCTGGGCCTGGACCAGAAAGTCCGCGACCACCTCGACCGTCTGCCGGCTTCCCAGCATGCCAATATGGACGGCTTCGACGGTTAAATCGGCAACCAGTTCCTTCAGGCTCTCGGCGATGATCTTGGGATCGACGCCCTCGACCCGCACAACGCCCCGCGTCGACTGCACAGTTAAAGCTGTTATGCAGGCAACCCCGTAGCATTCATGGGCCGCGATCGTCTTGATATCGGCGGTAATCCCAGCGCCCGACGAAGGGTCGAAACCGGCGATGGTCAATACCACAGGCGGGCTTGCGGCCATCCTCTCACTCTAAACCCAAAGTCCAATCAGGGGAACAATCGGCAGTGGGTGAGTTCGAATTTCGTTGTGAGGAATTTGTTTTGAAAGGGCTCGGCTTCAGCCGAGCCGAAACTGCCGCAAATCAAGAACGGCTTTCAGCCACTGAGGGAATGTGTATTCCAAACGAGGCGCTATCGAAACAACCCTCTGGACACCCGGTGCGCACCGCGAAGTCTAGCCCGAGCCACGAACTCAGACAATCTTTAATCACCAATGAGTAACCAATGTTGTCCGTAAGTTGATGATTATAATAACTTTATCGGAATATTCGTGTAAGTGTAACATTCCATACAAGTTGCACAAATCAGCCAACTTTTGGATTTTAAGTAGTAACTAGTAAATTATCATCCTCGACATCCTGCTTTCTACGACATACGAAGGCATAGTCCATAGTTTTCAGTGAGCTAAATCATTGATTACTTACCACTTAGTTAATAAAGCCCAGGATTTTTTCGGGTTGACACCCAACCCTTCATCCCTTAGCATCCTCAAATCGTCTGAAAAAGGAGCACACGACCTAAGAATACGACTTTCCTCGATTGGGAGGTAACTGAATGCGACGACGTTTAGCCGAAAGCCTGGCGGTAATCTTATCCATCGCCAGTCTGGGGGCTGGAGCCGCATCCGGGCCAAGCAGCCTGGAAGCCGCCAAGGTCACACAGCAGCCGGTAGCGAATAATGAGGCCGGCAAACACCAAACACGAAAGACTAGCAGCCCAAAATCCGCCGCTAACAAGGCCAAGCCCTACCAGGTAGGGACCGCCTCCTGGTACGGAACACAGTTCCAGGGAAAACCGACAGCCAGCGGAGAGCCTTTCGACATGCGCGATTTCACCGCCGCTCACCCCAGCCTGCCGCTGGGCACATTCGTCAAGGTCACCAACCTGAGGAATGGCAAGGCCGTGGTGGTTCGTATCAATGACCGGGGTCCGGTGGTGGATGGCCGGATCATCGACGTTTCCTATAACGCCGCGCGGGCACTGGGCTTCAACCAGCGAGGTTTGCAGAAGGTCCGGCTGGAACTCTACCAGCCTGCTCAGGTGGCCTTACTCCAGCCCGTAGCCAAGCTCAACTAAACCCGATACACTCGACAACGAGTGTAAAAAAAACGAGGGTCACAAAATGGACGACCCACGCCAGCGTCTCATCGTTGCGTTGGATGTATCGACGGCCGCGGCCGCCCGGAGAATTGTGGCGGCCGTCGGTGAGTCCGTCCACAGCTACAAGGTGGGCATGCAGCTCTATACCGCAGCTGGCCCTTCCATCGTCCGCGAGCTGGTGGATGCCGGACACCGCGTCTTTCTCGACTTGAAGTATCACGACATACCCAACACCGTGGCAGCAGCCGTCCGCGAGGCGGCTCAGCTTGGGGTAAGCATGCTCACGGTGCACGCGTCCGGAGGCGGCAAGATGCTGCAAGCCGCGGTCGATGCTGCGCGAGCGACCGAGCCCGACCTTCTGGTTCTGGCAGTCACGGTATTGACCAGTCTGGACGATGCCGAACTCGGCAAGATTGGCGTTCGCGGAGGTGTGCAGGATCAAGTCCTGAGATTGGCCGCCCTGGCCCTGGCAAACGGATGCAAGGGCGTGGTCGCTTCGGCGCAAGAAGCCGCTGCTCTCCGCGAAGAGCTTGGCCGTGATTTTGCCATTGTGACCCCCGGCGTGCGTCCCGCAGGCAGCGGACACGACGATCAGATGCGCGTCGTCACGCCCGCAGAAGCCATTTCCGCCGGAGCCTCCCACATAGTCGTGGGCCGCCCAATCACAGCAGCTCCCGACCCAGCAGCCGAAGCGCGCGCGATCCTGGCACAAATCGGGTAAGAGCTTTCCGCGATTCTCAGGAGAAGCGAGGCAACTGCTGCGTTATTTGGATTTACTGAGAACTGACGACTGATGACTGGCAACCGTCCTCTACAGCTTCTCAAAAAACTCACACCCCGAGCACGAAATATAGATTCCGCCCGGCACGCCGCGCTCCCGATCCTTCATGCGCTTCACGATGCGGGTTTCCTTACCACACTTGGGACATGCGGTCGATTTCGTCGTATCCATGACCTTTTTCCGGTCGGCTGTCTTTGCAATCTTCGCCATTCAACTTCTCCTGACAGGAATGTGCCGCCAACCCAAAGGCTGCGGTTCTACCTGGTAATTTGGGAGTATCGTACTTGGGTAATATGAGAACGCCGTACTACCTTGAATCAGCCCGGCGGCATCACCCGCACGGAGGCGGCGCACTGTACTCGCCTCCAGAATCTTACACGAATTAAGCCGCAAGGTGGGACTAAGCGTAGGGACAGCTGCCCTCGGCTGTCCCGCGGGGCGAAGCCCCGCGAACGCCCCCCAGCGGAGGAATAAATTGTGAGAAATAGATAGAAGATGAATCAATGAACCCGGGACGGCCGCTACCGCCAGATCTCATTTGCCCGTTCCCGTCAGACTCGAGGTCTGCGGACTATTATTAGCACTGTCGCTCACGCTTAGAATCCCCGTCCTTGTCCCCGTTTGCGTTGGAGTGAACACCACGCTGATGCTGCAGTGCGCGGCCGCCGGCACGCTCGTCCCGCAGGTCGTCGCCGAGACACTGAAATCGCCGTTCGCCGAGATCGAAACACTCAACGGTGCATTCAGGTGGTTGGTAAAGGTAAACACCTTTGCCGGACTGCTCGTCCCCTTCGCGCGGGCTGGATAGGTCGCGCTAACCGGGGTTAACGTGGCTTGGGCGCCGCCAGTACCGGACAGTGCTACCGTCTGTGGACTGTTCGAAGCATTGTCGTAAATCGAAAGCGTCCCGGTTCGGACGCCCGTTTGCGTCGGAGCGAAGTTGACAGCGATCTTGCAATTCGCTCCCGCTAGCAACGAGCTAGCGCAGCTCTTATTGACAGTGGTTCGGGAAAAATCACCGCTGATGGTGATGTTGGCGATGTTCAAGGTCAAGCTTCCGGTGTTCGTAACCGTGACCACTTTCGCCGAACCAGTCACGCCCACGGTTATCGTGTTCCACGTCAAAGAAGTCGGCGCAAGACTAACCACTGGACTGCCGGCAGCAACCGTGAGACTCACCGTGCTCGTCGACGTCAAGCTCCCCGACTTCCCCGTGATCGTCACCGTGACAGTTCCCGTGGCAGCCGTAGCGCTTGCCTTGAATGTCAATGTGCTGGTCGAGGTTGTGGGATTGGTTCCGAACGCTGCCGTCACACCACTCGGCAAACCGGATGCACTTAACGTAACGCCGCCCACAAACCCGTTCGCCGGAACGACCGTTATCGTACTCGGGGCGCTGCTACCGCCCTGGCTGACCGCCGCATTCGGCGCCACGCTAAGGCTGAAACTTGGGACCGCCGCCGTTGAGCACCCGGGAAAGCTGAACGTGCCGATCGCCGTGCTCCAGTTGAAGCCGCTGTTCTGTCCTGCCGCCTTCAAATATTCTTCGGTGAACCAGAACGTGCAATCATCAGTGGGATCGACCGCGAGGGAACTGTAATCGCCCCAGCGCGCAAAAGGACTGGTTTGTGATGCTGCCCCCGCCTTCAACACCACTTCGGATTCCAGGGTGCCGGCCGGGTCGCCAGGCACGCGGCCGGCGTACACAAGCGAAGGATACTGGCCGGCGGCTGGCCCCGATCGGCTGAAGCCGACGGCAATGTCTTGATTCTGATCCATCGCAATCGCAGGCATCCATCGAAACTGCGAGTCCGGCGCAAAAGTTCCCGACTGGAATACGGTATGCGTCGTCTCCGGATTGCGGATTTCGTACCAGCGCGCCCCACCACCGCTGCCGGATTGCACTGCATGGCTGACCAGCAGCGTAGTGTGGTCCCCGAAATTGCGGTACACCAGACGGTACATCAGCCGGTCTCCCAGACCCTCCAGCACATCGCTGCCCGTCGTAGGCTGGGTCACGCAATATCCCGTTGCCGGGCACAACGGCGCGAAAGCGGCCACGGGAATCTCCGTCGGCCCCGTAAACGTGGAATTGGCTGGCGTAGTGAAATCCACGTGGAACTTGAACATGTCCAGATCGGCGCTGCCCAACGGATCCAACTCAACGAAGAAATTGGGAGTACCCACGGCTGGAGGAATCGCGCCGTCCAAATCCGAAGGTAATAATGAGTACTGGCTCAAGTTCTGCTGGAAGCATTGCATGGTAGCAGCATTGCCAGCGAGCATATTCGCGCGATCGGCGGCGCAAGCGTCGGCGCCAACGAACTCGCCCTGCACAATCGTGAAATTGTTAAAGGTCAGGTAGTAAGCATCGGGCCATACGCCTAGCTTCGGGTAATCCGGAAGATTGGTTAAGGGGAACGCATACCGATAATAGGCGCCGGTTGCGTCCGCCGTCTTGGATACGGCAATGCACTCGTAATCCGGGGCCGAAGTGTTAAGCGCAAACTGGGCAACCACCCAGCGTTGAGCGGCCGCATCAAATCGCACGATGGGATCGCCGCTGTCGTCGCTCTCGCACGCTCCGCCAAATCCTGACCAGAAAGAATTCCCGTTGAGCGGACCCAGCACCATATTCCCGCTCTTGTCGTAAACCGCGTATGTCGTGTTGATGTACTGGACGTATTGCGTAGTCCCCGGCGCGCCATCGTTGTCCGGCGGCATGCAGTTGCAGAAAAAACTGTCGCCATACCCGAGACCGTCGAATTCCAAATTGAAATTCGGCGTCTGCAAGCTGGGAGAATTCTCTGCCCTCTGCAACACCTCGTCATTCGGCGCCCGATTGCCCTGAAATCTTTTGCTCCATTGCTGCCGGGGCGCGACATGATTCTCGATTTCGCGCTCGATGGGGGCGCTGAATTCCGGAAGCAGCGGCGCAACTTCGCGAAGCAGCGGACCCTCATCGTGCTTGAATTCCTGGATGACGATCGGTCCCCTGGTCACCGTTTTCGATTGCTGAGCGAAAAGCGGGAGCGCGAGACAGGCCATCGAAAACAACGCCGCTGTTACGACCCGGCTCGCCGTTACGCGTTTTTCGCTCATTTCTTTTCCCCTGCCAGTTCGGCTGCGTCGTAAACACCGTCGAAACTCAAAGTCAAAACGTCATCGGATTCAAGCCTTCCTTCGTAGGTTCCGCCGCCCTTGATGCCTTTGAATTTTCCCGTGCCGCGCATCAGACTCCAGCGCCCGTTGCTGTCCACCGCACCCTTTTCGGCCAGCACTTGCCCCATGCTTTGCCACGTCAGCTTCTCGCCATTGTCGAGCGTGTCGGTTTCAAAACCGTGGATATGAAGCGTGCCTTCCATTCTTTCGATAAAGCTGACCGCCACCCCGTCCTTGGTTTTCGCGCCCAGAATCACCAGCGGTTCCGTCCATGTGCACTTGCGCTCCGCAATCGTCAATGCGTGTCCGGGACGATCCGGAACGTCGATCGAGTACTCGGGAGCAGGTTTTTCGCAGCGAACCTTACCCTCGACCTTAATCAGACTGGAGGCAGCGCGGCCGACAACTCCCAGCTTCGACTTTGACTCTGACTGTTTTTCTTTTCCGCCGGTGTCGTCTTTATCTTTATCCTGTGCATCCTGCGTGGCCGCTAAGAAAGAAGTTGCAAACAGCAACGACAAAAAGAGAACGGGAAAATAGAGGCAGGCGCAGAAGTTCCTGACATCAAGCATTCGCCAATGACCTTTCTGGCCCGATTCAAGACTGTAGAGTCTGCTTTCATCCAGGAAAAGTGCTGAGAAGGAGCCCCGTTTCTCCGTACGAGCCGTACTCCACCGCCCCAGCAGCGTGGCGAGCTTCAGGGAAGCGCTAGCGTTGGCTAGTTATACCTTGGCTCCCAGCAAAAGACAAAGGAAAAGCAGCACTACGCCGCCTGCGTTACAGCCCAGTGAATTTGTTTGCACATTGGAGTGTTTGAATGAGCAGTTCGCGAACGAACAGCTCGCCAACAAGCCGTTCGCGAACGCCGGTTCGTATCAGGGCATCGCTTTAGCGATGCCGAAAGTGCCTGAATACAGAAGCCCCTTTAGGGGCTGTGTGACTGCGCACACGCCCCCGTATTCCGCCATCAGCCCAGCACCGGAGGCGCTTGCACGGGCCCGCGCGCCTTTTCAAGAATTTCGGCAACCGCCAGCACCAGTTCTTCTTCCCATGGACGTCCAACCACCTGCACGCCGATCGGCAAGCCCTCTTCCGAATAGCCCATTGGCAGGACGGCCGCGGGAAACCCCAGCAGGTTGAACCACTCGCAATAGCTCCAGGCGTCGAGATACTTCACCGTCTTCCCTTCCACCTGCCACTCTCGCTCTCCATGCCGAAAAGCAGGGATGGCAGCGACCGGGCAAATCAGCACCGGAAACTTCCGCATCTGCAGAAGAATCTTCTCGCGCACCGCGTCGCGTCCGAGCCAGGCGGCCAGCAACGTTTCGCCGGTGTGTGGAGGCGTCGATTTCGCCCAGCCCAGAAATTCACGCAGGATTGAACTGAGTTCCGATTCGTGGCCCTTAAGCATGGGATCGAGGATCATCCCACCCGCCACGCCGAAGAAATCCCACCAGAGCCGCCGCGCTTCTTCAAGCCCTTCGGGCCGCAACGCGTCAACGCGAAAGCCCGCGCTCATCAGCAGGAGCGCAGCCTGTCGCACCGCCAAGCGAGTCTCCTCGGTGACCGAAGTGCGCCCATCGTCCTCGAAGAAACCAACCCCAGTACCCAGCAGCCAGTTGCCAGGACCCAGTTCACGCTCTTTCTGAGAACTGAGAACCGAGAACTGAGAACTGACCGCAACCGGGGCAGCGCAAGGATCGCCCTCATCGCACCCCGCCATCACCTCAAACAAAATCCGCAAGTCAGCCACCGTGCGCGCCATAGGCCCAACCACGCCAAGCAAAGCAAACGGCCCGCCAGCCTTAGGAAAGTGTCCAGTAGAAGGAATGCGTCCCGGAGTAGGCTTCAACCCGCAAATCCCGCAAAAGTGTGCCGGGACCCGAATCGACCCCCCGCCATCGCTCCCCACCCCGCCCGCCGAAAGCCCCGCCGCAATCGCCGCCGCCTCGCCGCCGCTAGACCCGCCCGCCGTCCGCGAAAGGTCCCAGGGGTTCTTGGTCCGTCCATATAAAAGATTGTCCGTCTCCCAAGCCATCAGCAGTTCCGGAGTATTCGTAACCCCCAGAATCACCGCCCCAGCCCTCCGCAACCGCCCCACCAGCGGAGCATCCTCCGCCGCAACATATCGAGCTCGCAACCGCGACCCCGCCTCACAACGATGCCCGGCCACATCGATCGAAGACTTGATAGAAAGAGGGACACCGTGCAGCGGACCAAGCTCGTCTGGATTCGTACGCAGAAGCGCTTTCTCCGCGGCACGCGCCTGGGCAAGCACCGCCTCGGGCTTGTAATCGACGAATGCGTTCAGCCGGGGATTCAGGCGATCGATGCGGTCGAGGCGAGCCTGCGCCACTTCCACCGGCGAAACTTCTCTGTGGCGGATCTGCGCCGCTATCTCGCAGGCGGACAACAGATGACGGATCGATGGCATCAAGCGTGGAGAACTAGACGAGATTCAGGATAGCAGCGATGTTTCCTCAGAGCACCTTAGAGAAACCTTCGGGCCCTTCGCGTTAAACGCCCGCAAGTTGACTGTAGCCAAATGAGAATTGTCATCTAATGACATCCATTGAAAACAGATTATTGCTGATTTTTTCGTCGAATATCAGGCGCAGCCGTCGCCATGTCTTTGCCCTGAGAAGCACACGGCTTACGTTGAACGATATCTCCGATCTTCTCAATGAACTCTTCGGTACTGAGGGTCTTGGTAGGTTTCTCCATCAGTATCCCGCCGTTCTTAACCGGAGCCCCCGATGCGCCCAATATGTTTATTTCAGCGAACGTCTCGCCTAATATGCCTGCCGTATCGAGGGATACGGTCGAGTCGTTCGGGACGTCTAACGGGTAAGGCGTCCGCAACATCATCCTTACCTCGGCGGGGGCAGTCTGTAATTCAGGACGCGCACGAACGCTTTCGATTTTTCCGACTTCCACTCCGGCCAATCTCACAGGCGCTCCGGCGCGCAGGCCGTTCACATTCTGGAAGTACACTTTTAGCTCGATTCTGTGGGTGAAGAGCCTTGGGTAACCAAACAATACGGCGAATGCAACAACTACGAAAGCCCCGGCAACAAACCCAGCTTTTCGCATAACCTCGCCTCCGACGGATATCTTAGTCGATTTGGAACGCGCTAGACCAGCGCCCCGTGCAGACATCCGGCAGGGGACTGCGGCCCATATCACGATTGCGATGGATAACTCACTTCCTTGTTCCATCGACAAATCAGCGACCTCACGCTTTACAATCTTCGCCATCGTTTTCCATTAGAGTAAGGAGTGGCATCATCGCCGGCGAGATGAGGATCATCCCAAGCTTGAAATTCTGGTTAGCATCTCTTGCTCTTCTGGCAATCCTCTTGCACACCCCAGCCCTGTCCCGATCCCATCCCCACTCCACCAAGCAGGAAATCCCCACCGACTCCGGCTACGTATTCGCTCTAGCTGCCGCGAACCATTTCCTGCACGCCTGGCAGACCGGAGACCTCGAAAGCGGCATGGTTCTCCTCAGCGATGGCCTCCGCCACTCGCAGAACGCCGACCAGGTGGAAGACTTTTTCTCGAACGCAAAAACAAAAACTCGCTCCTTCGAGATCACCAGAGGCCACGGAAATCCCGGCCGCTACACTTTCCCCATCGTCCTGGTAACGCCCAAAGGCAATCACATCTCCCGCAAATTTTCAGAGATCACGGTGATCGAGGCTGGCAAGAACGACTGGGTCGTAGATAAACTTCCCTAGGGAGCGTCAATGAAGAAACGGCAAACGAGGTTGATGTTCCTTGGCGTGGTGTTTGGCGTTGGTCTGTTATTCGCGACGGCTTGTGGTGCTGAAACCGTCTGTACTAAGAATCTTATTTCTCCCGTCTATCCAATGTTGGCGAGGCAGGCCCGGATCACAGGGACGGTCATCGTCTCACTCGAAGTCAATCCCGACGGAAGCGTCCACTCAGCAGTCGTATCAGGCGCCCACAAGCTGCTGAACCGCGCCACCGAGGACAGTGTTAAAAAATGGACATTTTGTTCCGTTGCGGAAAGCTTCAAACTGAAACTAACTTTCGTTTATCGATTAGAGGGCAAACCAGAGTATCCCATGACGACTCCACCTAAGGTTCGGTTTCATTTGCCGCGAGTGGACATTGTAGCCCGTCCGCCCGATGCACAAGTCTAATTGCTAATGCAGGAGACGCTCTTATGAAACGCATCAATAAAGTAGCCGTCCTGGGCGCAGGCACCATGGGCGCCCGCATCGCCGCACACTTCGCCAATGCCGGAGTCCCTTCCCTATTACTAGACATCGTCCCCCCCGACGCCGACGGCCCAGCCCGCAACAAAATCGCCGCCGCCGGACTCGAAGGCGCAAAGAAATCGAAGCCCGCCGCGTTTTTCGAACCGTCACTCGCGCGCCTCGTCACCGTAGGAAATTTCGACGACGACCTGAAACGCCTGGCCGAAGTCGACTGGATCATCGAAGCCATCGTAGAAAACCTCGAAATCAAACGTGAGCTACTAAAAAAAGTAGAAGCTATCCGCAAGCCCGGCACCATCGTCACCACCAACACCAGCGGACTTCCGGTAGCGAAAATTGCCGAAGGATTCTCCGAAGATTTCCGCCGGGCGTGGTTTGGCACCCACTTCTTCAATCCCCCGCGCTACATGCGCCTGCTCGAAATAATCCCCACCGCCGACTCCGACCCCAAACTGATCGAAGCCGTCACTCACTTCGCCGACCAGCAACTGGGCAAAGGAGTCGTGCGAGCCAAAGACACGCCCAACTTCATCGCCAATCGCATCGGCACATTCTCGGTCCTGAACGTAATGCGCCTGACGCAAGAAATGGACCTGACCATCGAAGAAGTCGACGCGCTGACCGGACAAACCGTAGGCTGGCCGCGCTCCGCAACCTTCCGCACCATCGATCTGGTAGGCCTCGACATCCTCGGACACGTGGTAAAAAACATGACCGAGAACGTCAAAGACGAGCGCAGCGAACTGCAGCTTCCCGATTTCTTTCGCCAGATGCTGGACCGGAAATGGCTCGGCGATAAAACCAAAGGCGGCTTCTACAAAAAAAGTGTGGCGCGGGCGCCCTCGCCCGCGAACCCTGGCAAAGAAAAAGAACGAGGCAAAGAAGAAGAGCGCCTGGCCATCGACTGGAAGACACTCGAATATCACCCGCGCCAGAAGCCTAAATTCGCGGCCCTGGACATGGCAAAGAGCGTAGACGACGCCGCAGCCCGAATAAGAATGCTACTCGGCCTCGATGGCGGCGCCGCGCAGAAGCCCGACAAAGCCAGCACCTTCCTCTGGGCCGCGCTCTCCGATCTCTGGACTTACTCCGCCAATCGCATCCCCGAAATCTCCGACTCCGTCGTAGAAATCGACCGCGCCATGCGCCTCGGCTTCAACTGGGAACTCGGCCCCTTCGAACTCTGGGACGCCGCTGGCGTGGAAGCAACCGTCGCCCGCATGAAAAAAGAAGGCCATCCGGTAGCGGCCAATGTAGAAACGCTGCTCGGCTCGGGGAAGAAGTCCTGGTACGAAGATGAACCGAAGACGCCCTCAGGCCGCAAGCATTGGGATCTGGCAACTGGCAACTGGCAACTGGTGGCTGTGCCAGCCGGAGTCTGGTCGGTTGAAGTCGCAATAAAAACGAAGCCCAACAGCGTGATCAAGAAAAATTCCGGCGCCTCGCTAGTCGATCTGGGCGATGGCGTGGGCTGCATCCAGTTCCACTCCAAAATGAACGCCCTCGGCGCCGACATTATTTCTCTGATCCTGCAGACGCTAAAACCCGGGGGCGCCGGCGAGTCCTTCGACGCCTTCGTCATCGCCAACGATGCGCAGAATTTCTCCGTCGGCGCGAACCTGATGCTGCTGCTCCTGTCGATCCAGGAGGAAGAGTGGGACGACGTTGACCTCGCCATCCGCCAGTTCCAAGGCATGACGCAAGCCATCAAATTTTCCCCCAAGCCGGTAGTGGCCGCGCCCTTCGGACTAACGCTAGGCGGCGGCTGCGAAGTCTCTCTCCACGCCGCCGCTCGTCAACCGCACGCCGAGCTCTATATGGGCTTAGTCGAGGTAGGAGTCGGCCTGCTCCCCGGCGGCGGCGGCTGCAAGGAAATGCTGCTGCGCGCGGTGGATAGCGCAGCTTCGATTCGTCCCGATGGCCGCGGCGACTCGGTCGAGTTGATGGAGGCAATGAAGAAAGCCTTCGAAACCGTCGCCACCGCGAAAGTGGCCACCTCGGCGGAGGAAGCCCGCGGCCTGGGGTTCCTCTCAAGCTCCGACCGCATCACCATGAATCGAGAACGCGTTCTCTCCGATGCAAAAGCCCGCGCGCTGGAACTGGTACGCGCGGGCTACGAGCCGCCGGTGATGCGCACCGACATTCCCGCTCCCGGCGAGAATATCCTCGCCGCATTAAAGATGGGCGTTTATCTCATGCGTCAAGGCGACTATATCAGCGATCACGAACTCAAGCTTGGCACGAAAATCGCCGAAGTTCTCTGCGGCGGAAACGTCACTCCCAGCACACCCGTCAGTGAACAATATTTTCTCGACCTGGAGCGCGAGGCCTTCAAGTCCCTGTGCGGCGAAAAGAAAACGCAGGAAAGAATTCAGTTCACCTTGAAGACGGGCAAAACACTGAGGAATTAGAGTGATCGCCCAGTGTCGCGATCCGTAGAGACGCGGCTTGCCGCGTCTCCTTCGTGAGTATGCAGCTCACTTGCGCCAGGCAACGAACCTCAATCTATTTCGACAGCACCCGGTCCAGAGAAAACGCCCCCGCGCCGCGCAGCAACAGCGCCGCAGCGATGGCAATCGCCAGCAGGTGATATTCGAATCCCTCACCCTTCTGGTTGCCCATCCAGTTCATGAAGAATCCATTCTGCAGGTGGACCATAAAGATCGCCACAATCATCTCAACGCCAATGCCGAGAGCGGCGATGCGCGTCAGCAATCCGACAATCAGCCCCAGTCCGCCAAAGAACTCGGTGCAGATAACCAAAAATGCAACGGCCGCCGGCATTCCCATATGAGTAAAGAATCCCATGGTGGCGTGGAAGCCGAAGCCGCCAAACCAGCCCAGCATTTTTTGCGCGCCGTGCGCGAAGTACACCACTCCCATCACCAGCCGCAAAATCGTAAGACTCACGTCGTTGCTTGTATTCATTAGCTTCTTCAACATCGCTTCCTCCCGGCGGGATTCGCCCTCTTCACCGCTTCTTCAATTGTCGTTATAACGACATTACATTTTGATTCCGGTCTCCAGCCCAGGGATTCAACTTTCCCTGCCCCCAACTCGCCATCCGCTTCCCGGAGAAACAAACGGTAACCCCAATGCGGCGTATAATCTGTCCACTAGATTCCGCAAAGGATGGTACAGACAAAGATGTCCGCAAGCAATGGCGGTTCCCCAAACGGCGGCAATGGCAATGCTTTGAATTCGATGCTCAAACCCCGGGCAGAGTGGCTGGCGAAACGCAAAGCCGAAAACGCCAAGAATAACGACGGCAACTTCTCCCAGATGCACTACGCCCGCCGCGGCGTGGCCACCGAAGAAATGCAATACATCGCGCACCGCGAAAAGCTCGCTCCCGAACTGGTCCGCGACGAAGTCGCCCGCGGCCGCATGATCATTCCCGCGAACATCAACCATCCCGAACTGGAGCCGATGGCCATCGGCGTCGAGTCCCTCTGCAAAATCAATGCCAACATAGGAAACTCGGCCGTCACCTCGAATATTGAAGAGGAGCTAAAGAAGCTGCACACCGCCGTTCACTACGGCGCCGACACCGTAATGGACCTCTCGACCGGAGGCGACATTCCCACCATTCGTGAAGCCATCATCCGCCATTCGCCTGTCCCCATCGGCACGGTTCCCATCTACGAAGCCATCTCCAGAGTGAAGCGAGTAGAAGATCTCAACAAAAGCGTGATGCTCGAAGTGATCGAAGAGCAGGCGCAGCAGGGCGTCGATTACATGACCATCCACGCCGGCGTGCTCATTCAATATGTTCCCATGGTGTCCAAGCGCATCACCGGCATCGTAAGCCGAGGCGGCGCGATCCTGGCCCAATGGATGACGCACCATCACAAACAAAATTTCCTCTACGAATGCTTCGAGGATATCTGCAAGATTTTCGCGAAGTACGACGTAAGCTTTTCCCTGGGAGACGGCCTGCGTCCCGGTTGCCTGGCCGACGCCAGCGATGAAGCCCAATTCGCCGAACTAAAAACTCTGGGCGAACTAACCCGCATCGCCTGGAAGCAAGACGTGCAGGTAATGATCGAAGGCCCCGGCCACATTCCGATGCACAAAATCAAAGAGCAGGTGGAAAAAGAAAATGCCTGGTGCGACGAAGCCCCGTTCTACACGTTAGGCCCGCTGGTAACCGACATAGCTCCAGGCTACGATCACATCACCTCCGCCATAGGAGCGGCCATGATCGGATGGTATGGCGCATCGATGCTCTGCTATGTAACTCCCAAAGAGCACTTAGGCCTGCCCAACGAAAAAGATGTAAAAGACGGAATCATCGCCTACAAGATCGCAGCCCACGCCGCCGATGTAGCCCGCCAGCGTCCCGGAGCCCGCGACCGCGACGACGCCCTGAGCTACGCCCGCTACAAATTCGACTGGGAAAAACAGTTCGCGCTTTCCCTCGATCCTGAAACCGCCCGCTCCATGCACGACGAAACCCTCCCCGAAGAAGGATACAAAACCGCCGCCTTCTGCTCCATGTGCGGCCCAAAGTTTTGCTCCATGAATTACTCCAGCAAGGTGGACGAATACAACAAACAGGTGCATGGGCTGGAGAAGAAAGACTACTCGGAACTAGTGGAGAAGCTGGTGACGATCAAGTAACACGGGGATGTTCGATAGCCTCTCATCGCCGTCCATCAAAGCGGACATATTAGACACTCAGCGCTTTTGCGATGTAGAATTTATTTTGGTAGCTGCCCGAGTATATCCTGGCCCTTTTATTGATGTTGATCGGCGGGAGGCGGTAATGCACGAACGGCTCAATCTTAAAGGTCGCTCTTACGCTCTGCTCAGTACCTCAGCTCCCGCAAGGGCGGTTGTCATTTTCGTCCACGGATTCTTCGGCTGCCCAGAAAAGACATGGATAGAGTTCCAGACCTTGGTCGACAGTGTCACGACGACAATGCCTTGGTGGGCGGACTACGATGCCTTCTTCTATGCCTACAACAGCAGGACGCAACTGGGCCCAACGCGGCCTTGCTTCTGGAATTCATCTGTAGCGTATATCCGGCCCCGAATTGGGGAGCGCTAGGCACTGACCCAGGCCTCGCCGGTCATAGGTATTCGGAGTTGGTCTTAGTCGGACATTCGGAAGGTGCCGTACTGATCCGCATGGCAATCCTTCGACGCGCACAAGAACTTGGCATTGGAGGGAGCGAACTGGACGAAAGGGTAAGCGGCATTAGTGAGGCCAAAACTTAAGGATAAGATTCTACAAGCTAATCTCCGGTTCTTCGCTCCCGCGTGTTGGGGCTCACTCATGTCGGGCTACAAAGGCCTGCTACTAAGAACGCCGATCCTTAGCGACCTAGTCGAACCCCTTTTGCACACATCTGCTGCGTACAAGCAATTGTCTGCAACCTCCCCGTTGTTAGAAGATCTCAGAACCCGTACCGTTTCGCTCGCGACGAAATATCCCGAACTGCGAGCCTTCAGAGCTAAGAACTTGTTTGGGGGACGAGACGCCGTCGTATCGGCTGAGGCGCTGGCGACAGACCCTCCCGCCGAATACGACCCTGACCACAACCACGTGAGTATTTGCAAGCCCACTCTGCGGTACCTTCGACCACTGACATTTGTGAGGGATGATGAATACTCCGTTGCAGTTGCGTAGCGAGCTAGACGCATTTGCGGAACTGTTTATCGGTCCGGAAACAACGCCAAACATCGCCCCGGCACCTCGGAAGTTTGAGGCAATGGCCGATGTCGAGTCGCTCCTATGGCTGCAGCTGGCGGTCGAGCTGGGGGTGTTCCCGGCGAAAGAAGCTGACGGACTATTCGATCGCTTCGGGCAAAGGATTTTGTACTCCATAGGGTACGTCGAGGCGGCTGGCCTATGGCGGTCATTTGACAGCATGCAGCAGACCTTCTGCTTTCTCGCCCCCATGCCAGGCTTTTCATTTGAGCTTCCGGTATACCCCAACAGATTGAGTTCGAAGCTGTTCGATCAAACGCTGCTTCTAATGGTCCTCCACGAGGTTTCGCGATGGAGTCTTCACAACCAGCATCGCATTTGAGCCCCCGGACGATTGGAGACATCTCGTCGTATCCGAGCCAGACCCTGATGTCATACTCCAATCGCGCGACCTGCGGGGTGCGAACCTACTCGTGGATCGGTACTTGGCCTTCCTGGATCATGCAGGGAATTTGATGGATCTTTGGCGGCATCTCGACAGAACCGACTCACATGGATACGGACTTTCGGAACTCCAGCGCAGAGTCCGAGCGATGCACAACTGGCGTGTGAACTTGGCCGACGATGATGTGAAGGCACGCTTCGAAGTAATAACCGGAGCGTTCACACGAGGGACGGCAGGAGACGCCGAACTCACATCTCTAGGGTTCGATGTCACCGCTCTGCGTGATCGAATTGAGTCTCTGTGCCGCTCTTGGACCGGGGACGAAAGGCTCATCCTCAATGTGCCCACGGACGGTGGTCGTCAGGTTTACAGGGCAGCTTGATTTTAGTCGATGGTACGGGGGTGCCCCACTTCTCGCCCTATTAGTTAGTAATGATCGTGCGTTTGGCCGGATTAGCTGAAGGTTGAAGACCGGACGAAGGCGGCACGCCGAATCAGGCAAGACATAACTCTTGACACCGCCTGCTAAACTGGATTCATAGCAAACAAAGTGTTGCTTCAAGAGACTCTGTTCTTTCAAAATTTGAACTGGGGTGAGGTCGTCGCGCGTTTCCGCGATCACTAGGGAGCGGGTAATCTCGTGGCTCGCAGTCGATTCCCAACTAAGTCTTTGTTTCTCAAAGACCTGGCCCGATTCACGGCGGAAGCCAAAAACTAAGTCGTTGATTTACAATACGTTACTTCTAAGTCCTTATTCCTCAAAGACCTAGAAAAACCTAACCGCTAAGTCTTTGATTCCCAAAGACTGGCATAGGGGTGGGTAGTACCCAATCGATTGCCGCGTGGCACGGCTTGGCCCCCAAAGCATCCGTTCCTGGAATGTGGATCAACCGCATGACAAACAAGAAGAAGACGGACGCCACATCAATGGTGGCGATCTGCTGCTTCGCCTTGCTGCTCGCCGGTTGTGGGGGCAGCCGTGGCGGCACACCACCTCTTCCTTCCAGCTTTACCCTCACCGCCTCTGCGAGTTCGCTGCTCGTCTCGCAAGGTTCCACCAGCGCAGCGGTCGAACTGAACGTCCAATCGGTAAACGGCTTTCAGGGAACGGTCAGCGTAAACCTGCAAGGCCTCCCTGCCGGAGTTACCACCTCTCCCGCGTTTCCCCTCTCTATCAATGCAGGCAGCAGCCAATCCGCGACCTTCACGGTCGGCAACACGGTGCCGCGTGGGAACTATAGCGTGACATTTGCCGGGACCAGCGGCACGCTCGCCGGCAGCGACTCGCTCCTGCTCACCGCCAGCGGCGCGGCCATCCACGGCCCTACGCAAGTCTTCAAGAAGCAAGTGATCTATCAGATCGTGACCGATCGCTTCTTCGACGGCGATGCCAGCAACAACAACCCGCCGCAGAGCCTGGGAATGTACGATTCCACCAAGACCAACTGGCAAATGTACTGGGGCGGAGACTTGGCCGGCATTCAGCAGCAGATGGCCTATCTGGCCGGCATGGGGATCACGGCAGTTTGGATCTCGCCGCCCGTGGATAACATTGACGTTCTTGCCAATCTGAGCGGTACGTCATACGCTCCGTATCACGGGTACTGGGCGCGCGACATGCAGCAGATTGAGGAACACTTCGGAGACGCAAACAATACTTGGAGCGCCTTTGACAACCTGGTGACAGCGGCGCACCAGAACGGAATCCGGCTGATTGTCGATTTCGCCCCCAACCACAGCAATCCCGACGACGGGGGCGAGTCCGGCGCTTTGCTGAACAAAGGCCAGCCTTTCGCCAACTATCAAAATGACCCAGCGCCCCCCAACAACTATTTCCACCATAATCCCACCATCACAAACTACAACGATCCTTACCAACTGCAGTACTACACCCTGGACGATTTGGCCGACCTGAACCAGGAAAATTCCCAAGTCGATAGCTACCTGAAAACCGCGGTGGCGCAGTTCATGCAGCACGGAGCCGATGGCTTCCGTCTGGATGCAGTGAAAGATGTCACCTGGGGTTGGGAGTACAGCTTCGCCAATGCCGCCTTCACCGCCGGACCAACCTTCCTCTACGGAGAGTGGGATATCAGCGGGACCAGCGATCCAACCTACTCCGGCGCGGTCGAGTTTTCCAATCGGAGCGGGATCGCGCTGCTCGATTTTCCACTGTCCAATGCGATGCGCGACGTGTTCGCAAACAATGGCGACTTTCACGAAATCGACAACACTATCACTCAGGAAAACAGCGACTTTATTTCTCCCAACGACCTGGTCACCTTTGTCGACAGCCACGACATCCCGCGCCTGCTGAGCATCTACAACAACCAGAACCGCGTGAATGAAGCGCTCGCGCTGCAGTTGGCCTGCCGCGGAATTCCAGTTGTTCTGTACGGTGACGAACAATATCTGCACAATGACACCGATGGCGGAAACGATCCCTATAACCGGCTCTGGATGTCATCGTTCGCCACCAACACGACGGCGTACCAGGTTATTAATCAAATGGCGAACCTGCGGCAGGCGAATCCCGCACTGGCCTATGGCACGTCGCAACAGCGCTGGATCAACAGCGACGTGTACATCCTGGAACGGCAGTTCTTCAACGATATCGTTCTCATTGCCGTGAACAAAAGCGAGACGGCTGCCTACAACATCTCCGGTTTGTATACTGCCCTCTCGCCCGGCACCTACTCCGATTATCTGAACGGCTTGATGGGCGGCCTTTCAATCCAGGTGAGCGCGGGCACGGGCGGAAACAACCCGGTCACCACTTTCAGTCTGCCGGCCCACACCGTTTCGGTATGGCAATCGTCCGGACCAGCCAACTCTCCGGAGTTGGGATCGCTGGGTCCGCGTCTGACCCAAGCCGGACTCGCCGCAACCGCCGCCGGCGATGGCTTCGGAACGTCACCGGGCAAGGTTCTGGTAGGCTCAACGGCGGCGGCAATCCAGTCCTGGTCTGACTCCTCGGTAACATTCGTCGTACCTACCGTGCCGCCCGGCAATTACAACATCACCGTCCAGTCGAATAGCGGAGTAACATCCAACCCTCTTCCATTTGTTGTTCTCACGGGAAAAGAAATTCCTGTGACTTTCACGATCGAAAATGTAGCGCTCTCTGCAGGAGCGTCCGTGTACCTGACAGGAAATATCCTGGAATTAGGAAACAATGTTCAGAGTGCGACCTCGGCAGTCGGACCACTGTTGGCCGTTCCGGGTACAAGCACATCATGGTTCAGCAATGCATCGGTGCCAGCGGGTCAGCAGGTTCAGGTAACATTCTTCCAGGTATTGCCTAACGGTAGCATCGTTTCGGAAGGCACCTCTCATCCCTACAGTGTCCCCAACAGCGGCGTGGGAAGCGTTACAGTAAGTTGGTAAGAACAGACACTTCGCTGCAGACTTAAGAAAAGTCTAACTCCTTAAGATTCTCTAACCCTGTCATTGAGCCGGCTGATGCGTGTCACTGGTGTTCGTGGGCGGGACGTTGCCTTGAGAACCCTCTGTCGCATGAGCGAACCGGAGTATCGGACATACTGGGTGAACCGGGTGTTTCGCGGACAGGCCAGCGCTGCTCCGGCTGAACTTTTCTCGAACGGCATGGCCCAGGATGCCGTTGCGTCCATTCCGGGCGGGGTCGCACTGGTGCCGGCATCGGAGGTCATCCCCCGTGTGAAGGTGCTGAAGGTCGATGGGCGCTTCCCCGGCGAACCCGGCTATCCGCTGCAGTGACCCTCCCGCTTTGACAAAACGGAGATACGTTTCACGTGAAACACTGTACTTACCATGGTGTACTTACATATATACGTAATGCTTTAGCGGACAATAAGTTAGCGAAATTACGGTCATCATTGATAACTTAATTTAGGGGATGGGCATCCGGTCTTCGGTGGGGGAGACTATTATGGTCTTCACTCAACCTTTAATGGTGCTGTGACCGAGCCGATGCGGCCACTGAGGTCGTCGCGGATCACGATGCGGACGGTGTATTCACCGGCGGCAAGATCAAGTGCGCCCCGGCAAGCGATGCCTTTCTCGCGGATCTTTGCGAGAACCTCTGGCGTCGGATAGATGTCAATTTTCTTGTCCACTGGACGATCGGCCTGCAAACCATCTGATGTCGTCGCCGAGGCGGCAAGATCAAGTGCAATATGATTTTTATCGTCGGGGTTCATGAGCCCCGGATCGGGAGCCAGATCCACAATGTAGAAAACACGCTTTTTCCCCGCTTCCTTGGTGGCTTCGCGGATGTCCCAGTGCCCAGTGAGCGCGAGCGCGGTGTAATTCAGAGGGGATCGCAGAGCCGATGCAAGGTCGCTGCTGGTTCCGGGATCGACGGTCGCCCTGGCCACAAAGAAGCCGCTGCGGGTTCGCACGTTCACATGGTCGCGCTTCACCTTTACGGTGAGCTTGCGCCAGCCGGGCTTTGTATTTGATCGATCAAGGTAGTAGCCAAGCATGTAATACCGGGCTGAATCGCGAACCGCATCGTGAAAACATTTGACCAGATCGTTGGTGTTGTCATAGGCGCGTCCGCCCGTCGCCGCCGCGAATGTCTCAAAAGTCGACTGCGTCTCAGTCTGCTGCCAACCCGCCCTGCGCGCGTAGCCGCCGGGCCTGCGGTTGGGCAGGCTGGGCATACGAATCGAGGCGCCGGGCGTATTGCTTTGCAGTCCCTTCACGTCCACGGGATAAAGCGCAATTTGCGCGCCGTTGAGCAACTGCCAAGTGCGTTCGTAGAGCGGCAGCACATCCGTGAGAGAGTCGCGCCCGGGAGGGGCGAGTTGCATGGTGGTATCACTGACGCTGAAGGGAAATCCCCCGCCCGCCCAGATCAGCGACTTGCGTCCCGGAAATCCAGCCAGTGCCTGGGCCACCTGCTGCATGCCCTGCAGGGTATAGGTAATGGCCGCGCGTTGCTGAAACGACTGGAAATTCAGGGCGGCATCCTCGATCATCGTCTGCACTCGGTTGGCTTCCTGCTGTATCTGGTTTGCAGAAGCCGCCGCGGAGCCGGGCCTGCCACCTCCCGACACGCCGCTCGTGCCGGTGTCACCGGCGCTGCCTTCTGGGCTGGCAGATCCCGTTATCATTTCCATGTCCTCAGGAGTGTCAACCAGTTGCGATGCGTCCCCACGCACCTTGCGCAGCGCTGCAATGAGCACGCCGGGATCGGAAGTAAAGTCGTGAATGACGTGAATGCCACTGCGGTCGAGCGTGAACAATCCCGTGGGTTCGCGCCGATCCAGCGACTGGGCAAGGTACTTGAGCAGTTGATTGCGGAGAAACACCTGGTCCGGGAAAGCGGTATTGATGAAGTCCAGCACAATAACCGTAATGCGCTGCGTGGATCCGCCCACTACGGAATTCGTGAACTCATTTGGGTTCTTAGGCTGGGACAGGTGAGGGTCGCTGGTAATTTCCTCGAAGGTGGCAATCGTGCGTGGGGAGCCGTTTTCGAGAACGGTGAACTCCTCCTTCTTCAGCCCGCCGATGTGAGTACCTGATTTGTCGGTAACCAAGGTCGGGATGAGGACCAGTTCGGTGCGCGCAGTGAACTTGACTTCAGGGTTGTTCTCTTTATCTTTTTCTTCGGAGAAGGTGGGAACGGTTAGGGCCAGAGCGGCAATGAGGCCTACGTGGCCTAACAGCTTATTGCGATTCGTCATTGCTCAACCACTGTTCTTCCCAAGCATACTCGCCCGGATTGCAAGCGACGCGAGCACGGTAAATGCCGGGGCTTCATGGACGCATTCCGAACTGTCAACCATCTCCCGGCTCAATGAATCCGGGACTTCCTTTTGAGGTCTTTGACCTCGGAAACAGCTGTAAGTCTACACCCAATTTTTCTGTCGGCACCCTTTGGCTCCGCTCAGGCAGGTTGTGAATGCAATCCCTGCCCGTTCCTACTCGAACAATTGATCCGGGAATGTTCGCGAGGAACAAGCCCGTCTCTCCGCGACTCGGTTCAACTTGGCAGGGTTTGATGTGCCTGAGAAGACAAAGCAAAGTCAAAGGCAGCGGACAGGAGTGTCCGCTCTACACTTATCAACCTCGGAAGTCCGCGATGCCGTTCCATACTAACTGCACTGCAATGGCCAGGATCAGGAATCCGAAGATGCGGTTGATCGCTCCCACGGCGCCGGGGCCGAGGCGCTTGACGAATGGGCCTCCTAAGTACAGCAACAGGTAAACGGTCAGGCCGAGCGCGACGATTCCGATCACCATGCCCAGATAGGATAGAAAGTTGTCCAGGTGGGCGGCGAGGCCCATGACAACCCCGATTGAACCGGGGCCGGACAGCATCGGCATGGCCATGGGCGTGAGCGAAATGTCCTCTTTGGTCAGGGCTTCGTGGCTTTCGGCCATTGTCATTCGACTGGAGCCGGTTACCATACCCCATGCCGTATTCGCCACGATCAGTCCGCCTGCGATTTTCAGTACTGGCAGCGAAATTCCGAAGAAGTTCAGGACAAACCGGCCAAACAGCATGAAGGTGATCAGGATCGCGATTACATAAACGGATGTCTTCAACGCGGTGCGGCGGCGCTCTTCAGGCAGGAAGTTCGCGGTGAGTGTGAAGAACAGCGGAATGCCGCCCAGCGGATTCACAATTGGGAAGAGCGCGAGGTATGTCGTGGCTGCAGCCGAGGGCAGATCGTGCAGAACGTGTTGGATGGCCGTCTGAGCGTTCATCGCGTGACGTCCAGCCCCTAAAGGGGCGGCTCACTTTATCGAATTTGCGGCATCGCTAAAGCGATGCCCTGATACGAAGCAAGAGTTTTTTAGGATTTTACGCTCTTATCGGTATTGCTCCAGCACTTGAACGGCCCGATTCAAGGCCGCTGCCAACGCTGCTATTTGTTGTTCGGTGCGGTGGAGATCGCCGCGATCAATCGCCTCATTCACCCCCGGAATCACTACGGCGGCGTAGCCGGTGTACTGGCCTGGTGCGTAAATGGCGTGGTGATACCAGGGACGGTTGGGCAATCCCTCGGGGATCAGCAGCGCCCGCTCGGTTTCGCGGAGTTTCGCATTCAAGCGATCGGGCGCTGTCGGAATTTTGCGTTGCTTCTGTAACATTTTTGCGCCTGCTTCCTGCAGGTGACGCGCGCCTTCCACGGCTGCTGAAAAGTCGGGGCTCTTTTCTGCGAAGCGCTCTTTACTTTTGAATTTAGCGCTTTCGAGATAAACCAGAATCTCTTTGCCGTAGTTTTCGTAATCGTAGGGAAGGACGTCGGCGCTCGACATGCGCAACATTTCCAGTCCGTAAATGCGGGCCATTTCCTGCTCGTACAAAAAGTCGGGATCACCAAACTTCTTGAACCAGGCGAAGTCATCGAACGCCGAGTGATACACGCCATAATCGCCACTCGAACTGATGTCGGTGGATGGAACTCCCAGATGCTGCAGGAACACGGTGTAGTCGGAACCACTGCCCAGATCGCCCACCGGCACATCGTTCTGCATCGCATTCGGCGGTGCGCGGAAGCTAGCAGTTTCCTGAGGATGGCCGCTCTCCGCATTCGGCTCGCTGCTCTTTTTCCATGCCTCATAGACGGTTCCGCCTTGCGGCGAAGGTACAGCTTTCGCGATCTCGCGAATAAATTCCTTCAATGACGGCACACCCGATGCTCCGAACTTCTTGCCGGAGACGGCGACATCCATGTTGAAGTAAGCTACGGCATTTGCCAGATCCTGCGCGTGATCTTCGCCCCATTCGGTGGAACCGATCAGTCCCTCCTCTTCCGCGTCCCAACTTCCTATGACGATTGTCCGCTTCGGTTTCCAGCCCGTCTTCAGAAGCTCGCCCAAGCCGTGCGCCGTCTCCAGCATTGCCGCCGTGCCGCTGTTCGGATCGACCGCTCCATACACCCAGGCATCGCGATGATTACCCGCCACGACCCACTCATCGGGCGCGGACGTTCCGCGAATTTTTCCAATGACATCCCAGATGGTGCGGAACTGATAGTCCTGCTTGAGGTGCATCTTCACCTTCGCGGGGCCGGGACCGACATGGTAAGTAAACGGCAAAGCTCCCTGCCAGTCGCGCGGCGATTGCGGCCCGCCGAGATGCTCGAGAATCGGTGAAGCATCGGCGTAGGAAAGCGGGGTCACGGGAACCTTCGGCAACTGCTCGGACTGGGCGGGAGAAATACGCTTCGAGTCCGGAAGCGAGGGAGTGGACGCGACTCCCGGGGTCGTTGGATCGCCGGGAAACTGGAACATGTAGCCTACGGAGCCACGCTGCACTCCGCTCGGCGGACGCCAGGGTCCTTTGGGGTAGGCATCGCCGCGATAGTAGCCGTCGTCTTTTGGATCCGAATAAATGATGACTCCCGCCGCGCCGCGTTCCTGCGCCACGAAAACTTTTACGCCGCGGAAATTCGAACCGTAGCGGACAATGACGATTTTGCCGCGCACATCGACGTTCATCTGCTTGAGCTTGTCGAAGTCATCGGGCGAACCGTAGTTCGCATAGACAACCTCGGCTTCGGCGTCTCCCGAAGGCGACATGCCGTTAAAGGGGGTGACGACGCGAGGATCGTCCTGGTAGGGGTCGCCGTCGACGTGTTCGCGGTGGGGGCCGTGCATCTCCACGCCTGCAGGTTCCGTCATATCGACGCGAATCTCGGCGGGATAGTTGAGCCACACTTTGTATTCGACAATTTCGGTGTCGAGTCCGGCCTCGCGAAACTTCTTCGCCACGTACTCGGCGGTCGCTTTGTCCTCGGGCGAAGCGGCGATGTGAGGCGCTTGCGTCAGAATGCGCAAATGCTCTTCCGCCAGGGCCGGATCGGGGACGGCCATGAATTTCTTTTCCACTTCCCGTTCACCGGCAACGTCGCGGAATCCGCTGATGGACCAGTTGTCGGGCTGGGCTTTCTCTTTCTCCTTGGCGGCCGGATCTTTGCTGGTTTGATCTTTGCTGGCTTGATCATTGCGGGTTCGATCGTTGCTGGTTCGATCCTGGGCAGATCGATCAAACGCTTGCAGGTTGGAACCAATCAGTACGAAGAAAAGCACTGCACCCGAGAGAACTTTCATGAAGCTCCTTAGAAATGAACCCATGCACCTGGTAGGGCGCAAGAGAAAGATTGTATCGCGCAGAGAGAACCCGCGGCTGATCGCGTACACTGAACAGCTATGACAAGGTCGCCAACGGCGCGTTTTTCCGATCGGGTGGAGAATTACGTCCGCTATCGCCCAGGATATCCGCCGGAGGTTCTGGACCTTCTCCGCGGCGAATGTGGCCTGCAAGCGCATCACATCGTGGCCGACATCGCTTCCGGCACGGGCATGTTTACCCGCATTCTTCTGGAGAATGGGAACTCCGTATTTGCGGTTGAACCCAACATGGAAATGCGCGAAATGGGTGCCCATCAATTGGAGGCGTATCCGCGACTGGTATCGATCGCGGGCACGGCGGAGGAGACGACGCTGCGGTCAGGCTCGGTGGATTTCGTTACTGCCGCCCAGGCGGCGCACTGGTTTGAACTGTCGCGCGCCCGCGCGGAATTCGCTCGCGTTCTGCGACCCGAAGGCTGGTGCGTACTGATATGGAACGAGCGCCGCACAGAAAGCACGCCTTTTCTGCGCGACTACGAGCAACTCTTGCTGGATTATGGCACGGACTACAAAGAAGTGCGCCATGAACGGACGACGGCTATCATCCATGAATTTTTTGCGCCAGCTCCTTACCGGAAGCAGGCGTTCGATCTGCGACAGCGGTTCGACTATGAAGGCGCTGCCGGACGCCTATTGTCTTCCTCATACGCGCCGCTGGAGAGGCATCCCCGGCATGCGCCAATGATGCAGGAACTGCAGCGCATTTTTCGCGCTTATGCGAAGGATGGCGCGATCGAATTTGAATACACCACACGGGTGTTTTACGGACATTTGTAATTTGTGATATTGGTAATTCGTAATTTAGCAGTGTCGCGTTTTCAAATCACAAATTACAAATTGCCAATTATTGCCAATTACAAAATCTATGTCCGACCCTAAGTCTTTCCACATGTCTCCCGAGGAATTCCGCCGCCAGGGCCACGCCGTGGTGGACTGGATCGCCGATTACCATTCGCGCATTGAAAGCTTTCCCGTCCTGTCGCGCGTGCAGCCGGGAGAGATTCGTTCGAAGCTGCCTCCAAGCCCACCGGAGCACGGCGAGGCGTTCGAGCAGATTCTTGGCGACATGGAGCGCGTCGTCCTTCCAGGCATCACGCACTGGCAATCGCCGAACTTCTACGCATTCTTTCCCGCGAACGCTTCTGGGCCGGCCATTCTCGGCGACCTGCTTTCCGCCGGACTGGGCGTACAGGGCATGCTCTGGTCCACGAGTCCAGCCTGCACGGAAGTGGAAACCCACGTGCTCGACTGGCTCGTCCCCATGTTGGGACTGCCGGACAAATTTCTTTCCACCCGCGCGGGAGGGGGCGTAATCCAGGACACGGCCTCGAGCGCTTCGCTTTGCGCGCTGCTGGCCGCCCGCGAACGAGCCACTCATTTTGCCAGCAATCGCAAAGGCTGCGATGGACGCCTGATCGCCTATTGCTCCACGCAGACGCATTCCTCTATTGAAAAAGCAATCAAGATAGCCGGTATGGGCTCGGACAATCTGCGGCAGATCGAAGTGGACAAGAATTTCGCCATGCGTCCGGAAGCGCTGGCGCGCCAGATCGAGACCGACATAAAGGCCGGGCTGACTCCCTGCTTTGTTTGCGCAACGGTGGGCACGACATCTTCCAACTCTATCGATCCCATTCGCGAAATTGGCGGCATCTGCCGCGAACACAATCTGTGGCTGCACGTGGACTCCGCCATGAGCGGCACGGCCGCGCTCTGTCCGGAGTTTCGTTTCATCAATGATGGTGTGGAATTGGCGGACAGCTACGTCTTCAATCCGCACAAATGGATGTTCACGAATTGCGATTGCAGCGTCTTCTATGTCGCCGACCGCCGGCACTTGATTCAGACGCTCTCGGTGGTACCGGAGTATCTGCGCAATCAGGCAAGCGAGTCGGGCGCGGTCATCGATTATCGCGACTGGCACGTTCCGCTGGGGCGGCGCTTTCGCTCGCTCAAACTTTGGTTCGTGATCCGTCACTATGGGATCGAAGGCTTGCAGCATCACATTCGTGAGCACGTTCGATTGGCCCAGCAATTTGCCGGCTGGGTGCGCGACGATTCGCGCTTTGAACTTGCCGCGCCTGTCCGGCTGAATCTGATCTGCTTCCGGTTGCGGGCCGGGGATGAGGCCAATCAACTTCTGATGGACCGGCTGAATGGCAGCGGCGATCTTTACCTTACGCACACTAAACTGGATGGCAAGTTCACGCTTCGACTCTGCGTCGGCCAGACTAATACTCAGGCTCGACATGTGGAGCGGGCTTGGGAGCGAATTCAGCAAGAGGCTGGGAAGCTTGGGAATTCCTGAAACAAGGTAAGCGGTATGCCCCGGGAAATTTCAGCAGGTGGCGTTGTAGTGCGGCAGATTTCTGGAGTCTGGCATGTTGCGCTGATTGAGCCGCAAAAGGAAACGCCGGAACCTCCAAAGACGTCGCGCACTCGCGCAGTGCTTACCCTTCCCAAGGGCCTGGTGGATCCCGGCGAAAAGCCGCAAGCTGCCGCGGTGCGGGAAGTATTCGAAGAGACCGGCATTGTGGCTGAGCCGGTCACTAAGCTTTCTGATACCAAATATGTTTATGTAAGAACGTGGGGCGATGGCGAACGCGTTTTCAAAATTGTGAGTTTCTACTTGATGCGCTATTTATCCGGGGAGATCGACAACCTCGCATCCGAGATGCGGATCGAAGTCAAAAGCGCCATGTGGGTGCCGATCGCCGAGGCGGCAAAGAAACTTGCCTACAGCAACGAACGGAAGGTTCTGCGTCAGGCCCAGGATTACCTCGAAACAAATCCACTGTAGAGACGGGCTTTGCCTTGTCTTCTTTGAATGCGGCGGGAGGAGTGGCAAGCCGCGTCTCTACGAAAATTAAGATTTCACGTTCGCTGCGTCAGCGCCGCGCCGATCGCAATGCGCGATCGATGGCCATCTTTTCTTCTGGCATCAAGCGCCGCACCGAGCCCTTCGTCAGGTCGCCCAGTTCGAGCGGGCCAATCGACACTCGCACCAGACGCAAGACCTGGACCTCCAGTTCCGCGAGCAGACGCCGAATCTGCCGGTTTTTGCCTTCGTCGAGCGTTATCTCCATCCAGCTATTTTTATGCCCGTGCCGCAGAAGACGTGCTTTCTTCGCGCGCAGAGGATCGCGCGGCTTCCGCTCAAAAGAGTCGCTCTCCATCCCGTCGCTGTTGTCGATGAACCCAGGCGCGATTCGTGCCAGCAACTGGGCGTCGGCGAGACAGTCCACCTGTACGTGATATTTCTTCTCCAGATGAAGGGCTGGATCGGTGATCCGTGCCGCCCACTCTGAATCATTGGTCAGCAGCAACAGCCCTTCGCTGGCCTTATCCAATCGCCCTACGGGACCAACCCAAGGCAAACCTGGCTCCAGCAGATCGTAAACCGTCTCGCGCCCCTTCTCGTCAGACGCAGTAGTTACCACACTGCGCGGTTTATTCATGATGAGATAGATGGGCTCGGACTTTGCGAGCAATTTACCGTCGATCTCGATGCGGTCCTGCGGCACTCGCGCAGAGCTCGCCGGATCACGGACCACTCGCCCATTCACCTTGACATGTCCAGTTCGAATCAAGATGGCCGCTTGCGATCGCGAGCAGTAACCAATTTTCGAAAGCGCTCGTGCCAGGCCAATCCGTTTGTGCGTCGTCACGTCCTTCATGCTAAATGGAAATGCCTGGAGCCTCGAGATATCAGTCGTGGCCGCGGTAGTTGGGAGGTTCGCGTTGTAGTGTGCTAAAAGAAGTGTGCTGAAAGAAGTCTGCTAGAATACGGCCCAATTGAAGTTCCTCGGGGAGTCGCGCATGCGTCGATGGTTGGCGGTCCTTTTTGCATTGGTTTTGACGGGAATTGTCCTGTGGTTTTTACCTGCGGCCTCATTGCGGGCTAGCGCGCCAGACGCCGAATTGAACGGTGCTTTCCGGCGCCCCGAGAAAAATGGATGGACATTCGTCCATCTGCAGGGGACCCCGCACCAGATCGGCTTTCAGAACGGCTACCTGCTGGCGCCGGAGATTGAAGACATCCTGAAAGTCACTATCCTCGAAACCACGCACGACAACAAGAAAGATTGGCAGTTTTTTCGCGATGCCGCACAGAACATGATGTGGCCGCACATCGAGCAGGAGTACCGAGAGGAACTGCAGGGGATCGCCGATGGCGCGAATGCCCACGGCGTCGGAGTGAAGTCGGGAGCGAAGATCGATGTGTGGGATGTGGTCGCTTTGAATGCGGCCGAGGAATGGAGTTACTACGTCAAGGAATACGACCGGCTGCACGGGATCAAGTCGGCTTCGCTGGCGACTCCCGAGCATTGCAGCGCGTTTGTTGCGACGGGGAGTTATACGAAAGATGGCGCGATCGTGATCGCGCACAACAATTGGACTAACTACCTGGACGGGGAGCGCTGGACGATTATTTTCGACATAGTTCCGGACAAGGGCAAACGCATGCTTATGGACGGGTTACCGGGAGTTATCCATAGTGCCGACGATTTTGTGGAGAACTCGGCGGGGATCGTGATCACGGAGACTACGATTGGGCATTTCTTCGGATATGATCCGGATGCGATTCCGGAATTTGTGCGGGCGCGCAAGGCGGCGCAATATTCGGCTTCCATCGACGATTTCGCGCGCATCATGAAGGACGCCAATAATGGCGGCTATGCCAACACCTGGCTGGTCGCCGATGCCGGAAGAAATGAAATTGGCGAGCTCGAATTGGGGTTAAAGAACGTTACGCTGAAAAAGAAAACGGATGGGTATTTCGTGGGCTCGAATTTCCCGATCAACGAGAAGCTGATTCGCGAAGAGACCGACTTTGATGTCCATGATATGAGCGCGAGCGCTAACGCCCGCCACGCGCGCTGGGAACAGCTCATGGCGGAAAATAAAGGCAAGATCGACCTCGCGGCGGCCGAGCGCTTTCTGGCCGACCACTACGACACATTCGAGAATAAGGTGGATGCGGACGAACGGACACTGGACGGGCATATCGACCTTTCGCCGCGAGGTTCCGAGCCTTGGCAGCCACCTTTCGGAATGGCCGGGGCGGTCCAGAATAAGGCGGCCGACGCGAAACTGGCGTCAGAAATGAGTTTGGTTGCCGCCGCGGGGCACGCTTGCGGCAAGGATTTCAAGGCGGCCGATCATGTGCGCGCGCATCCGGAGTTCTCCTGGCAGAAAGATCTCCAGCGGGACATGAAGGCGGGTGCCTGGACTACTTTTAGTGTGGCGAAGTAACGAAACTTACGGGCGATTCGCCGCTGCATTCCATTTGATGACCGTGAAGAGATGCGGACATTCTGGAAAATTCTAGCAACTGTTCTTTTTGTGACGACGCTTTCGTCCTTTCTGATTGATGTCTCCATGTTTTGGTGGCCGGACATGCCATCCTCACCGCGACCTTCCGAAGGCCGAGTCTATCCACTTAATAATCACGGTCGCTATACGTACATGAATAGGCGGGAATATCTACTAAGTTGGGTACTAGAGGATGTGGGTTTTGCGGGCGGAGCCGCATTCGCGGCAATCTATCTCTTCGTGGACCCATTTGACTGGAAACGTCGCTTCCACCCGGTGCGTCCGCCGCCTCCATGGTCGTGATTTTGCAGACTTCGCCCTGCGAACGTGACTGTCTGGTGGCATAACATCCCTCAACTGTTGCAAAAATCCCCATTACAATAGCAACACTGAAAAGATCCAGTTCAGGAAAACTCGATCTAATACCGACAATCTGGCTCATCTCCGCCTCTCACCGCAGAATATCATCTTCGGCGCGCGTTGAGTTTGTCGAGGGCACGCTTCAATTCTTCTAGCTTCTGTCCCGCCTCGCCGAGCTTGCCTTCGGCTGTCAGGCGCTGGTAGTCGGCTAAGTCTTTGGCGGCTTCCGCGATCAGCGCGTTGGGATCCGCTGCGGGAGCTGCCACGGCGCTGGTCGGTGAGGCGTTCGTTATCGCAGCAGTCGTCGCGGCCGTCGTCGGCAACGCAGTCAATGACGAAACCCCTCCGCCAAAAAGAGCTGCCATCGCCGACTCGAAGGTGGGCCCGTACGCAAGCTTATCTTGCAGGGCAAGCACGACCAGACGCAACTCCGGCATGGGGCTGCGCTCCGCCTGCAAGTAGATCGGCTCGGCATACAACAGCGCTCGGCCGGTCGGAATCACCAGCAGGGCTCCGCGCCGGACGTGCGAACCTTGCTGGTTCCACAGAGTTAGTTGGCCGGAAAGTTGTGCGTTCTGATCGATTCGCGCCTCGATTTGCAGCGGGCCATCCACCAGTTTGGTTTTGGGAAAGTTGTAGACCACCGACGTGCCGTATTTTGCGCCGTCGCTGCGTCCGGCAATCCAGCCGATCAGGTTATTGCGGTTGGCCGGCGTGAAGGGGAGAATCTCTACGAACTCCTCTCCGGTTTCGCCCGGCAGCTTCATCAGCACAAAATTCGGTTGCATCGGCTGCGTGACCTGCGCCCCTCCCTCGGCCATGCCGACTTCGGTGGCGACCGTCCACAGATCCTCGCGGTTATAAAACGCTTCCGGATCGGTCATGTGATATAGGCCGTACACTTCCGCTTGCAGCTTGAGTAACAACTCGGGATAGCGTACATGCTTGCGCAGTCCGGGCGGCATCGTGTCCGCATCCTTGAACAGACTCGGGAAAATGCTCCGGTAGGCGGCGACGATCGGATCCTCCTTATCGAATACATAGAAGGTTGTCGTACCATCGTAGGCGTCGATAACTACCTTAACGCTGTTCCGCATGTAGTTAATAGGATCGTTGCCGAGACGGTAATGGGTGGAGTATGGATAGCTATCCGAAGCCGTGTAGCCATCCATGATCCACGAAAGCCGCCCATCGTCGCCGAGCACGATGTATGGATCGGGATCGTAGGTAAGGAACGGCGCCAATGCCGATAAGCGATCGCGCAGGCTGCGCCGCATCAGTAGGCGGCTCTCCTGAGTTACGTCATCGCTGAAGGGCAGCTTCGCGAGGTCGTCGCGGTCGAATGCAATCATGATGCGGCGCAAGAAACCGCCGAGGACGATGCCGCCGTTCCCCTCGTACGATGTGAGGTTGTTGCTCTCGCCTTGCGGGTAGTTGAATTCCTTCTGCTTTGTCTTCACGTAGACATCGGTGTTGGTCAGCTCGCCGAAATAAATCTCCGGGCGCGTGACACTTAGGCTACGCACCGTGCTCTGGACGGGCATGTTGCTCAGCAGCAGCGTGGGCAGACCTTCGGGCGTGAATCCATTCACCGGGTTCATGGTGATGCCGTAACCATGGGTGTAAATGAGTTTGTCGTTAATCCAGTTACGGCTGCTCTCGGGGAGCTTATCGACGTTGAGTTCGCGGGCGGCTAGCATCACCTCGCGAGTCGTGCCTTCGATCTCATATCGATCAATGTCGATGTCAGGGAAATCGTAGTAGGTGCGGATTTCCTGAATCTGACGCAGCGTGTCCTGCAGGGCGCGCCAGTCCCACAGGCGGATGTTCTGCAGCGTCGCCTGATTGTTTGCCGGGTCGACCGCATCGACGGTTGTTTCCGCGGGAAACTCGCGCTGCGTGACCCCGGTCAATCCGTAAGCCCGCCGCGTCATATCGGTGTTGTAGACAATGTAAGGCTTCTCGCGAACCAGTTCGTTCGGTTTGACGATAAAGCTGCTGACGTACCAGGCGACTCCTTGAAGGCCGATGTAACAGATAATAGCCGGAAGGATTGCCGCGACCAGCCAGCTCCCGCGCGCGACCCGCACCGCGTTGACGGCCGCGATCGCGGCACCGAGAACCAACGCCGCGCACACAACAAACAACCCCGCTAGCATGACGTGCGCGTCCGTGTAGGTCACGCCGCCGAAGATCGTATGATCGTCGAGCAGTAACTCGAACCGGCTGATATACACCCGCATCGCAAGGACCAGCAGCAGAAACGCAAACGTAATGGAGAACCCGCGCCAGGGTAGTACGGAGCGGCTGAGACGCCCGGCCAGCGCGCGCGTTCCGCCGCTGATGAGGATGAAGAAAACGGCGAGGGCGCAGGTAATCACGGCGATGGTCAGCAGCCAGCCGGCGATGAGCTGCCACGCGGGCAGGGTAAAGAGAAAGAAATTCAGCGGCCTGCCGAAAATTGGGTCCATGATCGGGTTTGTGACGCTGCCAGTGGTGCGTGGGGCGTACCAAAAGAGCGCCAGGGTGGGCCACTCCGCCATCATGCCGGCGCCGGTAGCGGCGGCGATGACGAGCGAAATGCCGAGGGCGATCAGACGCAGGACAGGCTCAACCGGCAGCTTCAACGGCTGTCCACCGATGACAATGGTATGACCGCTCGGCAGGTCGGGGAGATGCGACCGCTTCAACGCCAGGAATGATCCATACACAATAAGCAATGTGGCTGCGGCAAAAGCCGCGAAGATTCCCCATTGCAAGCCCATTGTTTTCCAGAACACGTCCGCGTAGCCGAGCGACCCGAACCAGAGCACGTTCACGTAATAGGACAACGCGGTCCGGCCACCCAAGAAGATGGCAATGAGTATGACGAAAATGATAAGGAATCGGCGGCGGCGCGGCGGCTTTGGATAGGACGCACGCGGGGGCGGCCAGTCAATCGACTCGGGCATCACGTGACTCCGTTTCTTATTGATGCTAATTAGTCATCCGCATGATACTCCTCTGCTCCCGCAATTTGCCGTCACACCTTGACCGGATCGCGCAGTGCATCCGAATGGATATGTGGACAACGCCGCCCGGACGACGTAAAGTCTGCGTGTGATCAGCCGCGTCTCTTTTCCGCTTATTTCTCGGGCCGAGCGCCATAGCGGACGGCCGGCTATCGTCGATTCGCAAGGCTCGTCCAGCTACACCTATAACGATTTGCTCGATGCATCGTGGCGTGTAATGGCGGCGCTGCTGGACGGTCGCGAAGATCTTCAGCGCAACGACCTTCACGAAAAGCGAGTGGCGTTTCTGGTGACACCGGGATTTCCTTGGGTGGCTGTGCAGTGGGGCATCTGGCGGGCAGGCGGCATTGCGGTCCCGTTGCCGCTCAACTCTACGAGGCCTGAGTTGGAGTACTTGATCGACGATACGGGAGCGTCGACATTGGTATTCGATACGCTTGCGGCTTCTCTGCTGTCGCCAATTGCCACGGGCCGGGGAATCCGCGCGCTGTGCTATGACACGCTTGCGGCCAGCCCAGCTACACAATTGCAGGCTCCGGAAATCAACGGCGAGCGGCGGGCCATGATTCTCTACACCAGCGGAACTACCAGCCGCCCAAAGGGCGTGGTTACAACCCATGCCAATATTACGGCGCAAATCATGAGCCTGGTGGAGGCCTGGGAGTGGTCGGCGAACGATCGGATCGTCCTGTGTTTGCCGTTGCACCATGTTCACGGAATCATCAATGTTGTCAGCTGTGCGCTGTGGTCGGGCGCGACCTGCGAGATGCTGCCGCGTTTTGACGCGAACGCGGTGTGGGACCGCATCGCCAGCGGCCAGGTGACTCTGTTCATGGCGGTGCCGACGGTTTACGCCAAGCTTATCGCCGCATGGGATGCGGCTTCGCCGGAGCGCCGCGCAGTTCTAAGCGAGGCGTGCGCCAGTTTGCGTTTGATGGTGTCGGGTTCAGCGGCGCTGCCGGTAACTACACTCCAGCGCTGGCGGGAAATCAGCGGCCATACACTGCTCGAGCGCTACGGTATGACTGAGATTGGCATGGCGCTCTCGAACCCATTGCGGGGCGAGCGCGTGCCGGGCAGCGTTGGGACGCCGCTGCCGCGCGTCGAGGTTCAGCTTGTCGGAGAGAACGGGGAGCGGGTTGCTCCGGGAGCACCGGGCGAGATCGAAGTCCGCAGTCCCAGCGTGTTCACGGAATACTGGGGGCAGCCCGACGCCAGTCGTGATGCCTTCCGCGCTGGCTGGTTTCGCACGGGCGATACGGCGGTGGTCGAGAACGGTGTCTATCGCATTCTTGGCCGGACGAACATTGACATCCTAAAGACGGGCGGACACAAGGTATCGGCGCTGGAGATTGAAGAAGCGCTGCGCGAGCATCCCGCGATTGCCGAGTGTGCCGTGGTTGGCGTGCCCGATCCGGAATGGGGTGAGCGCGTGGCTGCGGCCGTGGTGGTGAATGAGGGCGATGCACTCGATCTGCCATCCCTTCGCGACTGGGCCAGAGAGCTGCTGGCGGCGCATAAACTGCCTTCACGGCTTCTGGTGCTGGAGACGCTTCCGCGCAATGCGATGGGAAAGGTCTTGAAGCCCGCAGTAGCGGCGCTGTTTCGGAGCGGTGGGTCACGCGACGAGTCTGTCGCATAGAGCGGCTTGCCGAACCAGTCTTAGACGCGGGCGGACACATTCTGCCGCTTACGGCACGACTGAAGAGGTTGCGGAAAAATTGGATATTGCCGCCTCAGCCCCTAAAGGGGCGTCTGATTTCGAAGCACTTACGGTATCGCTAAAGCGATACCCTGATACGAAACCGGAGTTTTTCCGCAAGCTGTGAAGTCGCCGTTCGTTGCGAGATTTTCAGCCAACTGTAGAGTCGCCTGCCTTGCGCTCTTGACAGGCCGTGGTATCCTGCCCACGCCCAATAAATGCTTTGCATTGCGGCTTTGCGCTTTCGGTTTCGGATGAGGACACCATGGCCAATGAAGCAGTGATCCGCCCGGTACTCGCAACTCACACCAAGCTCACCCGCCAGCAAATCACGGGATTTTGGGGGGCGTGGGGCGGCTGGACGCTGGACGGCATGGATTCGGTGATCTATGCGCTCGTCCTCAGCCCCGCGCTCACCGAACTGCTGCCAAAGTCGGGAATCAAAGCTACTCCTGCGAATGTGGGGTACGCCGGATCAATCCTTTTCGCGCTCTTTCTGGTTGGATGGGGACTGTCGCTCATTTGGGGACCGATTGCCGACAAGTTTGGCCGGAGCCGGGTGCTTGCCGCCACCATCTTCGTATATGCGATCTTCACCGGTGCTGCCGCTTTGTCGCAGACGGTGTGGCAACTGGGATTGTTCCGGCTGCTGGCGGGAATTGGAATTGGCGGCGAGTGGGCCCTCGCGGGCACGTATGTCGCCGAGGCTTGGCCTGAAGACCGCCGCAAAATGGGCGCCGGATATCTGCAGACGGGATATTATGCAGGCTTCTTTCTGGCATCGGCTCTCAACTACACGGTCGCAGCGCGCTATGGTTGGCGCGCCATGTTCTGGTGCGGCCTGACGCCCGTCATCGTGGCCTTGATTGTTCTCTTACGCGTGAAAGAGCCCGAGCGTTGGCAGCAAAAAGCTAAAGTCAAAGCCACCGGGGGACTTTCTTCTCTGAGCAGGATCTTCAGTCCGCCGTATACGCAGCGCACGCTGGTCAATACCGTGCTACTGGCTTCGGCCATCTGCGGCCTGTGGGCGGCAGCCGTTTATGCTCCCACGGCGATCATCACCCTCGCGAAGCACACGGGCATGTCCCAGCCCGAAGCCGTGAAAGTCGCGTCCCTCGGCATGGGGCTGCTGTCGCTGGGGACAATCCTGGGATGCCTGGCGGTTCCTCCATTGGCCGAGCGCTTTGGCCGCAAACGGACGCTGGCTTTTTACTTCTTCGGAATGGCGGTGTGCATCCTGCTCAGCTTTGGCTGGGCGTTTTATCTGCCGCAGGGACTTGTTCCCTTCATTGCGGTGCTTTTTTTCCTGGGATTCTTCGGCGGCAACTTCGCGATCTTCAGTCTCTGGCTGCCGGAACAGTATGGGACGACGGTGCGCGCGACCGCGTTTGCCTTCACTACTTCTTTTGGACGCTTTTTTGCCGCCGGAGTGAACTTCGCAGTGGGCGCGGCAGTCAGCCGCATGGGAACATTGGGCAAGCCGGTTGCGTTCACCGCGATTGCCTTTGGGATCGGGTTGCTCGTCATTCCCTTCGCCGTGGAGACACGGGGCAAAGTGCTGCCTGACTAGAGTGAGGGTTCGTGGCGCGGGAATCGAAGCAAATGCTCAGTGCGGCAAAGACATCGTGAAACTGGTCGAGAGGGCGTTAAACCCAAAGCTACGCAGGTTCCGGGATGAGGGACCTGGTTTATCGGTGCTCGAGAATGCGAAACGGCATCCCGCTCTCGCTGCCGCATTCAGCCGGAAGGCCAGCAGGGCGCGCTGAACGCCTTTATTTCGATGCTGTATCCGGCAGCTCGTGGTTCGAATGAAAGCCGCTTCGCCGTTAACGTGTAGAACCCCTCCGCCGACGATTGCGCCTTTGTGTTTGGCGAAAAAAGCCTGAGCGCCGTCGGCGAATCCCAGACAATAGAACGTATCTAGCATCCGAGTTGGAATCTTCGCTTCATCGACCGGCGAGTGTTCTTCGGCAAAACCCGCAGCCACGGTGCGTACCCATGCCTCCGACTGGCTGAAGCCGGCAGAGACTACCTCGATGTCCGGTGACAAGGTGGGAGGCGCAGTGCAAGGGAGCGGAATCCACCAATTTTGCATGAAATCGTCGGAGTTGTATCCTCTCGATCTCAGCACATCGCGGAGGCGCAAGTCCGTGCGCTCCGAGACCACGATCCGCACAGGCGCGTTTCGCGATTTGTAGAATGACTCCACCGCATCGACATCGTCTTCGCTAACCCGCCCCGCCGTCCCAACACCGATAGCACGGGTCAACGGGACATCGGTGCCGCTGAATGCCAGACAGCCGCCTGCGCATTCGACTAACGAAAGCGTTGTGTCCGGGTCTCGGAATGCCATTGCGCTGGTAGCAGCCTTTAGCATGGTGACGGACAGGCCTTGCAGGTGTTCCAACAACAGACTTCGCTCGGGAGCCTCACACCGCGAATTGGCCATTTTCGTAGCCTCCCTGTCTCAACTTTGTCCGAACAACCGATCTTTACCTTTCAATCTTTATCTTTAATTTTTGTCTTTGGATCAGTTATCCCCATTGATAGCGATGTCCATTGCATCGGTGGTCTGCGTACTACTTCCCCAGAGAGCTGAGCTGCCCCACAGTGCCGAACTTCCCCATAAGGCGCTAAAACCTTGCGTGGTACTGCTTCCCCACAAGGCTGAGCTTCCCCAGAGAGCTGAACTGCCCCACAGTGCGGACTGCGTGCTGGTAAATGCATTCGACCCCCATATGGCCGAACTGCCCCATAACGCCGAACTGCCCCACAAAGCTGACGAATTGTTCACAAAGTAAACCGATCCCGTCACGGGATCGTAAGCAACGGACGGCGATTGAGCCGGAAGCGTCGCCAGGTTGGTGTTTGCCAAAGCGGCTTGGATGTCCAGATATCCAGCTCCGACCGTAAACACGTCATATTGGACCACAAAAGTTTGGCCCCCACTGACGATGGTGGAAGTTGCCGGAAAGGTCTTGTAGGCGCTCTGCATAAGACGCGCCTTCACCTGGTCCGGAGTTAAGCTGGGGTTTTGTTGGATCAATAAGGCCGCAGCGCCACTTACCACGGGAGTGGCCATGCTGGTTCCGCTGAGCGTAAAGTATTTGGTCGACGATTGGGTCGGAGACGCGCTTGTGTTGTAGTAGCTCAACAGCGGTATATTGCCGGGGTAATCCACCACAAGAGTAGCAGTACTGGAGGCCTGCAACGAGATGACTTGATTGCCAGGAGCAACCAGATCGGGCTTCACAATGTGGTCGATGGGAGTTGGCCCCTTGGAGCTGTACGTGGTCATGATGTCGTCGCTTCGAACCGGAGTCCCCATGGTGTTCATGGCACCCACGGTGATGACGTAGGGGTCGTTCCCGGGTGCGGTGATGGTTCCGTAGCCGTTGGTTCCGGCTGTGTTATCGCGTCCGTCATTGCCGGCGGCAACGACCACAACGATTCCCGCTTTCCACGCCGCTTCGACCGCCTGGCACAGAGGATCCTGGGTATAGCTTTCATAGACGGGGCGGCCGAGGGAGAGATTCAAAACTCGGATGTTATAAAACGGCTTGAACCAAATAGACCAATAGATTGCTTGGATGACCGACGCGTCGGTTCCATTTCCGTTCAGATCCAAAGCGTGAAAGCTGACTAGATTTGCGCCAGAGGCGAGGCCGTGGAGTTCGATATCACATGTGAGACAGATTGACGAGGCTCCATCTCCTGCCAGGATGCCCGCTACGTGTGTACCGTGACCGTAAAGATCGGCCGTGCCTCCGCCGAGTGTGTCAAAACTGGCGACAACAGTGGATTGTCCTTTGTATCTGAGGTCCGGGACGGTGTTGATACCACTGTCGATTACGGCGACGCCAACGCCGGTTCCGTCCAGACCTAAGTTCCAGGCAGCTTGGGCGTTCACGGCTCCGGTGGTGTTGTAAAGTTTCGAGCCTACTTTGCGATTAGGAGTTATGTATTCGACGTCCTTGTCCGCCGCCAGTTCGGCAAGCCGGGACGCCGGCACCGAGGCATGCAAAGACTTGATAAAGGAAAAGTCGGTTAGAACCGTTCCCTTGCGTGAGGCGATCCTTTTGAGATGTTGATCCGAGGGTGGGACCTTGTACCGGATGATAACTTCCACCGGCGACCGGTCATGGCGCCCGATCAGTTCGGACGAAAGCTTAGGCTTTTCCGCGAATCCTGCAACCGCGGCGAGCAATGTTAACGCGAGGAAGAGTTTCTTCATTGAGACTCCGGCCTTTCAAATACCGGCTTAGTAGAAGCACCTTCCCCGCCACTGGAGAATTTGCTTAACTCAATGAAAATAGGATCGATTCCCTGAACGGACTCATATCGAAGACGGGACAGATTGGCCAACCGCGCCCAGGTTGGGCCAACTTGTCCTCATCGTTTGGTCGCTAACGGTGAGGGTTTTGCGACCCTAGCCTGTCTGAAGTCGATGAGATTTTGCCGCCAAGCCCCAAAGAATCTAAGGGCGATCCACACACTTTAGTAATCTCCAGTCTTCGACACTAGTCACACATCTGTCGCACTTTGGACAACAATTAATGAGCATGCTCAGAGTTGACCGCACGAAAGCATTCGTCTTCGTGAACGCTATAGCCGCGCTCGGATGCTTTACAGCCGCGATCGCCCACCCCGCGCTTGGCGGATCGGGGGAATTTCTTTGTTACCTTGCGGTCGTACTGCTGGCCTCGACCCTTAAAGTGACACTGCCCGGAATCGACGGGACTTTGTCCGTCAATTTCATCTTTCTCTTCCTGGGCATGCTGGAAATGACCTACTCCGAAACGTTGGCCATGGGCGTGGTAGCCGTGTTCGTCCAATCGTATTGGCACTCATCCAAACGGCTAAAGCCGATTCAGGTAATCTTCAATGTCTCGCAATTGACGGTTGCGACCACTGCCGCGTATTGCACCTTCAAGTGGCTCAGTGGGAATGTCCTTCGCGACCAGCGGCCTTTAGCACTCGTTTCCGCTGCCATTGTCTACTTTTTATTTAATACGTGGGCAATGGCTACGGTGATTTCTCTCAGCGACAGGAAATTCATTCTGCAGGTGTGGATTGACAGTTACCTTTGGTCATTCCCTTATTACTTGATCGGGGCGGGTATCGCGGGTTTTGTCAGTTACCTCAATCGCCAGATCGGATGGCAGACCGCTCTGCTTACGCTGCCGGTCATCTACGTCGTCTATCGATCGTATCGGCTGTACGTGGGCAAACTGGAAGACGGAAAGGTTCATGCCGAGGAGATGTCTCACCTGCATCTGCGCACAATTGAGGCGCTGGCGCTCGCCATTGAAGCCAAGGACCATACCACCCACGAACATTTGCAACGCGTACGTGTCTATGCCATGGAAGTGGCGAAAGAACTCGGCTTGACCGACGAAGAAATAGAAGCGCTGCGAGCGGCATCTTTGCTTCATGACATCGGCAAGCTGGCGGTACCGGAGCACATCATTTCGAAGCCTGGAAAACTTACTCCGGAGGAATTCGAACGAATGAAGATTCACCCCATCATCGGGGCGGAGATTCTGGAACAGGTGCGATTCCCCTATCCGGTCGTCCCGATCGTCCACTCCCATCACGAGAAGTGGGACGGGTCCGGGTATCCCCGGGGCCTGAAAGGAGAAGAGATACCAATCGGCGCTCGCATTCTGTCGGCGGTCGATTGTCTGGACGCCCTCGCCTCCCACCGGCAATATCGACCGGCTCTTCCGCTGGATCAAGCGATGGCACAAGTCGCGGCCGAATCGGGGAGCAGCTTTGATCCGCAGGTTGTCAAAATCCTGCAAGAGAGATATGTGGAGCTTGAAAAGCTTGCCCATGAAAAGGACCAGGAGCGTCCGCCCAAGCTTTCCGTGGACGTAAAGGTCGAGAGGGGCCTGGCGCCGGCGGCTGGGTTTGAGCAGGATCAGGAACCCGCTGTGCAACAGGATAAGAATGAAGAGCGCAACAACGATTATCTGGTGAGCATTGCAGCCGCCCGGCAAGAAGCCCAACTTCTGTTTGAATTGAGCCACGACCTAGGAACCTCATTGCGTCTAGACGACACGCTCTCGATGTTTTCGGTTCGGCTCAAGCGTTTAGTAAGCTATGACGCCATGGCGGTCTATGTATGCTATGGCACCGTGTTGACCGCGGAGTACGTGAGTGGCGACAACTTCAGATTGTTCTCCTCCCTGAGAATTCCCCTGGGCGAGGGCCTTTCCGGGTGGGTTGCCCACAACAACAAGCCGATTGTGAATGGCAACCCGTCGGTCGAGCCTGGATACCTGAACGATCCAACCAAGTTCAGCAGCCTGCGATCGGCGCTGGCGGTCCCGCTGCAAAGCGACGCTGAAGTCGTGGCCGTGCTGGCTCTGTATCGCACGGGTCAGGACGCATTCACGCAAGACCATCTGCGGATTGTGCTGAGCGCCAGTTCCAAACTCGGTATCACCATCGACAACGCATTGAAATTCAGGGAAGCCGAGGATTCTGCAACCACGGATTTTCTCACCGGCCTGCCCAATACCCGTTCCCTGTACCGGCATCTGGAAGGGGAGTTGTCGCGCTGCAGGCGTTCGAATAGTCCGCTGACCGTTCTGGTGCTGGATCTGGACGGATTCAAACAGGTAAATGACCGCTTCGGGCACATTGAAGGAAACAACCTTCTCCGGATGTTTGCAGCTGCTTTGAAGGACACTTGTCGCGAGTATGACTATGCCGCCAGAATCGGGGGCGATGAATTCGTAATCGCCGTGCCCGGCCTGCCGCCCGAAGCGGTTGTGGAAATGACCGCACGCTTGCAAACGATGACGGCGGACGTGACAAATACAATCTGCGGCCGCCCCGTATTATCGGTGAGCGTGGGCAAAGCTTCCTACCCCGCCGACGGAGAAGACGCAGAAACGTTGCTGTCCGCGGCGGATCACTCCATGTACCGGATGAAACGATCGCGCCGAGCCAACGTGGAAGACCAGGTCGTCACAGGACCATCTCGCGACAAAAGCGAAATGAATTGATGGCTATAAAGCTTTGGCAATCAAGAGTTTGGTGAGCGCGGTAGGAATCGAACCTACAACCTACTGATTAAGAGTCAGTTGCTCTGCCAATTGAGCTACGCGCCCTGCCGGTGGGAACAATTTTTAATTGTACCATCCGCTTTTACGGAAACTTGGGCGCGCCTCCTCGGTCGCGGACGATATCGCTACTTAGAAAATGGGACCACTGGCTGCCGCGTCGAGACGAGTCACCGGATTGAAATTGCTCCCACCTTTTCTTGAGATGTAAGAGATCCTGACTGCGAGATCAGTAAATGCGAGATCGACGAGTTCAATGCACGCGAGATTAATGCATGCAAGTCTAGTCGTGATTTGATACCAATTTGATTTTTGGGGAACGCAGCGCATCGCCGCTGTCGCGCAGTCTGGCAGCTATGCTGAGGCGGCCTCGCGGCTTTGCTCGGCCACGGTGGTCTTGGAACCGGAAACTGGTTTGCGAATCGGCACAACTTCGGCCTTGGCGGACGCGCGACGCTCCACTCTTCCGATGACTGGCCGGTCTTGCGCGCCCACGGCCGAGAATGACACGAATCGGTCTTCACTGCATAGACGATCAATCAATCGGCGTTCCCATGGACGCAGGACTTGCTGCGGTAGCGAGAAAAAATTCCGGAACGTCCAGATCAAATACGCGCGTTCTACCAGATTCGGCTGTACGTATCGACGTCCGATCGACGTGTCCAGTTCAAGAACGCCGTCGCTGAGTTTTTCAATCCACATGTTGTCCCCATCCAAAAGACGGGCCCACTCCGCCTTCGCCCTCAAAGCGGGCTATTATTGCACCACGGACGGGGCATTGGGAAGCAATCTTTTTATATTTGGATAGAAATTCTTTGCATTGGCTGGATCAATTTGAGAAAACGGCGATTCGACCCCTTGTGGGGGGACACGAATCTGGCGGCCGTCAGCCGATCTCCGGCAGGAGCGCGATGCGGTCGAGGGTCGCCGCCACGCCTATACCCTTACCATCCGACTCCTCCACCCGAACGACCGAGGCTTCGCAGAGCGTCCATCCTCCGGGCCCCAAGCCGATGCCGGGAGGCAGCATGATGACCAGTTCCAGCTTCGAACCGGCTTTCATCCCCGATTCGGAATAGATAAAAACTCCCGACGAACTCAGATCGCGGGTCAGACCTGCATGCTCGGAGCCCTCGTGACGCACCTTGACAGGAACCCGCACCGTCACACGCTGGCGTGAGCGCCTCTCGCTGGATGTGGACGCGGTCGTGGTTTTCTCGGACATATGCTGTGGAGTGTACCGCAGTTTTCGTGGAACGTGGGAAAAGGAAATATTGGCAAAAAGAAAGCCCTCCCGCGAATTTCGGGGGAGGGCCGTAAGAGAAGGCAGAACCAGCTAAAAAATAATCTTCGCCGCAATCTGCAAGTTGAAGGGCTCGCCCGGACCAAGGCCCGGCGCGCCGTTGAAGTCGCCGATGGTGTCGCGTACGGTGCCATCCGAGTTGACAGATCCGGCGCCCGTCGCCAGGTTCTTGCGGTTGAACAGGTTGAACATCTCCGCGCGGAGCTGCAATTTCGCGCGTTCCGTTATTGGAATGTTCTTAATCACCGACAGGTCTAGGTCGGCAAAGCCTGGACCGTAGAAGGCGTTGCGGCCAACGGTGCCTGCGGGGTCGGTTGTTCCGGGACACGGGGTAACACCGTCGCTTTCAAACTTCCCCGGCGTGCAGAACGCCGCAGGATTGACCCATGCCTCGCCGGGCTCGCCGCCCAGATTCTTGGAGAATGTGCGCGAGACCGAGAAAGGACTGATTCCAGGTACCAAGTTCAGTCCCGGGCGCTGCGTTCCGGCATTGAAGTTGAACGGTTGCCCGCCGTGGAACGACATTAGGCTGCTGATTTGCCAACCGTTAGTCAGGAGCTTGGGGCCGTGCGAGGACCCCGGCACGTCGTAGGTGAAGAACGCGGTAAAGTTATTCCGCGTGTCAAAATCGCCGCTGCCGTAGTCCAGCTTCGGATTCGTGTAATCGAACTGAATGGCGCCCCGGTACTCGGACATGGTATCCAGTTCGTGAGCCCAGGTATAGGCAAACTGCGATGAGAGCCCGCGCCAGGAGCGTATCCGGAAGGTGGTTTGCAGCGAGTTATAGTTGGAGTTGCCTACGCTGTTAAGCTGGAGCACGGAGCCGATATTCGGATACTGTGCATCGAGGTGGCCGTCCAGATTGATGTCGTCCATCACCGACAGCTTATGGCCCGCGCTGCCTACATACCCAACCTGCAACACAGCAGCTCCATTTCCAAAACCTTTCTCTATTTGCAGGTTGTAGTTATAGAAGTACGGGGTGCGGAAATTCTGACCCACGGAGTAGACGTTGTAGATGTTGGTATTCGTGGGCACGCAGTTGAGAGTCGAGCAGGTGGTGAGTCCGGGGAAGATGGGCGTATTCGATTGCCAGGTGTAGGAATCGAGGCTGTAGTTATCGACCGCGTGCGGGCCGATCGGGTTATCCTGCAAGCCGTCGGCACCGGCTCCGCCGGGACGAAAATCGAGGAACGGGTTCATGTTGATCTGGTCGTAGAACACACCAATTCCTCCGCGCACCACCAGGTCCGCACTCGCCGTCGGCTGATACGCAAATCCTAGGCGTGGTGCGAAGTTGTTTTTGTCGGACGGGAAAATAGAGTCAATACCGTTGCCCTGAATCTCCAGTCCCTGGCTCGGGACGAAAACTGCGAGATCCTTGTTTCCATTGTGCAACGGGCCGATGTACTCGTAGCGGAGCCCCAAATCAATCGTCAGTTTGCGAGTCAGTTGCCAGTCATCCTGCCCGAAGAAATCGAATCCGTTAACTATAACCTTCCGTTGCGCGTCTCCGATAGCGATGGAGGAGCTGGAGACATCGCCGGCGAGAAAGTCGGCGAGCGCACAAGTTGGATCAGTCGAGGCGCAACTGCCTGCCCATGGATTTCCCGGGATAGGGGGCATCCCAGCGACCGGGTTGGGAAGGGTGTAGTCCCCGCTAAAGGAGAAGTCGCCCAAGGAGCGGCGGTAGTAGAACTCATCCACGTGGCCCTGCCGGACTTCACCGCCGAACCGGAACTGGTGTTTGCCCGTGACGTAGGATACGACATCGCCCAAGTGGCCGGTCACGTCCGTGCGGCCTTCCGGCGGCGTGATTCCCACCTGATCGAATCCGGAAATCTCAATATTCGGCGCACCCGGAATCGGCTGTCCGCCGATCAGCGCGCCCGTGCTGGTATCCAGTCCGAGCGCCGTCTCACTGAATGTGTTGTTCGCGTCATGGAATATCTGGTGGAAGTAACTGAGGCCGAACAGCACCTGATTGGATATCCGCGAACTCAAGCTGGAGTTCAACACCGCGGAATAGTTCTGAATCCGAATCGGAGCAACTTCGAAGTAGTATCCGAGGTTTGAGCTGGCCGTGGCCAGAGCCAAACTGGCTCCCGGCGGCTGGCTCTGACTGCCTTCACCGTAAAAGCCGTGTATCGAAAGATGATTGTTTTCGTTGAAATTGTAGTCCAGCTTCGCAACTCCGTTGTAGCTGTAACCGGTGCCGGGCACAGTAGCGAAGTAATTGCTGGTCGTCGCTGCCAGATTCTGGATCGAATTCGGCCAAAGTCCAGGCAGAGTTCCCAGTCCCAGCAGCGAATCCGAGAGCGCGCTTTCCGGTACGCTGTTCGTAGTTAGCAAAGCTCGCGCTTGTGTAATCCAGGCGTTGGACGGCTCGGTGGACAAACCAGTCAGTCCAAAAATATAATTCTCCTTCTCATAGCCGAGGAAGAAAAAAGCTTTGTCTTTCTTGATCGGTCCCCCGACGGTGAAGCCGTAGTTTTGATTTCGCAGCTCCGGGGCCTTTGGAAAGTCGGCCGTCGGCACAAAGAACGGCGAAGACGCCGCGTAGAACTCGTTGCGGTTGTAGTAGTAGGCGCTACCGTGCAAATCGTTCGTGCCGCTTTTGATGGTGAGATTGATGGTTCCACCGGCGTTGCGTCCCGTTTCCGCATTTGACTGGCTCTGCGCAGAGAATTCGTCAATCGCGTCAATCGGCATGACCGTGCCGGCAATTCCAGAAACGCCGCCCTGGTTGACGGCTGGAATGTTGTGCCAGAAGTCGTTGTTATCGGTCCCGTCGATCTGCCAGTTCATCTGGTTGGCGCGGGTTCCGTTTAGCGAACCGAAACCGCCTACCGAATAGCCTCCGTAGCCAGGGTCAACGGCGATCAACTGCGAGAAATCGCGGCCATTAAGAGGTATATCTTGCACGGCAGTCGCAGCGATGGTGTCGGTTAGCACTGCCGTCGTGGTGTCGAGGGTCAATGCGGCGGCGGAGACTTCCACGGCAGTCGTGCCGGCCGAACCGACAGAAAGTTTGACCGGGAGGGTATAGATATTTCCGGCCGTAACCGCAACGTTGTTGACAGTCTCCGACTTGAAACCGGTGGCGGTCACCGAGATGTTGTAGGCGCCTAACGGCAGATCCTGGAAAGAAAACACTCCGTCACTGGTGGAGACCGTGCTCAGCGTCACCTGTGTGCCAACGTCGGTGGCCTTCACGCTCGCGTTCGCCACCACGGCTCCCGACTGGTCCGTCACAGTTCCGCTGATGGCGCCGCGGAAAGTTTGGCCATAGCTTGCACCCGCCATTAATAAAACCAAAAGAACGATGACTTCTAATCGTCGCATATTGCATCCTCCTACAGAATTCTGAAGAAATACTTCAGCACAATCAGCAAATGTCTAGGTTTTTCCTATGGTGATGAGGGTGCATGCATCCTGCCAAAGAGGTGTGCGCCAATCATCTATATCTATCAACTACTTACGACAGTAGTGTTGAGAGGAAATACAGTATTCCCTGTATTTCTCATAGGAGTCTATGAAAATAGGAATAACCTGGCGGAATGGGGCATTCGAATTCCCAATGGATCGCATCGAAGTTATTGATGCTAAGCTAGTTAGAAGATACTAGGGGAATCGTCGAAGAAGCAGTAACCGAAGCCCTGCGGCTAGAAGCTGAAGGCCACGCCGCCGCGCACCGAGCGCGCCGCTTGCACCAGATAAACCGTGTGTCCGTCCTGACCCATCACGGGCACATATCCCTGCGCCAGAAGATTTCGCAGATCAACGAGAACGTCCATGTGTCCGGCAAGGAAGGTGGCGGGAATCGGTTGCCGTATGCAGAGGTTCAAATAAGGATCGGATTGACCCGCCGATGTATTGAACTCGTCAACCGGCGTCAAAGCGCGGCCGCCAGCGTACCGGTAGGAGGCGATCCAGCGCATCTTCGCCTTGGGCACAGTTCCGCTGAACTTCGCCGCCATAGCCTGATGCCGCTCCGTGCGAATCCACTGCCGCGCGTCCTGCAACTGGACGTCGGGGACGGACAGGTCGAGTGCTCCGCCGTAGGCATAATCGAGGGTCGCGGTCAAATCGGATAGCAGCTTTCGCTGCACTACTACTCGCATCCCGCTGGTAGCGAAACTACTACCCTGATAACTGAACGTACCCGAATACACGTCAGGCAGCACATCGCCCGATTCAGCCATCATTTCGCCCGGCGTCATTTGCCCAACTCCGGTGAGCACAGGATCGGCGATGCTGTCCGAGTAGAACGCGACCAGCATATTATTCTTCCCGATACGCTGGGAGACTGAGACTTCCTGGTGATGGGCCCGCTCCGCCGCTGGCGTAAATCCCGTCATGCTTATACGCGGAGCGGTTTCGCTCAAGTCCGCCGATGCCGACTCCAGATCGTCGCCGGGACGATCGCTGCTTAAGCGAGCCTCCATTCCCATGTTAGGAACGGAACTCGCATATTGATATTCCAGCACTGTGTTCGGGGTGATGTGCAGATCGGCCGACGCGAAGGGCCGAAAGGCGTTTACCCGGCCCATAAACTGGATGGTTTGCAATTCGCTGCCGAGCTTCATTTCCAGCCTGTCACCAAAGACCAAGCGATCGGAACTCTTTACCGACAGCGCTTGCAGGCTGGCGCCGGGCAATGTATTAAGGTCAGGCGAACTCAGCCGGAGCGCCGTAATCGCCACAGCGGGTTCAAAAACACCGTTGAAATGGTTGCTATAGGTCGTGCGCAGCACCGCAGACGGTATACCCTGACCGTCGGATTCATAGCCCACATTGCCGTTCAGCCGCAGGGTTCCGCTCGATAACAGGGAACGCTCCACGGCAAATCCGGCCGTCATATCGGAGGCGCTTCCATAGCCTTGGCCCGGCGATCCGGCAAGGAAGGTCACACTGCCTTTCAAGCCGTGGTCACCATTCGATTCCCCGCTCTGTGCAACCACAGTGGTGCCATCCTCGAGAACGCGCAGAATCGGCCGGTTCGAGACCGATCGCAGCGTCCACTTCCAGTCGTCGTCGTCCACCGGACTTCGCAGCGGAACCAGTTGAATAGCCTCGAACAGTGTGGTTAGAGTAACGTTCACCATCAGTTTCGCGCCCGCGCGCACGCCGATTTTCTCGCGCAGCGAAGGAAGGAATGACGGCGCACTTACTTTGACGCTATAGATCCCGGGCAGCAGACTGGCGACCGAGTAAAAACCACGATCGTCGGTGAAGACCTTCAGCGCTTGCGCGGCTGAACCCAGGGTAGACGAACTAAGCGCTGCTGAGCCCAAAATTTCTACCACCGCGCCCATTTGGGGTGCGCCGCTTCCGTCGCGAACATATCCAGATATCGCGCCCGAGGCGCTGCCACACCAAGCCGGAATGGCCATGGTCGTAGCAGCGACGGCAACGACCACGAGGAACCCGAGCTTTCGCAACATTGCCACTACCTCTGGGGAACCAGGCAGCAGTTTACTCCACCGCGAACGTCGCCGATGGATCCACCGTCTGCTTGGAAAGGTTGTCGTTCACTTTAATCACAATCTTGTACAAACCCGGCTGCAGGTTCGCGGCGGAAAGCGTCTTCTGCAGCGTAACCTGGTCGCCCACATTACCCATCGTTTCGGTCGATTCGACGGTATGAATGACTGCCTTGTTGTTGGCGTCGGTGACATTGTATTCGAATGTGGCCGAAGGTTTGTGCGTTTTTTCGTCCACGCTGAGATTGTAAACCTGCATCCAGAAATTCAGCTTCTGATTGCGCTTGAAGGAGATGGGCTTGCCGTCGGAAGGCGCCACTCGGGGCCGCACCTTTGTGGTCCCAATCACGAAATTGCCCGTGCCCACGTTCTTGGCCGCGACCGCTTCCATCTGGTCGGCGATAATCAGCGTGGAGTTGCTCAACTTGTCCTCGCTGAAGTCCGGGATCAGAATGGCATGGCTCCACGTCCCCGTCCGATCTCCATTCACATCCTTAACCACGATGTCGAGCCGGTACCGATTCTGGCTGATCCGCAGCGGGATGGCTTTCCAGTACACCGAAGCATTTTCGGCGGTCTTCGGCAACAGTTCCACCGGCACATCGACCTGGACTGTGTCTTCGAAGGTTTGCACGATCTTGCCGGTCAATGACGTCACGCGTCCAAAGATATTGACGGTGCCGCGTTCCACGCCCTCCTTGTTCTGGAAGGTAACGTCGCGGTTCTTGATCTGAATCGTGATCGGAACCAGTACCGTGTCGCTGGTGACCTTTACAAAATCCGCGCGCACATCAAAGGGCATCAGGTTGATGCTGATTTTGTGGCTGACCACTTCTTCCAGGTCTTTGAACTTTACCGCCGGCGCCGCCTGTAGTTTGGCAAATTGTTCGAGGCGGTCGAATTCCTTGGTCTGCAAATCGTTATTGAACGGCGAAGAGCCCAGTTGTTCGATACCATTTCCGCCGGTGAAGCGGCTCGCCTTGCTCGCCATGCCCATCTGCTCGTACAGGGTCAGGCCGGCATTCGGAGTGTACTTCAACGCGTCCTTTTCCGAGCGGTCGATCGTCATGTGATAGTCGCCGCACATGCAGCTATCGACGAACTCGATGATCACTTCCTGCCCTATCCCCTCGAGGTAGCGGTAGCGCCATTGCTCGAATGGGAAGGTGGAGGTCTCGCCGCCGCCCTCTTCCATGGGACGTTCGTAGCTGCCGCCCGAGGGATGGGACTCGATCTCGTCCGCCGGTCCAAACACGATGTACATCCGGCCGCGGTCAGTCTTCCACCCGGGGATGCCGGCCGCGTAGTGCTCGTTGGCGTAGGCCATGCGCCGGTAGTGCTCTTCCTTAAACTCGTTCTCCTCGGTGTCAGGCGTAGGATCGCGGCGCTGCCAGAAAGCCTCGATAAACTGGTCGCGCTCTTCATCGTTCGAGAGCATCTTGAAGGCCTTTTGCTCTTCGTCGGTGATGATCCAGCGCACGTCCTCGTCCAGCCATTTCCGATACGTCTTGCTTAACTCAACCTTTAGCGCCTTGGCATTCTTCTGCTTCTGTTTTTCCGGGATTGGGCGCTTGAGCGGGTCTACCTGGCTCCCCTGGGCAGCCGCCGCACCATTATCGTCGGAATTACCAGCAGAACTACCAGCGTTCTTGTCCTGCGCCAGCGAAACGCCGGAAAAGCCCAGCACCATCACGCCAGCCAGCAAACCAACCAAGCATCGATTTCGAAAACCTGCGGAAGACGACATAGAGGGGACCTACCTCACGAGATACTTCAGAAGCCCAATTCTATGTTCATTGGATACGGCAAGGCAAGGAGAAGTGGCCTGTTCCAGAAAAGAATTCTTCCCCAGAGTCCCTCATCTAACCACCTTAAGAATGCTCGCCTTGCAGTCGAACCATCGGCGGTTGCGGCCAAACGGAGGAATGCGCCCGGCAAGCTGCGGGCCCGCTTTGCCCACCCACCGCCCAATCCTCGGGCGCGATATAATGAATTTCGCCCAATACGCAACTCCGTAAGTCCACCGGAGCGACGTGGGGTGAGACCTGTTTCGCGGGGACTCGGGAACTTTCCCCCTCGACTGAACGTAACTGTTTGTGCGTAACCACGGGTGCGTCTTCACGCCTCTATGTGCGAAGGATGCGTGAATCGTATCCAGCATCGCTCAGCGATGCCGTATGCAAAACCGGCGCCTTAGGGGACCGGGCGGCTAGCGAAAATTTGGCGAAGTCGAGCCTGAAGTGAAGTGAGTGCTTCTGGCAATGCAATAACTCAGTCATCCTCATGAAGACCTGGAAGAAAGTAACGATTGGGGTGGGCGCAGCCCTGCTGCTCATCGTCATCGTCTCTGTCACGGTTTACCAGAGCCGGAAAAATCTGGTGACGGTGCAAACCGGCAAAGCGCAAAAGCAGAACCTGACCTCGGTGGTCAGCGCGTCGGGTGAAATCAAGCCCAAGACTTACGTGAACATCGGCGCCAATGCTTTCGGCAAGATCGTCAAGCTCCACGTCAAGGAAGGCGATCGCGTAACGAAGGGGCAATTGCTGGCGCAGCTTGAGAACGTCCAATCGTCGGCCGACGTCAACGCCACTCGCGCCTCGGTGCAGGCGGCTCAAACCGACGCCGTCGCTGCCGATGCCGCCCTGAACACCTCCCTCGCGGACCTGAACCGCGCCAAGTCCGACGCTGTGCACGCCAAGCTCGACTGGGAACGTGCCCAAGGTCTCTACAACGCGGCACTCATCGCCAAGCAAGATTTCGACGTCAAGAAGGCCGCATGGGAGACCGCCAATGCCGGATTGGCGCAAGCCGAAGCCAAGGTGGCGCAAGCCCGAGCCCAAAAAGACTCCGCGGACAAGCACATCACACAGAATCAGGCCAACCTGACTCGCCTTAACGACGTGCTGCAGAAGACCACCTACGAAGCGCCTTTTGACGGCGTGATCACCAATCTCCCCGTGCGCGAGGGCGAGACGGTCGTGATCGGAATCCAGAATTCTCCCGGCAGCACACTGATGACCCTTGCCGACATGTCCGTGATCACGTCCGAGGTCAAGGTGGATGAGACCGACATCGTCAACGTGCACCTCGGCCAGCCCGCCGACGTGACCATCGATGCCATCCCCCACAAAATCTTCCACGGCGTAGTCAGTGAAATCGGAGACAACGCCATCGTGCGCTCGACCGGTGTCGCCACTTCGCAGGCCACCTCGACAAGCGAAGAAGCCAAGGATTTTAAAGTTGTAGTTACGCTTACTGATCCACCGGCAGACCTGCGTCCGGGCCTGTCTTCAACTGCAAAAATCACGACTGCGACGCGTAGCAACGCACTTAGCATTCCGATTCAGGCGCTTACCGTCCGCACGCCGGCAGATCTCGCCGCCAAGGATGCGGGCAAAAGCAACAACAGCGTGGAGGCCGCCACCAGCGCCCCTGCTGCAGCGTCGAAACAAAAGGAAGAGATTCAGGGCGTATTCGTGATCCGCAACAAGAAAGCCGAATTCGTTCCGGTGGAGACCGGCATCAGTGGCACCACGGATATCGAGGTCGCCAAGGGCTTGCAGGAAGGTGACGAAGTAATCACCGGCAGCTATAAGGTTTTGCGTACCCTGAAGCCGGGAACGAGTGTCAAAATAGACAACTCGACTCCGAAGAAGGAAGATGAAAGCTAGTTGATTCACGCTGTAGGGACGGGGCTTGTCCCCGTCTCAGTTTGCGGCAGGAGACGCGGCAAGCAGCGTCTCTACAGAAGGTGTCTAACCTCTGTCGGGTTAGAACGTCCAAGATAGAACGGCTATAGGAGCGTGCGTGCCAGAGCCCGGTCCGGAAAAGGAGACTAAGATGGCGACCGCCGAGGTACTGCCAATCGATAAGCCCGCGAATTGGTCTACTCCCGATTCCTGCATGATCGCAACCGAGAATCTGTGGAAGACTTACGATATGGGATCGGAGCAGGTGCACGCGCTGCGCGGCATCAACCTGCGCATCCAGCGCAACGAATATGTGGCCATTATGGGCCCGTCCGGCTCCGGCAAGTCCACGCTGATGAACCTGATTGGCTGTCTCGATTCCCCATCCAAAGGCCAATACTGGCTCAATGGACAACTGGTCAGCGAACTCGACGACGACGAACTCGCCCGCATCCGCAATAAGGAAATTGGCTTCGTCTTTCAGACCTTCAACCTGCTGGCGCGCGCTACCTCGCTGCACAACGTGGAGCTGCCGCTGATTTATGCCGGAGTTCCTTCCGAAGAGCGCACCGAGCGCGCCAAGGCCGCACTGACGTCGGTCGGCATGGGAGACCGGATGAGCCACAAGCCCAACGAACTCTCCGGCGGACAACGCCAGCGCGTAGCCATCGCCCGCGCTCTGGTCAATAAGCCGGCGATCATCCTCGCCGACGAGCCAACCGGCAATCTCGACTCACAAACCGGCAACGAGATCATGGCCCTATTCGACCGTCTGCACGCCGAAGGCAATACCATTGTTCTCGTTACCCACGAGCACGACATCGCCGAGTATGCCCACCGTATCGTCTACATCAAAGACGGCATCGTCGCCAAGGATGAAGTGAAGCAGTAGAAACTCACGTAGGGACAGCCGCCCTCGGCTGTCCGGCCGAGCACAATATCCGGCATTCTGGCGAGAGGCGCGCTAATTTTCAATCTCCCGTCTGGAGGCGATCTCATGCGCACCGCTTTCGCTCTTATTCTTTTCACGATGGCCGCCTTTGCCCAGGATCCCGCCGCAATCTCTGCCGCTCAAGCTGCCTGTGGCCCTCAAGGCGTGAACTTCGATGTGAAGGATGACAACTCTCAGCACACGGTCGGGCAACCCGAAGCCGGCAAGGCGTTGGTTTATGTGATTCAGGATATCGGCGCCGCAAATTGTATCGGAGGCTGCATCACCACGAAGATCGCTCTTGACGGCGTCTGGATCGGTGCCGTTCATCACAGTTCCTATCTCTCGTTCGCAGTAGATCCCGGGGAGCACCATCTCTGCGCTAACTGGCAATCGCACATCGAAAGATTATCCCGGATAGTCGGTCTCGCTCACTTCACCGCCGAGGCCGGAAAGATTTATTACTTTCGCACCAGGGCGTTTGGCGATAAGAATCAGTCTCTTTTCGACCTCGACCCACTCGACAGCGATCAGGGGAGATTCTTCGTTGCCGATTACCCATTGAGCATCTCGCACCCTAAGAAGTAAGCGGAAGTGCGCCTTACCTTCCCGAGCGCAACTCCTCCGCCGTCCGCTGCGCTTCGGCCAGATTCCGCGACAATCGTCTAACGCGCTCCAAAATCGCATAGGCCTCCTCCGAGCGTCCCTCCTGTTGCAAAGCATGCGCAAGCAGCAGAAATCCTACGTCGGTCGGCTGCGCGGCCATGGCATCCGAATACTGCCGAACCGCCTCGGCCAGATCGCCATTTTTCTCGGCGATCAACCCCAGCCCGATCATTGCCATTGCCATGGTCCTATCAGGCGCCAATTGCAGCGCCGCATCGAAACACTCCTTCGCCTTCACCAGTTCTCCCATTTGACGATAGGCCGATCCCAGATTGCCATAGGCGGTAGCGCGCAGGTTCACGTCGCCCGCGTGGAGAGCCACTATCCAATAGCGTTCGATCGCCGCCGGCAGATTGCCGCGGCCATGCTCATAGGTGCCGAGATTTAAGTTGGCGGGCAAATCATCCGGACGGATCGCGAGTGCGGCGTGGAAGTGCGCGGCCGCCTCATCAGTTCGGCCTTGGCGAGCCAGATACTCTCCCAATGTGTCGTGGGCGACGTAATTATCCTTTGTCAGCGCCAGCGTGCGGCTCCAGAATGAAGGAATATCATGCCAGTAGCCAACTTGACGGTAAGTAAGGGTACCCAGGACTAGTAGCCAACTGGCGGCGCCAATAGCAAGCCACGCAACGTGAAGTTGGTGAGCCTTGGCCCAATTCGCAGCCACCCAAGTCAACATCAGAAACAACCCAATAAAAGGGATATACGCATATCGATCGGCCATTCCCTGTGCGCCCACCTGCAGCAATCCGATCATGGGGAATAAGGTGCCCAAAAACCAGAGCCACCCGACGGCGAGATAGCGGCGGTCGCGCTCGCGCTGCACCGGAGGCAAGACAACTATTGCCGTTACGAGCACCAATACAAGCCCGGCCATTCCGATTTGCCATGCCGGATAAAGCTTGGTGGGGTGCGGATACAGGGCCACCAGTTTCGATGGCCAGAGGGCCTTCCCCATGTAACTCACATACGAAATCACCGCGGTCTCCAGTCGCAAGAGCGGGCTGTATTGGGAAAAAGTCTTGATCGCGCCTCCGGCACTTTGAGCCCTGAGTGTGATAACCGCGCTCATTGCGGAGAGGAGCAAAAGCGGCAGCTTTTCCAGCACCAGCCAGCCAACCGACGTTTTGGGTAGGTTCCCGCCTGGACTCGCGGCGTTGGCCGCAGCGTGAGCGCCAATCCGGCGCAGCGGCCAATAATCCAAGAGCCAGAGCAGAAACGGAAAAGTGATCACTTGCGGCTTGCTGAGCAGAGCAAGCGCAAACAAGAAAGCTACTGCGGCGTAACGGCGGAATCCGGGCTCGCGGGTATACCAGACGTAGGCATAGAGCGCTGACAGGAAAAACAGCATGCTCAACACGTTCTTCCGTTCGGCTGCCCACGCGACGGATTCGACGTTCATGGGATGGAGCGCAAACAGAGCCGCGACCATCAGGCTGCGCCAGCGGAACCCTGTGGCGCTCTGCAGCAGCAAGAAGAGAAGCACAGCGTTCGCCGCGTGCAGCAAGACATTTACGAAGTGGGGTCCGGCAGGATTCAAACCAAAAAGTTGGCAATCCAGAGCATGCGAAAGCCAGGTCAGCGGATGCCAGTTCGCTTCGTCATAGGCTGTAAAGGCCCATCGAACCGTCGCCCACGTCAGACCCGCCCGTACATGAGGATTGTTCGTGATGTAAGTATCGTCGTCATAATTGAGGAAGCCGTTGTGAGTGACCGGGCTGTAAACCACAAGCACCATTGCGGTCAGCAGCAGACACAACGCAAACGTACGGTTCTGAGGCGACTGAAATAGTCCTGAGAAGACCGAGACTTCCGGTCGTTCGACGCGCTTCGCCGTGACGGCAGAAGAAGAGGAACTCATGGATTTGACTATTGTGACTCAGCCCTTCCCGATTCGCGAGAAGAACCGCGAGCAGGAGTTCCGTTGGTCATTGTCGTTTGGTCGCTGAAGAAGTTGTTTGGTGGCTGAAGAAGTCGTTTGGTGGCTAATGCGCAGACGGGACGGGGACGGTCGTTACTGCACCGGGGTCGGATTGCCGGCTTTCTCGAAATTTGGGGCTGAAATAGCGCCGGCAGTTCCGGCCACAAAGAAGTTGTGGTCGTAAAGATTGCGGTACATGCGTCCGGCGATCTCCGCCGCTTTGGGGCCGAACGTAGGACGTCCGCCTTGCAGGAAGACGACCGTCACGATGCGTCCAATATTGGTATTGGCGTAAGAGGCAAACCATCCGAAGCGCGTGCCGGCATGCGAACACGTTCCCGTCTTGCCCAGAATCGATTCTTCGTTAAAGTTCAAACGCACGCTGCGCGCGGTGCCGTAGGCGACCGCTCCAGCCATGCCGTCGGAAAGTTCGGGAATCAACGGCTCGATGTCAAGATGGCGCTTGATGACGGGCTGGAAGTTGGCCACTCCAACGGCATCCGTCGGATGTTGCAGGTAGTAGAGCGTTCCCCCGTTTGAGATTGCCGTTACCAGCGCGCCCAGCTGCAGCGGAGTCATCGAGATGCCCTCGCCAAACGAGCACATCTTACTAACTCCACCAAGTTTGGCGGAGATTTCCGTCTCTGGATAGGTGCCAAGTTGCTCGCCGGGAATGTGGAAGCCAGCAAGTTCGCCCAGTCCGAACTGATGCGCGTAATACTGCACCTTCTCGAATCCAAGCTTGCGACCGACTGCCTCGAAATATGCGTTGTTCGAATGCGCCAGCGCCTCAGTGAGATTCATGCGGCTGCGGCCTCCGAGCGAAATCGGAGTTCCCTCGTCAATCACCCCTTCGCTGAGAGCCGCCAGAGCCACGGAAAGTTTGATGGTCGAGCACGGCTGTGCTCCGCTTGAGAGCGCCAGCTTCTGGTTGACCATGGCGAGGACGCGTCCGCTGGTGGGCTCGATGGCGACTACGGTGCCATTCATGTTGCCCAGAGCATCGATTGCGGCCTGGCGAACCACGGGGTCTTCGCCGGCAGTCACGTCACCTTCGGTGATATCCGATGCGAACGAACTGGTGTGGAATCGCTCATAATAACGATGGCGGCGGGTGGTGGCGGAAGAACGCGCGCCGGAAGAATGCGTGCTGGAGTAACCCGCGGCCGCTGAAACCGTTGAACCCGCGACGGCGTAGTGCGTCCCCGAAGTGCGGCTCCGCGCCAGCGTTCGCATGCGCCGTTTTGCATGCTGGTTTTCCGTAACGCTGTGAGCCTTCTTGTGCGGTGTAATCGTGCTCGGGTCGATGCTGGCCGCGAGGCCACAGGCCCCCAGCAACATTACCAATCCCGAGAGAAATGTAAGACGAAGAAAACAGGCCCTAAACTTCACTTCACCATCCCCGTTGGTACTCGCCAAATTAGTATTCGGCCAAGCCAGTACTTATGCAATACAACTATCGGCTAATGCTTTAAGATGCAAGAGTCTCGCCAAACCCTCCCCGCGGAAGGGCTCCAACGCCTGCATCTGTCCGATATTAGGCGATTTACGAGCTTCCGCGCAACGCCAAAGTGCAAAAGCCGCCATAGCCGAATCTTCCCGGTAACTATATGAGTAAATTGCATTTACTGTGATTCTGGAGGAGGGACACTACACCTTGGTAATCGACTCTGTTTGTTACCGGAAGACTACCGGATTCCACATGATTTTGCACATCTCTCGCTGGCGCACATGTTGTAACGCAATCAGTCATACCTGGAGTAACGGGCGTCTCGCCCGTCCAATCGCCGCCCCACGGCTGGCGTTTTTCTGATATTTTCGGACGGCGTATCTTGTCAAATTCTTCCGAGGTCTGCCTCTTTGCGAACATCGCTCGTGCTATTGGTTATGAACTTGTCCTTCGCCCTCGCTCTACTGATGCCAGTCCTGGCCCATGCTGCCGAACAAACTCTCGCAGCCCGCCGTGCTGAACTCAATCGTTTGCTCGCCGACGAGTGGGAGTACACGCTGCGCACTCAGCCGGAACTCGCCACCCAGGTTGGAGACAATCGCTACAACGACCGGCTGAGAGATTTCTCCGACAAGGCGATTGCCGACGATCTCGCGCACACTCGTCAGGCGCTGGCGCGCTTCGAAGCCATCGATGTCGCTGGATTCCCGGAGCAGGAAAAGCTCAACCACGCGCTGATGCTGCGCAGCCTGCGCGAAGCGCTTGAAGCCGCGCAATTCAAAGACTGGGAGATGCCGGCCACGCAGTTTCGCGGCATTCACCTGGGATACGCAGGGCTGGCGTTTGATTCCCCCTTCCGCAACAAGAAAGATTACGAAGATTACTTGTCCCGTCTGCACCAGATCCCACGCGTACTCGACCAAGCCATGGGCCACATGCGCGACGGACTGCGCGACCACTTGATGCCGCCCAAGTATCTACTCGAGAAAGTGTCCGGCCAGGCGCAGCAGATCGCCGACGATCCGCTCGACAAGAGTCCGTTCACCGATCCGCTGCGCAAGTTTCCAGACGCCATCGGCGTAGATGACCAGAAACAGCTCCGTGAAAAGATTGAAAGCACAGTGAAGAATGAGGTCACGCCGGCCTACGCGAAATTTGCCAAATTTGTTCGCGACGATTACGCACCTCATGGCCGCCTCGACCCTGGCACATGGGCCTTGCCCGACGGCGAAGCCCGCTATCGTTTCGCCGTCCGTCATCAGACGACCACCGATTTCAGCGCCGACCGGATTCACCAGCTTGGTCTAGAGAGCGTCACGGAGATTGAAACTCAGATGCTCACCATCGCCAAGGCGCAGGGATTCAGCGATCTGAAATCATTCAACGAGCACATCCGGCAGGATCCGAAACTGCATGCCAAATCCGGTCAACAGTTATTTGACCTGTACACCCACTATCGCGACCAGATGTACGGAAAGCTTCCGGAACTATTCGGGGGTCTGCCAAAAAACAAGCTGGAAGTGGTTCCCATGGAAGCGTACCGCAGCGCTTCCGCTCCTCCTGCCGATTATTCCATCGGCGCCGGAGACGGCTCGCGCCCCGGGCGCATTAACGTCAACGAGTATGCCCCGGAAAAGCGACTGCTTCTGAACGTGGAAGCCATCGCCTACCACGAAGGCGTCCCCGGACATCACCTGCAGTTTTCGATCGCGCAGGAACTCACCGGCCTGCCGCCCTTCCGCAAATTTAACCTCGATCTGAATGCTTATACCGAAGGCTGGGCCTTCTACTCCGAACGCCTCGGCAAAGAGGTGGGCTTTTATCAGGACCCGTACAGCGAATATGGCCGCTTGCAAAATGAAATGTGGCGTGCCGTGCGCTGGGTGGCAGACACGGGCGTGCACTCGCAGCACTGGACGCGCCAGCAAATGGTCGACTACTTCCACGAACACACCGCCATGGACGATGAGAACATCAACACCGAAGTAGACCGCTACATCGCCTGGCCGGCGCAGGCGCTCTCCTACAAGATGGGCCAGATGAAGATTCTGGAGCTGCGAGCAAGAGCTCAGAAGGAATTGGGAGAAAAATTCGATCTGCGCGCCTTCCATGACGCGGTGCTCGATCAGGGCCCGCTGCCGCTCGACCTGCTGGAAGCGAAGATCAATGCCTGGATCGCCGCCCGGAACGCGGTCCGCAAGTGATCAGAAGAAGGGTCAGAAGAGCTGAGAAGACGTGATCGGAAATGATCAATCCAGATGCCGTTGGTCTTCTGATTTCGCGGCCCGTTGCAAATTCGCCGGAAGCTTCTTGAATTTCGTCAATTCCCGTCGAAGATCAGGCTGACCTCGGCAATCGTGCGCGATCGGCCAGCGGCATAGACCCATTTTTTCACCGCAACGGCGGCTGACTCGCCGAGAATCGGGTTCCCTCCCAGCAATGCCACCTCTTCCACGTTCCCCCTTGCCGAAATCGAGACCCGCAAGCGTACGGTTCCGCCAATTTTCAGCTGCTTGAGCGTCTGCGGGTAGTCCGGCTCAATCCGCAGAACCACCTTTCTTTCGCCGCCGAGTTCGGAGTCCCCGACGACAAGCGTCTTCACTCCTTCCGCGCTGGCTGCCCCGCTTACATAGCCCAGCGCACCCCGCGTCCGCGCCACATAAGCCACCACTTCGGCATCCGAGCCAAGCACCTTCGGCATCGCGCCCCTGCCCGTGAACACCAGCGTGCGATAATATGCCTGCAGATCGTCCCCGCTTATACTGAGGTACTCTTGCAAGAAAGCTTTGTGGACCGGCCCATCCTTTTCATGTACCGGTTCCACGTGCGTACCATCCCCGAGCGAGTTCCTTTCCTCTAGAAACACGCGTCTCAGCTCAGCCGTGGAGATGCTATCTGCCTTCACACTCGAATTGGCAATCACCTTGACGTCTCCGGCAAGGGAATTCGCCGAGGCGAAGATCGCAAATCCGGCCGCGACAAGGAACACTTTCGGGTATTTCATCGCTCTCCTTTGCGTCCCTTTCTCGGCTAGAAATTAAGCCCGGTCTTAACCACCAAAGCATTCGTGTCAGGCGCGAAGCCGTGCGGATTAACTTGCGTATAGAATCCGTTCGGGTACGGGCCGCTGCCATAGCCATTCATGAAGTGACCTTCGATTTTCACATTCCAGAACCTATTGAGGTCAACCCGTCCCGTGATGACTTTGTCGTAATCGTGGTCGGCGGGCAGACTGGTGTCGGTTGCCGGGGGATAAAAGGCGGCGAAGGCGCCGGTGATGACGTTCGTGATCGTGTAGCGAGAGTAGTAGGACCCAATCTGAAGCTGCTTACAGACGCGGTAAGCACCGGAAACGTACCAACCGCGCACGTCGGCGTAGCTTTCAGAGATGCCATTGAAGAGTTCCTGGTTGCGCCAATAACGGCGGTACTCCGAGTTGATCCGCAATCTGCCCGCGGTGTACTCGCCATAGAACTGATTAGTCCAGTCGGCTTTCGAAACCTCGGAGTATGGCACTAACGCTCCGCCCGGGTTGAACGGGTTTATCGCCGTACCCTTGCCGGTGATGTCTTCATTCATTCGCGACGCTCCGATCAGAAGACCCTTCAGCGGAGTGTTCCAGCGAAGATCCGCGCCATACTGCAATCCACCATAACTTTTAATGTGAGCCCCCACGCTGCTCAAGTAATAGGGATAGCCACTATAAATACTGTCACTGCGGTGCCCGGCATAGGCCGTATAGAAAAGATCGCCGAGACGGCGCCTGAGGGCAACGTTGCCGTAGATATCCCCGCCTAAATGAGCAATGGTGGCGTCGCGGAGATCGGTCGGGTAAACGCTTTGCGGAAGCAAAGCAAAGGGGCGGAGGAAATCCAGGTCCTGCGTGTCGTTATACAAGCCCAGAGTGGTTTTGACTTTGCCGCCACGAACGCCGAACCAGCTCTTGAAGCGGTAATCCACGACGGCCCAGTCCAAAGAAGGGTGGTACTGCCCCAGCTGTCCCAGGTTGCGGTCGTAGAGTTGAGCTCCGATCCGGAGCTTATCGGTAACGCTGGTGGAGGCATTGACGCCGAAGTCCGTAAAGGCGGCGCTGCCCGGCTGCTGTCCATGGTCAGCCAGTTGTTGGTGTTGGTGTGCACAAATCCCTGCGATACGAATCCGTGTACTTGCACCTCGCGGTCGAAGAGTTTGAAGTCCTGCGCCTGTAATACTACTAATGAGAGGCAGCTTATGCAGAAACCGGCAAAGCCCAACCCGGCAACTCGTCGATCCACAAGGCCTCCCCGATCTTTTCTCAGGGATTACATCGGCCAACTTGGGGAAAGCTTGAGGGGCTCTCGGTAAAGCACGCGCCGTCCTTGCATTACCTCACATTACGTCGCTACGTTTGCGCAGAAACGCCGGTATGTCGAGATCCTCGTCCTGGTAGCTGGGAGCACCCGACCGCATCGCATCGAGCGAAATCACCTCCGCTGGCGAAGCGTTACCCAACGCGGATTCCTGAAAGGCCGCGGATGCGGGATCTGGCTCGAACACCGGTTCTGGCTCAAAGACGGGCACGGGCTCAGCTCTCGTTTCAGGCTCGTCGAAATGTTCACCTTGATGCGGAATATGGTGAGAAACGTGGCGCGACGCTTCCCGAGAAATTATGACGGGATCATAATTTTCGTGGAGTCGCGAACGACGAATCCCGGCCTCCTTAAAGCCGGTCGCGATCACCGTGATCTTGACCGCATCTTTCATCTTCTCGTCCAGCACCGCGCCGAAAATGATGTTGGCATCTTCATGCGCCGCGCCCTGAATAATCGTGCAGGCCTGTTGCACCTCGGCCAGCTTGAGCGAATTCGATCCCGTAATGTTGATCAGGATGCCGCGCGCTCCATCGATCGCGCCCGCCTCCAGCAGCGGCGAGGCAATGGCCCGCTGCGCCGCTTCCACCGTGCGATGCTCCCCGGAAGCGGTAGCCGTGCCCATCACCGCGTAGCCCATGCCCGCCATGATCGCCTTTACGTCGGCAAAATCGCGGTTGATGATGCCCGGAATCGTGATGATGTCGGAAATCCCCTGCACTCCTTGACGAAGAATATCGTCGGCAATGCGGAAAGACTCGAAAAAGCCCGCATTCTCGGCGACCGCGAGCAGTTTTTCGTTGGGGATTACGATCGTGGTATCGACCGACTCCATAAGCTCGGCGATGCCGCGCTCCGCTTGCTGCATGCGCCGTTTGCCCTCAAACGCAAAAGGCTTGGTGACAACGGCAACGGTGAGCGCGCCCATTTCGCTGGCCAGCGAGGCGATAATCGGCGCCGCGCCGGTGCCGGTACCGCCGCCAAGTCCGGCCGTCACGAAAATCATATCCGCGCCTTCGAGCACTTCAATGATTTTGTCGGAATCTTCTAGTGCGGCTTTGCGGCCGATCTCGGGATTCGCGCCCGCACCGAGCCCATTAGTCAGCTTCACTCCAAGCTGAATCTTGGTGGCGGCGCGCGACATGCGCAGCGCCTGCAAATCGGTGTTGGCGACGATGAATTCGATGTGCTCCATGCCAGAGTCAATCATGCGATTGACCGCGTTGTTGCCGCCGCCGCCCACCCCAATAACCTTGATGCGAGCGTCGTTGCGAGCTTCTTCGTTGAAGCAGATGCGGAGTCCGTTGTCTTCATTCATACTTCACCTCCAAATCGGTCCTCGATTGCCTATAACGTTGGAGCGCCGTGCGTCCCCGCCCGGCCACCACACACCTCTACGCGCCCTTTCCTGCAAACAGCGCCTTCATGCGCGATCCGAAGCCGGGCTCCTGCAACCCGCGCGCCAGACGGGCACGATGGCCGTAATACACCATGCCCAAACCGGTCACGAACTCAGGCTCAGCGAATAACGACGGCATCTTCGCCATCGCCGTTGGCCAGGCAAGGCGGGCCGCTTTCCGCAGCACCGATTCCGCCACGTCCAGCATCCCAGGCAACCGTGAAGCCCCGCCGCTCAGCACGAATCCGGCGATGCAATGTTCGAGAACTCCCGCATGGCGCAGGTTGTCGCGCAGCATTTCGAAAAGTTCGTGAGCCCGCGGCCCCAGAATCTCGCCCGCCATGCGCTGCGGTATCATCCTCGACGGCCGGTCTCCGACCGACGGCACCTCGACTTCATTGCCCTCGGGAATCAGCGTCGGCACCGCGTTGCCAAAAGTCTTCTTGAGCGTCTCCGCGTCCGCCAGCCCCGTACACATGCCCACCGAGAGATCGCTCGTAAAATGGTCGCCGCCGATCGGAATGACGGCCGTATGGGCCACCGCTCCCTGCTGGAAAACAATCAAATCGCACGAACCGGCGCCGAGATCGACCAGGCAAACGCCGAGTTCGCGTTCGTCCGCCCGCAACACCGAGTCCGCGCCAGCGAGCGGCTCAAAGATCGTGTCGTCCACGTGAACGCCGGCCCGGTTCACTGCCGTCACCAGATTCTGTGTGGCGCTCGAAGAACCGGTCACGATATGCACCCGCACTTCGAGCCGCGCGGCCATCATGCCGGTAGGGTCCTGCACGCCCGACTGATCGTCGAGAATGAACTCCTGCGGCAGCAAATGCAGAATTTCGCGATCGGCCGGCAGAGGTAGGGTGCGAGCCTTGTCCACGGCCTGGCGAATTTCCTCGCGACCGATTTCACGCGCGCGCGCGCCGAAAGTAATGCCGCCGTGGCTGTTGATCCCGCGGATGTGCGCGCCAGCAATCCCCACCAGCGCATGTTCAATCGGGATACCGGCGCGGTCTTCAGCGTGCTCCACCGCTTTTTGAATGCTGCTGACTGCCTTGTCGAGTTCGGTAATCACACCCTTGCGCAACCCTCGCGATTCGCTGATGCCGTGGCCGCGATAACGCAATCCGTTCTCGCTCAGTTCGGCTACCAGGACGGTCGTCTTGGCGCTGCCTACATCAATGGCAGTAATGAAATTGGGCTGATGGCTCGGCATAAAAATTAAAATTAATGATTAATGACGCTCGCTAATTTTGCGGGGCCTCCTTGGGAATGCCAGCGCTCGGCTTCTTCTGTCCAGTGACAACCGCAGCTGGCGGCGGAGACGCAACCGTATGCGCCGGTGCAATATCTTTCACGACAGCGGCAGGCGGCGCCTTTGCGCTAGGTTTGAGCGCGGCTTGGCTCACGGGCGCTGACTTAACTGGAGCGAAGGGCGTCTCGCCCGTCCGCCGGGCGGGGAGGCCCGGCTCTCCGCTGACAATGGGCGCGTGTTTTGCCGGAGCATGATGGACTGCTGCCACGTGAACTGCGGCCTTCGTCCCGCCTTTCGCCTTCAGCTTCGCGTCCTTAGGAGGTGGGGCCAGCACGGGACGGTTCACATATTTTTCGTAATTTACGATGGCCGCGGTTTTCACTCCCGCTGCCATTGCCGCTTTCGCCGCTGCCGGAGTCAAAGCCGGCTGCCGAGCCATCCCGTTGAGATCGGGATTTACTATGATCTGGCCGTCGTAACGCAAGTCCACCGACTCGAGCTTGTCAAACTGCTGGCGCCACTGCTGCACATGCGTCACATACGTCTTGTAGCGTTGCAGATAATTCCCCGACCCTAAATGCACCAGCACTTCGCCGTTGGCGTCGGCGGCCAACACCTTCACATCCTCGGGGTCGCTTAGATCCACCTCGCTCAGTTCCCGCGAGTAATGCGCGCCGCTGGCGTCAAGCTCGCGAACCAGTGCGTTGTAATTTTTCATCCGGGCCGCGCGAGTGGATAGCGGCTCGCCCGCATTCATGCCCGCTATTACGGCGAATGAATACTTGTGCTTGCCCGGTGGACCCAGCTCCATCAATGTGCCCCCGGCGTCGATCAGGGCAATGTGGGAACCGATGCGGGCAAACGCAACCGGCGCGCGTTCGTGAATCTCGATTCGCAGGCGATTCGGCACAAAGCGCATCACGCTCGCCGATTCAACCCACGGAATCTGCTCCAGTTGCAGTTGGCGTTGCGCCAGCGGGACGAAAAAAATGTTGCGGCCGATGTCTCCGCCCATCACTTCCATGATTTGCGCGTGCGCGATGTGCTCGGCGCCGGCAACTTCAATTTGATCGCTTGAATTAATGCGAAAACGCCAGGAGTGCTTGCCGTAACCGTAGAGCTCCATGCTGGCAGCTCCCAGAATTGCAAAAACAATCAGCGCCAGAATAGTCCACAGCAACCGCGTGGCTGTCTTTTTGGGAAGGGAGCCGCGGCGAACCGAGACGCGCTTCTGTCCGCGCAGAAAAGGAGATTCCTGCTCCGCTTCCAGATCGACGAGCCGTGCGTCGTCGAAAGGCTCACGCTCGTGAACCTGGGGATGAGAGACCTCGCGGGGAAGCGGATACAACTCTTCCTGTACGGCGGTGGAACTTGATTTCCGCGCCACTCTTTCGAGTCAGTTGTCGACAGAAAACCGCTGAGCAAAATCACTATAACTGCTTTTCAAGAATTGAAACAGTGCCAAGTTGGTTCGCGCTCTGCAGTTTCTCCAAAAGCAACGGTCCCAGTTGCGAGACACTCCCTGCACCCAGCGTTAGCACCATATCGCCCGGCTGAGCAAGCGCGGCAACGGATGCGACGGAATCCGAAAAACCAGGAACGTGCACGACCGCCCGCTTCCCTGCCCCGGCAATGCGGCCGACCAGCGCTTCCGCCGTGATGCCTTCGATCGGCTTCTCGCTGGCGGGATAAATATCAAGCACGCAGAGTGTGTCCGCGTCTGCGAATGCGGTGGCGAATTCATCCATCAGGTCGCGCGTGCGAGTGAATCGGTGCGGCTGGAAGATCACGTGTACGCGCCGGAATCCGCACTGTCGAGCCGCGGCCAGCGTCGCCCGGATTTCCGTCGGATGGTGCCCATAATCGTCGATCACGCTGACGCCCGCAACCTTCCCTTTAAGTTGGAAGCGGCGATCAACGCCGCGAAAACCGTCGAGCCCGGAACGGATTTGGTTCGCCGGAATATCAAGCGCGATGCCCACTGCAATCGCTGCCGTGGCATTCAGCACATTGTGCGTGCCCGGAACGTGAAGTGTGAATTCTCCGAGGTCTTTCTCCTTATAGGTTACTCGGAAGCGAATCAGCGGGCTATGTTCGCCGCCAGGCGTCGTTGAAGCCGGCGATGGGCCCAATGCGATCAGGAAATCCGATCCGGCGCTGGTTCCATAGGTTGTCACCCGGCGATGCACGCGCGGCAACAAGCGCCGCAACACCGCGTCGTCATTGCAGCCGACGACCAGGCCGTAGAACGGAACGCGCTCCATGAAATCGAGAAACGTCCGGCGGACGTCGCGCATGTCGCGGTAGCAATCCATGTGCTCGCGATCGATGTTCGTCACCACCGAGAGAATCGGCGACAGCTTGAGGAATGATCGGTCGCTTTCATCCGCCTCGGCGACCAAATACTGCGACTTGCCCAGACGCGCGTTGGAACCCATCGCGTCCACGCGTCCTCCAACTACGACCGTTGGATCGAGGCCGCCAGCGGCCAACACCGATGCGACCATCGAAGTTGTGGTCGTCTTTCCGTGCATGCCGGCAATCGCGATGCCGTATTTCAGCCGCATCAGTTCGGCCAACATCTCCGCACGCTGGATCACCGGAACATGCAACCGGCGTGCTTCGGCGACTTCGGGATTGTCGACTGCGATGGCGGAACTGGTAACGACAACGTCTGCGCCTGTGATGTTCGCGGCAGCGTGGCCTTCAAAAATGGCCGCTCCCAACGCGGCAAGCCGCTGAGTGACTGCCGAATTTCTGAGGTCGGAGCCGGAAATCCGGTAGCCAAGATTCAGCAGAACCTCGGCGATCCCGCTCATGCCGATGCCGCCGATGCCGACGAAATGGACGCGCTGAATCTTGGCGAACATTAAAGCTCAGTCCCGAACGACGGCCGTGACGCCAAGTAACTGCTAGCCCTCAGGGCTAAAGCCCACAACTTTAACGGCTCTGAGCGGCACGGCTGAAGAGGTGCCCTTCCCAAACAAATTTTAGCGTCTAGTCACCGGCAGCCAACTGCGCAACCATCTCTGCGATTTCCTCGACCGCCTTCGGATGCGCCAGCGACTTTGCCGCTGCGGACATGCTCTGCAACCGCCGCGCATCGCCGATTACGGCCGCGATGGTCTCGACCAGATAAGCCGCGTCCAAATTACTCTGTTCGACCACCACCGCCGCGCCGACTCGTTCCAGCGCACGCGCGTTCACGTTCTGATGGTCATCGGCCGCAGCTGGGAACGGCACGAAAATCGCTGGCTTCCCCGCTGCCGTAATCTCTGCAACCGTGCTTGCACCGGAACGGCAGACCAGTAAATCGGCGCGGGCAAACATTCCGGGCATGTCGTCAATAAACTTATGAACTTCACCCGAGATCCTGGACAGCTGGTAAGCGGCCAGCACATGGTCATAGTCGCGCTGGCCGGTCTGGTGAATGATGTGGATGCTGGGAACCTTCTCGCGCAGTCCGGCGAGCGACTCGATAATTGCCTGATTAATGGCGTGTGCGCCCTGGCTGCCACCAAAGACCAGCAGGGTGGGTGTGTTCTCGACCTTTTGAGGAACAGAAAAAAATGCCTCGCGCACGGGAACGCCTGTCACTTTGCAGTTATGAAAATACTGGCACGTTTCTTCAAAATGGACCGCGGCCGCGGAGACCCAGCGCGCGATCATTCTATTGGCAAATCCTGGTATGACGTTGGGTTCAAAAGCCAGCGTCGGAAGGCCGCGGCGAATCGCGGCCACCATCGCTGGTCCGGAGGCGTATCCGCCGACTCCGATCACAACTTCCGGATCAAATTCGGAAAGCATCCGCGAAGACGCCGCGATGGCACGCGGCAAATCGAACATTGTCTTCGCGCGCGTCACGAGGCTGACATTTTTCAGCGCGCCGACCTGAATTAACTCCAGGGGAAATCGAGCTTGCGGCACGAGGCGCGTCTCAATGCCGCGAGCCGTCCCGATAAAAAGCACTTCGGCGGCGAACTGCTTCTTAAGTTGTTGGGCGATGGCTAGGGCGGGGATAACGTGGCCTCCGGTTCCGCCGCCCGCGATGATGACGCGCATGAAGTTCTTTTGCGCCTTTTATGGGCGGTTGGAAAACCGGGCCGCAGATTTAGTTGGATTGAATCTTCGAGGTCCGATAATGAGACACATTTTTCGAATTGGTGGCTGTTTTTCGGGGGATGGGGGCCCC